>FUIF01000178.1_pt1 | contig 26452 bp, 42 predicted proteins | sample 1003461 | NCBI WGS metagenome assembly FUIF01 (sample SAMEA80401918, study PRJEB19352) | marine metagenome
AGGACAACTGCTGTAGTTAGATTTGGAAAATCTGCTTTAGCTCGTGAAGTATTTGAAGACGTAAAAGATGGTATTCGTATGAATATATCTGTTGGATATCGAATCGATAAACTAGAACGCTACGAAAAAGACAATGAGACTTACTACAAAGCTCAATGGACTCCTATGGAAGTATCTTCTGTAAGTGTTCCTGCTGACCAGTCAAGACTTGTTGGAGTTGGTCGTAGTAAAGATAAACAAAATAATAACATTGAGGTAAAACTAATGGAAAACGAAAAGAAACAAGATATTAATCTTGACGAAGTTAGAGCTCAAACTGTTGAAGATGCTAAAGCTGAATTCAAAAGAAATTCAAAAGAAATCATAGATTTAGCTGTTAAGCACAACAAAAGAGATTTAGCTGACAAAGCGATTAGTGATGGTATCTCTGTTGCAGAATTTAGAGGAATTTTATTAGAAAACATTTCTAACAATACTCCTTTAGAAACTCCTTCAGAAATTGGCATGACTAAAGAAGAAGTTAGAGAGTTCAGCCTAGTAAGAGCAATCAGAGCTATGGCTAACCCATCTGACAGACAAGCACAAAGAGACGCAGAATTTGAATTTGAATGTTCTGCTGAAGCTGCAAAACAGTATGGTAAAGATGCTCAAGGTATCATGTTGCCTGCTGAAGTCCTAAGAACTTGGGGTAAAAGAGACATCAACTCTTCTGATGATTCAACACTAATAAGTGAAGATTACAGAGGTGGAGATTTTATTGATGTATTAAGAAATGAATCTAGCGTAATGCAAGCTGGTGCAACAATGCTAAGAGGATTACAAGGTAATGTTGTAATTCCTAAGAAAACTGCTGCTTCATCTGCTGGCTGGATTGCTACAGAAGGAACTGCTGCTTCTGAATCAGAATTTACTTCAGGTTCAGTAACAATGTCTCCTAAAGTAATCGGTGCTTTCACTGATGCAACAAGACTCTTATTACAACAATCTTCATTAGATGTTGAGAACTTAATCAGAGATGACCTAACAAAATCAATCGCTACTGCAATTGACTTAGGTGCTTTAGCTGGTTCAGGTTCAAGTGGTCAGCCAACAGGTATTGCTAATACTTCAGGTATTAACACTACTACATTTGCTGCTGCTAACCCAACATGGGCTGAAATTGTAGCTATGGAAAGTGCTGTTGCTAATGACAACGCATTAACTGGTTCTTTAGGTTACATCTGTAGACCTGCTGACTTTGGTACTTTAAAAACAACTGAAAAGGCTACTGGTACTGCTCAGTTTGTTGTTTCTCCTGATAACACTATGAATGGTTATAATGTTGTTAGAAGTAATCAAGTAACAAGTGGTGATTTCTACTTTGGTAACTTTGCAGACTTATTAATTGGTATGTATGGTGGACTAGATATTACTGTTGACCCTTATGCATTATCAACTTCAGGTGGAGTAAGAATTGTTGCTCTACAAACTGTTGATGTTGCTGTAAGACATGCAGTTTCATTCTGTAAATCAAGCGACTAATTAACTGATGCTTAAATGGAATGGGGGTAGCAATACCCCCAACTTAAAAATGAAAAAATACAAAATATTAACTGATACAATGGCTGGTGGTTCTAAAGTTCATGCTGGCGATATAGTTGAATTACCTGAACATGAAGGTCATGCTTTATGTGGATATGGTAAAGCTGAAGTTCATACAGCTAAACCTAAAGCTGAGAAAGAAGATAGAAGCGTAGGTTTAAAAACTTCAAAAGTAAAAGCTCCTAAGACTAGAGCTAAAAAATAAATCATGCCTTTAGAGAGTGCATTAGATTTTAACGCCTATGTTGATACAACAACAGGTCATGGTGTTACTGCCACTTTCTTTGAAGTGCAACAAACTCTTTGGGATAGCTTGGGTCTAATTGACGATTTGTTTGATATAGACTCAGGTGCATCCACAAATATTAATATCATTATTGACCAAGAATATTTTAATATTGAAGGTGGAACTGTACCTGTTGCTGGTTATCAACCAAGAGCAATAGTCAAAGCATCTGATGTACCCTACATTTCACAACAAGATAAATTAAGAGTTGATGCAATAACAACTGATAAGGGTAATGTCCTAAAACCTGTAACTACATTTGTTGTTAAAACAGTAGAACCTGATAATACAGGTTTAATATCTTTAGTTTTAGAGGAAGAATAATGTCTCAATTTAGATTAGAAACTGAATTAGATATGGCTGGATATTTAGATATTAATTTTGGTCATGGAGTATCTGCTGTTTATACAAATTCAGGTACTTCTACAACTATTAATATTATTTTAAATAATGAATATGTAGAACAAGATGAAGGCATTGGTGTAGAAGCATTAAAACCAATAGCCTATTGCAGAACTATAGATGTACCAAATATTTCATTTGGAAATAGATTAGATGTATCTGCAATTAAAGATACAAATGGTAATATACTCAAAGCAGCACAAAGCTATACTGTTGTTAATATACAAGCAGATAGAACAGGTTTTAGTGCATTAATGTTAGAGGAAATATAATGGCAAATCATATAAGACAAAAAAATTAGAGAAAAGTTTGGAACTACTTTAACTGGTTTAACTACAACTGGTTCAAGAGTTTATGAGTCAAGGGTTTATCCATTAGAAACAGTACCAGCATTAGTTATCTATACTAAGTCAGAAACATCTGAACCTATAGTGATAGGTACTGATAGAGTTATGAGTAGAGAGTTGTCAGTAGTGGTAGAAGGATATGCAAAAGCTACTAGTGACTTTGATGATACTATTGATACAATATCAAAAGAAGTTGAAGAAGCAATAGCAGCAGATAGAACTTTAGATGGATTAGCTAAAGATTGCTATTTAGAATCAACAGAAATAGAGTTTAATGGTGAAGGTGAGAAACCACTAGGATATGTGAGTTTAACCTTCTTAACTAATTACTATGTTCAGGAAACTAATCCTGACGTAGCAGTATAGGAGACAATTATGAAAATGATTAGTCCTGATGGCAAAGTTTCTATAGAAGCTCATCCTTCTAAGGTTGAGAGTTTATTGAATATGGGTTGGAAAGAGGAAGCAGTCCATTCGCAAGATAAAGTTAAATCTTCTTCTAAGAAAAAGTCGAAAGACGAGGTAGAAAATGGCGACACATAAAGGAAGTGAAGGAACTGTAAAAGTCGGTTCTAATGCTGTAGCTGAAATTAGGTCTTATTCTATTGAAGAATCTGCTGATACTTTAGAAGATACTTCAATGGGTGATTCTGCTAGAACGTATAAATCATCATTGACTTCTTTCTCAGGAAGTTTAGATGTATTTTGGGATGAGACTGATACTAGTGGTCAAGGTGCTTTAACCATTGGCTCAGAAGTAACTCTTAATGTATATCCTGAAGGAGATGCATCAGGTGATACTTATTATACTGGTTCAGCTATTGTTACTGGTGTTTCAAGAAGTGCATCATTTGATGGATTGGTTGAAGCTAGTATTTCAGTACAAGGTACTGGTGCATTAACATCAACAACAGTATAAGAAAATGTCAGCAATAGATAACGCAAAGAAACATTTTGCAGAGCAAGATGTAAAAGTAATCGAAGTGCCTGAATGGGGTGATGAAAATAAACCTCTTAAAATATACAGTAAGCCATTAACGCTAGCTGAAACTTCTAAGCTCTATAAAATGAGTAAAGAAGATGATTTAACGATGATGGCTTATGTTCTTATTTACAAGGCATTAGATGAAAATGGAGATAAACTATTTGATTTAGCAGATAAAAATGCTTTATTGAATCATGTTGATAGAGAGATATTAGTTAGCGTAGCCCAACAAATTATGGGTCAAGAACCTATTGAGGACACGAAAAAAAAACTAATAAAGGACTCTAATTTATATGTGCAATATGCACTCGCTGAAAAACTTGGTAAAACCTTACAAGAGATTCAACAAATTAGCGTCCAAGAATATCAAGGATGGATAGCTTACTTAGAGTTAGCTGAAGAGAAACGAAACAATGGCAAATAAAAAAGTAAAGTTTGAATTAACAGCAGTAGATAAGACTAAAGCAGCTTTTGATAAAGTTACAAAAGGATTAAAAACTGTTGGTGGAGCTGCTGCTGGTGTTACTAAAGGTGTAGCTGGTATTGGTATTGCTGCTGGTGCTACTGCAACTGCTTTAGCATTTATGGTAGATAAATCTTTTCAAGCTGTAGATGCTATTGGAAAAACTGCAACTCAAACAGGTATAGCTACAGATACATTACAAGCATTTCATTTAGCTGCAAGAGAATCAGGTACTACTATAGAAGGTGCTAATACAGCTTTAATCAAATTTGCTAGAAGTATTGGTGATGCTGAAAGAGGTTTAAAAACTCAGGCTGATATATTTAAAAATATTGGTGTAGAGTTAAGAACTACTGATGGAAGAATGAGGTCTTTTGATGCAATTCTTGAAGATACTGCAAAGGGTATTATGGAGCTTGGCTCGCAATCTGAAAGAGCTTCAGCATTAGCTAATTTATTTGGTAGACAAGGTGTAATTTTAACTGGTGCTATAACTGATTTATCTGAAAATGGAATAAAGAAATTTATAGATAGAGCCAAAGAATTAGGTATTGTTCTAAGTGAAAAAGTTATAAGAAGAACTGAAGAATTCAATGATGCTGTTGGTGTTATTAGAATGCAAATTGGTTCTTTTGTTAATAATATTACAACATCATTCTTGCCAGTATTTGAAAAAATGCGAGAAAGTATAGCAAAGTTTATACAAGATAGTATTGATGAAGCAGGTGGTATGGATGCTTTAGGAGTCAAAATTGCAAATACAGTTATAGAGTTTGTAGCAAAAGGTATAGAACATTTTGGAATTTTTGCTGATGGTGTTGCAACTATGGTAAATGATATAAAAATTACACTAAATGAAGCAGCAGTAGCTTTCTTTGAATTCCAAATGAGAATGTTACAAGCTATGCCATTTGGTAAATTTGAAGAAGAAATATTTAATTTAGATGTTCAGGCTTCTAAATTTAGAATGAATATTATTGAGTTAGAAAAAAACACAACAGAATATGGTAAAGCAGCAAAAGAAATAGCAGATAAATTAAGAGAGAAAAAACTAACAGTTGACGAATTAAAAGATTCTACAGATGCTTTAACAGATAGTAATGGTGAGCTAGGCAACTCTTTTACAAATTTATTATCACCAACTGATAAATTCTTAGAGCAACTAGAAGATGTAAATCTAGCAATAGAAAATGCAGCAGTTAAGTCTATGAAAAAATGGAAGATACCATAATGGATGGTATTAAAACTGGCAAACTTGCATTTGAAGATTTTGCTAATTTCGTTGTTGAACAATTAATGAGAATTGCTATACAACAAATGATAATCAAACCTATAGCAACAAGTTTATTTGGCTCATTGCCTTCTTTTGATGGTGGTGGTTATACAGGCATGGGAATAAGAGCAGGTGGTTTAGATGGTAAAGGTGGTAGTTTAGCTGTAGTTCATCCTAATGAAACTGTTATAGACCATACAAAAGGACAAGGTATGCCATCAGCACCTACAGTCAACTTTAATATATCAACAGTAGATGCTGCTGGATTTGACCAGTTATTAGCATCAAGAAAAGGATTGATAACATCAATCATAAACAATGCCATGAATAATCAAGGCAAGATGGGAGTCGTGTAATGTCAGGACAATTTCCAACATCTCCTAATTTTAGAAGTATAAATTTTAAAGATAATAGACCTACTTTATTAAATCAGACTTTATCAGGTAAAAAACAAGTCAGACAAATAGGTAGTCAATATTTTTCTTTTACAGTGCAAATGCCACCTTTACAACAAGAAAAGGCTCAAGAAGTATTTGCATTTTTACAAAAACAAAAAGGTTCTTTTGAGGACTTTACTATAGTTGCACCACTAGATAATTTAGGTGCAGGCAAAGCAGAAACAGATATTCAAGTCGTTGGAGCTCATACATCAGGAGATGCTTCTATTGCTTTAGATGGCTTCTCAGCTAGTCAAACAGGTGCTTTAAAAGCAGGTGATATAATTAAATTTGCCAATCATAGTAAAGTTTATATGGTTCAATCAGATATTGATTCTGATGGTAGTGGAGCATTAACTGTTCTTATATCACCAAATCTAGTAGCATCTCTAGCAGATAATGAAGCTGTTACTGTAAACAAACCTAGTTTCACTGTTTATCTTGAAAATAATGAGATTATGTATTCAACAGATGCTAGTGGTTTTTATAGTATTTCATTTGACGTTAGAGAGGTTATAACCTAATGCCTAGAAGTTTATCATCTGATTTACAAACTCAAGTATCATCAACAGCAACCAAGACAGCTTTTCTAGTTGAGCTTAATTTATCATCTACCATTAGATTAACTGATTGGTACACTAATGTTACTTATGATTCTAATTCTTATGAAGCTGGTGGTTCTTTTTTAACAGTTGATTCAATAACTGAAACAGGACAATTACAGGTAGATGAAGTAAATTTAGGCTTTTCTAATATAACTGACCAAGTTAGGTCTTTAGTACAAGATGGTTCTTTTACAGATAAAACAGTAGAGATATATCTAGCTTATTTTAATTCAGATGAAACTATCGTAGGTGCTATTAATTATTTTACAGGTCAAATTAGAAGTGTATCGATACAAGAAGATATAGATAATTCTATTTTAAACATGACAGTTGCATCGCATTGGGCAAATTGGAATTTAACAAAAGGTAGACATTTTTCTGATGAATCACAACAGTCTTTTAGTACAGGTGATAAAGGTTTTGAATTTGCTACTCAAGTTAAATCAGACGTAAGGTGGGGTGTGTAAATGTTTGCACCAGCAGCACCAGTAGCTAAAGGTTTTTTTGCAAAAATTGGAGCAAAAATAGCATCATTTTTTGCTAAAACTTGGGTTAAGTGGACTATTGGAACTGTTACTGTTGCAGTTGGTGTAAAAGGGTTTAGACAACAACAACAAATGATGGCTGAAGGTCAGGCTATCATGGCTAACAAGACTGCTGCTGGTGGTAAGTTACCAATTATATATGGAACAAGAAGAGTTGGTTGTCAGGTTGTATACATGGATGTATCAGCTAATGATTCTAGGCACGTTTTTTTAGTTTATGCATTATCAGTGGGTGAATGTGAGGAAGTTCTTGGAAGAACTATTGAACTTGATGGAAATCCATTAACTGATACTGCAAGATTTAAATATGGATGTTATGTAGGTTCAGATAAAATATCTTCAGGAGCAGGTTCTTTAAATACTGTTTCTCAAGTTGGTTCTACAATTAGTGCTGGTGCTGGTGGCTTTGGTACAAGTCCAACATCAAGATATAGATTAACATTTAATCTGCATCATGGAGCATCATCACAAACAGCAGACCCAATGTTAGTAGCTTCTATGCCTAACTGGACTTCATCACATAGATTAGATGGAGTTTGTTATATAGCTTGTCATTTAAAGTATGATAAAGAGGGCATGTTTTCAGGCATACCTCAAATGACTGTACAGGTTAGAGGTAAAAAGGTTTTTGACCCAAGAGATAATACGCAAACATTTGGAACTGCATCTACTTATAAGTATTCTGATAATCCAGCACTTACTTTTTTAGATTACATAACGAATAATGAATATGGTAAAGGTCTAACACAAACGCAAATAAACATGCCTACATTTACTGCTGCTGCTAATGTTTGTGATACAGAAGTTGACCAACCTTATTTTAATGGTTCAGCACAATCACTTACTTGGTCTGCTAATAGTGGAGATAATTTTTTTAGCATTGCTGGTGTAGACCCTAATAGTGATTGGTGGCAAAACAAGATAGGTGAACTTTTAGACTTATTTGATGCAAATGGAAATGGTGTAATAGATGGTGCTGAAATTGTTGACATACAAAGAAGTGAATTTTTTGATAGTAATGAGGAATTTCTTGTATTTATAAATGGTACGTTTGGTAGCACTTATTCATCTCAATCAGGCACATCATTATTAAAAGTTAAAAGATTTCATTGTAATGGTTATTTAGATGCAAATAAGAATGTGATGGAAAATGCTAAAGACCTCTTATCTAATATGAGGGGTATTTTTCTCTATGTTGATGGTAAATATGAATTATCAATAGAAGATACAGGTTCTTCTACATTCAGTATTACTGATAATCACATTATCTCTGATGCTGGTATAACAGTAAATTATGGTGATAAAGATTCAAAAGCAAACAAAGTTGTAGTTGAATTCTTTAATGCAAATAAAAAATACGAACTAGATACAGCTACAGTTTTACATGATGCTAGTCCTGAATATTATTCAGATGATAATGATGAGATACTAGAAATAAAAGCTGAGTTTCCTTATGTAACTGACCCATATATTGCTTATAACATGGGTAAGGCAATCTTAACTAGAAGTAGAAATCAAACCACTATGCAGTTCTTAGGAACTCCTGAAATGTATAAGTTAAATGTAGGAGATATAGTAGATTTAACTTATGCAGGTTTAGGATTCTCAGGTAAAGTTTGTAGAGTAGAAGCAATAGAGTTGCAGTCAAATGGATTGGTTGGTGTTAGCTTAATAGAATATTTTGATGTTTATACATGGGAAGTACCACCTCAAGAACCAGTAGAAGAATTAGCTAACTTACCTTCTGCTTATGCAGTTAAAGCTCCAACAGGATTATCATTTACTGATACTGATTCAAGTGCTATCAATAGACCATTTTTATCTTGGAATGAACCAACAGATTTTCCTGACTATCAATATAGAGTTAATGTTGTAGATAGTTCAGATAACCAAGTATTAAATAAAATAGTAGATGTAACTAACGTAGATTTAAACTTTATTTCTAAAGGGACTAATTATGTTGCTAGTGTTACATCATTAAATGTACTGGGTTCAGAATCTTCTGCTGCTACTTTAACCTTTACAGTTGCAGATGAACCAACAGTTGCATCAGATATAAAAGATGGTGCAATCACAACAAATAAATTAGCAGATGATGCTGTAACAACAGCTAAGATTATTGATGATGCTGTAACTAATGCTTTGATAGCAACTGATGCTGTTAATCAAGATAGTATTGCTGCAAATTCTGTTACAGCAGTCGAAATAGTTGCTAATACTATTACTGCATCAGAAATAGCTGCAAGCACAATTACATCAGCACAAATAGCAGCTAATACTATTGTTGCAGATGATATAGCAACAGGAACTTTAACTTCTGCATCAGGTGTATTTGGAGCTATATCTGCTGATGATATAACTACAGGAACTTTAAATGCAACGAATGTAACAGTTACTAATTTAGATGCAGACAATATAACAACTGGTAGTTTAAATGCAGATTTATTACAAATAGATGATGTCACCATTGATACTGATGGAAGTGGTAATTTAATTGTAAAATCAGGTGGGATAGATACAACACAAATAGCAGATGATGCTGTTACTGATGCAAAAGTTTCTAATCTAAGTGCTAATAGTATTACAACAGGAACATTAGATTCAGGTTTAATAAATACAAATACTTTAAATGTAAAACACTTTGACAATGTTAGTACAGATATTAAGAGTCATTTAACTACTGAAACTTTTGTACCTTTATCAAGAGATGGTCAGGCGTATGTGCAAAGAACATCACCATATACAGGAAGTAATGCTTCTTTTATACCAGTTACTGTAACTCAAATTAGAAACAATGCTACTTATGTTGCTATCTTCTCAGGTGTGCTTGGTGATGTAAGTGGTGGTAGGGTTCAATATTCTTTAGATAATTCTACTTGGGTTAATGCAAATGGTAATACTAATATCTCTTGGAGTGCTGGAACTTATAGAGGATATACTTATGTCTATACAGGACAAATAACAACATTATCAGGAACTCAATCAACTGTTTATTGGAGAGTATATTTTTCAGGAGCTTATAATCATACTCAGCTTTCACTTAATGTAATGATGGATAACACACAATAATGAACACTTTTAGTATATACAATTTAGAAACTGGTGAGATAGAACATACAACTACTACAGTTGCAGAAATAAATGAAGTAGGTTTAACAGCACAACAGGGTATTATTGAGGGTAATTATCAACCTAACGAATATAAGATAGTTAATGGCGAAGCAGTAATTAGAACTGATAATACACTAGAGATATTAAGAAACAAAAGAAACCAATTATTAAAAGAATCAGACTGGACTCAAGTAAATGACTGTCCTTTATCTGATTCTAAAAAAACAAGAATGGGCAACATATAAGGCAATCATTAAGAGATTTACCATCTACTAATCAGTCAGTCAATAATATTGCTGATGTAATATTTCCAAGTATGCCTGAATGATTTAAGATATATAAAATAGGATTTTATTATGGCACAACACGATTACAACATAGCAAACCAGTCAGGTGCAGATTTTAGAGCAGATTTAAACAATGCTTTATCTGCTATTGTGACAGTCAATAGTGGAGCAACTGAACCATCAACTACATTTGCTCATCAATTATGGGTAGATACAGCTAACAGCGTATTAAAGATAAGAAACGCTGCTGATAATGCTTGGTATACAACTGGTATAAGTATTACTGCATCTAATACATTTACAGGTGACTTAACAGGTAATGTAACTGGCAATGTAACAGGTAATGTTACTGGTAATGTAACTGGCAATGTAACAGGTAATGCAGATACAGCTACTACACTTGCAACTGCAAGAACTATATCTCTATCAGGTGATGTTGTAGGTTCAGCTTCTTTTGATGGTAGTGCCAACATAGATATAGATACAGTAGTTCAAATTAATTCTATTACTTTAGGCACTGATACAACAGGTGATTATGTTGAATCTATGTCAGGTGGAACTGGTGTAACAGTAACAGGTGGAACTGGTGAAGGTTCTACTCCTAGTATTGCTATAGGACAAGCTGTAGCTACAACTGATGATGTTACTTTTAATATTGTTACAGCTACAGAAGAATTTATAGGTGATTTAGAAGGTGGTATAAGATTTAATGCTAAAGCGGATGGTGCTTTATCAAAAGGTGATGTTGTTTATATATCAGGAGTATCAGGTAATGTGCCAACAGTTGCTCAAGCTAAAGCTGATGATGCTTCTAAAATGCCTGCATTTGGATTAGCTTTATCTGATGCTAATGATAATGCTGCATTACAAGTAGTTACTTTTGGTACAATTGAAGAACTAGATACTTCAGGTGTATCTGAAGGACAAATACTTTATGTATCTACAACAGCAGGTGCTTATACAACTACAGCTCCAACAGGTGAATCAGCACAAATACAAAACATAGGTAAAGTTATTAGAAGTCATGCTGCTGCTGGTTCAATTAAAGTAGGTGGTGCTGGAAGAAGCAACGCTACTCCTAACTTAGACAATGGCAAAATATTTATAGGTAATGCATCTAATCAAGCAGTTACATCAACACTTGATACTTCTATAGTTGTTGAGAATACTAATCTTTACTACACAACAGCAAGAGCAAATACAGATTTCGATTCAAGATTAGCTACTAAAGATACAGGTGACTTAACTGAAGGTAGCAACTTATATTACACAACAGCTAGAGTTAATTCAGATTTTGATACTAGATTAGCTACTAAAGATACTGGAGACTTGGCTGAAGGTTCTAATCTTTATTATACAGATGCAAGGGTAAATTCTGCATTTGATACAAGACTAGCAACCAAAGATACTGATGATGTTGCAGAAGGTACTACTAATTTATATTACACATCATCAAGAGCAAATACAGATTTTGATACTAGACTAGCAACTAAGTCTACAACTAATTTAGCAGAAGGCACTAATTTATATTACACAACAGCTAGATTTGATTCAGCTTTCACATCTAAAGATACAGATGATTTAAGTGAAGGAACAACTAATTTATATTACACAACTACAAGATTTGATTCTGCATTTGGTAATAAGACAACTGCTGATTTAACAGAAAATACAAATCTTTACTATACAGATGCAAGAGCTAACTCAGCTATAGATGCTAGAGTTACTAAAGCATTTGTTGATGCACTAGGAATACAAGCATCAAGCGTAGATGCTAATTCAGTTGCACTAGGAACTGATACTACAGGTAATTATGTGCAAACAATTACTGGAACTGCTAATAAAATCACTGTTACAGGTAGTGGAAGTGAGTCTGCAGATGTAACACTAACACTACCTGATGACGTGCAAATTGCTGATAGCTTAACAGTAGCAGGTAATTTAACAGTCAATGGAACACTAACATCTCTTGATACTACTAACTTAGATATAGAAGATAACTTATTCCAGCTAAATGCAGGATTAACAGGTAGCCCTGTAAATGATTCAGGTATGCTTATTAATAGAGGTACTGCTGATAATGGTATCTTTATGTGGGATGAATCTGCTGATAAATTCACATTAGGATTAACAACAGCCGATGGTAGTGCTACAGGTAATATTACTCTTAATTCACTTGGTACTTTAGTTGCTAATATTGAAGGTGATGTTACTGGAGCAGTTACAGGTACAGTTTCTAGCTTATCTAATCACGATACTGATGATTTAGCAGAAGGCAGTAACCTTTATTATACTCAAGCAAGATTTGATTCTGCCTTTACAGGCAAATCTACATCTGATTTATCAGAAGGAAGCAACCTCTATTATACAGATGCAAGATTTGATACAAGACTAGCAAGTAAAGATACTGATGATGTATCTGAAGGTTTAACAAATTTATACTATACATCTGCTAGATTTGATTCTGCTTTTGGTGGTAAGTCTACATCTGATTTATCAGAAGGCACTAATCTTTATTACACTGATGCTAGAGTACAAGCTGTTTCTATTAATAATGTTGTAGAAGATACAACTCCTCAGCTTGGTGGTGATTTAGACTTAAATTCAAGCGATATAACAGGTACAGGTGATATTAATATTACAGGTACAGTAACAGCTTCAGATTTAGAAATAGATTCAGGAACTTTATCAGTTGATTCTACAAATAACAGAGTTGGAATTGGTTGTAATCCAACAGGTTATGCAACAGAAATACAAGCAACAACTGGTGGTAATGGTTTAAAAATAAGAGGAAGAAGTGCTGGTGGTAATGAAGGTTGGTTAGCTTGGACTGATAATGCTGACAATGTTGAAGCTGCCATGTATGCAACTGCTGATAATTTAATTTTTGCTAATACCACTTCATATACAGAACGTATGAGATTAAACTCAACAGGTCTTGGAATTGGAACGAGCAGTCCTTCAGCTACCCTTGATGTTAATGGAACAATTAAACTTGATGGTAATTATCCAACTGGCTCAAACAACGTAGCTTTAGGAAACTCTGCTTTATCTAGTGGTTCTTTAACAGGTGGTAATAATACTGCAATCGGTAGAGAAGCTATGCTTTCTAATACTACAGGTGCTTCAAACGTAGCAGTAGGTTCTACATCTTTAGATGCTAATACAACTGGAAGTTTAACACATCAATTGGTCAAGCATCATTATCAGCTAATACAACTGCATCAAACAATACAGCAGTCGGTTATGCAGCACTTCAAGTAAACACTACAGGTACAACTAATGTAGCTGTTGGTAGTGCAGCACTAGATGCAAACACGACTGCAAACGACAATACAGCAGTTGGATATGCTTCTTTAAGTTCAAATACTACAGGTGCTTCTAATACAGCTATGGGTAGACAGGCTTTATGGGGTAATACAACCGCAAGTAACAATACAGGAATTGGTTATTTTGCTTTAAAAGCAAACACTACAGGTACACAAAACGTAGCAGTCGGTTCGAATGCCTTAGATGCTAATACAACTGCTAGTGCTAATACAGCAGTTGGTATGAATGCTCTAGGTGCTAATACAACAGGTTCAGATAATAATGCTATGGGCTGGGGAGCTTTATCATCAAACACAACAGGTAATAGTAATGTAGCTATAGGTGCTGCTACTTTAGATGCTAATACAACAGGTGGTGGAAATACTGCGATTGGTAATTCAGCACTAGGAGCTAATACTACAGCAGCAAACAATACAGCAATTGGATTTTCTGCTTTAGTAGCAAACACTACAGGTGCTAATAATACTGCGGTTGGTTCTTTATCTCTTGATGCTTGTACAACTGGTAGCGGTAATACTTCACTAGGTTATTTATCTTTAAGTTCAGTAACGACAGGTCAATTTAACGTAGCTGTTGGCAACGAAGCATTACAGAAAAATACAGCAAATAACAATACAGCAGTTGGTTATCACGCACTTGAAGAAAACACTACAGGTACAGAAAATGTGGCTGTTGGTAAAGGTGCTGGTGATGCAATTACAACTGGTGGTTATAATACGGCTGTAGGAACAGATGCACTTGGAGCTAATACTACAGCAACTTTTAACACTGCTATAGGTAGAAATGCTTTATTAGCTAACACTACAGGTGGTTCTAATGTTGCTGTTGGTGGTCAAGCACTAGATGCTAATACTACTGCTTCAAATAACACTGCTGTAGGAACTTCTGCTTTAAGTGCAAACACTACAGGTGATAGAAACGTAGCTGTTGGAACAAACTCTTTACCAGCAAATACTACAGGCATTAGAAATACATCTATTGGTGCTTATAGCATGGAAGATAATAGTACAGGTGGTAACAATGTTGCAGTTGGACACGATTCCTTAGCCAATAATACAACTGCATCAAATAACACCGCAGTTGGTGTAAGTGCTTTATTAGCAAATACTACAGGTGCTGATAATGTATCTGTAGGTAAAGATTCAATGGTTAGTAATACTACTGGTTCTCATAATGCTGCTTTTGGTTTAGGAGCTTTAGCAAGTAATACTACAGCAGAGAGAAATACTGCAATCGGTAGAAGTGCTTTATTATCAAATTCATCTGGTAATAGAAACACAGGAGTTGGTGAGAATGCTCTTTCTGCATTAACAAATGGCGATAATAATACAGCCGTTGGTCGTGCTTCTGGTTTAGCTTTAACTACAGGTACAAATAATACTTTTGTTGGAGCATATAATGGTTCAACTGGTGGTTCAGGTGCAGAAATTACTACAGGTAATAATAATAGTATTCTTGGTGCTTACAATGGAAACCAAGGTGGCTTAGATATAAGAACTTCAAGCAACAATATAGTTCTTTCAGATGGTACTGGTAATCCTAGACAGGTTATTGATTCTTCAGGTAACTTGTTGGTGGGTAAGACCAGCGATAGTAATACAGCAAATGGTGTTACATTAAGACCTGATGGTAATGCTCGTTTTACAACTGCGGGTACAGGTTCAGCTTTACAATTAGCATTTTTTAGAAATGCTAGTGCCTCTGAAGTAGGAAGTATTAGCACAACAAGTAGTAGTACATCATTCAACACATCTTCAGACTATAGACTTAAAGAAAATGTAGACTACACTTGGGATGCAACCACAAGATTAAAACAATTAAAACCAGCTAGATTTAATTTTATAGTTGATGAAACAAATACATTGGTTGATGGATTTTTAGCACACGAAGTTTCAAGCGTAGTGCCTGAAGCTGTAACAGGAGAAAAAGATGGTGATAGAATGCAAGGCATAGACCAAAGTAAATTAGTTCCACTATTAGTGAAAACAATACAGGAACTAGAAGCAAGAATAACAGCTTTAGAAAGCTAATTTAAAAGGAGAATAATTATGGCACAAACAGTAAGCGAAGTCTTAACAGCAGCAACAGATAGCGTAACACTTATTAACGAGGTAAACGCTGGAACTTGGAATGTTGAAGGTATGGAGCAATCAGATATTAACGATATGGTTCAAAGAAACGTAGACCACATAGAACTAGTCTTAGAATATGCACCTGTTGATGAAGATGATGAGACTCCAGATGTAGCTGGTAGCTCAGAAGATAAATCTTCATACGAAGATGCAATTGTTACTGGTAAAAGTTACATAGCAGATAATTCTTAGTATATAATTTAATTTTAATAAACTTATAGGAGAGTTGAATGAGTAAAGAAGAAAATAAAATGGAAAACCAAGAACCAGTAGTAATCACATTTAATGGCACTGAATACAGAGCTTCTGATTTAAACGAAGAGCAAATGGCTTTAGCTGCTAAATTAAATATTGCTGGTAAAAAATTAGCTAGACTTCAAGAGTTCTATGATGATTATGTCATCACTGATGAATACAAAAATCTTTGTATCCAATCATTTGATAGAGCTATTAATACTGAAGTTGAAGCTGAGGTAGAAGAGGAAAAATAAATGCCAACTCGTAAGACTACAGCAGAAGTCCACACACAATTACAGGTACATGAGAAGATGTGCGAAGAAAGATGGAAAACTATTTATAGAAAAACTGATGATTTACAAGCATCAATAAATAGTATGAGAATGTGGCTTTTAGGTGGTCTTACAACAATAGTGGCATCCTTGATAACAATCATTATTAGAGGTTTACTTTAATAATTATTAATTTATGATAGATAAACTAATCCAACCTGTCGGTGACATATTAGATAAATTTGTTGCTGATAAAGATTTAAAAGTAAAACTTTCTCATGAACTTGAGAAAGAAATAATTTCGTTAAACAAAGCACAATTAGAAGTAAATAAAGTTGAAGCAAAACACAATAACATATTCGTTTCAGGCTGGCGTCCTGCTATTGGTTGGATATGTGGTTTTTCAATCGGTTATCACTTTATCTTAGAACCTATCATTCAATACATTCTTATAGTCAATTCAATTCAATTCGATACTCCTGAATTTGATTTTAGTCAGCTATCTACAATAGTTATGGCTATGCTTGGGATGAGTGGCTTGCGAACCTACGAAAAAATTAAAAAATGAAAATCCTAGATAAAATCAAAAATACTGAGTTTTATCAAAACTGGGCAAAAGCATTTGCTATATGTTATCCAATGATGGTTGAGGGTGATTTAACAGCATTAACCTTTACCCATTTTTGGAAAGCTAATGTGACTGGTATTATTGCAGCTACTCTAGCCTTATTAACAAAAAAGGCTTGGTATCAAAACTTTATGCAACATAAATATTCACCAGCAATCATTTTAGGTGTCTGCACATTTGTTGCAGACTTATTAGTACATCCAACTCACTTTTATACTTGGTATTCAGAAGCTTTAGCAACAGGAGTTGGTGCTGGTTTACTATCAGCTTTCTTTATCTATAAACCATTAGGAAAATAATGTACGACAACATTAAAGAAATGCTAATCAAGAATGAAGGATTGGTATGTCAACCTTATCATTGTAGTGCTAATAAATTATCAATAGGCGTAGGCAGAAACTTAGAAGCTAATGGTATATCAGAAGATGAAGCTATGTATCTTTTAGAGAATGATATCAATAGAGTTGTAGCTAATTTAGATAAGATGTGGGAAGTATGGAGAAGTTTTCCTGTACCTGCTCAAGAAGTATGTGTTGATATGGCATTTCAAATGGGCATAGCAGGATTTATGAATTTTAGACAAACACGAGCTCTGATGGAGATGGGTTGTTGGTTAGAAGCATCAGAGGAAGTATTAAGAAGTAAGTATGCAGTTCAAACACCAAACAGGGCAGCTAGGAATTCAAGAAAACTAGCTTTGTGTAAAAGTGCCAAGAAAAACATCAGACCAACATCAAGCTAATTCTAGGCTTGGTGCATTAGGAGAATCATTAGTTCAAACTTTTCTGCTTGAGTACGCTGACTTTTGTTATCCCACCCAAGAAAAACATCCTGCTGATTTAATGGTTGAATTTGGTTCAGCTAAATATACAGTTCAAGTAAAAAGCAGAAGAGCAACTAAAGAAAAGAAGTTTGTCTTTGCCGCTGAGAACTCAAGGTCACAATCTGAAACTTATAGACAATATACTTGCGATATATTAGCTTTTGTATTCTTTGATGGAGAAGAGAAACGAATCATGTTTAAAGCAAATACATCATCACAAAACTATTTTACTTTTGATAAGAAAGCTATCACTGAATCTATGGAATTAGATTCCTTAAAAGAAACACTAGACAATCTAAGTTCAGTACCAGTTCTAAATCCTTTAATTTAATACTTGCTCTTTATATATTTATATATATAATCTTACTTATGTTTTTAAAAGTAAGGAGTTAACAACATGACATGGGATAAAGCATATCATTACAAAGGCTACAAGATAGAGAAGGACTTTGACCATAATGGCAGAATGACACTATGGACTGCCAAACCTCAAGAGGAGTTCTTTGAAAAAAGACATGAGCTAGAGAAGCAGAGGATAGTAAAAGAATGGCATGGTGGTGACTGCACTTGTTCTAAGTGTACTTTGACTGAACAAGAAGCTGAACATCAAAGAATGATTGACGAGAAAATTAGAGGTCTTGTCTTATCTATGAAGGTCAACAGCATCACTTGTAATACTATGAAAGAGTGCAAGGCTGAGATAGATACCCTAGAAAAATAAATTAAAATATTTTTAAATAAATGTACACATTTATATATTTTTATATATAATGGGTAGTATGTTAATTAAAAATAAGGAGTTAAATAACATGGAAACAATATTTAAAATACATACTGATAGCAGAGATTTTGCTGGTTGGGGTAATGAAGCAAAGCAAGTAGAAATTACAAATCCAAAAGATATTATACCTTTAATAAGAGAATATCTTAACAAGGTAGCAAATCAAGAAACTGTTAATGCTATTAATTTTGCTATAGAAATACAAAAAGGGGAGTAAATAATGACTAGATACACACTACAAGTTCAACTACCTAGCTTAGGCTGGGTGGTTGCTATCAAGACTAGCGACATATTCTACATGGCTAGTAAGAGAGCTAGATTAATTGCTCAAGGGCATAAGGTTAAATTAACTAAGGAGAGTAAGTAATGAAAAAATCAGAATTCAATTCAATTGACCATACAAAAATATGGTTATGGAAAGTGGAAAAAGAGATGCGACAAATGCATCAACCTTGTTCTATGTGGAATGATGCAAGATATGAGCATTTATCTTGTCTTGCTGACGAGATGCGTAACAAGGGTGTTAAGTTCTTGAGGGTTAAATAATGAACCTAATGTGCAATACCAAACATGGTGCTATTGAATGGAGATGGAAAGACTCAGGTCAACCATCTCCTGAATACAAATCATTGAATCATCAATGGTGGATTCCTAAGAAGTCAGAGTTTGAATTAGTAACTAAAGTTGATGCTTCTATCAAACAAGAAATCAAAGACGAGATTTGGGAAGATATGCAATCTGATTTTGATTATACAAAAGAGCTTTACAAGCTACATAAAAAAATAAAAAGGGAGAAGAAGTAATGTTAGGCGTAGGCAAAACAGGTAAAGGCAATCAAACAACTAAGGCTGACTATGTACAAAAGCTGGCTAAGATTGTTGGTGATAATGTTCAATTACATGATGCTCTCAGAAGAAGAGAGGGTGAGCATTACGAGTTCCTTAAAACAATATTTTATACACAATGGTCTACTAAATTCTTTGAGAGAATAGTAGATGCTTATTTAGAGGAGAGTAAATAATGGATATACAACTATTACCAGTATTAATCTTTATGGCATTTTGTTTATATGCAACTGCCATAATTATCAACGATAGGAACAATAAAAAATGAGAGAGATAACACTAAACGAAGTAGGGCAAACAAAACCCTTGATACTAAACATAAGACAAATCAGAGGGTATTACAGAGATGTCTTTACTGGTGAAACTAAAGTACAAACTGAGAATAGAGAATATGTAGTCAGGGATTCCTTGACTGAGATTGGTTATTTGATGGGAGTTAATAAATGAAAATAGAATCACTTAAAAACTTTGAATCTAAACAAAAGGGTCAGGCTCTTATTTATAAAGACCTACCCAATCAGGACTATCATGCAAGCGTAGGTATAAGCAGTAGTTATGTTAGAAGATTTGGGCAATCCCAACTTCATGCAGTTAATCATACTTCTGAATCTACTCCAGCACTTAAATTTGGAACAGCAGCTCATTCTTTATTAGTAGAAGGACAAGAAGCATTTGATAAAGAAGTCAGAGTGCTTACAGGTTCTCCATATACCAAAGCATATAAAGAAGAGAAGGCTGAATATGAAGAGCAAGGATTCATAGTTCTAAAAGAAGATGAAGCTGAGATTATTACTGGCATGAAAGAGAACATGATATATGAGGGTAATGCTTATCTAAATGCAAAAGGTAAGATACCTGAAGCAAGTATTTATTGGTATGAAGAAGATGTACTATGTAAATGCAGGCCTGATGTTATGTGTCCGCCTTTAGATGAACCTAATTCAGATAATAAGATAGTCGTTATAGATTATAAAACTACTATATCTTGCGAACCTCATGCTTTTAATTATTCAGTTAAGAAGTATGGCTATGATATGCAAGCTGCTTATTATAGAAGAGGAGTTGAGATGGCTGGATATGAAGTCACTGATTTCTTATTCATAGCCCAAGAGAAGATTCAACCTTTTGCATCTAAGGTCTTTAGAATTACTAAAGAACAAATGGATTATGGCTGGACTATGATGGAGCAATACCTGAATGATTATAAAGAATATCAAAAGGGTAAACCTCTAAGTATTTACAATAGTCCTAATGTTGTTGATTTGGTTTTGTAAGTAAGGGCAATAGATATATGAGAGTATTTAGATTTATGGAGAGTTTATCACTTGCCCTTGAACTAAGTATAAGGGTTTTTGGAAGAGTAGGTAATAAAGTTCTAGCTTTATTATCAAATTAAATATAATATAAAAAGTGGAGAGTCATTATGGACGAAAAAACAAAAAAAGCACTTTGGATTCCTGAAGAATTACATAAGGATATCAAGGTGTTTGCAATCACAAATAACATGAACATTGAATCTGCTACTCAGCTATTGCTGAAGCTAGGCATGGTTTCTTATAAGGAGAATAATCATGGGTCAGCATAAAGCAAAAGTAGAGCAACGTAGAAAAGAACTAGAATTTGAAAAACTAGATAAGCAAATCAAAACATATTATTTCCAAAAAGGTGCTGGTAAGCATTACAGGGAAGTAACATATATGAGCGGCAAAGTAGTAAGGACTGATTACGATGCTTGAGTGGATTCTATATATTATTGCAGGAATATTTGGATTAGTATTTATAGGAATCATTTTAAGTGTATTAGCATTTATATACATGATAAGAGAGTTAGATTAATGGTAAACAGTAGAAATAAGGGAGCAGCTTTTGAGAGACTAATAGTCAACAAGCTCAATGCAGCATTAGAAGAAAAAGGTTTAGAGGAGAGAGTAAAAAGAAATCTTGACCAGTATCAAACTAAAGGCATGGCTGACATTTATTTCAGAAACTTTGCTATTGAATGTAAGAGATATAAGAACAATGGCAAGCAAAACATTTATAAGAACGAATGGTGGCAACAAGCAATAGATAGTGCTGGTGATAACTTAATACCTATATTGATATACAAGTTTGATAGGAGAAGTATTATGGCGGTTATTCCATTATTCCTATTTAATCAATTTGAACAACCAAACTGGCAGTGTGCATATATGTGTCCTCTATCAGATATATGCGAAAGGTTAGATGAAATCATACAAAAGGCAGATGGATTTAAACAGCTACCTGCTTGAGCAGGACTTTGAAGATTATTGTAGGTTCGCCTATGAAAAGATACAAAGTGCTTGCGATTTTCTCGGAATTATAAATGACGAGGATTATGAAAGTTTTAAGGAAAGGTGTTATACCCAACTTGAAGCTGATTATTTAAACAGTATTGAGAAAACAATACATTAACCATAGGAGAGTATATGGATATATTAGGTGGGATGAGTAATCCCAACAGTGAGAGTCAGCAAGTTTATCTTGCTTTTAAAACTGCTCAACAGAAGTTCTTTGTAAATGGAGAAACTGAAATTGAGTTTAAATATCTGCAATTCGACCCTGCAACTTTTAAAAGTGGCTGGGGAAGATATGCAGGAGAATATCAATATCAATGGGATGCTAAGTTTGGTGTTGCAGAACCTAAACCAGCAGACGATTGGAAAAGAGCCTTTAGTTGTTGTGTAATGCCACATGGGCATGACCATGCACTTATTTGGAGTAGGTTTACATTTGCTGAATCTAGTGCCTTTAATAAGATATTAAGTGGCTTTTGGAATCAAATGGATGCTAACAGCGATTCTTTACCTGTTGTTGAATACAAGGGTTCAAAAGAAATACAAGTTGGCATGGGTAGGTCAAGTGAGCTTAGTTTTGAATTTACTAAGTTTGCACCTAGATTTGATAACTTTGTAATACCACCATTTTATGACAACGATGGTGATGCAAATGCAGACGATGGATTTAAAAGTCCTAATGATGGTTTAGCTGATTTAGTTAATAAACAGGTAAACGATAGCAACGATTTACTGACTGATGAAGATATACCTTTCTGATGCAGTCAGTAGATTGGCAAAGAATTGCACCTGAAGTTGCATTACAACTACTAGGTGAGCCTAGTTCTAAGAAGTCACATGAATGGCGATATGGAACTCATGGTTCACTAGTAGTTAATATTGATGCTGGTACTTGGTGGGATTTTGAAAACGATTTAGGTGGTGGATTAATAGATTTAATCAAACATATGAATCAAGATGTCAATACAATTTTAAAACAGTTTGGTTATGACTTAGCATTACAATCTAATGACTCCTTATTAAGTGGCTTTAATCCCCCTAAAAGTAAAGCTACAGGTAATGCTAGGTCATTCTCTAGAGAGCAGATGATTGACCTTTACAAGCAAGCTATTGTGAAGGTCAAGTATGCTGACAACTTTATGGTTTTAAGATTCCCTGAAGGGCATTTTATTAAGCAAAAATATGCACCATTTACCCTTAATCCTGATAGCAGTTGGTCTATGAAGCGACCTGAAGGCTCTCTACCTATTTATTACACAAATAAGTACCCTGACAAGGCTATTATTATAAATGAAGGTGAGAAGGCTCTTAGAGGATGTGAAGCGATTTATGAGGGTGATAGTTGTACTTGGCATGGTGGAGTTAATTCTTGGGAGAAAGCAGATTGGAGTCCTATATATGGGAGAGACGTAGTTATATTTCCTGACAACGATGAAGCTGGTATTAAGTGTGCAAATGACATATCTAAGTATCTAAAAGAAAATCAATGCAAGGTTAAGGTTATACAACCACCAGCAGACTTTAATGAGAAGGATGATTTATACGATGCATACGAATCAGGTTATTTTAAAAGTTCAAAGGAGTTAGAAGATTATATAAACAAAAGCGAAGTACAACGACCTAAGGGTGCTTTATATTTCCAAACAGTCAATGAGATTATGGAGAAAATGACTGAGCCTGACTGGTTGGTAGATAGATGTATAGAAAGAGCTACAGTTACAAGTATTTATGGAGCTCCTAAGAGTGGTAAGTCGTTTATTGCTATAGCTATGGCTTGCTCTATTGCATCAGGTAAAGACTTTTATGGATTTGATACTAAACCATCTACAGTGCTTTATTTAGCTGGTGAGGGTCATACTGCTGTTGCTAGGCGTATTAAGAGTTATGAGCAGTTCTATAGCAGAAGTTTATCAGAAGCACCCTTATTAATATCTAATAGAGGTTCAAGAATAGGTGATGATGCTGAATTTGCTATGTTGCAAGAAGTTTGTAGAGACATAGAAAGAGAGCATGGGAATGTGGGCATGATTATTGTTGATACTCTTGCTAGAAACTATGGACTCAATGAGAACAGCACTGAGGACATGAATAAGTTTATTCAACGTATTGATGAGCTTAAAGAAGAATTCCAAGCATCTATGGTTATTGTGCATCATACAGGTCATGGTTCTAGTGGTAGAGCTAGAGGAAGCTCAGTATTACCAGCAGCTCTTGATTATGAATTTAGAGTAGATAGAGATAAGAACAGTGATGATAAGGCTATGCTTGTTACTTTGAAGCAAACATTAGTTAAAGATGGTACTCCTATTGATGACCTTTATTTCCAATTTAAAGAACTTACATTATATGGATATGAGGGTGTTACATCAGGTGTATTAGCATTAACTGATGAATCGCCTAAAAAGATAGGTTTATCAAGAGCAAGAGAAGAAACTATAAAAGCTATTGAGAAGATACAAAAAGAAAAAGCACCAAATGACCCTGTTAGTTATTGGGTCAAGCATACTATTCTTTTAAATGAAATGGAGATTAACGATAGTACGTTGAAGTCAAGATTAAGAGATTTAAAAGATAATGAGCTAGTCCATTACAAAGAAGGATATGGTTATCAGTCTAAAAACTTAGATAAGGAGATATTTAATGAAGGTTTGGTTTAGGTTTGGTTTTGGTTTGGTTTTGGTTTGGTTTTTTAGCAAAATCATCAAAAAGTTGGTTGGTTTGGTTTGTATTTCTAATACAACCAACCCAAACCACTATGAGATTCGAGTATTATGACCAAACCTGTAAAAACATATTTAGACGAAACTTTAGAGCAAAAGTTAAAAGAATTAAGAACTTATGAACTTGATACTTATGTTAAGTGGGGTAATCGAAAACGTATATTTAAAATGGTAGGTGTTAATTTTGAGATTAAGTTTTGTAGAGCAGAACAAATGTTAAAAGAATCTTTACAAAACGATTCTACACAAAAGAAACTAAAAATGGTTGAAATGATGATAAGAGCTTTTGAGCAATTAAATATTAAATGCGAAGAAAGTGGATATATACAAATACAACCCAATGCTAGGTGTTTTAACTTTGATAATATAACAGCTTTAATTTGTGATACTGATGCTGATAAACCTGTATTAGAAAAAATACATAAGGATGAAAAAGATATGGTGATATTTAGTGTAGAAGAATTATTAAGATGTTTACCTAAAGATTTTATGCAAGCAAAAGTATTGTTATCTAAATTAGATAAATCAGTTAATTTTCAGAAGGTTAATTATGTCTAAGTGGCATGGTGGGAAGGGTAGTAAAAGAAGGAAAGAGGATAAGAAAAAGATAGATGCTAATTGGGAAAAGATATTTGGTAAGAAGAAGAAGGAAAAGAAGAAGTGAATAAGTTTTATAACGAAGATTTACCTTATGGAGAAGCTGGAGAAATGTTTGTGTTAGATATTATTAACAGGAAACATCCAATGGCATACAAGATGCAAGGTAACTTTAGTGAATACGACATTATGATTCCTGAGATAGAAAAGACTGTAGAAGTTAAAAGAGATAAACATACTGATAGAACAGGTAATGTTTTTATAGAAACTTACTGCAATAAAGTTGAATCAGGTATCAACATAAGTACAGCAGACTATTGGGCATATCTTACTAAGTCTATGTTGTACTGGATTAAGTCGATTGATTTAAAGTTGTGTATTTTAGAGAATGAAATACCTGAAGGTAAGAACTACATGATTGATGGCAAGATAATAGATGCTTACTTGATACCTGTAGATATATTTAAAACTTATTGTATGCGAATAGATACATTAACTGAGGAACAATTATGCCAATTAAACTAAAACCAAGTGCAAAGATTAGAGATAGAGCTACAGGTAAAACAAGAACCGAGCATTACTATTTAAAGTGTATGACATTAAAAGAACTAAATGATTATATTGAATCACCAAGTTCTAAGAAGAAGGTCATACAAAAATGTAAAAATGAAATAATAAGGAGAGAGAAATGAGTGACCCAGTGAACCATCCAGCACACTATAATCAGAATGGCATAGAGTGTATTCAATATATAAAACAACAATTAGGCAGAGAATTTCCTGCTTATCTTGAAGGTAATGCAATTAAATACTTGCATCGCCATAAATACAAAGATGCCAATATACAAGACTTACAGAAGTCTGTTTGGTATATTAATAAGTTAATAGAACATTACGAGAACTTATGAAGATAGATAAACAAAAATTAGAACAAAAGATTAAAGAAGGAAAATCATCACATGATATTGCTATGACTTATGATGTGCATCCATCTACTATCAGAAGGAAAGCTAAAGCATTAGGTCTAAAGTTTCAAACACAATCACACTGGAGAAAGGGATGAGATTATCAATTAAGCATAACATTGATGAAGTCACTAGAGGTATGAGTAGCATTCAGAAGAAACAAATACCTTTTGCTACTATGCTCGCATTGAATGATACAGCTTTTGATTTACAACGAGTATACAAGGCTCAAACAAAACAAAAGTTTGACCAACCAACTAAGTTTACACAAACAGGATTTGCTGTTGAGAAAGCAAAGAAAACTAATTTAAAGGCTGTTGTTTACGTAACTGAGAAACGTGAAGATTACATGAAGCTGCAAGTTGATGGTGGTGTAAGACATCCTAAAAACAAAGCAATCATAATACCTAACAGAAGCAATGCAGATGAGTTAGCTAAGTATAAGTCAGGGAACTTAACTAAGGGTGCTGTAAATAAAATAAAAAA
>FUIF01008560.1_pt1 | contig 26417 bp, 49 predicted proteins | sample 1003461 | NCBI WGS metagenome assembly FUIF01 (sample SAMEA80401918, study PRJEB19352) | marine metagenome
CTTTCTCATATCACGCAAGCGATACCGAAAACCTGAACGATCTGAAACACCATAAGCCTGTTTACCCGCCGCAAAGTTCCCCATCAGAACCTCAAAAATCTAATATCAGGTTGAAGTTTTAGTGAAACACGATCTTCATCTTCATCTGCGGCTCTTTGAAACTCTTCTTCGTACACAGACTTTAACAGTTGAATACGTTCAGGAGACCTTTTTAAAGCAATGTAATAAGCCATGCCAGCCACAGCACAAGGCAAAAATCTAAACGGAACCTCTACGTTATTAGTTAATGAGTCAGCATCTTCAATGCGTCTTACAAAATAATAAACTAGTTGATCTGTGCTGTTCTCAGGAGTAGGCCAAAGTGTTATTTCTGGAGCAATCTGCCTATTAAAAAAGTACTGAGAAGGACGACCTGTTGTTGTTTTAACAGGTTGAGCTAAATACTCACCCCTGCTAATTTTGTTTACACTAAAATCGGTGCCGCTTCTTCTAACAACCACTTCTAATAAATCTACTACATCTGAAGTTAGTGTCTCTGTAGCCTGTCCGGAGGTCAGTGTAATTGTAGCCTGTCTAACAGTCCAAAGATTTATGCCTCTGTTTGCCCAATCAGCAAACATTAGATTCATAGAGCGTCTTGCTGTTCTAGCATCATATCCAGTGCGAACTTCTAAACCACAACGCTCATATGCCTCTTCAACAATCTCTGCCACATCGAGGTCAAAGTCTCTTGAGTTTGACGTAGCCATTACTTTTCCCCATTATAAAGATTGTCAAATATTCGATTCACATCTAGTGTATAGTCTAAATCACTTTTTGAATAGTGCACATGTTGGGACGGTTTAAAGTCTGGTGCTCCTTCTCCAGTTTCAAACCAAGCAGGATGTGTAACTCTTACACGATTATTAGGAAGAGCAACAACATTTCCTGTCCACTCACCAGCGTCAAGCAACTGTAGAACATGGCTTTGCTTGTGTTGTGCAGGATCATCAGCTATCTCGGACTCAGAATAGTCTACTGTAAACAAATATTTTGCAGGAAAAAACTCACTGTCTATCTTAGCTAACCATGGGCAAGGCGTAGCTCTATCTATCACATAAACGGCATGATTATGTGAAGAGCAATCCCAGGGTTGAGCGTCGTATGTGTTCATGGGTTCAGGCCATTCTTCTAAAGGTATATCGGCAACTAATGCAGTTATAGGCATTCTAGCCCACATTGCACCACCGTGCACCGTATCCTCTTCTTCGTCTTCTGCTTCACTTCCAGTAAATATAACTTGGAAACTCAAACACCTATTAGGCATGGACGTTACGCCAACGACCATCGCGTGCAAAAACTCACCATGATAAGCCTCATGATTATGAGTATACTCACGCCGCACCCATGCCTTAAAATAGGGAACGTTACTGTATAAATATGGCATTATGCTTTAGATACTTTGTACCCTAGCTTTGCGGCTGCAGCACGAAGTTGTGCAACAGTCATTTTTTTGCCACCAGTAGACCCGCCCTTTTTCATGCGCTTAATTTTCTTACCGCCTACAGCACCGCCTTTGGACATCATTCTCATCTTTTTACCGCCCATAGCACCGCCTTTAGCCATCTTTCTAACCTTACCGCCCATGCGATAACCTTTTTTCTTCATAGCCATGATAAACTCCTTATGACTTTTTACGCTTTCTTTTTCTGACGATTGTCTTCACGTTTGTCGGCTTTCCACCAACCCCTTGAGCTTTCGCTCTTTTTCTTGATACAGCACTTTTAATTTGTGAGCTTGTCATTTTTTTAGCTTTAGATCGAGGCACACACTTAGGATATTTTCTCTTAGATCCTTTAGCAGACTTACGACCACAGGCTTGGAATTTGCCCTTTTTCTTAGGGGCACCTATATCAACCCAATCACCTTTTGGGCCTTTTCCAAACCACTCTTTAAGACTCATGACCTATAACCACCACCGCGTTTCTTATATGTTCTAACGAGCCAAGCATTTGCATAAGCACTTGGATATACATCAAATTTTCTCTTTGCCTCTGCTTTTACACGAGCATAAAGAGCTGGATTTGTAGGAGTGGGGGATTTTTTACTTTTAGACTTTTTAGGTTTTTTGGTGTCGGTTTTTGCCATCTCTTATAGCCTCCTTACCTTCTTAAAATTTTAACAACCTCTGTTTTCCCATTACTTTGGCTCTTTGTTCAGCAACGGTCAATATCTGTATCTTTCTAGCAAAAGGCTTCTTTATCTTTTTAACCTTGGCAACTGTTGCTCTTGCATCAGCAGGAGTGGCAAATTTTATACGGACGGTATCTTTGGGGTTTTCGTCTGTATAAAGTCTTCTACCGCTACCTTTAGGTTTTTTACCGGTCCTTTTTTAGGATCTTTTTCTTTTCCCATTTCTCACTAACCTAGATAAAGTTCTCGCTTGTCCTGCGTGCGCTTTACTGGCTTTCCTTAGTTTTCCTATAACCTTTTTTATTTTTTTCTTTTTTGATGCAGGGATTGACATTACTTTTTCCTTTTTCCAGCACAGTAAGCTCTTTCGCTAAAACCCCGTGGTCTTTTACAGTTTATTTTAGCTTTTCTTTTCTTGCTCCATTTTTTCTTTTGAGGAGGTTTAGATATCTGTTTGCTTATTGAACTTCGCGAGATTGCCATCGTAAGTTCTCCCTGTGAACTCTTCCCACATAGGTCTAATCATATCATGAAGCTGATCTATTTTTTCATTGTTAGCATCAATCTTTAGGTCCATAAGAGCTACGTTCTTATCAACTTCTATAAGCGTTGTAGAAATCCACGAAAGACCTGCAACACACGCACCTATGAAGGCTACAAAAATAGTGCCGGCTACAAACTGAGCATTTAACATTTCCATCTCCGTCTTGCTTGACGCAATCTACTATTAGGGTTTTTAGCCGCCTTTGGAAACTTCTTCATTTGACCAGCGGAACGAGCGCAAAATGATTTACGTCTTTTTGCTGCTGCGCTTCCCTTTTTAACTTTACCTGTAACAGCAGTTTTTAATTTAGAACCGGGATTATCTCTTCTGTATTTAGCAACACCAGCCTTAGTCATTCCCGCCCCTTTTGATGTGGGGCGGAAATATTTTTTTGTTTTTGGAGGTTGCTTGTCTCTCTTACGAGCCATTACTAATAGCTTTTTCGCACTTGCAGAATAATCGTGTATGTATCCGCAGAAGAGTGTCCCACAGTTGTAAACATAATGTCTCCTGTGGATCCAGAACTAGCAGGATTAGTTAACCCACCAAAAGATGTGTAATCGTGAAATCCACTTTGATTTTCTCCAAGCTCAATACAGAAGTCATCTGTAGAAGCATCAAACAAAATCTTTACTTTCATTCCATTACACTGCCACCATATTTTTTCTATGGTCGCTCCTGTGCATGTCGCATCATCTATGTTTGTAGATAATGCAGATACATCAACTTTTTTAACAGCACTTTCACCACTACCATCAGATATGTTGGTAAGTTTAAAAACGGCTGTTTTTGGATTATCAACAAGCGTTTGTGAAGTTATGGCATCAGCCATGTTAACCTCCCTAGTACACTGAGTACTCTATTTCCAAGGTGGCACGAAAGGCTGTTAGTGCTGTATCGCAAGCATCTCCTGCACATAAGTACAAGTTATTACTTGCAATCGCCGCGCTAATGTTTGGTGCGAACACATGAAAGTTTCCAGCACTATCATCAAGGTTGATGTCAACCTCAGTCACAGAATCAGTAGCTGAAATGCGAGGATTAAATGACGCAACACCAGCACCTACAATCTCTGTACCAGAGGATATAGCTGTATTAGTTGCTGTGCCAGATGTAGCACTAAGCTGTAGATTTGCTAAAGAGTTGGCATCACTTGCGGCAGCAGTTGTGATTCCAATCACAACTTTGTGAATAAAGAACTTAGTTGCTGTCACTAGAGCATCTGGGTGGTCTGTATTTAATGCACCCAACTCAACAAGAACGTCATTATCTCCATAAGTAACACTAGCCGCATTTGTGTCGGCTAAACTTATAGCAAATGTTTGAATTTTTCTTGTTCCTAAAGAAATTAACTGTCCAGTTGAGTTAACTGAGAAACCAGTTTCTGTAACAGCACCAGTGGTGCCGTTTTTATTAATGACATTGAAGCCACCTTCGGAACGGATAGGACCGTTAAAAGTAGTATTAGCCATGTAAGTCTCCTGTCTTGGCTAGTGTCAACCCCCCGATGGAGTTGTCAGGAATAAGAAGAGCATACAACGAAAAAAAGCGAAGCCGCAAATAAGGCGACTTCGTAGTTGGGAGAAATTACGTTGAATTAAAAAGGGCGACACCGTTCATGAAAATGTCGCCCTCTCATCACCCAGAGTTTTGGAGGACTTTGGATTTATGCACCTGGTGAACCAAATACGCAACGAGGATCGGAGAAGCCGAAGCTGTAACGCTCACGAGCCTTGAACCGCATGTTACCAGTGTCGAAATCGGCTTCCATTTGTGTTGATAACGGAACACGTTCAAAATGAAGGAACCCACGAGGAGCATCAGTCAAAATGAAAAATGCATCTGTGTCAGTAAGGAAGTCGTTGACAGCATAACCATCAGGAAGCATCCCCATTGAACGAATTGCATTAATGTCGTTATCAGCGGTGCCTACACGGAGATTTGATACCATCAAACGCTCGGCTATAAATTGTAGCTGACGAGGTACGATAAGTTTCATTCCGCGAAGAGCAACCTTCAAACCACGCTCATCAACAAAACCAGCAATGCTAATAAGAGCGTCCTCAAGAGAGGTTTCGTTCAAATCAGCAGCAGTGCTTGGCTCATTGTTAAACGTGCCACCGTTTGTTAGCGGGTGTGAAGCATCACAAAGAGCAACCCCATCACCACCAGCAAATGCGCCAGCAGTAAAAGCGTTATTCAAAATAGATGCCGCCTTAACCTGCTTTGTGTGTGCCATTGAACGGGCAAGAGCACGAGTGTAGCGAGAAGAAAGACGATCATAAAGATTGTCCTCTACTGCCTCTTCTGTGATTGAAAATGCCAGTGCAACAGTTTCATGGTTGTATCGAGCAGTAAATGCTTCGTTGGCATCATCAAAACTGATGGAGGAACCTTCGTCCTTAGTAGGAGCAGCTCCAAAGCCAGAAAGCATCACCTCTTCTTCAAATGCTCTATCTGAAGACTCGGTAGTAAATATTTCAGCGTGTTGGTTTTCGTATCTATCGAACTCCATTCCAAACAGAGCGTTAAGACCGGGTTCCAACTCTTTCGCTAGTTGTGCGCGAGAAATAGCCATTTCTTAACTCCCTATACCGCTGTCGTAGAAACAGTACCCTGTGCAATACTACCGGTAGGAGCATTGTAGTGGTTGTTTATACGAACGATTAATGGAACACCAGCAACAGCAAAGTCTGCATTTTCAGGGTCATCAAGAATACCCATAATACGCAGAGCGTGTGTGTTAGTGGTAGCGACAGTATTCAAATCCGCAGTGGCAGAAGACTTACCTGTTGTGGTAGATCCACTGTTACCGTTTGCTAACTGAATATTGGAGAACACCGCTGTGCGAAGTTCGGCCTCGGTATCGTTGCCGGTTTGCACATTAGATGTTGCAATTGTAAACAGTTGTGACGGATTGTCATACAAAAATGCTCTGACAGGGAAATTAGAATCCGCACCAGAACCAGGCCAAAAATTAGAAAATATTGTTTCTCCAGTGGTAGAACTGACATATTCACATCCGTTGAACACACCAACAATTGACACTGACCCGCCAGCTGCTGCTTGCAGGTCGTCAATTACTCCAGCGGCAAGCGGAATAACCGCCATACCTTGGAAGATTGGATTTGAGTTATCGGATGCAATACGATATTCAGTCGTACCAACAGAGTTGGGTGCTGACCCTAGCATCCCATACGGCTTTAAACCGAAGGCTCCATTGATATTTGCCATGAGAATAACTCCTTATCTCACTATGGTTTACTTGGAGTCGCCTTTGCGACCTCCAAAACTTACACGACTTTGCCTATCATTAGTAATAGGCATGGAAGGATGTTGTTCCTTCATTAAGTCCTGGTCCACAGCAGTCATTTGTTCGCGTGTCCGATCACGATAATATTCGGTTCTCTCCTGCGCTGTTTCTTCAGGGATCCTTGCTAACATCAGCCCCCGTTTCCGATAACACCAGCAAACTTACCTTCTTCAATCACCGAGTAAGAAGAATCCTTATACTCATCAGCTCTGACAGGTTCCCATCCCTCACGAAGTTTCGCGTGAACGTTCATCTTATCTTCTTCGCCTCTGAGATCAGTTCTAATCCAACGATGCCTGAATCCAGCAGGTGGTTCTGGTGCCTCTAAACGGCTTGGTGGTGCCCAAGGCTTTCTGCGCGAAGTTTTTTCGCGTGTCTCTGTTGACCGTGCTTGTCTTGTGTCACTCATAGGTTAATCCTTCACATGCTTTGCATATTCTTCAAGAGGAACACCTAATCTTTTAGCCATAGCTACTTGTGACGGTGTTAACTTGACGGTCCTGCGCCCCTGTTTTCCACTGCGGGATGCGGAAGTTGAGACTGGAGCGACTCCTGAACTTCCCCCGTTTTTTTAGAACTCAACTCATTTGGAAAGCGTTCTTTGAGCCGAGCATCTAACTGACTATAATATTCATCTTCTGTTCCGTCAAACCCTTCTTCACGAAGTTTATTGTCAATAACAAAAGCTGCCTGAGTCATAATCTCATCATCACCAAACCAAGAGTTCTTTTCTGCCCATTCTTCTGCTTTAGGATGAGGCTTTGCCGCCTGCGGTTGAACAGGCTGTTCTTGAACTTGTTGTTCCTGAACCGGTTCTTTTTCTACTCTGTCTGTAGCTAGACGATGACGTTCTTGTTCAATGGCAATCTTTGCCAAAGCCTGCTGTGCCTCAACCATGGCATCAACATTTCCTGTGTCATGCGCTTCTTTAAGTGCTCTCTTCGCTGTATCTAATTGAGATTCAATACGAGTGCCATACTCAGTTAAGAAACCTTGATCTAAATTAGTTAGCTTAGATTTTAGACCTTCATTCTCTTTTTTTAGAGATTCAGCATAACGAGCAGCTTCTTCTTTATCACGCTCTGCACGTCTTCTGTCTGCTGTCAGTTTTTTAATACGTCTTTGAACGCCTTTGCTGTAATCGTCTAATTCGTCTGGTTCAGATTCCTGCTCTACAACAACTTTATCTTGATCCCCTAGATCAAGATTTTGTTGCACTGGTTTTTCTTCTTCTCCAGAGTCAAGCGTTACTTCAACGGCTTCTTCTTGAACTTGTTCTTCAGCTTCTGCCAATTTCATCTCCTCAGACATGTTTAATATCCTCCGGCTCAAGGATTGTGGCAATCACTTCGTCATCATTAATGATGCGAACCTCACCTCCGTCAATCTTAAACCTTGACCCGGCATAGCGACCAATACAAACCCACTGACCTTCTTGACACCAAGGTTCACCACCAAATTTGTTTGGATCTTCGTAGGCTAACGGGCCAAGTTTAAGAACATAGGCTACAACAGTGGCTAACGCTTCACGTTCACGAGCTTCCGTGGGGATAATAATCCCACCCTCTGTTTTCATTTTTCCTTGATAAGGCATAACAAGAACACGCCAACCTGTAGGTTGAGGTAAACGTTCTTTTAAGGATTTGTCTAGGAGATTGGGGTCTAGAACTCTAATATCAGATTCAACATACGCTGTTTCGGTTGATATTGGTTCTTTCTCTTTTTTCTTCGCTATGTGATCAGGAACGTATAAAGTCTTCGGCATCGTCTATCGTTCTTTCCAGCAGGGTTTTAATTTCTTCTTTGGCGTAGACAAGTCCCTGTACTTCTCCCACCAACCGCTGGTACTGTTCAAAGTTTGAAACACCACCAGATGTTAACATGTCAGCGATTTGTTCTTCTCGCTGTGCCAACAAGTTATAAACATGTTTTGCGAAGTCTGCAACATCCATAATAGATTTAATATGTACCGCTAAAAGTAGTACCTTTTATAGCCGAACCAGAACCTCTAGCGTTTGTTGATGGTTCTACACCCCCACACCACGAAAGGTTTTAACTTTTCTGGTCTTTACTTAAAAAGATCTGACTTTGCAATCTCTTTAGCATCTTCACTACCAAATTCTTCAAGCTCTTCTAATTCAATAATTCTAGGCTCTTTACTTTTAACTTTTCCACCTTCATCAAAGTTAACAATGCCACCAGATGCTTTGCGAAGTTCTTTGAAGTCTTCTCCAGTGATTTTATCTCTGGGTTCGGCGACACGAGCGATTTTCATTTGTTTCTTAGTTAATGCCATAAGTTACTCCTATTTTTTAAAACCTTTGATTCCGCGTATTCCAAAGCTGGCTCCGATACTAGCATACATCGCCCATTGAAACCACTCCGGTGTGCGAGACAAGGCCGCAAAGCCAGCTTCAACATATGGTTGAGTGAAGGGAATAAAGCACATTGCAATTATGAGAATAAAGAGAATCGTCCATGCTTCGTCTTTCCAACTATTATCAGACGCTTGCGCCATAATCTTTTCCCAGCCAGCTTCGTGTGTGGCTGCAACTTTCATAACTTCTGCCTCGGCTTCTGCTTTAGCTTTAGCTACGACACCTTTTGCTTTGGTTTGTTCGACTTTAGATTCCATCCACGAACCAGCCAAAGATGCAATCGGACCAATAAGAGCCTGAATCACTTTGTTACCCCCACAAAAACCACCTATAAAAGCTAACGACCACATAGCTGGTATCAAATAAAACTCAATTTTATACGGTGCTTTCCTCATCACACCTCCATGCAATAATAACAAAGGGCACTCTGTTTCGTTTAAACATGGCTCTTGTCTTTAGTCTCATATCTGCTACACGAACAACACAAGCCTGATGAGTTTGGTAAGGTCCAAGAGTATCTACAATATGCACACAAGATGAAGGAAAAATTATGTGACATGCAAGCAATACTGACGTGAACATTACTTACGACTCATCCAAGCCGAAGTTCCCATGTATGCACCAACGATACCTGCGCCAGAAATATAAAACAAGTTGCTTATGTCTGATAATGCCTCGACACGTTCGATAGGCACAAAAACATAGCTGCAGTAAAGCCTCCCATGGCTATTAAAGTGTATCTAGCCATACGCAACTGAGCTAAATGTTTTCTAACCTCGTCTTCTGTTTTCTTAATTTCTTTAGCTTTAGCAATCTCGTCATCGGTTACAGTGCCATCACCATCAGTATCGTAATCGCTATACTTGCTATCCTTCTGTAATTGTTTTTGTGCCATGGTTATCTCCTAGTAAACTCTAACCTCTGTAATTCCAACAAGTAGTATCACAAGACCAGAAAACAAAGTTACGATCAAAACAATAGATATCAATATGACAAACTCATCATCGTCCATTACATCGTTGAAAATCTTATTGATAAAGCTATGCACAAAACAAGAAACATAATTACGCCAAGAACAAGAAGAACCTGTTTAATAATATCTTCTATCTCTCTTTGTCTCCTAGCCTTTTCTCGTCTTGCTTCTAATGCAACTTCTTTAGCTTCCTGAATGCGTTTGGCTCGTTCGTTTACAATGCTCTGCCATGTGCCGTGACCAAAACGAAAATCAATTAGCGCGGCAATTTCTCTTACTTGCTCTTGTGCTAACTTTGCATCAATAATCTCACGAGCTACGTTATCTACGCCAAACTGCTCTCCAAGACCTGTGCCAGACTTCTTGTTTCTAGCCCTTTGAGCTTCCTGCTCTCCACGCAACAAGTCATCTATCTGCCCTGCCAATGAGCCGATGTCCTGTGCTGTTTCTATGTTTTGTTTTATAAAATCGGTGGCTTGCTTAACTAAAGCAATGCCTGTTAAGACTTCCGCGACAACCATCTCTTTAACACCTTATGTTAAGAGCGTGCCAAGTCTCTCTGAGCTTGTATGCGCTCTCTGTTCACATCTGCTCGTTCATCTGCGATCTCTTCTTGAAGTTCGATTCGCGCTGCGTCAGTTGTTGCCCGTTGCTGGAGTCTCTGACGTTCTAACTCCAGTCTTTCAGCATCGTTCTTTGCGTTACGCTCAGAGTCTGCTGCTCTTATTGCCAGTTCTTGTTGACGTATTGCTACAAGCGGGTCTTGCTGACCTTGTGGAGGAGCCAACATCTGAAGCACTTCTTCGGTAAGCTGGGCCTCTAGCCTTGCAACTTCCGCTTCTATATTGTCTTCGGATGTTAATGCCGCCACTTCCTGCATCTGCCGTTGAGCCTCTATAGGATCTACCGCTCCTGCTTGTGCCGCCAATGCCAACTGTTGGGCCTGCGCCTGCTGTTGTTGCACTTGTGCAAGGACAGTCAGACGTGCTTTCATGGACAAATGGTCCTGAAGATGCCCCATAAATATAGCATAAATATTAGGAGATGTCGAAACAAGAGGTAGCTTCATAAATGAAATATGTGTTGCGATATGAGCGTCATGGTCTTGCTGTTGAAACGCTGTTAGTATCTCCCCTTGCATGCCTTTTGCGTTCTCGATGCTAGGACTTGTGGGCTGTGGCTCTTTCTTTGCAGGCAGTATCTGGTCAATGTTCTGAACTTCCAACGCCTGATACATGCGTTTGTATGCTTCATAAAGATTGTGTATCTGAGGATTAGACTGTGCAAGCTGAAGCTGTGTCTGAGCCAGAGTTACCCTTTGCGCCATTGAAAAGATGTTTGGATCAGAGACAGGAATTACGTCTACTCTGCCATCAAAGTCCTGCGCTTTTATTTCTGAAGGTGCTCCGGCTACTTCATACGGATAGCTGGGGGGAGGTTTTCCGCAAAGACTCTTGCAAGCAACCGGAACTCTGTTTTTTGAGCATAGTGTAGACGTTTATGTATCGCAGACATAACCTTCATACCGCGCTCTAATAAAGCGACAGTAGTTCCTACAGGCATGTCTCCGCTTTTCTTGTCCCCTATTTGTTGGTCTGCAATAGAAACAAAACGCCGTCCACCCTCAATCAAACTAGCTAAAAGTTGTGCTAGTGTGCCTGATGGCTCTTTATATGGAAGTGGGATAATAGAGTTACGGATGTCACCGCCCGGTGCATCAACGTCTCTAAATTCACCCGGAGCTATTGGCTCGTCGTCGTTGCGAACACGAATACCGCGTGCCTTAAATCCTGAAGGCAGGTTTGCAAGCGTACCGGAATCAATCAACTGACGCAAAATACTGGTAGCCGCCCGTCCTAAACCACCAATCATATGTATCAATCCAAAGCCATAAAAGCCCAGACCGGGTAAGAACTTGTAATGAACAAAATAGTTGCGCTTGCGTTTTAGCGGGTCGTTCTGATCATAGTTTCTGGTGATTGATAAAATCTCTCCAGAACCAAAATCTAGCGTAATAATGTATGGAAGTTTTACGCCTGTAGGCTCATTCTCTTCGTTTAGGTCTTCAAAACCTTCTAAGTCCATCTCTACATGCATCTCTAAAATAGTATGCATGTCTTCGCTGTAACCTTTACTTACACCTTCGATGTCGTCAATTTTATCCTGAACAGCGTTATCAGACTCCTGACTTGAAGACACCTCTACGTCACGATAGATTTCAGCAACCTGCATTTTACGAATCTGATTTTCGTCCATTCGTAAAACGTGAGTAACCCGTGAGGCTGTTGTCAGGTCGGTAGCAGAATATGGAACAACCAAGTCTTCTGAGGGAACAAAAGCAGATACCGCACGATTTCTGGTTGGGTCAAAGTAAACCTTTTTAAAAGTAGAACCAGACAAAGGCAGATAGAACAGCATCTGGTCGGTGTCAGGATCAAACTCCTCCATGACCTCCATAACCTGATAGTTCATAAAATTCTTTACACGAGATGCCTGCGCTTCTTTTTCTGTGGTTCTCGCACCTATGACCTGTGTTTTAACAGGACCACCGGCAGGTAAAAGTTCTTTGTAGGATTGAGCCTGAAACTGAGTAACAGATTCAGCAATCAAAGGATGTGTAACGCCAGATGCGCCATCAAAAGGTTGAGACCGCTCTTGATACTTAATACCAAGTAAATCCAGACCCTTTGTGTATGCCTGTTCCCAGTCTTCGCGTAACTCTAAATCTTCTTCGTACATCTCACGAAGTTCACTAGATATCTCTCTTAGGTCGTCCTCATCTATAATTTCTGCCAAATTTGCATTATGGTCATACAACTCTGCTTCTACTTCTATGCCTTCCTCTGCACCGCCCATAAGAGCCTGAACAATCGCACCGCCATCAACATCCTGTACAACTTCAGCTCCACCAGCAAAATCTTCTATTTGCGGTATTTCTATATCCATACCTTCTGGTGCTTCAATGCCAGCGTCAACAAGACTGCCCGTGGGACGTGGAGGTAATGCCATTAAAACTGTCCTTTAAAATCGCCTAAATCAACTACACCACCGTTACGAAACTCTTGTTCTTTTTTTACACGATCAATAGCTTTTCCCAAAGATCCACCCTTGGCCTTAAAAACGATGCCTTTTTCTCTCAATAACTTTCTAATTTTAGTTGGACTCATTCCTTCTATGTCCATGCCTAAAATTTCATCGGCACCTCGTTTTTCACCAATTCTTAAAAGATCATCTGCTAACTTATTTTCAGCTTTTTCAGACATTAGTAATACTCCCTTCTTCTCGGATACCAGTCGCTATTGTCGTTTTCACCTTCAAGTTCAATAAAACCGCCCTGACGAAAACGTATCAAAGCCATAGTCATGCTATCCACAAAGTCGTCATGCTCTCCATGCGGAAACGCCAAGCACTCTTCGATAACCTCTTCAGAGAACTTTTGCTCCGGTGCCCACACCATCCCTGCTTCAAATAACGGAGCTACTGTGTGCATGCGAGTTATCTTATCACGACCTTTGCTTGGTGTATAGTTCATCACAGGAATGCCAGCTGCACGCAACTCATCCGTCAAAGGCTGTCCCGAAGCCTTCGCTTCAATGATAACCATGTCCGGTTCCCAATATTCATGCTCCTCCGCTGCAACGAGTTTAAGCTCCGGAAAATTCCAGCGACCTCGTCTTGCATCCATAAGAATAATGTTGTCAGCTCCCGTCTCTTCATTTTCAAATACTCCCCATGTGGTTATGGCTGAATAGTCGGCGGTCTCTTTTTTACTAAATGCCGTATCATATGACTGAATTATATACTTTACGCTAGGTATTTCTCCCCCTGTCCATTGTTGCCACCACTCTTTTTTAACGATGGCACCCTCTTCGGCAGTCGGATTCTGTTGCCACTGTGCATTCCATTTGGCTAAAGGCAAGGATGCTTTGACCTTAACTAAGGATCATGGTCCCAGAACTCAGGCCAGAGAGGCTTATCAGACGGTAATATGGCGGGAAACTCAATAACCTCCCATTCGTCTGCCATGCTATCTGTGCCTTGCATTTTTATAACCTGACCGGTTAAGTCTTTCATGCCCCAACGTGTCATAACGATAATTATGGCACCGCCAGGCTGTAAACGCTGTCGAGGACCAGAAGTATACCACTCAAAAGCGTTATCAAACGCCGTAGATGACAATGCATCCTGTTCCGAGTGCGGGTCGTCAATAATCAACAGGTCTGCACCGCGTCCTGTCATTGCCGCGCCCACTCCGGCGGCAAAATATTCGCCCCCAGCCGATGTTCCCCACCTTCCGGCGGCTTTGTCGTCTGGTTTTAGCCCTGTAGCAGGAAAAACGGTGTGATAATCAGGTGTATCAATCAAATCTCGCACTTTTCTGCCAAATCTGACTGCCAGTTCGGTGTTATGAGTAGCCTGAATAATTTTTAGCTTCGGATTCCGTCCCAAAAACCACGCAGGCATCAAATATGACGCAAATTCTGACTTAGAATGACGCGGTGGCATGTTCACAATGAGCCTTTTTAAGGTTCCTTGTGCCACTTCCTCTAGTTTTTCTGCAATAACGCGGTGGTGACGACCCTCTATAAAGCCGTCATAGACGTGATGCACGAAAGGCATGAACTTATCGCGTGCTTCGTCACGGATTTTTAGACGAACCTGCTGATTTTGAAGCGCATATATTTCTTTTAACGCTTCTTCAGGTATTGTATCAAATCTGTCTACCAAGTGCCGCCCCTGTTGGAGACAATGCCTGTATTCCACGAGACCTAGCCTGTTGAATAGTCTGAGCCTGTTGAGGAGTATATGGTTGTAAGATAAACGGATTTATCTGATTGATAGGTGTTGCCTGCGTAATTGGCTGAAAAGTGGTTGGAGATGCAGGATCCGTGGTTTTGTCCGGCGACTCCTCCGACGTACCGTCGTCTACAACCTGACACACGCCATTTATAAGCTGGTATCCGGCAGGACATGGATCGTTTGGAGCTTTTGCTCCTACCGTGCGCCGTGAGTCTGCTTCGCCTGCACCAATTTGCTCTGGAGGATTTACCAAATCGCTAAACGCTCCCGTATAAGATGGATCTGGTACGCCAGAATAAGTAACCATGCCAAACCGGTTCATGTTTAAACTACCCTTACCGCTTGGAAGTTCGGCAGTTATTCTGTTCTTTTCAGAGTCAAACGTCCCTCCTAAATCGAGGATGTCCTTAACATTTTTACGGGCACCTTCGGCAGGGTCTGCACCTGTTACCCTCCCAAGTAAATTTGCTATTCCGGGTATGCTTCCGATTTGTTGACCTGTTCTTATCGCACTATCTGCAATGTTTCCAATTCCTGCATCATCTACGGTAAATCTACCGCCGCTCTCTCCAAAGATATCGGCCTGTAACATATCCTCACCATAAAAATCACTTCGTTGTGGCGAAGTTGTAGGAGCTGTAAACGTGCTACGATTAGCGTCCATAACCTGAGAAAGAGCGTCGTCTCTAGGAGGAGGGCCTGTAAACCTTGTGTCAAAATCAAAAACCTGATCAGGAACTCGTGTTGGTAAAGATGTTATGCCAGTACCAAGAACGTTTTGTGCCGAAATAGGAGGAGGCTGAAACTGAAGAGCGACATCTGCTTGTTTTCGTGTAACATCTCCGCGTGCTGCCGCCCGTTCTAAAAAGTCTGCTGCAATAAGGTCTCCACCTGTTGCTCTTTTCTGAAGTTCTGATATTGCTCCCTCAGAAGTAAAATCACCTATAGGGTTCTTACCAACCTGATTTGAGAGTATGAAATTAGAAACCTCTCTTAAAGAGCGAGGCTGATCTTTTACTCGAGGCTGATCTTTTACTATTGTGCCCGGCTCAAATATATTTACTTCTGCAGCAGGGCTTCCACCAGTACCTACATTTAATCCTGTAATATTAGCTAGTGCCTGTTGAACCGCCGGATTTGAACCCGCTGCTTTTCGTGCCCTATCGACTGCCGCCTGACCGCCTGCCGCTGCCTGAGAAATTTCTCTGGTTGCATCTATCAAAGCCCTTGTGTCTTGTTCTTCAGGATCAAACCCAGAGTCGTAGTTCTGAGTTACTTCTCCTCTGCCACTCGTCGTTCCATAGCCGCCAACAGAAGCCGCAGCAACATCCTGTTGATACCTTTCGTCAATGTCCTCGTCACTTAGACCGCTTCCGCCGCCGCCAGCATCATCTGTAGCCCCAAAACACCAGAACTTAATCTCATACGGATCAAGATAGTTCTCGTTCCATGGACCCCTTGTTTCTGGAAATACTCCGCGCATAACAGCTCCTACCATCTGGTCGCCGCCAGTGTCCTACCTGATGACCCGTGTGTTCAGGTATAAACCGGCGCATGTCCTTTGCAATATACGATACACTATCTAAGGCAACCATGTCTATAACCCAAGCCTGCTCACCCTCGGTCCTCGCAAAAACCTCCCCACCACTATATTTCTGTGTCCTGCCCTCCTCCTCACTCAAAAAACACCATGTGCAAAACCCAATCAAACAATCATCGCGCATGTAATATCGAACCTTGCCATGCTCTATCGCAGGTATGAACCGGTAGCCAAGATTCCTGATGCGCTGGTCCCTGTACCACGGCGCAGAGTCCAGTAACACGCACATACGTCCAAACATCTCAAATGAATTTACACCAGAATTTTTTTCCACGGCCAGGGACTCCTTTAGGCATTCCTACAATTAATTTGTGGAACTTGCAACCCGCACCTAGGCTCAACGAGAAAACACATGAATAAATATACCCATCTAGGGTGGGTGGGTGGGTGCGCAGCCCCGCTTTCGTGTCAAGGGGGTTGGGTGTCAGTAATTTGACCTTGTTGCCCGACCCTAGCCCTAAGTAACCCCTTGTCAAGTCAAACGTTTGACATATAAAATGTTTTTTATTTGTTGCCTAGTTGTGTTTTATTTGTTAATGTCCAAAGACATTAACAAACTTAGTCTTGGAGGGCTAAACAATGCAAGTATTACTAAAAAACACCCAAAGAACAGCAGATATTCAAGGTATCATTTTGGATTTTGTTGCTGTTATTTCTGGTCGTTGCAATGAGAGTGCGGATAAATCACTAGGCAAACTGATTAGCAGTATCACTAGGTTACGCAAGGAAATGCGAGCGCGAGCTATCAAGAATGGTAACGCGGTTAAGGGTGAGGAATATTGGGTTGATGGGTACACTGTCAAAGGTATGTATCGTTCAAATATTTCTTGGAACAAATAATGCTTAGAATACTTTTCATCCTAGCAGGATTTTTTCTGCTAGGTACAGCTCATTCTCTGTACGGATTAACTATAGAAATGGGTCTCGATGTTGACAGCATTATAAGACTGTCTTTAATACTTCACGCGATTGCGGCCTTTTATATTGCAATCGTGTTACATATAACGAGGAGAAACTAAGAGATGATTACGTTAGAACTAACAAGAGAAGAAGATTCATACCCTATCTTTTTCAGAGATGAAAAGTTCGTTGTGTTTCCTATTCGGGGAGGTATGACAACGCTAGGAAATATAGATAATCCTTATAAGTATCAATGTGAGGTAAACGGGGTTAGAGTTTTAGAACCCTATGACGAAGTTCTGGATTTAATAAAAGAACAAACATAACTAAGAAAGGGGCAGAAATGCCCCTTTTTTATTTGTTTTTTGTTTGTAATTCAAGTAGAATGGAGTATCACTAACCTACCTTTGGAGGGCTAAAATGAATATAGGATACGTTCACGACGAGAGTCACGGTTGGGGAATTGTTAGATTTGACCAATTACAACAGGCCAGAATGACCCCTAATGATTTTTCTGAGTTTTCTTATAAGTGTGAGCACGGTACAATTTTCGCATTAGAAGAGGATGCAGATTTAACAAAGTTTATGAAAAGACTGGACAGCATGGGAATTGACTACAAAATACAAGACAACAATCCTCCAACGCCTAGGGATCACGATGATAACCCTAGGAACTGGAAATGCATTACTGATGAGACAAACTATTTTCTAACGGACGGATGGTTACGTTTTTAGAAAATAAAGAATTGGAGTGCGAGACAATCGCGCTCCTTTATAGGACTATAAGTTACTAGTCCTCCAACTAGTGGAACCGGCCCCTCGATGAGGGGCCGGTTTTTTATGTCCCGAATCCCGAACCCCGAACCTTAGAACCCGAACCGCTGCTGCTGCAGCCAAAAACTAGCCCGAAGTTAATCAAGGGCTAATTATTAAAACTTGTTTTTATCTTGTGTTTTAGTGTATAATAAAATTAGGAGGACTATGAAATGAGAATCTCTAACATGACCGGAAAGCTAGACGGTTTTAAAGCACTAAACACTAATACACTAAGCAATGATTATTGCATGAAAATGTATAATAGCGGCAAGAATAACGTTATTTGTACAAAGTGTTATTCTGCAGAAATGTTGCAAGGATTAAGGAAAAGTTGCGTTCCATCATGGGAACAAAACAGCAAAATATTGTCGGGGGGACTAATCCCTAAACATATGTTGCCGACAATCTTGCAAGCGTTTTTCAGATTTCATGGTCATGGTGAATTAATAAACATGATTCACCTTGAAAACTTTCATAACATTACAATACACAATCCTCATTGTGTTTTTGCGTTATGGACTAAAAGAAGAATCTTATCAATAAGTTTTATGCGGCAAATGAAAAGCCAAGTAATCTAATATTGATATATTCAAATCCGCGCATTGATGCGGTAATGAGCGAACCACCAAAACTTTTTGACCGTACTTTTAACAACGTTTCAAAAAATAGTGACGTTGAGCAGAACTGCACCGGACAAAAATGCAAGGATTGTTTGCTATGCTATCAGCCTAATAATGGGGTAAAAACTATTGTAGAGGCAGTAAAATGAAAAGAAAAGAAAACGAAAATAACATCATCTACTCATGTAAAGAACATGGGCTAGATAATTACAGAAAAATTAAAAACAATCCTAATGTTCCTAAAACTCATGTATATGCTTATTTTCCAGCTGTAAAATTGACTGACGGAAAAAAAGTGACGGAAAAAATGTGGATTAGAATTGTTGAGGGTGACCGTAATTCTGGTATGGGGATTTTAGATAATGAACCTATTTATAATCGCGACTACAAAATTTTTCAATTTGTGAGATTTGAGACAGATGAAAACGATATTACAAAAGCAATGTAAAAGGAAAGAGGCGTGAGCCTCTTTTCTCTTTCCGTTATCATGGTTCTGGATCGGCTGCCTCAAGCAGCCGTTGCTCGTTGGAACTGTTGCCTTAGTCGTAAGTCCCGAACCTTGAACCCCGAAACTATAAGTATGAGTCCCGACCCCCGAAGTCCCGAACCGCTGCCCATAGATCCTCGTATCCCAAACCCCGAAACTCGGCCTCTGTGTCCAGTCCCGAACGCCCGACCTCCGAGGCTTTTGAACCCCGAAACAAAAATAGGGCGCCCGAAGACAGGTGCTTAACCAAGATGAAAGACAAGCCTCCCGAACGAGAATACGCAGTATTCCACGCGATTTGTTGAGGCGATAAATTTACCCTCTTGTTTTTTGTTGTTTTTAATTCCAACCAGAATACAAGCCCTGACCATACTATATGTACGTCAGGTACCCCACCACCATGACGGTTCTCAATTCTTGTTGAATGACATTTTTCAGGCAGATTCTTCTTCAGAGTATTCCAGAAGTTTGCTTCCGGTGTTGGCATTTTTCATCTCTTTATAATCACCCTCTATAAATGCTTGAGGATATTGCTGTCTGAGTTGAGAAAGACGAGCAGATATTTCTTCACGCGATAAATCATCTAACTGATGTATTTGTTCGCGCCTATCTACAGTTAAACCACCAAGCGCAGAACGAATCTTCTCGGCATTGATTGCGGCAGAATACTGCCCTGCATCCTCAGCTCCGGTTGATAACTCTTGCAATCGTTTGAGTTGTCCAATGATTGTGACACCATATCGTCTTTCGCGTTCCTCTCTTAACTCCTGTATATAGTCAATTACATGAGGAAACTTTTTCCTGCAAGTAAATGTCCTGCAATGCTTGCGGCAGAGTTCGATGCATAACCTGCTTTTCTTGCACATTCAGCATTAGAATAGATGCCTTCTACATAATGTCGGCAAACTCTATTTGTCTATTTGTTAATTTTTGTCCAGTCACAGCACTTCTTCAAAGTTTGTTACACTTGTTACACTTGTTACACCCCATTCCAAAAGTTTTTAAAAGTTTTTCTGGCAAAATTACTGTAACAAATGAGACAAACAGCAAAAGTGTTGCATGTCGTCCTATCTTGTGTTAAAAACAAATAAATATAGGTTTTAATTCGGAGGACAACATGGATTTTATTTCTGTGGTTCAAGATACACAACTCAAGGTCCAAGGCACACGCATCGAGTTTGGACATTACTGTTCTTGGTGTGGTGGCGTTGGTTATGAGCCTGACGAACGTGGTGACATTACTAGTTGTTGCAAGTGTCAGGGTTCTGGTTTTCAATTTCGTTATGTAGTGGGAGACAATGATGCCTAGGTTTAGCGTTAGCATTTGTCGTTCGATATATCAGTACGGCATAGTTTCTGTAGAAGCAGAAACAGAAGACCATGCAATAGAGATGGTTGAACAAGATATGAATGATACATGGCGAAATGCTACTGTTGATGTTGAAAAGCATTCGTTTCGCAAGATTAGTTCAGAAGACATAATTATGGAGAAAAACAATGGAATATAAGTTTACATTCAAAAACGGTGACACGGTTCAACTAAAGAACATCAAGCATTCTGAGTTCGCGTCAGATGAGACACATTGCTTTGAGGCAACTGTTTATTTCAACGGTAAAAAAATTGGTGCTGTATCAAACAATGGTCAGGGTGCATCTAATCGTTTTGAGGGTGACAACATAAAGTCATGGGGCGAGAACCTAAAAGTTTGGAACGGTTTAGATGAGAGAATGATAACTGAACACCCTAAGTTTCACATTACATACAATGATACTTGGGGCGATACGAACATGGAACTTTGGGTCTTTCAACAAGTGACAAAGTTCTTACAGAACAAAGATTTTAAAAGGCTTATCAAATCAAAGATTGTATTTACAGACCCTGATTCAGACAAGCCATCTGAGGTTCGTTATTTTGGTTTTGTGGGTGAGAGAAAAATCACCCCTGCATTGATTGCACATGCAAAAAACAATCATCCAAACTATCAGATTTTAAACACGATGCCAGAAGACAAGGCATTTCAAATTTTTGTAGGAGCGTAGGATTATGGGAACGAGAGCAATTTATAAATTTCGGGATGGTGATGACGAGTGCTACGTGTACAAGCATTACGACAATTATCCGCAGGGTGCGGTTCACTTCATTGAGGCCGCGAAGGGTTTTGCATGGAAGTTGCCGAGGTTTGAGGCGGATGAATTTGCGTCTGCGTTTGTTGCCGCAAATAAGGACAAAGACGGTGGTGGAATTCGGCTGGTGTCAAATCATTTCAATGGTGAGGATGATATTTTAGATGCACATAATTGGTGCGACTATTATTACACCATTTACTTTAACCGTCTGGATGCTGTTCAGGCTTTATATGTTGAGGTCATGGAGTCTTTTTATCAGAAGGATGGTTCAGTTAAGTGGGAAACTATTTGGGAAGGCACTCACGCTGATATGATGGAAAAGTATGGAAGGAGCGCGGCATAATGAACGTGCTATCGCTGTTTGACGGAATGTCATGTGGGAGGCTTGCCCTTGAAAGGGCAGGTCTTCCTGTTTCTAATTACTTTGCATCTGAGATTGACAAGTATGCGATCCAAGTTGCAAGAGCCAACTTTCCTGACACGGTGCATCTAGGTGATGTAACAGGTGTAAAGCCGGAGGATTTACCGGACATTGATTTGTTGATTGGCGGCTCACCTTGTCAGGGATTTTCGTTTGCCGGCAGACAATTAAATTTTGATGACCCTAGGTCCAAACTGTTTTTTGAATATGTGCGGTTGTTGAAAGAGTTGAAGCCCAAGTATTTCCTGTTGGAAAACGTCAATATGAAACAAGAATATCAGGACGTAATTTCCAACCTTCTGGGATGCAAGCCTATGGACATTAACTCTAATCGTGTCAGTGCTCAAAACCGGAGGCGGTTGTATTGGACTAATATTCCAGTTCGTGCTTTACCGGAAAATAAGCATATTTATCTCAAGGATATTTTGGAGGACGGTTTTACTGACCGAGACAAGGCTCATTGTATTGACGCAAATTATTTTAAAGGCGGCAATCTCAGGTCTTATTTTCACAAGCACAGACGACAGTTGGTCTTTGATTTTGACGACCCAAACGAATCTGGATTACAGATAGCAGGTCATGCAGACATAAAAGGTCACGACTATAATCGTCGCGTTTATCATCCGGAGGGCAAGGCACCGAGTTTATGTGCGGCATCCGGTGGCAATCTTGAGCCAAAAGTCATGGTCTCTGAAACAGGTTTAATTGTAGCAGGTGAAGCAGAAGAGTTTCAGAACTACAACAACGAACAAATCAAACGTGTCTATCATCCGGAGGGAAAGGCTCCGACATTACTTGTTACTCAAGGAGGACATCAGGAACCAAAGATTCTGCAAGTGCCAAGAGGCAAGAATCGTGGTGGCGTAAAAGCGATTAATGGGAAGGCTCCCACGATGAGTGGTTCTTCGTGGGAACAAAATAATTTCGTCACAGACGGAATGAAATGGCGAAAGCTCACGCCAATAGAATGTGAGCGACTACAAACAGTGCCGGACAACTACACTAACCACGTTAGCAATACGCAACGCTATCGGATGTTAGGTAACGGTTTTACGGTTGATGTAATATCTTTTATTATGAAAGGAATGAAAAATGCCTAATTGGTGTCAAAATGTAATTTATGTGTCCCACGAAAACCAAGACAAAATGGAGGCTTTGAAGGAGGCTATTCTCAAACAAGAATTGTGCGACCACATTCTTCCTTTTCCGAAGGAGCTGGAAGACATTGAATCCGGAGGATGTACGATTAACGGAAAACCGCAAACGGTTTGGCGTGTAGATGCACCAAAAAATTGCACAATGCGAGAGCGTTTGGATGCACCAAAGATTGCGATTCCGGAGCCTGAGCAAAGGAGCCTGAGAAAAAAATATGGCTGTATTGCACCTTGCGATTGGACACGAGATAATTGGGGAACCAAGTGGGATATCTGTTCGCCAAACGATACGGACGAAATTTATCATGCAGACGATGGCGAAAGCCAACATGTGTTTAAGTTCGATACCGCATGGTCACCACCAATTCCAGTCTATGAGGAAATGGAACGTCAAGGGTTTAGACTTCTTGCTCGTTACGTTGAATATGGCATGGGATTTTTTGGTCACTACAAGGAGGGTAACGACATCTCTGGAAAACTGACTGACGGTCTTATAGTTCAAGACGAGCATCTTCAATCAGAGTATGCTTAATGCTTTTCATAGCAAAATGCAGTAAATGCAACAAACAAGCAGACGTAAAGGATGGCGAGTCCTTCCTTTGCGTAAACCATTGGCTAGAAATATACGGAGACAAAAATGGGAAAAGTAAAAGAATGGGCAATCGAAATGGAAGAGGATGCTCGGTCCATGAGCAGGGAGGAATGGTGCGAGAAACATGGCGAGAGCATGATTGAATGGTACAACAAGTTCAATAGTGCCGAAGACAACCCTGATGAATAAATATCGGGTAACAGTGAAGACGGAGGATGAGAATCCTCCGACGATTGTTGTTTATGCATACAGCAGACAACACGTCAAAGATACTCTTTATGACTACGAAATAGAATCCATAGTGGAGATAGATAATGACAGATAGTGACTGGACATTAAGTTTTTTGTCGTCCGTTTGCGGGACGTTTACCACGTTGTCTGGTGAACACCCGACAAGATTTTACGCTTGGGCTGCGGAGGACGTTGCCGAATATTGGCTATTTTTTAGGGAGGCAAGCGACTCAGCTCGTTGCCAAATTACGATTAATTCTTTTCGTGCTCCCGAACCACAGTTCTATTCAATCATAGGCTACTGCGTTTATCACGACATAAAGTTTGAGATTGATGAGAGCCTTCCCGAAAATGTTTTAGATTTAGAGGAGGAATCAGATGTTCAAGAAAATAATACAAGACCGCACTAACCACGGGGATCTACACGGGGATGGCAGGATGTTTACCTGCTATTCCACCCGGATGATTGAGTGGGAGGATTTAGGAAAGTTTGTTGTCGCGCTTCGTGATTGGTACGAAGTCGAGGGCAGAAGCATTCTTGAAATTAACACCTATCATAGCGGTGGTGTAGATCCATTAACCGACGAGGTTCAAGGCCCGAAGGACTTTGGCATAGAAGTTATATGGAAAAGTAAATAGCAGGAGAATATGTGAGGGTTGCCCCACTCTCCTGCTATCTGAGTTTAAATTCACATAACTATCAGTTCGGTGAGTTTAAACAATATCATACATTTATTATAAACCCAAGCATATCGGAGGATTTAATTGATAGTAAAAGCCATGGCACTTGTGTGCACCGTGTTTGTAGGAGGCGAATCAAAATGTGTTACGGAGTTCTATCCTAAGACATTTAATACCGTTGAAGCCTGTAACGTACAATTATTTCGATGGCGTTTGCATGAATTACCTAGAAACAAAAAAATTGTTCTGGATGATTGTGTAATAACAAGCTATAAACATAAACAACAACAGTAAAATATAATTTAGTTGTGAAAGAGACCCTAATGGTTAAAAAAGAGGTAGACCTCCAGTGGAGGACAAGGCAGCTTTCCGCAATGTTGCGGTTCCGATTGAGATTTACGAGAAGATCCGAGAACTTGCAAAGGCTGAACAAAGAACGATTGCTAGACAGATAGCAGTCTTAATACAACAAGCTCATGATGAGTATGAGAATAAAGGTGTAGCATGATACAAAGGTTTTTAAAGTTGTTTTTTCCGATGTTCGTTAAAGAAGAGCCAAAGAAAAAACGAGGCAGACCCAAAGGTAGCAAGACCAAAATCACAAGGAGCAAAAAATGAGTGACGCTAGTTTCACCAAGGAAGAAGAACTGCAAGCGTATGGCGGAACATTTGAGTACGATGTTTCGGTTCCACTCAAAGTAGTTGTGGACTTTTCCGAGACTGATCTGCACTGGAAGGATGCATTAAGGGAGGAGGTTCGCAAGAAGATCATCGAGCATATTGATAGTGTCGATGACTTTGGGTTTGAATTTACCGGACCTGACTTCTCTAAAGAAGGTTAATAAATAATTTTACGGCGGCTACCTTGCCGCCGTTTTCTTTTCTTGTTTTTGAGCCGACTCCAGTCAAACCATCTTCTTTTCATGCTTCCCACCTAAATTTTAACTGTCCATAAACAGGTTGCCAGTCCCGACTTCTATTGGGTCCGTTCCAAGGTTTGCTTTGTGGTTTAACTTCACCAACAATCTTCCAGCCTGCACCCCGAAGACTAGACCCCGATTCTTCTTGCAACGTATAGGTGACCATGCGGGTGCCGCCCATTTGTTGCCATATGCGCCAGCATCTACCGTAAAGAAAAGAGCAGGTGTTCTTTGGTGCGTGATCCACGACACAAACTCTGTTCACCTCGACTGTAAAGCCATCCTGCAACATACGAGCAACAGGTCTGCCAACGATGGCAACCCCGACTAGCTCATTTTCACACGATGCCCCGATAGCAAACTTAGCACTTTGTACAGGTTTACTATGCCTGTGAAAGTTAGAAACAAACTTATTTGCTTCTTGAATGTGAACCGGCACGACTTTTAAGCGAGATGACATTATCTCTTTTTAACTCCCGAATATATGTTTCAGCGATATCACCGGTAATCCCTGTTAGTTTAGAAAACCTGTCTACCGTTTGGTCTAGTGTTAACCAGCCCTTTTTATAACTGAGTATTAGGTCGATGGTGCCATTTACTTTTGGGTCAACGTCAGCCATTTCTTTGCCTCCTCTCCAAGAACTTTTGCACTTATATCTATCTTATCACGAAGAGCTTGAATAATCTTTTCATCAACTGTGCCCTCCGCAACTAAATCAATATATGTTACAGGGTTTTTCTGCCCGATACGATGGCAGCGGTCTTCTGACTGGGACCGAGTTTCAAGATTAAAGTCATTTGCATAATAGATTACGGTGTTAGCTTCGGTTAGGGTAAGACCCCGACCGGCTGTAGCAGGGTTTGCCACAAAGAATCTTGCCGTTCCGTTTTGAATCTGATCTATCGCACTTTGCCTGTCTCTTTCTGAGGTATCCCCGAAATAAGATACGACAGAGTTGTTTCCGTATTTTTTCTTTAAGGCTCTTTGTATATTAATGATGTCATATCTAAAACGTGACCAGATAATTACTTTGCCCGACACCTCCTCGATACAGTCTAGTAATGCATCAAGACGGAATGTTTTAAACTCAACCAAGTTGCCGTCATCTGTAGGCAAGTGCCCCGAAAGTATTTGTTGAAATCTTAATAGGGCTGTGATCATTTGCAATGAAGTTATTAGCTCACCGTTTTCAAACTGAACCATAGCCTCTTCTGAAATGCTTGAGTACATGTCAGCTTGTTCTTGAGTGATCCCGACAGAACGCACTGTGTACACCTTATCGGGTAAATCCAAGCAATCTTTTTTAAGTAACCCGATATGTAGACGACTGCATTTTTCTTGTCAGCTCTTCTAAGTTTCTATAGCCAATAATTTCTTGAAAGCTATGCGAACCCATGGTTCGTCTTTCTACTACAGCATACCTGCCTTGAAAGGCAAAGAAAGAGTCATGTCCTAATATATCAGGGTCAAGAAACTGAAACTGTGAAAACAAATCCATGGGAGACTTTGTTATAGGAGACCCTGTTAAAATTCTTTTGTACTTGAAGAGACCTCCAACCTTTATCAAAGACTTTGTTCTTTTAGCCTTGTGGTTTTTTATAGTCGTTGACTCATCTATTGCAATCAAACCATTATGCCCGAACTTCTTTGCTATCCATTCTCCAGCTGTTTTACCCTGGCACTAGAG
>FUIF01018208.1_pt1 | contig 26402 bp, 34 predicted proteins | sample 1003461 | NCBI WGS metagenome assembly FUIF01 (sample SAMEA80401918, study PRJEB19352) | marine metagenome
GGCGAGTTCGAACTCGCCCGGTTTCTCTCGTGATGGTCTGGTACACGCTGTCCCGAGCCAGAATTGCCCTCTCTTCATCCGTGGCCTCGACCATGTAATTGGCAATATCGAACGCCCCGGCTTCGGGATGCAGCCCCAGCTCGGCCGCGGCCCGCGAGACAGCTTCTGGCCCCTCGCGGAGAAGGCTGGCAGCGTAATCCTGTGAAGCCAGATATCGCCCTTCCATAGGAGGCAATGAAGCCAGGAAATCCTTGGCTCCGGCGGCCTTCGGGCTTCGGCTGGCCGGTTCGCCTTCGGGCTTTTCTGGCTCGGGCCCCTCCTTGGCTGCATCCTTCGTGCCGCCCTCGGGGGGCTTTTCCGCCCCTCTTTCGCCCCCTGCCTCTGGCGAGGGCGGCCGCCCTTCCTTCGGCCCCTCCTTCGCCTCCTGCCCCCGGCGGGCCTGCACCTGGGCCAGGGCCTTGTCGGCCAGCCCGACAATGCTCCTGTCCTTCACGTCGATGCCCGCCTCGGCCAGGGCCGCTCGCAGGTCCTTGAGCTTCATGCGCTTGAGGTTGTCGGCGACGGCCCTCATCCCCTGGGCGTCCAGTTCCTGCTCGCTGGCCAGGAGGCCCTTCAGGCCCTGGGCTACCTGCTCGGCGGTGGGCCGCTCTTGCCCGTCCTGGTCGCCCTGACCGCGCTGCCGCTCTTGCTCCTGGCCTTGCTGGCCTTGCTGGCCCTGCTGTCCTTCCATCTGGGCTTTCGGTTGGCGGGCCCGCTTCTCCTTCTCGGGCTTTCCTGGGTCGCGCGTGGGCACCACACGCCCGTCCTCGCGCCTGACGAACCACCTTCCCGACGGCCCCTGCCAGGGCTGGCCGACGGCCCGCTCCTGGGCATCGTTGGCCAACTGGAGGGCCTCGTCCAGGGAGAACTGGACAGGGGCCTTCCCGCCCTCCTCCTCGTCGAGGCTGATTTCGTCGCCAATGATCCAGCCCCCGGCCTCCTCGTCGTAGGCGGCCGGATGCCCCATCAGGACCAGCCGGGCCGCGTCGGCTGACATGGGGGCCCTATTCGGCTTCAGCACGGCTTGCCTCGCTTTCGGCCTGCATGGCGGCCTGTACGGCGTCGTAATTGCGAATGGCCTGGCGGTAGAGCAGGGCAGGCGAAGGCATTGCCACGCCCGCCGCCTCCCAGCTCTGGGCGAACCGCTCGGCAATCCGCGCCACGTCGGCCTGCTCCAGGCCTGCGCGTTGCGCCTCCCCGGCCAGCATCGAGTAGGCCGTCTGCCGCAACCGTTCCGCCTCGGACCACTCCGGGTGCTCGTGCGACAGATGCTCTGCCACCTCTCGCACGTTGCCGCTGGCCGTGTTGCCGATCTCCTCCGCGAGGAAACGGTAGGCGTTCTGGAGCCGGCCCTCCTCCTGGCGGCCCGCTTTGGCCTTTTCGGCCCGCTCTTTCCGCTCCTGTCGCTTCTGCTCGGCCTCGGGCGGCACCTCGATGGGCGGCTTTCCCTTGGACCCCAGATAGGCGTTGAGCACCTCGAGCGAACGGCTGCCGGGCTTCAGGTCGAATTTCATTTCCGTCATGTAGCCCGCCCCCTTCCAGATGGCCCGCCCGTCCGGGGTGGCCATCAGGTCGAGCACGGTCCTGGGGTTGCTGGTGAGGACGCCCCGGGCCCTGTCGTCCACCTCCTCCTCGGGCACGCCCGCCGCGAGCAGGGCCTTTCGGATGCGCTTCGAGTCGCCGCCCCGGGCCAGCAGGTTGCGAAACCGCTCCTCCAATGGCGCATCGTAGCCCAGCCGGGGCCAGGTGTAATAGCCGGTCATGATGCCGCCCTTGCCGGCATAGGTAACGATCGCGTCGGCCCCGGCCCCGGCCAGGGACTGCACCTGCTCGCTGAACACCTTCAGCCCCAGGCCCAAGCCTCGGTGCTCCTTCTCGAGGATGAACAGATTATTCGAGCAACGCAGTTCGCCGTCCTCGGTCAGCGTGAGCGTGCGGCTCTGGTCCTTGATGGCGGGATGGTCCACGCGCACCTCGACGAAGCGCGTCGCCGCCCCCTCGTACTGGCGGTACTGGTACACGTCCAGTTCGCTTCCCGACTGCGCGCCCACCATTTCGGGAGGCATCTCGGCAGTGCCGAACATCTCCTGGAGCACCTCGCGCGTCTTCTCCGTGTCCACTCCTCCCCAGCCCTGCACCCTCGATTCGGCCGGCCGGGCCAGCCGCTCCTGGGCCTCCTTTTCCTTCTCGGCCTTTTGTCGCTCGCGGTAGTCCGCCCGCCGCTTGCGCTGCCCCTGCGCCCGGGGGTCCTGCTCGCTGCCAGGGGCCGGAATGGGCACCACGCGGCCGTCCTCCCTCTTGGAGAACCACCTCCCCGATGGGCCTTCCCATTTGTCCCCCACGTTGCGATGGGCCGTGTCGTTGGCCAGCCAGATGGCCTCGTCCAGGGAGAGCATGGGCGTGTCCAGCGCCATCCGTGCCCCGTAGCGTATCTGCCCCGTGACCGGGTTCCGCAGCCCCATGCCGCCCCGCTTGCCCCTGTGCGGCACCCACTCGCCGCCCTGTCCACCTCCCCCCTGGGCCGCCTGGGGCACGCCTGGCATACCACCGCCACCCGCCCCAGCCTGTCCGCCATCGGGGCCAGCCTCCTCGGGCACGAGGGACTTGAGGCGCAACTGCACGTCTCTCGCCGCCTGCTCGCCCCGGTTGGCGGCCACCATCGGGCGGACGATCTGTTCCCAGACCGGCTGGGCGATGGCGTTGGCCATGTCATCGACCATGTCCAGGAACACCAGAAACGGCACGCTGCGGCCCGACCAGCCCGAGCCAACCGTAGCCGCCTGGACCACCTCGGGCGGGATCTGGCAGGCCCGCAGGATGTCGGTGTCCAACTCCTGGACGTATTCCAGGACGCCCTTCACGTCGCCGTTGACGGCGGGCGGCTCGTATTCCCAGACATAGCGCCCATCCGCGTCCCGCTCCCCGGGGAGCACCTTGACGCCGCCGGTCTCCTCGCTCTCCACCAGTTGCATGGCGTAGTCGATATTGCTCTGGAGGTTGCCCGTGCCGTCGTCGCGCTCGCCCTCGGGAAAGCGCATCGTGCCGCCCCGGTAGGCGTTCTTCAGATACCACATCCGCCGGATGTCCCAGGCCCCGTGCCGGCCCGTTTTTTCGCGCCAGGGCAACCACATGGTCGCCAGTTTGCCCCGGCCGTAGAAGGAGCCGAACTCCGGCTCGTAGGCCAGCCAGAGCGACCGGGGTGGGAGGATCCAGTGGGTGGGAATGCCCTGTTCGTCATAGACCGTATCGCCAGCGTTCTGGGCCAGGTTGACCAGCGATAGCCCGGCCAGCCGGCGGCCCTGCCGCAGCGGGCGACAGTCCAGGGGGTGGATGTCCTCGAGCTGGTCGAAGATGATCGAGCCGTCCTGGTCCTGGCCATACTCCACCTCGCAGCCCAGCCAGCCGTAGATGACCGACTGGAACAGTTGCGCCCGGTGCCGCTCCCAGATGCGCCGGAAGGCGATGTCGGCCTGCTCGCCGCTGTCGGCGTCGTCGGCGTCGATCTCCCACTCCACCTTCGAGAGTGGGCTGTACAGGATGCGCAGGGCGAACCGCACCTGCGGGTCTCGCTTCATCGCCTCGGCGTCGCCGATCGTGTAATAGCCGCGATGGCCGTCGTGGCCCAGCGACCACTGCCGGGCCAGCAGCGACGGGTTGTAGCGACGGAGCTTGCTCTGGCCGAGGAAGGAGCTCTTGTTCATGCCGGGGCCCTTGCTGGTCCGGCCTGCCATCCTACTCCGGGCGTCCGCTGTACGATGGGGGCGAGAAAGCGAGGGCAGCATGAGCGAAGTACGCGACATCGGCGACGGCAAGACGCGGTTCCAGTTCGGTGAGGGCGGCCAGGTCGTGGCCTTTTCCCTGGTCGAGTTCCTCCTGTGGGATTCGGCCTACCAGCTTCCCCAGGGGGCCGACGCCTACCAGAAGCTCCGCGACGTGGCCGCCTGGGTGCTCCAGACTACGGGCCTGGAGCTGTCCCTGGACGAGGCCGACGCCTTTCTGTTCGAGGCCTACCGGGAGGCCCGGAACGTGGCAAAAAAACGCGAAGCCTTGTTCTGTTGAGCGCCGAGGTGGGCATCAACCTGGTGGGCCTGCCCGAGGAACAACGGCTGGCCTATCTGGTGTCGATGCCTGCCGTCAGAGCAAGGCGAAGGCGCGAGCAGGTACAGGCCACCGGAGAGCGGATCAGCCCCGACGAGATGTATCACCTCTGGCTGGCCGAGACGGGCGACGAGGGCCTGGCCCAGCAGAAGGGCACCGAATGGGCCTCAGCCCTGTTGAGGAGCAGCGATGGCTGAGACACTCGAAATCCGCATGGTCGAGGTGGGTGGGCAGGGCCGGCCCCAGCCCGGACAGCCAGGCTATCAACTGCCGACGGCACCCCCGGCCCCGGTGCTCCAGCCTCCCCAGCCCCAACCGCCCCCCGTGGTAACACCACAGCAGGGCCAGCCCCAGGGACAGCCTCAGCCACCCCAGGCCCCTCCCCAGCCACCGCCGCCCGTCGTGACGCCCCCACGCGGCCTCTTCGATGCGGAGTTCCAGGCCCGCCAGGTGCTCCTGAGAGAAGCCCAGCAGCGCCAGAGGGAGGAGCAACAACGACAGGTGAGGGACCGGCTGGAGCGGATCGACCCGGCCCGCCGTGCCCAGCGAGAGCAGGCCGAACAGGACCAGCGCCAGCAACGCCAGCAACAGCAGCAGCGGCAGGAGAAGGCCGACGAACTGGCGGGCCTTCAGCGCATGGCCGGGGCCACCAATAGCCCCCTGCTGGCCAACTACGCCCAGTTCCAGGCGTCGATGCAGCAGATGCGGGAGGCCAAGACGCCGGGCCAGCAAAACGTGGCCGGTGCCGGGCTGGCTGGCTCCGTCCTGGGGGCAGCCCAGGCGCTGGATAACGTGCAGAAGAAGATCGAGGAGGGCTTCCGCCAGCAGGTCGAATCCACAGGACAAATGGCGGTCAAACTGGCAAGGCAGGACACCAGCCAGTTTGCCGAGATCGGGCAGTCCATCGCCAAGGGGATGGGCAAGCAACTCGCTTTCTTCGGCCCCGCTTTCGAGGAGTCGGTGCGGCAGATGCGGCTGTTCGCCGCTGGAGTGAGCGAGGCGGCGAAGCGGCTGTCGCCCTACTCGTCCAGCCTGGCCCAGGCGCAGGCCGAGAACGAACGGCGCAGGATCGAGGGGGACATCAAGCGGGCCGAGTCATTGGGGAAAGGACTGAGCCAGTTGGCCGCCGCTCAAGAGCGAGCGGACCAGTCCTTCAAGGACATCCAGGCCAGCGTGATCAAACCGTTTTTCGAGTACATCGGCCCCAAGGCCGAGAAGCTCGCGGACACGGTCGAGGAACTCAAGGACCTGGTGAAGCGGCTCATGGGGCAGCAAGAGGAGAAGAAGGAAGAGGACATTATCGGCCAGTTCCTCGAAGCGGCCCAAGACCGCTGGCGTGGTGCAGGGGGCCGCGAGCCGTTGCCACCGCCCCGTAACCCAGGGGCCCGGGCCCCGATTCTGTGAGGCAATCATGGCGGCCACCTGCGAATACAACGGCATCGCGTTCACCACCCTGTACCGCTCGCGCATCTCCTCGCGGCCCATACACGACCAGGCGGGCCGGACCGTCGTCTACGTCGAGCACACTTTGACTGTGGACGGCTACATCGCCATCACGGACGAGACGACCGACGAGACGATGGAGGACATTCGCAGGCTGCTCACGGCCCAGGGCGGCTTTCTGAACTACCAGGATGCGGGGTTCGGCGAACTGGTCGTGAACCAGGTCGGCAGCGTCCGGGACGTGAAGTGGGGGCCGGTGCCCGAGGTGCTCGAATGGGTGCCCCTGGGCGGCGACGGGATGGCCTGCAAGATCACCTGGCGGTGCGTCGCGCGCATCCCCGAGTGTGACAATGCCCGCTACGAGAACAGCATCCTGGCACTTAACTACACCGTCACGCACACCATCGACCGCGACAACTTCCTCAGCGAGTCGCTCCAGGGCTACCTCGAAATCCCCATGACCCGCCGCTTCCAGGGAGACCGGGTGCCTCCCGACAGCGTGGACGACTACCGGGAGCGCCTGGAAGCCCGGCAGCCCCCCGCCGGCTGGCGACGGCTCGACAGGCGGTTCGTCATCAGTGCCGACCGCCGCCGGCTCGATTTCTCGTGGACGGACCAGCAGACCGACGGCAACGCCCTGCCGCTGCTCGTCACCTCGATCGACGCTTCGCATACCGTGCAGTCCGCCGAGGGGCTGTACTTCAAGAAGTGGCAGGTCACTCTGGAGGCAACGATCACCATGACGGCCGGAGCGCCTCGCGCCCTGGCCCTGGACGTGTTCCTGCTCCTGGCTGCCGAACGTCTCGTCGAGGCCCACGCACGCAAGGGCGGCTCGTTCCTGCTCGGCTCGTTCATGGCCCGCGAGTCGATCTACGGGCGGCCTCGGCGTTCCGCCTGACAGCCACTGTAGTTCCGCAGGGCCGCAGCGTGGGGGCGTTCCTGGCCCAGACCAACCTGTGGCGGCCCATCCCAAACACGGGGCACCAGCAGTGGGCCCGGGCCATCGAGAAGTACGGCGGACAGTCCGTCCGGGGCTACGCCGGTGCGAGGTATCGGGCCGAGGAGGACTACATCCTCGACCTGTGCATTCCGGCGAGCCGTGAACTGAAATCGGCCCGACAGCCCAGAGAGCCGAGGCCCACGCAGAGGCCACCCCAGGGGAGGCCGACCGTTCTGGATGCCCCCCAGCCTCTGCGTGGCGATGCCACCTGGCTCTACTACGCCAACGACATCCGCATCGTGGAATACGCCAACGTCGTCAAGCACAAGCCGTTGCCCTCCGTGCCCACCCAGCCGTCGGCAAAGCCGCCGAAGGGACAGCCCACCGGAGCGCTCCGGCCCTTCCCCGATGGCGGGGCCTCCGGCAGCGACCCCACGCCCGGCAAGGTGCCAGCCCTGCGGCCCTTTCCGCAGTCCAGGCCAGCAGCCAGCGCGCCCGACGCGACGGACCTGAAGGCCATCGAGCGCAGCATTGGGGGGCCAGGCTTCCAGGAGGGGAGATCGCCCACCAGCAAGGCCGACATCATCCAGAAGGCCGCCACCTCGGACAAATGGGTGATCATGGAGGGGATGGGCATTCGCCTGGGCCAGCGGGTCCCTGCTCCAGAGTTGGCCAGCCTGGCCAACGTCAACCTGATCGAGTATTCGCGCGACGTGCAAACGAGCCTGCTGGGACAACTAACCGTGCCGATCCACATGACCACCTGGCGAATCGTCTACATTCTGCCCGACGCACCCGACGGGGCCATTCCCAGCCTGCCCAGCCCCATCGCGGGCGGGGGCGGCGAGGGCGGCTCCAACAGCCTGGCGAGTGCAGCCCCCAACTTCGTCGGCGATTGACAGCGCCAGCAAGCGGCCGGCCATCTACCCTGGAAGGTAAAGGAGGGCTGGTTATGAGAGCCGCAGCCGCCACATTCCTGCTCGTCTGCGCAGGCTGTCAGCTGCCGGCCCCTGCCCCGGGCGGCCCCACTGTTCACGACCTGACATCGTTCGGCGCAGCGTTGCCCACGGGCGTCGCCAAGGGGGACAGGGTTGCCCTGAAGGTCCGCATCACAGATGGGTCGCCAGCGATACCGCCGGGCGGGCTGCTCGACGTGCGGCCCGACACCGCCGTGGTTTTGCGAGCGGAGAACAAGCGGTGCGGAATCGACATGAAGCTTGTCCGCGAGGAGCAGAACGCCTCTCGGCTCACCGGCAAAGTTATCGTCGTCGAAGGAACCGTGGCCGTGTGGTTTCATGCGCCCAGGGGCGGCATCGACACGGCCTTGCTCGAAGGCTGCGTGATCCGGGCGCGATGAGAATCACGTCACCGCAAAGTGCTTGATGACCGTATCGAGATACGGCAGGATGCGCAGCCGGATGGGCAGTTTGCGCAATTTCGAGTCGATCATCCAGCGTACGTCGAACCCTTCGTGGATGATGGCGTAGGTGGCCGTGAGCGTGGCGGGGGCTGCGGCGGCAGGGGTGCCGCTGGTGGCCGTCAGGATGAGCGCCCCGGCCACGGCACTGAGCAGCCGGCCAATGACGCCCGGGCCCAGGTAGCCCGCTCCGGAGGCGGGGAAGGCGGCCCCAAACGGGTAGGCGGCCAGGAGAAGCCCGGCGGTCCATTCGAGGCCGTTACACTGGACCGCCACGTCCTGGATGCCGCGAAAGATGCCATCGACCACCATCGCGCCGTAGCGGTCGGTTTCGTTGATCAACTCGGCAGCATGGCGGGCGCTGATCTCGTAGCCGCCCTCCATCACGCCAATGTCCGTTGCGCCGGTGGCCCCTGGGGGGTCGTAGGTGGCGCTTGCGTCGCCGGCGATGAACGCTTCGAGTGCCACGTTCGCCTCCTCAGCCAGATTTCCAGGAGCCGACAGGTGTCGTCGAGGTCCTGCCCGTAGACGCTGGAAAGGGCCGTCAGGTCGGCGTAGGCCTCGCCCGTGGTACCCGAGTGCCCCTGCGACACCCGCACGCCGACCAGCCCCCGGATGGTAGCACAGGCATGCTGAACGAACGCCACCCGCTCGGCGGGCTGCATTCTCTTGAGGCCGAACCACAGATGACGGCGGGCCTCCCGGTCGCGGTCCAGGCCGAGGCAGTCCATCACTTGAACCACCACAGAAAGAAGAACACGATTGTCAGGACCAGCAGCAGGGCGGAGCAAACGGCCCCGCAGCCGGCAATCCGGACCAGCCCGTTGAGCATGTTGCCCATATCTCTGCCAAGGTTGTCCATATCAGCACCTACAGTCCTTCCTCCCCGTGGCCACCCGCTGCGTGGGGGCCATCCGAATGCCCGGTTTGGGCCGGTTGCGCTCCTGGAACTCCTTCGTGGCCATGCAGGCGTCACAGCGCACGCACCACGGCTCGCCCGTGCCCCGGTCCAACTCGCTCATGACGATACTGGCATCGCAGGCGACGACGAAGTGTGTCGGCATCTGGTCCTTGTTGGCCAGGGGGATCTGACTGTCCTTCGCCCCGCTGACCACCGGCCCATCCTCGGCAGGGATGAGAAAATGCACGCGCATCCGGGGCAGGGCCTGGCGAGGGGCGTTGGCGGCGGCCTGCTCGGCCTGGGCCCCGAGTTTCTGCTTGACGGTACTCATACGGCATCACTCGTTTTCTGGTGCCTGACAGCGGCCCGGAAGGCCACCTCGACGGAATAGCCCGAGGGCGGCTGCGGCTCGGCCTGGGCCCCGAACCAGCCTCCCCCCTGGGGCCGGGGGGCCGAGACGGAGGACAGCAGCGGCGGCTCGACGAAGCCGTTGGCCTCGCTGCCCTCATCCGCCGTGATTATCACATTGGCAGCCGTGAGCACGGCCCAGGAGCCATGCACCTTCGCCCGCACCCGCCGGGCCAGGGCGTACAGGCCCAACTTGCGCTTCGCGACGATCTCCGAACCGTCCTGGTCGAGCGGCGCATACGGCCCGCGGCGGGTAATCGTGACGCTGAAACCGCACACCTCTTCCAGCCTCTGGGCGTAGTCGCTCAGTTGCTGAACTCCTGTCGCGTGGACCGCGTAATAGGCCTCGCCCGCCGAGGGCGGTGGCGTGCCATCGGGCTGCACCCCGCACGCTTCCTCGGACAGCGATAGTTGCGTGCGGAGATGGTCGCACACGGCCAGGAGCAGCGCCTCCATCGACATCAGATGGTCCCCCTCTGGACGATCTCGGCCAGGGCACTGCCCAGGGCGGCGCTGGAGGGCTGCCAGCCAGGGAGGCGGCAGCCGGGCGGGCCAGAGCGGGCGGCCGGCAGAGTGCGCGTGCCCCGGTGGTGATAGCGGGCGTAGTCGAGGCTGCTGCCCACGCTCACCTGCCCCGGCGGCGAGGGCTGGACGGCCAGCGAGCGGTAGAGCTGGCCGGTGCGATAGAGCACATCATTCCGGGGCCGTTTGGTCGGCTGCCAGACGGTCCCATCGTCCGCCGCCTGGCCTTTCGACCTGGCCCGAAACGCCTCCTGCGCCTTCCGAAGGAGCGCCTCGCCCAGCCGCTGGCGCAGGGCAGGGCCAACCCCATGCGGGTCGGGGGCGGTGCCGGCCAGGATGCCGGGCAGTGAACGTAGTAGCTCCTGGAGCCTCTGGGGTGGGCCGGAATGGGAGACGGTGGGCATCTCATCCCTCCGGGTGCTCGTAAGGCGGTTCGGTGGGGTCGCGCGGTTGGGGGTAGTCCTCCGAGGGCGTCCGCTTCTGCGTGCCCCGCTTCCGGCTAATGACCACCTTTGGCCCGAATGGCCCGACCGTGACGCGCGGCTGGCTAACACGGGGCACCGACAGCCGGCGGCGGGCCAGCCCGGGCACCTCCATCCGGCCGGCCACGACGGCCTCCAGGTACTCCTCCAGCTTCTCCAGCCGTGTCGCCAGCGAGGCCGGCACCGGGTTGAGCCGTCGGCAGGCGAACAGTTCGGCCGCCTTCCAGGCCGTGGCGTACTTCACCCATCGGTTGGTGAGCATGGCCGTGCTCGTGTAGATCGGCAGGAGATACTGCTCCACCCACGAGGAGGCCTCGGCGAGGATGGCCGAGTATGCCGATGGATCGTCGTCGATGCGCAGCGTGACGCCGGCGACGGACAGCCTGTCGTAGACGTCCTGGAGCGTACAGTAGACCGCCGTCGAGTCCGCCATCGCCTCCTCCTCACGGGGCCGTCACGGCCAGGCCGCCACGCACGACGAGCGCCTGGCTGCCGGTGGCCGTCGCCTTGCATTCGAGGACGTACACCTTGCCCGCCGTGCCTCCGGAGACCAGGGCCGTGACATACGGGCTGGACAGGGTGGGCGAGCCGATCGTGAGGTCGCTCGTCGCCTCGCCCGACTCGTACTCCGTGATCGTCGGCGTGCCCGAGATCGACTCACCCGAGGCGAGCAGGCCCGAGAAGTCCCAGGTGTACACCCGGGCCTCGGCGGCGGGCTTCTCGACGATCGTCACGGTACTCATGCCACCATCTGCTCGCGCGGGACCAGGATGGACAGGATGCCCACGTCGCCCTCCTGTTTCAGGTGATGGGCGCTAATTTCACGCTTCGCGGCGTTGTGGACGTTCCGGGCCATCAGCCGGCGGCGCATGATGTCGATGGCCTTCGCCTCGTCCTCGGCCCGGATGATGAGGACCTGTCCCGCCACCATGACCTGCCAGAGCTTCATGTCCTTCCCTCCGCTGTGACCAGAGAGGCCACCTTCTGCCCCTCGCGATAGCCCCGGCAGAACGTCTGCACGAAGCCGATGGCCCGGCCCTGGGTGTCGCAGTGCTCGGCCAGGACGTGGGCCTGGACCGTCTGGCCGGAATAGGACGGCGTCTGTATCAAGTACACCTTCCCTGTGCGGGGGTGATATTCGAAGCGAAATTCGGGCACGTCGGGCCGCTTGATATGCAAGATCATTACGCCACCTGGAGGATGCTGGAGCCGAAGTCCACGGTAAAGGTCTCGCTCGAGGCCAGGGTGACGTTGGAGCCGTAGTCCCAGTATTGGATGAGCGGGTCCGCCGGAGACGAGGGCGTGTCGTTGTACATGACCGCGTAACGGAACGGGCCCACGCTGCCCGAGGCGGTGATAACGACATCATTGCCCACCAGCGAGTAGGTGCCCGAGGTCTGGCTGGAAGCCGTGATCGTGATCGTGTGGCCGCCAGCCGTGTAGCCGTTGCCACCGGCCAGTTCGCTGGTCAGGTCGGCCTTGACGGCGTCCGCCGAGGCTGAGGGGGCATCCACCGCCACGAGCACCTTGAGCGTGTCACTACCCAGGTCGTGGACGCCCTCGGCCAGGTGCTCAGAGAGGGCCTCGAACAGAACAGCGCTGGCCATGTGCTACCTCCCGAACGTGCCCCGTCGCGCCGAGCCGAAGTGGCTGCCTCGCGTCGAGCCAAAGTTGCCGCCTCGTGTCGAGCCGAACGTGGCACCGGGAAACGGCGCGGCCGTGAAGCCGCTGTACTCCAGCGTGGCGTCCTGGCCCGACAACGACAGCGTACCAGGGGCAGCGCCGAGCACATGGCCGTACAGCAGAGCAGCCGTCTGGCCCGTGATCGTCAGGCTTCCCGCCTCGGCACTCAGGGGGTAGCCGCGAAGGAGCGTGGCGTCCTGGCCGGCAATGCTCAGGCTGCCCGCGCCAGCCGTGACGACGTAGCCCTGCTCCAGCGAGGCATCCTGGGCCGCGAGAGTGAGTGAGCCAGCGCCCGCCCCGAGCGTGTAGCCGTAGAGCAGCCCCGCCGTCTGCCCCGCCAGGGTGAGGCTGCCGGCGTCGGCGGTGAGCGTGTAGGCCCCACCACCTCCCGCCTCCAGAAACGTAGCGACAGCCGCCAGCCAGTCCGCTGAGCCGGACAGGGTGCCTGTGGCGCTGTAGGTGCCCGTACTGCCCACGATCTCATCCGCAGCGGAGAGGGCACGGCTGGCCCCCGCGCTGGCATCGTCGTACTGCTCGGTATCTGGTTCCGTCCATGTGGCCGTGCGTGCGCCGTTGTTGGCGATCCCGCCCACGAGCAGTTCGTTGGCCTGAGTAGTCGTCGAGGTGGCCCCGCTGTCCGGGTCACCCGTCGTGTTCTGGTCGCTGGCCGTCTGGTCCAGTGGTGAGGACGTATCGGCCCCGCTGTATTCGGCTACCCAGATGTGGCAGAAGCTGGACCCGAAGGAGTTGGCCGCCGTGACCGTGTTGGCCCCGCTGGCGCAATTGGGGACGTACCAGATTTCCAGGTAATTCGCGCCGCCCCCGTTCTCCTCTTCGACGGCCTTCTGCCAGGTGTTGCCCGCCGTGTCCGTGACGCCCGTTACATCAGCGGACACCTGGATCACGGCGACGAGTAGGTTGCCTGCCGTGTTATTCGAGCCATAGGCGACAGCGTTGCTGACAGCCCCAGCATCCTGGACGCGCGCAAGGGCCACGGGCTACCTCACTGGCCAGCAATGCGGGCAATGAACTCATCGAGCCGGGCCAGACGGTCCGCACCGGCTACCGTGGTGTTGGAATTGAAGATTTCTTCCATGTAGAGAAGGAGCGTGGACAGGTCGCCGGCATAGGTGATCGACACCCCTGTTCTGGCCTGAAGGACTTTATAATCCGGCCCCGCGTCCACCATACGGGCTGCGTTTGCGTTGAGTGCCGCCACGTTTTGCCTGACGCCCAGCAGCGCGTTCGCCAATGCGACGATGCGAGCACCCTCGGTTTTGGTCTTGTCCAGCGCGATGAAGTCGGCGGCCATTGTCTCTCCTTACTCCGGTGCGTCGGGCAGCCCCTCACTGTCCTCGGACGGCACCACGGGCACCGTCTCCGGCAGGGACATGGCCTTCTTCGCTTTGGCCTTCTTCTTCGGCGGGGCCTTGGCGGGGGCATGGCGGGCCTCCTCGGCCTCGGCCAGGGCCGTCTCGATGTCGTCGGCCCCTTCCTCCATCTGCCGGGCGTTCTCGTCCTCCTCCTCAGAGGTAAGGCCGCGGAGGAACTCGTCCACCTCGAAGCCCATCGGCGACGACGGCGCGGGGGCCTCGGCGGGCCGCCCCTCGATCAGGTTGAGCGCCTTCTTGAGCGTGCCCTCGGGCCAGATCTTGCCCATCATCACCAGCAGCGCATGGCCGCTCATCCGGTCGGCCTTCTGCCGCTTCTCGCGCAGCATGTCGCGGGCCTGGAGGATCTTGCCCAGGCCCGTCCCGCTGGCCCGGAGGCCCTTGAGTAGCTCGACAGCGTTCATCGGTGTCTCCGGGTATACGGCGGGAGCAGGAGCATCACGGCCCCTGCCCCCTTCTGGAGGTTGTCTCAGGGGGTCACGTCGGCGATGTACAGGGCGTCGGGCACCAGCCAGAGCGGCAGGAGCGTATCGCCCGCGTACAGGCTCGCCGTGGGGGGGTCCGAGGCCGGTAGGGCGTACATGAACATCCCCTGCCGATCGACGTGGGAAGCCATCGCCTGGCCGACATCGTTGAGCGGCTGGTAGCTGGTCGGCACCGGGTAGGTGCCCTCGAGGCACTGGTAGACCGCCGGGGTGATCTCCGGCGCGAAGACCACCGTGTCGGCCCCGAACCACGTCTGGTTCGAGTTGGCCGAGTCCTCGAAGAACGACTCGTGCATCGGCACCCACGTCAGGCCGAGCAGGCCCTGGGGCACCTCGGGGTCCTTCAGCCACGACTCCTGCATGGCCGGGTTGCGGACGAGGTACTCCTTGACGTAGTTGTTCTGCGACAAGTAACTGGGGATGTTCTTGCCGTAGAAGGCGTACTTCACCGGGTATCCCGAGTCCTGCCGGGCCCGCAGTTTCAGGTTGCGGATGTGCAGGGTGATGTCATTGGTGGCCGTCGCCCAGGTCGAAGCGATCAGGCCGTTGAGCTGGTTTCTGTTGTTGGCCCCGATGCCGTAGTCCACGGTCAGGGTGGCCGAGCCAGAGGTGGCCAGCAGGTTGCCATCCACGTCGAAGTAGATGTAGCCCAGGGCCAGCATCGACACCGTGAGCGAGATTCGCAGATTATCGAACAACTGGCGGAACAGGGCCGCCTGTCGTTCGACCTCCTCGAGGCCGCGCTTCTGATGGTCCCAGCTATCGAAGCGCCGGAGAAGCTGGTAGTCCAGCACGTTGAGCCGGATGTGTTCGAAGCTGTGGATCAGCTTCACGGCCTGCTGGCTGATGGGCCGTAGCTCGCGGCGGCGAGACGGAGCGCCGTACTCGGTGCGGCGAGAGGCTTGCCGGGTGCCGGCGTAGCGGGTGTAGAGGCCCTGGTCGCCGATGGTGCCCTTCTTGGTGGCCCCACCGGAGAAGGCGGGCGGGAGCAGGTCGGGTACGCCCGTCTTGATCTCCTCGACGAGGCCCGTCAGGTAGGTGTACCCGAGCAGTTGCTGGAGCGTCTTGGCCACGTCGAGGCCTCCTGGGGATTAGAACTGGTGGTCCAGAACGAAGTTGCCCGCCGCCTTCAACTGGGCGTACAGCCAGGCCTGGAGGCTGGTGTCACTCGACCAGTTGATGATCTGGCTGGCGTCGATCAGGCCGCCCACGGGGAACTCGGGGAACGGCGTGTCCAGGTCGGTGTCGCCGTCGTAGCTGGTCACGAGCATCCCGAAACCGTCGGGGATGAGCGTGATGGGCGTCTCCGAGCCGTCGGTGGGCTGGATGTAGCTGCCGGCGATGAATTCGCCGTTGACGCCCGGGGTCGTCTCGACCATCTGGGCCTGCCCCAAGAAGACGCTGCCGTCGGTCAGCCGGTCCTCGACCACCTCCATCTGCACCGCGCCCAGGCTGGACAGCCAGGTGATCGTCGAGACGCCGGTGGTGTCCACCGAGGAGACGGTGACGGCCGTGTCGGGCAGGATGGTCAGGGCCTCCAGGGCGGTGTCGATGTTGCTCTGGAACGTGGCCCCGGTGGCGCTAAAGGTGATGGCCGCCGTGGTCTCGTAGGAGCCATCGGGCAGGGTGACCTTGAGTTTGAACGTGCCGCCGTCAGTGCCGGAGATCGGCGTCAGGGTCCACACCGAGGCGGTGCCGGGGGCGGTAATCGTGATCGTGGTCCCGGTGGCACCGCTGTAGGTGATCGTCTGCGTCCGCACCGTGCCAGCGGCCACGTCGGGGCCCGTCAACTTGAACGTGCCCGAGGAGCCAACCCGGCGGACCAGTTCGGTCACAACGCCGGCAGCCACCGTCAATTCCGTTTCCGCCCCGTCCAGGGCCTCGCCGGCGATGCCGAGGATGCTCGGGGCGTACTTGCCGCCCGAGGTGATCTTGCCCATGATCAGGCCGGGGCGCAGGACGTTCACGTCCCCCGTGTTGTCGGGGTCGCGCGACTCCGCACCGTCGATCACGGCCCCGCCGGGGTTGAGCCGCTCCCAGGGGCCCTTGAAGACGATGCGGTGGTTGCCGCCGGTCAGTTTCGACCGGACGCCAGGCATGCCGGGGACGTGGCCCAGAGTGACCAGAGACATGCGTTAGCCCTCTTTGTGGTTGGTGCTGGTCACGGAAACGGCCGCCGCCCGCTCCTTGGCGAGCCGGCGCATCTCCTCGTCATCGGCCTGGCCCCGCTTGCGCGGGTCGAACGACGGCAGCGGGTCCTCGGACAACCGGGAGGCGCTGGCATTGCCGAAGCGCCGGGCCGGCAACGCCTCATAGGCCTTGAGCACGGCGACGGCCTTGCCGCCCATCAGCCGGCCGCGACCATCGAGCGACAGCCGGGCCGTCTGGAGCTTGCCGGCCAGCGCGTCGGCGGCCGGTTTGGCCAACTTGCCCTCGGTGGCGAGTTTGCCCGCCCGCTCGACCAGCCGGGCCCGGCCCTCGCGGACGATCTTGGCTGCGAGAGGGTTGCGGGTGGGGTCGAGGCTCATGGCGATTGGCAGCGAGGAGTCCTCCTCGATGGGAGACGGCCCGCCCTCGTCGTCGCCCATGTCGTCCACGGGCTCGTCGGGCGTGCTCTCGCTCGACTGGCCACCGGCCTTGACGGCGATGATCAGCTCCGAGATGGAGCCGACCTCGTCGGGCACGTTGTGGCCGGCCTCGCGGAGGGCGTCGATCAGGGCGGACAGTTCGCCCGTCTTGCCGTTGCCGTCCTTGTCGCCTTTGCTGTCCTTGTCGCCCTTCTTGTCGTCGTAGTCGTCAGGCATGGGGCCACCCTCGGCGGGGTCATTGGAGAGCCAGACGCGGTCCTGGGACAAGCGCCGTGGCCCCGATTCTGCCACGGGCACCAGGGGCCGCTGGTGGTGGTTGACGGGGCGGGCCGTGATGGCCACATGGGTAATGCTGAGGCCCGGCCAGGTGCGGCCCGTGGAGTCGGTCCAGTTGCGCTGGACCTCGGGGCTGACGAACCGGACGGCCTCCATGCGGCGGGCGTCCTCGTCCAGGGGGACGTTGAGCAGCCCTTCCAGGCCGGGCTGGCGGACATCGCCTCCGTAGGGTGCCTGGACCCAGCCGCAGACGTTCTTGATGTCCTGGGCCAGCCGGTCGCCCGAGGCCATTGGCACGACGTCCTGGTGCCCCCAGGCCACGGGGACGTGTAGCCCGGCGGCGAGCATCTCCTCCAGGTTGCGCCGCATCTGGGCGCAATCCATCTCGGTGAACTCGGCCACCGAGCCGTCGAGGAGCCGGTACTTGCCCGGCTGAACAAGGTCCTTGCGAAACAGCGCCACGGCCAGCCCTCCGATGCCTGTGCGATCATCGCACGGGCAGCAGAGGGCGCAGGCAGGCCTGCGAGGCCCCCAGAAAAACTTCGAGATTCCTTGTTTTAGCGGGCATGAATTTCGCGCAGCGGGCGTAGCCCCCGAGGAGGCATAGAGTTATGGCGACTCGAAACTGGCTGGGGACGGCGGCGGCGGTGGCCCAGGTCACGGATTTTGTTTTCGGGGGCACCTGGGAGGCCGACGACGTGATCACGCTCACGATCGGCGCGAAGACGATCACGCTGGCGGCGGGCTCCACGGACATTGCCACGATCATCGCCTCGCTCACCTCGGCGTGGAACGCCCTGGACGCCTCGGTCTATCCCGAATTCGCGGAGATCACAGCCTCCGATGACGCCAGCACGACGTTCACGCTCACCGGCGACACGGCGGGCGTGCCGTTCACCTGCACGATTGCCACCGACGAGGCCGGCGGCGGCGGGGCCGACGCCCAGACGATCGACTCGACGACCAGCAGCGCGGGCAACGACTCCACGGCCTGCTCCGGGCCGAACTTCTGGTCCGTTGCGGCCAACTGGTCCGGCGGGGCCGTGCCGGTCAACTCCGACGATGTGATCCTCGCCAACAGCGATGTCAGCATCCTCTACGGGCTGGCCCAGTCGGCGGTTACGCTCACCAGCCTGCGCATCGACGCCAGTTATACCGGCGAGGTGGGCCTGGCCGAGCGCAACGCCGACGGCTCGGCCGAGTACGACGAGTACCGTGCGACGTATCTGGCCATCAGCGCCACGACGGCCTACATCGGCCGGGGCGAGGGGCAGGGCTCGCAGAGGCTGAAACTGGACACCGGGTCGGTGCAAACGCTCCTGCTCGTCTCGGAGACCTCCTCGGGGGCTGAGCAGGACGTGCCGGCCATGCTCTGGAAGGGCACTCACGCCAGCAACGTGGTGCGGGCAACGGGTGGCAGCCTGGGCATTGCCTTTCTGGGCGGCGAGGCGGCCACGGTGGCCACGCTGGCCGTCTCGGGCCAGGCGTCCGTCTCCTGCGGAACGGGCGTGACGCACACGACGGTCAACCAGACGGGCGGGGCGCTCCTGGTGCAGGCCAACGCCACGACGATCACCAGCGTGCGGGGCGAATTGGTCCATCAGGAGGGCACGATCACCACGCTGACGCTCGACCAGGGGGCCACGGCGGACCTGCGGGGCACGGGGACGATCACCACGCTCAACGCCGGCTCGGGGTCGCTGGCGACGTTCAGCAACGACGAGCGAAGCATCACGGTCACCAACTGCAACGTCTACGCCGGGGCCTCGGTGCTCGACCCGGGCGGGCGGGCGACGTGGTCCAACCCCATCGCCCTGGTGCGCTGTGGGCTGCCCGACGTGCAGCTAGACTTCGGCCAGGGGATCACGCTCCAGCCGGCCTGATTAGTAGTCCCAATCTTCAGCCTCGATGCCGGCCTCCTTCAGGGCTGCCAGGTCCTCGTCGGTCAATTTCTGGTAACTGACCAGATGTACGCGAGCGTTCGCTCGCCCCGCTTTAGCAGCCTTGCTATAAGTCGCCTGCCATTGCACCTGGGCGACCAGTGGGTGCCTCTTCAGGATCGTGCAATGCATAGCAGGCGGCTGACTGGAATAGGTCAACGTGTAGGAGGCGAACCACATGCTTAGCCCTCCAGCCGGCGTAGGCCTTCCTCGCGTGCCCAGCCGATGAGAATGCCAGAAGCGGCCTCCTGGATCGGCCCCGCACGAGTGAAATCCGCCTGGAGGATTACATCGCGATAGGCTGATGCAAGCCGTTCGAGCAGCGGCCTTGCCCACCAGGCCGTCCCTGTGTGCATGACGGTGTCCTGATGCCGCCAGTCCCCGTTGTAATTGCTGGCTGTGACTACCAGGCTGCAATTGGCCCCACCGCATCGAATCGTTCGTTGTGCCCCAGTGTGAACAATATCCACCTCCTCGCCGGCTGGCCCAAGATAGCCTCGGGTCGAGGGGCACTGGCTCGAGCTTACCAGCGCCGTCACCCTGGCCAGCGGGTGCCTCACCGCGATGTCCGGCCCGTACCAGCACCACGCGTCCAGGGAGCACTCGACGCGCTCGACGAAGCCGCGCGACCAGTGCCAGCGATCCATGCAGGCCATCCCGTTCTGTAAACAACCAAAGGGGTTAATGCTCAGTGCATTCATTGCCCCCCATTGTTGCTGCGAACAGACAAGAAACCGGCAGCCATCCTGATGCGTTCTGCGGTGGCCACAACAGGGGCAGTTGTCTGTATATCCAGCCGGGGGAATTGGCAGCGTCGCCAGTTCCACCTGTGCCCGTATCAGGTCGGCCCTGGCCTGCTGGTCGTTCTCCTCGCACCAGTCGGCGTACTGGAGGCGAGGAAAGTCGTCCTCGGGCGTGGCGATCACGGCCCGCAGGACGTCCTGCTCCTGAAGTGCGGCATCGCGCGCGAGTGCAGTCATGCCAGGCCCTCCTCTATGATCTCGTCCCAGAGCATGCGGCCCGTCTTGGGGTGTCGGACGAATCGCCCACGGTCATCTCGGTAAGCCTCTCCCGAACGAGCCGGTTCGCCTCCTCGTTCGGCCCGCTAACCGTGAACTCCAGCGGCTGGGCCGCAATCTGCTCGGCCAGCCGGTCCATCATCTCCCTGTGCTCGTTCATCGCCTGCTCCTTCCTCGGCCCTTGAGGCCATAGAGCGCCGTCCCTTGCTCGTACACCCCTGGCACCGATTTCGATTTGTGCCCCTTCGGCTCTAGCTCCGCACACAAATACCTTAACGCATCGAGGCGGTGCCAGGAGGCCTTGTCGTCGATCTCCTCCAGAGGGTTGCCCTCATCATCGACGACGTAGGCATAACTCTGCAGGTCGTCGATCAGGTGCTTGCAGCGCCGCATGATATACAGCCGGCCCGTCTGGATCATGGCGTATACCCGGCCAATGCCGACGTGGACGTCGTTGATGGGCGGCGGATGGACGGCCAGGCCCGCCGCGGCGAACTCCCTGCGCCAGTGGTCCTCGCTCCAGGAGCCGCCCACCCACTTCTGGCAGCGTGGCTCGCGCTCGCCCGAGGCAGGCGACCAGGAGAAGCGTAGCTGTCGGCCCAGGGCCTCGGCATGCTGGCGGGCCGTCATGTGGCCCGCGTGGTACTCCGAGTAGACGAAGTACGCCTCGTCGCGGGGCCGCCGGGCCACGAGAATGCCGGCGGTGTTGGTGCCGCCGAAGTCGAGGCCGCCGTAGCGGAGCCAGTCGGGAGGCAGTTTGAAATCATCCACGACATGGGCGGCCGGACCGAAGCAGCCGTAGATGAGGCCGGCCGGCCGCTGGAACTGCCCCATGTAGTGCATGAGGTATTTCCAGGGCGGAAGTGCTGCTCGCGCACGGGCTAGTTCCTCCCTCGGGAAAGCAGGGTTGGCCGCCGAGCCGAAGTTGATGACGTCGATCTCGGGGTGGGCCTGGCCGGCCTTCTGGGCGGCCAGCCAGGGCTGGTAGACGCGGGAGTAGAGCCAGCCGAGGGTGTACGGTTTCGTGGTAATCAGGGCGCGGCCCTGGTCCACGCTGAGGCGCTGCTGGACGGCCTCCCACGAGGCCAGGCGGAACTTGGCCTGGCCGGCCTCGTCGAGCCAGGCGGCCTTGGCCGACATCGCCTCGAGGGTGTCGGGGTCTGTGGCGTGGCTGAACAGGATGCGCGGCTGGCGGTCGGGGACGTGGCCCCAGAGCCGCTTGCACCCGGCGGGGCTGAACACGAACTGCATGGGCGAGCGGCGCAGCGTGCCCAGGCCCAACAGCGAGCCGAAGTAAGCGTCGATTTCGGGGCCGGCGGCCTTGTCCAGCAGCGGGTAATTGGGAGCGGCAATGAGGTAGTCGCCCGGGCCCTTGTCGAGCATCTGCTGATGCAGCCAGATGGGGCCGAGCACGGTCTTGCCACTCCGGCCGCCGGCGATGACGGCGACGATACGGGCGGGGCTGTCCAGGGCCTGGCGCTGGCCGGGGTGCAGGTTCAGGCGCAGGCCTGGCTCGCCCGCCTCATTCGTCACCCTCTGCTGGATTGGAGGACACCGCATCGGCAATCTCGATGAACCGGATGGGGCCACCGCTTTCGCCCGTGTGCTCGTGGCGGTGCTTGATCAGGCCCTTGATCTTGGCCAGCGTGGTCAGGGCCGAGACGCGGGCGGCGTGCGTGCTGCCCTCGTCGGTGCGGTCGGCCTCCTCGCGCAGGCGGGTGACGACCCAGTCGGCGGTGACCTCGGTACGCTGATCCTGCTCGGCCCGTAGTTGCGAAAGGCGGCTCTGGATGTCTGGTTTCCGGAGGTTTTCCGAGCCGATCTTGACGGCCGTGTGGGGGCTGTAGCCGGCCCGCACGGCGGCGGCGGTGGCGTTACAGTCCACGAGGTATTCGCGGACGAAGCGTTCCTGTTTTTCGGTGAGAGCGGACATGGGGCCTCCTCGCCTGGATCGTAGCACGGGCGGCCTGGGAGGATGGTGATGGAGGAGGGCAGCTCCATGTCGGCCAGGCACTGGGTGATGAGGCGGCCCAGGATGGCGAGGCGGACGGTGGGGCCGATGCCGCCGTGGTCCTGATAGTCGATCATGCGGGGGCCTCCTGATCGAACAAGGTGGCGTCGAACTGGCAGTGCGGGCTGAACCACAGCCTTTCCCGAGCGGCGTTCGCCTTCCCCTCCTCGGTGCGGTTTCCGTAGCCGCCCTGGGCCTTCCATGGCTCCTCGCGCCAGCCGTGGTCGCGGACCAATGCCTCGTAGCCGTCGCCTTCATAGCCCGCGACACAGATCCGCATCAGCCGTTGGCCTCCGTACTCTCGACACCATGCGAGGACCTGGTCCCGGAGGGTCTCGGTGTCGCTGGCGGCATCGGTGGCGTACAGGCCAGCGTCGCGCGACTTCTTGCCGCCCTTCTTCTGTCGCACGGGATAGGGCGGGTCGAGGAAGACGCCCGTCAGGCCAAGGCGTGTAGTCGTCGAGGGCGAGGAGCACACGCGCGACCAGTCGCCGCAGCACACACGGACCAGCCGAAGCCGGTCGGCCAGGCGAGCGAACCAGTCTGTCAGCCATTGCCGTCGGGCCTCACAGGTGCCGATGTGCCCACCGGAGTGGACGCCCCGGCCCACGTCGTAAGCGTCGGCCAGTTGAGGCCGGCCTCCCTTGGCCTGCGTGACACCTCGGCCCGATGCCACCTCGGGCATCTTCTGTCGCAGATGGGTACCTCCCTTTGCGTGAACGCCAACACCTGACAGGCTGTTTCTTTCAGGGGAACGCAGAGGCTGTACCCAGCCAACGCCATCAGCACACCAGCCCCCTCCAATCCAGCAGCACAGGCCCCAGCACCACCAGCCGGCGATGCGGGCGTCGTAGTGGTCGGGGTCGGACCGCATCCGCTCTCGCCATGCCGCTGCATGGTCGGAGTAGACGAGCCATCGGTGCCGAGCGTGCAGGTCCACCTCGATCACGGGGCCGTCAGCGTGGGCCGCCACAGCCTCGGGGCCACGCTGGATGGACCGCCAGAAGTTGGCGACGTAATGATCGGCGTCGTTGATCGTTTCCACGCCCCGGACTGGTTCGGGCCGCAGAAGCAACACCGCACCCGAACCGAAGAAGGGCTCGATGAAATTGACGGGCTGGCCCAGGGCGCGCCAGATGCGCTGGGCCACGGCAGACTTACCGCCGAAAATATGGGAAGGGTGCTTTCAGAGCCTCAGCCACCTTCCACCTCCTTTCTTCGTTTTCCGTTCGCAATGCGCGACACGGTTGACTGTTGGACAGAAAACCGGGCAGCAATCTCCTTGAGGCTGCGTCCACTTGCCCGCAACTGCCGAATTGTTTCTGCCTGCTCGTCGCTCAGTTTGGCTGAGGGGTTCTGTTGGCCACGCTGGTGCGTTCCGTGTTGTTCTCGATCTGCGAGGTTGCCGCTGCGTGTGTCATAGCGAAGGTTGTCAACACGGTTGTCCGTTCGGTTACCATTGTTGTGGCACACATCGAAGCCAGGAGGCCGATGCCCAAGAAAGGCGCTTGCAACCAGATGATGGACATAGACCTTGGCGGACCTTCCGCCGCGGCGCAGCGCAACCGTCAGATACCCTTTTCCTTCCCGGCAACCTCTGCCCGCAGACCATGGCCGAAGGGCTCGCTCCCGAACAAAGTCGCACGCGTCCCGCCAAACGCGACGAATACGGCCATCCCGACTAGCCTGGTAACCTGGAAAGGACGGGATATCAGCCCATTGCGGGTAAGGGGCCTTGAGGGCCTGCGTCATGGCGTGATCACCTCCCGCTCGCCCTGGTCCCTGTCCGGCTCGACCAGATACGGAAACCGCCCTGCGTCGAACTCGCGAACGAACTGCTCGGGGGCCGTCCAGCCCCACAGGTACGTCTCGCCTCCCACGACGACGCCATCGTCGAGCACATCCACGGGCAGCTCCAGGCGAGGGGAGAGATAGTTGGCCAGGGGGCAACAGGTGCCCTCGCCGACGTGGCCCCGGATGTTCAGTTCCCGCAGGTTCTGGGCGATGGCCTCGGACGTGCTGCCCAAACGGGCCAGCGCGTTGCGGGCCCGGCCTCGTATCGCATCCATGCTCCTACACCTCCTCTTCGATATCTTCGAGCAGGACCGTCGTGGCCTTCTCGTCGCCCGTGGCGTACTCCACGGGCATCAGTTCCACCCACTCCTTCGAGTCGCCTTTCAGTGCCCCGCAGGCCACCAGGGCATCGAGCAGGGACTTGTCGAAGCAGTCGGGGTCGCCGCCTCTCTGGCGTGGCCCCAGGGTGATGATTCGCCGCACGCGGCGCTTGCCCTTGGCAAGCGTAATGCCGGCCATGCGGGCGTAGGCGGCGACCATCTCCTTGTCCGCCTGCTTCCGCTTGTGTGCCGTGCCCCAGTGGACGCCCAGCAGGTCGTTCAGGCGCGTGGGATGCCAGTTGGGGACGTGAAACGACTGGATCACTCCTCATCCTCCCACTGCTCCACCGCCGCGTACCGCTCCAGCCAGGCGAACGCATCCGCCTCGGCCAGGACGCAGGGCAGGGTGGGGTGCCGCCACATGGGGCCGGTGTCGGTGGGCAGAGGCTCGGCGCGTACCCAGCCGTGGCGCTCCAGGCGCTGGCGTTTCTCGTCGAGCGTCAGGCGGTTGAACAGGTCAGGCATGATCCGCCTCCTCGTCGATCTCTTCGACGGAGCAACAGAAGTCGTAGTCGTAATAGAAACACATGCTTAGTTTCCAAACGGAGAATAGCCGGGGTTGTCGGGGGGCACGACGGGGCCGAACCGCAGTTGCTCCCGATGGAACAACGCCTCCCCTTCTCCCGTGGGCCCGGACCTTTGTTTGGGCACCAGGAACGCCAGACGGTTGCTCGTCACGTCGGGGCAATGGAGCAGAATGACCGTGTTGGCGTGCTGCTCGATCTCTCCCGAGTCGCGCAGGTCCGACAGCCGTGGGCGACCATCCGAACGCGATTCCGGCTCCCGGTTGAGCTGAGACAGAAGCAGCACGGGAATGCCCAGGTCAGCCGCCAATGCCTTCATCTCACGGGCAATCTCGCCCACCTGCTCGTGTCGGGGCCGCCTGGGGTCGTTGGCCCGGACCAGGCCGAGATAATCCACGACGAGCAGGCCCAGGCCAAAGCGTGATTTCAGCCGGCGCGCCCGTGCGGCCACCCGGGCCGCCGTCTGGCCAGGCGCATCGTCGAGCCAGACGGAAAGGCCTTCGAGCAGACGGATGGCCTCCTGGAGCGACAGGATGTCCTCGGAGACAACCCGGCCCAGCCGTAGCTTCTGGGCGTCCAGTCGGGCCTCGGCAGAGACCATGCGCTCGGCCAGTTCGTGGTTCGTCATTTCGAGCGAGACGAAGTAGACGTTGTGCCCCTGCTCGGCAGCGCCCCGGGCCATTGCCAGCGCCGCCGCTGTCTTGCCCACGCCCGGCCGGGCTGCCAGGACGATGAGGTTGCCCGGAAAGAAGCCCGGGACGACGCTCCCCAGGCCGGGAATGGCGGGGGCAATGCCGCCAGCCTCCCCCGAGGTGCAGCGCACATCAAAAACCTCCTCCCAGGAGCGAAGGGCCTCGCGGAGCCGCTGCGGCCCTCGCTCGCCCTTGTCGCCTCCCAGGGCCAGCAAGGCCCGCTCGGCGTCGGCCAGCAGTTCCGCCGCTGGCTGTCGCGTGTGCTGGCACCGATGCAACGCCTCGTTCAGCGCGCGGACAAGGGCCCGGGCCAACGAGCGGTCCTTGACGAGGCCAAGGTAGTATTCGAGGTTGTGGCCCGTGGGGGCCGCGTCCCAGATCTGGACGAGGGTGCTCGGTTTTATCTCGGCGAACCAGCCCTTGCGCTGGAGGGCCTCGGCCAGGACGACGAGATCGACCGGGCTGCCCCGGGTGCCGTGGGCCTCCTGGACGCACTCGTAGATGCGACGATGAACATCGAAGGCGAAGTCATCCGGGGCCAGCGAGGACAGCACCTCGGGGAGGAGCCGATTGTGCCGAACGATGCTCCCCAGGACGATGCGTTCGGCCATCTCGTTGCTGTATTGCTCGGCATCTCGTTGCATTCGCCGAAGTTCATCGGCGGCCTCGCAACCGTCATTATCCGTCTTCACGACTGGCCTCCCTTGCCTGTCTGCCTGCGCGCAACGCTTCCACGGCCGCCTTGCGCTCCTCGGCGGTCAATTCTCGTGGCTGGGAAGGGGCCTGGGAGGCCACAGGAGAGGCGATCTCCTCTGGCGGCGGGGTTCCGACCACCTTTCGCCCTTCACCCCTGTTCTGGGCCTTCGTGAGCCAGCCCGTAAGGAAGGTTCTCATTCCCCGGGCTGTCTTCTTTCGCCCAGGGTCTGCCTTCACCCACGCCAGAGCGGCTCGGGGCCTGGGGCCAGGGATGTCCAGCGAGGGAAACAGTTCCTCAGTTCATCCGCCAAGTCCTGGGTCAGGTGCCAGGCCTTCTCCTTGCTCCCCTTCGGTGGCTTGCCGTCGATGGGAAACGTGAGCAAGTTGTGGCGTCCCGGTCTGTCGAAGACATGACCGGGAAACAACTCCGAAGGAGTTGTTGAATACTCTCCTCTACTCTCCTCTACTCTGGTCACAAATTTGTCACACCCGCTTGTGACATCTGTCACAACGCCCTGTGGCATTTGTCCGTCCGTTTGGGTGGGGCTGTTCCGGTTGGACCGAGATTTCTGCTGTCTGCGGGCATCTTTGAGACGGTTTCTTTTGCGGAACGTCCCATCCAGTTATCGAAGTTAGGAATGCGTATTCCTCGCTCGTCCACAGTGAGCCAACC
>FUIF01015161.1_pt1 | contig 26381 bp, 40 predicted proteins | sample 1003461 | NCBI WGS metagenome assembly FUIF01 (sample SAMEA80401918, study PRJEB19352) | marine metagenome
CACTAGCTGGTGGCCAGTCTGGAATGACCCCTCTCTCGGAAAGCGCTCAAATCTCAACGAGATCCAAAACTCACCGCTCCCCTTGGTGCCGGAAGACACCTCAAACCGCAACGAGCCCTTCTTCCTGCGTGCCACGGCCGTGATCGATTCGAGTAAAAACCCCCACACCGGCGTAAGGTCTTCCATCTCCATGCAGGGCACATCGTGTTGCATCAGTGCTCCGTCACCGGCTCGCTCTGCTTCTCGACCATGGCTGCCTGCGCGAGTGCTTCCTGCATGGCGCCGATGAAGGCGGGCAGGCTGTCCATGGGGATGTAGTGCGGGAACCCGCACACGATCAGCGCACACTGCCGGGTGTGTGGGTTCGACCACAGGTTAATGTCGTGCTCGGCATCGTCGCGTGTACGGTAATGGATCAGCGCGAGGTTGACGGGGCCGTAGTACTCCACGATTTCCATGGTCAGCGCTTGGGCGATCTTCTGCTGGCTGACCACCTCACCATCGGAGGTTTCCTCGGCCACGCGTTTGAAGGCCTTCTGGATCAGCGTGAAGATGTGCATGTAGGGGTCGTATGGGGTGCTCATGGGTTCTCGTCCAGGAGTTCGTTGACGGTCAGGTAGCCCGTGCTGAGATAGTCGGGCGGTGTCTCGATGCTGGGATCATCGTAGCGCCACACGGCGAGGCTCCAGCAGGCCACGGCGTGGCTGGTGTAGTTGAACACCCGGAACAGTTCGCCATCGGTGGTGGCACAGACACGCTTTCCACGGACCCCGATCATGGCCAGGCCATGCGAGGCCACGTGAATCATGCCCAGCTTGAAGCAGCACCGGCGCAGTTTGTCCAGTTCGGTAGCGCGCGCGTAGAGCCTGGCGTAGTGTGCGGCCACCCAGTTGGCGCGGGCGATGGCATCCGGGTTGTCCCGGCGCACCGCGTACGCACCAGCCAGGCGCATCATGTGCTGAACGAGGGGATGGTTCATCCCCTCGTTGCAGTAGGGCCGTAGATCGGCGTGTTCGATTTTAGAAGGGGATGTCATCTTCCGGTCCTCCAAAATCGTCCTCCGGTGGTAGTCCACCGGCCGCTACTTTCCCGGCTGGTGCTCCTCCCCATAGTTGGCGGGCAGGTACTCACCATCCGCAGGCTGCTGGACCTGACGCACCTGCTGAGGTTGCTGTACCTGTTGAGGCTGCTGGGCCTGGTGCATCTCGCGCGCTGGGTTCTGGACCGTCTGCACCACACCGGGTGCGTTGTTGTTTACGGTCTGGATACCTTGCGGTTGCTGCGTTTGTTGGGGCTGCTGGTGCTGCGCAACGCCTGGTGCAGCACCACCACCCAGCTGGACCGCGTTCTGCGTGACCGGCTTGGTCGGCACGTCCTGGATGATCACGCCTTCCTTGCCGAAGTCGTGGTAGTTCTGGATGCCGAGCACGACCTGGTGCCCGATCCAGTGATCCATCTCGTCACCCAGGCGATCCATCAGGAAGCGCCGGTTGGTGGTGTTCAGGGTCAGCGTGATCTCATCGGCCTGGAGTTCGGTGAATTCCAGGATCGGCTTGGTCTCCGGTTTGTTGCCAGTGTTTCCGCCACCGAATTCCTTGGCGTAGATGTTGGAGATGGTCACGATGATCGGATTCCCGTTGCCAAGCAGGCGCAGGGTCTGCACGTTCAGGTTTTTGCTGGGAGTTTCGAAGTCACTCGCTTTCATACGTTTCAGTCTCTGTTATGGGTTGGTTGCAAGATGCCCTCTGGCTAATCGCCCTGGGCGGGTTGCTCTTTCCAGTCTTCCACCCGCTTCAGCGATTTGATGACGGTGGAGTGATCCCTCCCGCCAAACAGTTCACCGATCTCGGTGAGTGAAAGATCAGTTTGTTCGTGGATGTCGTGCATGGCCAAACTGCGCACGCGCATGACGACGTTTGAGGTGCGCCCGGGCGCTTTCAGGCGCGTCACCGTGATGCCAGAGGACATGGCGTGTGTTCGGATGATCTCTTCTGCAACTGCGTAACCGCCGATGTCACCCAGCTTGGTGATCTTGATACTGGGGGCGGCTGGCTTCTTCACGGATCGTAGCGTGGTAATTCCGGCGCTCTCTGTCTTGGACAGCCTCATCCCTGACCCTCCGGCGCAGGCAGGCCCACATCGTCAAACAGCCGTTCCGTAAGCTCACGCGCGACCTGGCGCAGCTTCTCCTCGATCTGGGCTTTGGTCTCGGCTAGTTCATCGGCGAGCCGATCGACCTGCTCCTCGGCTTGCTCGCGCTTGCGCGTCTCGGCCGTGAGCCCATCGGCCAGGGTGTTGTATTCGTTGCGTAAATCGGCGATCTCGTTGTCGCGATCGGCAACGGTTTCGATGTAGTGGTCACGGCGCTCGGTAATCGTGTTGATGTCGTTTTTCAGATCGTTGATCTCGGCCAGCCGCGCGTTGGCCAGCCGTCCGAGTTCCACGATGTTCTCGTGCTGCTGGTCGATGGTCGCGGCTTTTTCGGCGAGTTCGTTGCCAAGGTTCTCGATCGATCGCTGGGCAACAGCCAGTTCCTGGCGGGCTTCGATTAATTCCTGGCCCAGTGTCTGCTCGTGTGATTTCGCCACGTCGAGTTCCTGCCGGGTTATGTTCAGTTCATTCCCCAGCGCCGTGACCTGGGCCACCAGGTTGGCGTTCTCCTCGACCAGGGCCTGGTCAGGCTCGCCATCACCCGCTTCCCAGGCGCTCAGCAGCTGGGGCTTGGTGATGTCATAGAAGGCCACGATCAGGATGGGGTCCGGCGTGCCGGGCACAGTGAATTCGGTGGCGTGCTCGATGGCGTTGGTGATCTGTTCTTGTAGGCTCATGGGGTTTAGTCCTTGGGTTGAAAACGTTCGAGAAAGCGGGAGAAGCGTGGCAGCACAAACTGCCAGAAGCTGATGGTGAAGCGTTGCCAGAAGGTCTGTTTGTTGTCGATGGTGCGCTGCAGATCAAGCCGTCGCCGCGCCTCTTTGAGTCGGGCTTCGAGGTTGTCCAAATGCGCGGCCTGCTCTCGCGTTTGGTGCTTGAGTTGTTCAACCGTGGCGTTGAGGTCACGCAGCCTGGCCTGGTACGTCACGTAGTGGTTGCCCATTTGTAGCTTCATCGTCTCCCGGCCTTCCAGCAGCTGTTTGTTGCGTGCGCGCACCTCGTCGGCCACCTGCTTCTGGCTGTCGAGGTTGCCCTGCAGGGCGCAGCACCTCGGCGCGCAGGAATTCCAGTTCATCGTCGGGGGTCACTGCTGTGATTGTCCTGTGCGTAAGTCGTGTGTAAATCTTGGCATAACCTGTGGAAAAACCTTCATCAGGCGATACTACCCGGCCTTTCCCTAACTGGTAGGTACTAGGCGCGCCTTCTACGATGAGCCCCTAACCGGAGTTCCAGTAGCTAGACCAGGTTCAGCGCCGGGAAGACCAAGAGCCTGGATTACCGCTTCCTGCCGGAGAGGTCAGGTTGAGCCCCATCGATCCCTATCTAGGGTGACTTCTGCTTGAAAGCTGGGTGCCGAACGGCGTGGGACTTTGCTAGACTTGTTGAACCCGATGTCCGGGTCTGTCTGTCATGTTCCTCGTACGCGTGGCAGCCAGCTGTCAACCGGCATTGGTGGCCACCATACGCCCACCCGCGTTTGAAGGTCAAGACGAACGCCCTCCGGTCACCCCAACGATCGTGAGGGCGTTTGTTTTTCTAAGGCGGTGGTTGCTGTTTCGGAAAGAGAGGTTTATAAAACACATACCACCACCACGATCGGAGCAAACGATCAATGAGTGCTCCAAGCCTCTCTGCTCGCAAGGATCTTGCGAAGCAAATCCTTCTCGCCTTCAACGGCACCAAATCTCCTACACCCCTGTTGCTCGATCTTTGGGTCGAAGCCATGGGCGATCATTCCCTGGAAGAGATCCGAGAGGCGGCCAAGCGCCTTGCGCGCATTGCTGAAACCGGGCACCTGAGTCCCCAGCGGCTGCGACAAGCGATTGAACGACCCTATGAGCACGAAGCATCGCAGGCCTTCTCGGCGTACGTGCGCACGTTGCAGAACGAGGGCCAACGGCTGGTCACCGGATCCCAGGCAGACAACCCGGCAGCCGAGGCCGCGCTGGCTGCGATCGGTGGGGGCAACGGACTCAACTGCGATCAGCGCCAGCTGCCCGAACGCAAGGCGCAATTCATCGCGGCCTACAACGAGGCGAGGAAGTTAGATGAGTGAGCCACGCTATTTGCATTCACGAGAACAACGTCGGCGGATTAAGGACACCATTTTCGAGAGCATGTTCTGGACTGGAATTTTTTGGGTTGTTGGGCTCTATGCCGTTTGGAATGGAAACGGGTTCGGTTGGCTGCCATTGATCGTTGGTTTGCTGTTCTGGGGCGTGTTCCTTTGGCAACTGTTTCACCTGGATCACGTGCGACCGTATGACTACGACGAGGAGGAAAGCTGATGGGTTTTCGAGTCAATCGGGACAACATCAACGCTAATCGAATGGGTTGGCTGCTGATGTCCATCGATCCAGGGCTGGCTGGTGTGCTGTACCGGGCGATGCTTAATCTGATCAAAGACCAGGGCATCCCGGAGGAAGACGAGTTCGTGAAGCTGGCCGAGGCGATCTCACGGCAGTTCAGTGGCATGTTGAACATCAGTCTGGAAAACGTGAAGAGCGAGAACAAGGCCCTGGTCGAGACAATCGAGAGTCTGGGCATTCCGGATGATGACGAGTTCGTGAAGCTGGCCGAGGCGATCTCGCGGCAGTTCAGCGGCATGTTGAACACCAGTCTGGAAAACGTGAAGAACAAGGCCCTGGCCGATTTGATCGAGAGCGAGCGATATCAGCTGGCGAGGGATATTTACGTGGAAACTCTCAAGCGCAACGGCGCTGTCCACGATGAGAATCTTGCTCCGCTGGCTGGGTGGAGCATGCGAGCGGCTGACGCGCTCATGAAAATTCGGCACCACACGGAGGAGGATGATGCCTGACCTCACGCCGGTGCTGCTGCTCCAGTATCTCGCCCTGTTCTTCGCGGCGGCGTTTTTTGTGGCGTGTTTTTATCTACATCGTTTGGTTTTTCCTGGCGGCCGTTGCCGTGGGGATGGTGAATCTGCTCCAGGCGTTGTCGGAGTGGAAACTCCGGAGGAAGTGGAAGGCGAGATGATCGAGACAGTAAAAGCGTGGTGGCAAGCTCTGATCCAACCGACGATCACGATGCGCCTCAACAAAGAGGTTGACGCACGGATGATGGTCATTCGCAAGGCTTACGGGTACTCCAGCCACGTGCAGGTGGTTGCCACTGCGCTGGCGCTTTTGGATCTGATTGTCGCGCAGTGCATTGAAGGTGATGGCGAGCTGCAGGTGAAGTACCCCGATGGGAAGACCAAAACGGTCAACCTGAATCGCGAGGAGAAAGCAGAATGAGCACTACAAACGACAGGGCCAAAAACCCGTTCACGACCACAAGTACATCGACGGGAGCAGCGGAATGAGCTGGCGACTGAAGCGCACCAAGCAATGCGCCAAGTGCCCATGGTTGGTGAGCACCAATCCGCATGAGATCCCGAACGGATACAGCGTAGAGAAGCACCGCGCGCTTGCGTCAACCATCGCAGATCCTGGTCGGATCGCCTTTGGCGCACATGCTATGGCGTGCCACGAAACCGAGGACGCCCACTGTATCGGATGGCTGGTTAACCAGATTGGTCCCGGCAACAACATTGGGTTGCGGCTGAAGATGCGGCACTGCGAGAACGGCGGCGACATTGAGCTACGTGGTGAGCAGCATCGGAGATTTGAAGACACGCTGCCCGTACCCGTAACGACTGCATCGACGGGGGCAGCGGAATGAGTGAGGGTCCGAGCTACCGGAAGATACCCGAACTTGTCTTTGAGAGTTGTTGGGATTGCCCATGGTTTGATAGGCGCATGATGCGATCGGGTCGCAATCCTGAATACTTGTTGTCATGCAATCACCCTGACTTCACAGGCGAAAGTGACTGGCTCGCCAAAGGGCGGATCATTTCAAACACAGGAGAAAGCCAAACGCCAAGTTGGTGCCCGTTCAAGTCCCAGTCATCGACGGGGGGCAGCGGAATGAAGATGCGCACCGCCTACGGACTGTGCGTGAACTCGGCCGCTCACTTCAAGGTTAGGTGCGAGCAGTGCGGGGCGACCATTCAGGAATGCCCATGCATCGAGCGCCTGAAGCCAGAAACGTTCTCAATCTGCGCTAAGTGTGAAACGGCTGACCATGAGCAGCAGGAGGTAGAGGGGTGGTGACTTGGGCAAACGCTAAGATTCACAAGCGTGATATGGCTAAGCTTCCATCGCGTTCTAGGCGTCGCTGCCAATGCGGTTGTGGAAAGCGGGCCACCCATTGCGGCATGGCTAACGGGATTGGGCTTATGTGCGGCTGCGAGCTTGTCGTCAGGCGGTGGGTGCGCGACGGATATCCGACCAGAAGATAGGGGGAATAGTGGAAGAAGGGCCGGACAGATTGTTTTGGGACACTCGTTTCGATTTCGCCAAGAGGTACTCAAGTGGCCCTGGCGACCCGGTTGTGCCATACGTACCCGAGTCTCGGCTTCAGGAGTCGGCGGCTGAAGTAGCAACGCTGCGCGCTTTCCTTACGTGTCCACACTGCGCACAAGAACTAGAGCATTTTTGCTCGCCGCCCGGTAACAAGTGGGGCTGTCCTGAATGTCACAGAGAATTTGCCATGCTTGAGGCGCAGCAGGAGGTAGAGGGGTAATGGGCAGTTGCGATAGGTGCGGAAGACACATGCGGTATAAAACCGCACCGTATTGCTCGTTCCGGTGTGCAGCAAACCAGCGAATTGTTTGGTTGCGCGAGGTGCGCACGTATCGGAAATGGCGCAGCAGGAGGTAGAGGGGTAGTGAGTGATACACAGACAGAAGTTCCAGCAGATGATCCGATGCGTGCCGCGTGGGAGCGGTACAAGGAAACTGACGAGTACAAAAACTCCCGCAAATGGGCCACCGAGCTGGTGAGAACCAACAGGGATAGCGTCACGTTTCAAGCGAGGCACGTGGACGGCTCGATGTGGGCGGCGTTCGTGGAAGGTTGGAAAGCGTGCGCGCAGCAGGAGGTAGAGGGGTAGTGTCCGAAGAGACACAAAGCGCACGTGCCGCACGTGCACGCAGTCCCATAAACGGGGACCAGGAGGTCTGGATCAAGAACGTGATCCACACGGCCATGAGCCAGGCGCTGGCGCTGCGTCACGCCACCGATCGGGACGCGCACCGCGGGATGGAGGATTTGGCGCGCGCTGGTATTGCCGAGGGTGCGCTCCGGGAGATTTGCAACATCCTGCGGCTGGAGCGGGAGGACGACCCGACGCTGTTGACAGACCGATCACGTCGAGGGTTCGCGGGATGACCCCTGATCAATCAGAGTTTTTTGCCGATCTATTTGGTTGGGTGAAAGGAGAAGACCCGCAAGGCGCTGTTTGCTGGTTCGATCGTCAAGGTCGGGTAATGATCTACTGGAGTTGTACAAACTCGACCGACTGGCTGGACTGTGAGCGCTTTACACCGGAAGGGATGGCGGTTGCGCTGCAGATTGCTCGCCTGACGTTTCCTTCTTGTGAGACGGTCGAGCGCGATAGGTTCGAAGCGCACATGGAGGCGGCGATGTTGGCTGCGTTCGATTGGAGAGGCTATCGATCGAAAACGATTGAGCGCGGGTCATCCCCTATATCCAAAGAATCGCCCAAGAATTAGACTCCAGGCTGGTGTTGCTGTTATGAGGCGTTTTCTCTAGCCTTCTGTGGTCCCAGCTACGCGGTTCTCGCGTATGCCCGTTGAAGTTGTTGCAGAAGGCGCCGAGTACGTCGAAAAGTTCGGGATCATTGGCGTGTTGATCGCTGTGATCCTGGGTTTGTGCTGGGGGTTGCGTGCACTACACAAGTGGCATGAAGGTGAGAAGGCCGTGTTAAGGGAGGAGCGCAACGCGGCCTACGCCCATCGTGACGAGTTGATGGACCAGCGCATCGGCAGCGAGGTCAAATACATCGAACTGGCAAACGGCACCAATGCTCAACTACAACGGATACTCGACGCGCTCCCCGGAATGCAAAACCGTGAGAATCCGTGAACGCGTGCGCGCACTACTAGAACGCTGGTTTCCAGGGAAGCCAGACGAGGTGGCTCCCGAGGTGGATCCGCAGCTGAAGGCCAAGCAGCAGGCCTGGGAGGAGGCGAAACGGCGCAGCGACGCCGAGGCCGAGAACTTCCGCACCACGCTGACCCGGGTGAACGAGGCCTGGGACAAGAGTAAACTCGCCGACAAGAACAACAACCAGGCTGGCTGAGCCATGTTGATGGAATACGTTGAGCTGGCGGCTGAGATCATCCTGATCGTGATGCTCTGGTACACGATCGCGGTGGTCATGGATTTCCGCAGGGAGTATCGGTCTCGGGCAGATGTGTTCGACGCGTTCGTTGAGCAGCTGGACGGCATCGTGGACACCATGAAGGACGGCTCCGCCAACAACAAGGAGGCGGCCGAGCTGTTTGCGAAGCTGAAGAACGACTTCGATATGACCTGGGATTCGAAGGCCACCCGCGATCGGGTGCTGAAGGATCACAAGGTCATGGCTCGCGTGCTCGATCGCATTGAGGGCAAGCTCACCACGGCGCTGGAAAGCCGGGAGAGATGAGCGGACCTGGCGGGATCTCCTGCGCGGGATGCCTGTATCACCACGACCTGCATGACGGCACCATCGAGTGTCGCTACGACGCCCCAGAAGCTCTACACGCTGCTGCCCGGTATCGTCTGGGCGAGTGGCCCAACACCCAGGCCGTGCGCTGGTGTGGCGAATGGCGCGATCCCACGACGGGTGAGGCATCTTCTCTGTATGCGGGTGATCCGACCGCGGAGTTCATGCGTTCGGATGGTGATCACGCGGAGCCAGCCGGTGGAGGCGGCGGGGGTGGTGATGCGTGGGGTGACCCGGTCGATGCGGACATCATTCCGGACGTGGACGACACACGGGATCTCGGATCCGATGCGAAGAAGTTCGCCAAGCTGTACGCCAACCTGCTGAACGATCAGTCCCTCTCTGGGCTTTCGATCGAGAACGGCATTGTGGACCGATCGGAATCCACGCTCTCGTTCACCGATGGCACCCGTACCGCTTCGATCCAGCCGACCGGTGCCAACTTCAAGTACTTCCACCAGGGCGTGGAGTACACGAGCACCGGCGCCACGGTGGTGATCCCGGACACCGAGGGCCTGCACTACATCTACTTCAACGGCGCCACGCTCACCGCGACCACGACCTTCAGCCCGACCATCATCACGGACTACGCGTTTGTCATGGTGGTGTATTGGGATGCCACCAACAACGAGGGCATCTACGTCGGCGATGAGCGTCACGGCACGACGATGGATTCCCAGACCCACCTGTACAACCACCTGACCTACGGCGCCCGCTACCAGGACGGGCTCTCGATTGGCGACATGGACGTGGACGGCAACGGTGACGATGCGAGTGCTGCGCAGATGTCGGTGGCTGATGGGAACATTTGGGACGAGGACATCCAGGCGGTGATCGCTGATGGCTCGCCCCAGGACTTGGCGCCGATCGCGCAGATCCCGATGTACTACCGATCGGGGGCGAGCGGCAACTGGCGCAAGGTCGCCGCGGACAATTACCCGGTGGCGAACACTGGTGCAGGCCGGGCCGAGTGGAACGAGTACACGGGTGCGACCTGGCAGCTGACCGAGGTGGACAACAACGATTTTGTGCTCACCCACCTGTTCGCCACGCCCAGCATTGATGAGCCGATCATCGGCATCGTCGGGCAGGCGGAGTACAACACCACGGGGCAGGCGCGCGATGGCGCGGTGACGGAGCTGGTCAATCTGTCGCTGGGCGCCTTGTCAACGCTTGCGCCCGAGTACGTGCCGATCGCGACGATCATCTTGCAGACCAGCAACGGGTACTCGAACGATCCGCAGGCCCGTGTGCGCTCGACCGACACCGGTGCCGATTACATCGACTGGCGGAGCCTGCGTGGTGGGGGTACCGAGGGGTATTCCTACTCGCACCCGAACCACAGCGGGGAGGTGACGAGCACGGGGGATGGCGCCACGGTGGTGCAGCCCGCGGCGGTCACGGACAAGACCTCGCTGGCAACGCTCGCGGACGCCGATGAGTTCCTGGTGAACGACAACGACGCGAGCGAGCTGAAGCGGATCACGGCCAGCGCGGTGAAGACCTACACGGGCGGTGGGGGTAGTGGTGCGACACCGGTGGAGACTCTGGTGTTCCAGGGCACGTTGAGTTCATCGACATTGAACCTGAACGCTGACACCACTATGACGTGGAACGACAGCGTCGAGCACGCGGACATTACGCACACGGATGGGGGCTCCGTGATTGAGGTCGACGTTGCTGGAGAGTACATCGTGGATGTGTATTTGGAGTGTTCTGATGCGCAAAATGATCAGCGCTCGATCTGGAAAACCGTGCTTGAGCACAACGACGCAGCGTCGGCGCTGATCAAGCAGTACAGTTACTCGTCCTGCTACATTCGCGATGATGGCGCGGCCAACGACGAGGGGGGTTCTGGCGCGCCCGGGTGGTCTCGGGTGATGGCGGCGGGCGAGGAGATCGTGATCAAGTCGGTGCTGCTCGACAACCAGTTCTCTAACAACAACTATGCGGATACGTCGAAGAGCTATCTGCAAATCTATCGGAAAACGTACACCTGATGGCTGGACCTGAAGGCATCAAGTGCTCCACGTGCCTGTTCTACGAGGCGCACGTTGGCTACGCCGATTGCAGGCGCCGGAGCCCGAAGTTGATCGAGGGGACGGACCCATCCCGCCCGGGCATGCATGCACCGGTGGATGGGGAGGAGGGCTGGTGTGGGAAGTGGCGCAACACCAGCACGGGCCAGACGCTACTCGACCTGGTTGCTACGACGTGAGATCGATTGAAAGAAGTCTGGCCTTTCCTCTTTGATTTCCTTGATCAGTTGACGATCCAGGTGCGTGCGCAATTCGAAGGATATGAAGACCAGCCCGATTGCGATCGTGGTAGCAATGCCCGTTTCATGGAAGATGAAGTAGAGCAGCGTGATGCAGAGCAGAACGCGTACGACGTGGATCATCGTTTGAGCCCCAGCCGTTCGAGCAGCGAGGGCTTTTTGGCAGCCTTGAGTGTTTTCTCAGCTTGCCGAACCATTTCGTCTTTCTGAAGTTCCGTGCGTTCGATGCGGTATTCCAACTGCTCCTCTTCGCGCGCCTCGATCGCGTTCACGACCTTCTGCACGATGTAAGTGGCGATTTCGTCTGGGTTGCCGACGATGACCCGGCGATCCTTTGCGGTGGCTGAGTGTTGTGAGCAGTAGCCCACCGGTTCGCGCTTGGTCTTTTGGGGGCTGTGCCAGCATTCACGGGTTTCCATGTTGTACCAGCTGCAGTCGGCGCAGACGGGGAATTCAGAATTTTCAGCGGCCATGATGGCGTCCTGTGCTGTTTGAAGTAGGTCTAGTGTGGGCTGGTCGGTGGCGTACTTCACCCTTTCGAGTTCTCCCGGGGTGAACCACTTGCTGTCGAACGCGCCGAACGCCACGTAGCAATCGCCGCGCTCGTTAACGTCCGCCACCACGCCGATAAATTGGGACCAGGGGCTGTTGTAGTTGATCACGCGCACCGCGTCGTGTTGTTCAAAGTTCATCGTTTCACCTTGTCGCTGTTGAGTAGCGTGAACATGGAGAAGGACAGGATCTCGCGGAAGTCGTTCTCGTACTTGGAATTCAGCATGAGCCGGATCCCTTCGTACAGCCCGAGACGGGTGAACCCGTAGATCGGCGGCATGGGCCACTGGTTGTTGACGGTGATCGGCACGATGGTGGCCTGGAACGGTGCCTCGTACAGGTGGAAGAAGGCGGTCTGACCCCATTCCACCTGGTCGAAGTTGGTTGATTCCGCCCAGCCCAGTTTGCGCGCGATCAGTGCGGCCTGGGGGTAGTTCATCCGTCTGGATCGTCTGCGTTTTCGTTTGCCTCGATCAGGGCGGCCAGATCCCGATCGCACGTGCGCATGAGCGCGCCCAGTTCGTGCAGCACTATTCCGTTCTGTGCCTTGGAGCGCCGGGTGGCGACGAGGCCGCCGTACAGCGTGGCGAGTTCATCCAGGGTGCCTTTCAGCACGATCTCGCGCTCTTCGGACTGTTGGGGGACTAGGTCCATGTGGTTTCCTCCGGGTTGTTGTGGTGCTTGCAAAGCGTTTGCATCGTACTTGCATTTAGCAGTAATCTGCAAACTCTTTTCGAGACCGGAGGCACAAGTTGGCAGAGCAACAGAAGCAGATCGGGCGCATCAGCCTGGAGGCGTACGAGCAGTTGGCGGAGATCGCTCGGCATCAGAAGCGCTCGATCAAGAACGCGATCGAAGTGGTGATTGCTGAGGCGCATCGCAAGATTCAGGCGCAGCAGGAGAAGGCGGGCTGATGGAAAACTCGAAAATTGAGTGGACCGATCACACGTTCAATCCCTGGATTGGGTGCACGCGCGTCAGCGCGGCGTGCGACAACTGCTATGCCGAGGACATGATGGATCGCCGGTATGGTCGGGTGGAGTGGGGCGCTGGCAAGCCGAGACAACGGACCAGTCGGGGCTATTGGCGCCAGCCAGAGAGGTGGAACCGTCAGGCGGAGGCCGAAGGAATGAGGCCGCGAGTGTTTTGTGCGAGCCTGGCGGACGTGTTCGATACCGAGGTGCCGGATGTGTGGCGGGATGACCTGTTCGATCTGATTTACGACACACCGAACCTGGACTGGCTGTTGCTGACCAAGCGACCTGCGGAGGCGCGCAAGCATTACGAGCGGTGGGGGTGGCCGACCAATATCTGGATCGGCACCACCGTGGAATCGCAGGAAGTGCTCGCCGCGCGGTGGCGCTTCATACTGACCATTCCGCGTTTGCGGTTCATCAGTGCCGAGCCGTTGCTGGGCTCTCTCACGTTCCGTGACCTGCAGCTGAAACCCGACTGGGTGATTGTCGGCGGAGAGAGCGGGCCGCGCGCCAGGCCGATGCAGAAGCGATGGGCCACGGCGTTGCGTAAGGAGTGTGAGCGTGATGGCATCGCGTTTTTCATGAAGCAGATGTGGGGTTCGAAGCGCAAGGCGCTCAAGGCGATCCCGAAGGATCTTCGAGTGCGCCAGTTGCCGGTGGTCTCCTGATGGTTCGCCACGTACACGGCGGAGCGTCGGAGCCCCAGCCGAAGGATGAGCAGCCTTCCCAGCAGGAGCAGATGGTGCAGCATTTGGAGCGTATTGCGGAGTCGATGGAGACTGTGAAGCAGGCCGCGCAGCTGGTTGAGAGCGTGCTCATGGCGATTATATCGATCGTGGGTGCGGCCATCGTCGCTGCCGTGGTGATCATGCTGCTCCTTGGCCTGATATCGGTGAGTCAATGGCTCGCGTGACTCTGTTCTTCTGTGATGACTGCGGCGAGCAGAAGCTAGCCGAGGAGATGCACCGCGTGGCGGTCTGGACGGCGGGCAATTCGCGGGGGATTTTGACGCCAGCCAACCAACCAGCGCCGGACTTCTGCATGGACTATTGTGAATCTTGCGTAAAAGACCTGCGGCAAAACGCGAGTGTCGTGGAGAAGCATTTCGCCAAGCCGCCGAAGAAATTCGAGCCACTGAAACCACGACCACCAGAGGAGGCGGATTACTGATGGGCTACAAACGATCCGATCTGGCCAGCATGGCGCCGTGGGCGCGTGAGCAAGTGGAAGAGGGCCTGAAGGTCAGCGAGGAGTTGGGTGGCCGGTTCATGGAGCGGGAGGGCGTGCGAGCGCCGCCCAAGTATCATGAGTCGGCGGTGCAGAAGGCGATCATCGAGTGGGCCGACTGGTGGCCGGTGAGTAACTGCCTGACCGATGCGCAGATCCGGCGCTGGCCGGAGATCGCGCGCAGCAAGGTGGGCAACTGGCTCTACCACATCCCGAATGGTGGCTACCGTACGCCGATCGAGGCGAGCATCTTCAAGGCCATGGGCGTGCGCTCTGGTGTGTGGGATCTCTTCTTCGGTGTGCCGAAGCGGTGCAAGGGCGGCAAGTTCTGCCCGGGCCTGTACATCGAAACGAAGTTTGGCAGCAACGGGCTGACCGATAACCAGCGCGAGTTCAAGGCCAAGTGGGAGATGTTGGGCTGGGAGTTTGCCGAGGCGTACTGCCGGGAGGATGCCCAGACGGCGATCCAGGAGTACTTTGCGGGTGCGATGAACCCGAACTGGGGGCAATGATGCGATACGACGTGGATCTGTTGATTGAGCACCCGCGTGTAAAGGCGCGGTACGAGGTAGACCTGGGCGGTGGCAGCACTGAGACGTTTGAAGATTTGGATCAGGTGCGCTGGCGGCTGGGACTGATGGACGTGGAGGCCCATCTGGGGGATTGTCTCGATCGGGAAGATCGGCAGCACTTGGACGTTCTGGCTTATTTGCTGTTCAAGTATGCAGGGTCGCAGCACTTGGAGGAGGCGTTGTCCGAGGCGCGAGGCGCCAAGGCAGCCTTGAACGCGTACAACGCGCGACAGATGGAGAACGAGGACGATGAGTGGCCTGAACCCACCCCGGCGCCTGACGCTGGGTAAGCAGATGATCAACCAGGTGCGTACCGGCGTGAAGGTGACGCACCGGGCGCCGATCACGCGCGCCAACAGCTTCGGGCTGTTTGGCTCTGGGCGCTTCTCGGACGTGCAATTGCAGCCGGACCTGGTGCGCGATCGCGACCAGATCACCCTGATGGATCGCTGTGTGGCGTATCCGGACGAGTGGCGGGTGTACTCGAAGGTGGTGGCGGGCGATCACTGGCACGTGTTCGAGCCGCTGATGTGGTCCGATCACCACCGGCGCTGGGTGTACTCCGTGGACCAGGTGCGGGTACCGGAGCGCGTGAGCCAGAGCCTGGTGCGCAAGTACGGTCGCCCGAAAGAGCGCCTGTCGCAGCGTCGCATGCCGTTCAACGCGCTGCGCACGGCGGTGGAGATCACCCGGGTTGAGCCGCGCTGGCTGAACGACATGGGCGAGGCCGAGGCGCGCGCTGAGGGTATCGTGGTGGGTGCCAGGGTCGGTGACGACGGGTTGTACCACACGAACGAGGCGGCGCCTCTGGAAGGTGGTTTTGCGGCCTGGTGGGACAAGACCTACCAGAGCGAGGACTATCGCTGGCTGAGCAACCCGCTCGTGTGGGTGTATCACTTCGAGCTGCTGCCCGTGGAGCTGGGTGAAGCGGTAGCATAGGTGTGGGGGCTAGGGTGGAACGGGGCTATCTGCATCCCCATCCGACGAAGGAGCACGAAATGCTGCAGATATCGTTTCGCATCCTGACGCCAGAGGAGCGCGGGGACAGGCCCTGGAAGTATGTGGTCACGCGGCCGTTCACCTGGGAGATGCAGAACCCCCTGCCGGTCGCCAAGAATTTCCACCTGCAGCATCACGAGACGGGCCAGGTGCTCGCGCAGCTGCTGCACGGACGCACCCTGCAGGTGATGCCGGGTTATGCCTGGGACGGTGCCACCAAGTGGATCGACACGATGGAAGGCGCGGTCGCGACGGTGGTGCACGACCCGGGCTATCAGATGATCCAGCAGTTTGCCCGGGAGAGTCAGTATGCGGTGTGGAAGCGCTGCTTCGACCTGGAGTTCCGGGACATTCTGCTGCTGAGCGGCAAGACCTTCTGGGCCCATGCCGAGTACTGGGCAGTGCGCTTGCTCGGTCGGCCGACGCCAGATGATTCACGTAACGGCGCAGGGGGTTGGGCAATTTAGAGTTTTCAGCGGACGGCGGTACGGCGCGCCGTACCGGAGATATGGGGGCTGTCAGGCGTGATGCCAGACTGCCTTGGTCAACGTCGGTGTGAGGTCTGAGCCAAGGTGCAAAAGTACCCAAACCAAGATCACCCCGTCCGCGCCTAATTCGAGGAACAGACCGGAGGAAACCATGGCTTTGCCATACGAGAACACCCAGAGCGGTGAGAAGGCCCTGGGTGAGGTTCAGAAAGTGCTGCGCGCGTTTGGGTGCACCAAGTTCGGCACCATGACCGATGACGAGAAGAAGGAGGTTCTGGTGCAGTTCGAGTATCGGGGTCGCATGGTGCAGGTGCGCGCATCCGCGGCAGGCTATGCAGCGGCGTGGCTGAAGGAGCACCCCTACAACTATCGGATCAAGCGGTCTCAGCTGGAGCATGAGCGTCGGGCCATGGAGGTGGCCAACGTGGCCATTTATTCGATCGTGCGGGATTGGATCAAGGGCCAGGTGACCGCGATCGAGTGTGGCATGTTGTCGTTCGAGGGAGCGTTCCTGGGCCAAATTCTGTTACCGAACGGGCGGACGGTGTTGGAGCACGTGGACAGTCAGAATCTGCTAGAGGCGCCGGGTGCCTAAGCGCACCTACCCCCCGCGCTTGAAGGTCTTCTCAGACAGTAACGGTCGGCTCACAATTCTGGGACAATATATCGTCTATGGCGGTCAGCCCCGGGAGTATGTTAGGGCTGATCTGTATCGGAAGCTGGAGGTCCGAGCCGAGGAGTTAGAGCGGGAGCTGAAGGAACGCTCCCAGTGAGGCCATCAACCCGGGCCCGTGCTTTTGCATCAACGCGCATTCTTGTTGCCACGAGACCGCTCACAAGTCTGGGGACCGCTAAGCGTTTCGTGGTGGGCCCGGGTTGATCTACGTAACTAGCATGCGCTTTTGAGAGGGACGAACCACCCCAAAACTGGTTCATTTTGTGAAATTTTACCGGAGGAAATTCATGATTCCTGATAAGGATGAACCCCTAGTGGTCACTCGTCGCACGGCACAGCTGCGCAGCACGGGGCAACCACGTGAGCACCATGGTGACGAGTGGGTGATGCGCCAGGAGATGGCGCTCGATGTGCTCGTGACCAAGGAGGAGATCGACAAGCTGCTGGATCCGAAGGGTGATCTGGAAGGCCGTCAGCCGCACCAGCTGTACTATTCGGACGAGGGTGACCTGCTGTTCCCGCAGTTGAACGACATCGGCGCCAAGGTGCGATCAGGCATGGTCGGCAGCATGTCGGTTCAGGGCGCCTCGCAGACGCGCTACGAGTTCTACTGTGAGACGGTGGGGCAGGCGAACGCGTTGGTGCTGTTGCCGGGTGCGCAGGCCAATCTCAGCCTACGGCTGCGCTTTGATCCGCTCTCCGACGAGGAGATGGATTATTACCAGTTCGCCGAGTCTGTGCTCCAAGCGGAGACGGTCAGCTTCGAGTGCAGGCTGCTGGCGGGCAACGAGGAGATCCCGGCGAAGGCCGACGAGAACCAGGGCGAGTTGCCGGTATGATCAGCGCGCTGACGGACGAGTCGATGACGCAGCTGGGCAAGGTGTGCGGGTGGTTCGGCGAGCCGAGCCTGGGGGTGTTCAAGGAGAGCGCGCACCACTTGTCCGAGGCCATGGCGCGCCGGATCGGGGACAGGTGGGAGCTGACCGGCGCTTCGTACTGGTCGATGATTCGGCGCTGCTTGCGGGTCGAGCAGCTGCATGGTGCCTGGCGGGTGACGATCAAGCTGGCCACGGGCACGGACTTTGAAGGTCTGGAGATGAGCTGGCGGCACGTGCGCCTGGAGATCGTCCTGGTCGATGCGATGCTGTCGAAGGAGATGTACTCCGAGCATCAGTATCTGTCGCAGGCTGAGACCAACGCGGTCGAGTTGCTTGCATTGCTGAAGGCCCGGTGACACTCTTCCGGCCGATCGTCACTTCGGGGTGTGATGGGCAATGGCGAGGGTAAGCATAGGTCTCAGCACATCCCGCGGGGTTCCGGACAAAACCTTAGAGGCTCGCCGCTTCGATAGCTGGATGCCGAGGTGAAAGCCTAGGTGGCGATCACAACCCTCCAACAGCAGATCCGGCGCCAGGTGATCGTGCCGGTGCTGAAGAGCGTGGACCTATGGGCGCCCTGGTCGGAGGCGCTGGTGTACTACGACGGGCCTGGTCGAGTCGAAGTACGAAGCGGTCAAGCAGTACGGCAACGGTCCGGCCGAGGGGTTCTGGCAGATGGAGCCCGCCACCCACGATGACATCTGGTCGAACTACCTGTGGGTCCGGCCGATGTTGAACTACAAAGCGCGCAAGTACTCTGCCTCTTCTGACTGGCCCGGGATGGCGCGACCGGATCCGGTGGAGCTGCGCACCAACCTCGCATACGCGGTGGTGATGTGCCGCCTGCACTACTACCGAAAGAACTTCAGCATCCCCCACGAGCACGACATCAGCGCTCTGGCATCGATCTGGAAGCGCTACTACAACACCGAGCTGGGCGCTGGAACGCGTGAAAAGTTCATTGCCATCGCCCAGGACGACTTTGCAGCGGGAGAGCGCCTGGCGTAGCATCCGTCCGCGAACCAGTGAGCATGGATTATCTCTTGGTGATGCGGTCCCTCCTGCTGCTCGTCTCCTCGCTTCTGATCACGTCCGCTCTGGCGGATGACCCCTCGCTTCCCAACCAGCCTGGCGGGCCCAGCTGGCTGAGTGGTGCGGGGCAGATCAACACCCCGGACGGCTACAACACGCGCATGAATTGGCTCGGGTACCAGACCGACATCCTGGTGGCCTGGTCGAACCTGTCGGGGGAGAGCTGGGCGGACTGGCGGGATGGTGGCAACGCGTACTTCCGGAACGCGCTGGATCACTCGCCACCGAACACGATCATCGTGCACGCCATGCCCATGATTGCTCCGGGAGCGCCGGAATCGAACCGGCGATGTGCGAATCCCTCCATGTGGACCGATTTCAACAACGGCGACTTCGACGCTGACTACACCACGATGGCGAACAACATGAAGGCGCTGATCGATGCTGCGGGTCGTTCGTACACCTCGATCGTGATCCGGCTCGGCTGGGAGATGAACGGGGACTGGTATGCCTGGTCGGTGTGCAATGAGGTGGCCGCGTTCAAGAACGCGTGGGCCCGTGCGCATGGGCTCATGACGGCAGTGATGCCGGGGCTCCGCTTTGACTTTTCCCCAGCGCGTCCGTACGTCGGTTACAACGCGAGCGGTGGGCGGTTCAACTACCTCACCAGCGCCGGCGTGGACATGGCTGGGTTTTACCCTGGTGATGACTACGTGGACTACATCAGCGTCTCGCACCACGATGCCCATCCGTTCGTGACCAACGAGAGCACCTGGCAGGAGCACGTCCAGGGCCGCAATCAGCGCAAGATCGGGCTCCAGGAGGCCTATGACCTGGCGGTCGCGCGTGGGAAGTTTTTTGTACTTTCCGAGTGGGGTACGCAGTTTTCCCAGTGTTCGAGTGCGTCGTTCACGGCCAGCCCCAACCCTGCACTGTTCATTCGAAAAACATACGAGTTCTTGGTGGCTCGTGCGGCGAACGTCGCGTGGGATGCGTATTTTTCCCAGTCTTGCACCAACCTCTACAACCGGCAGAACACTGCCGCCGCTCAGACTTACAAGCAGTTGTGGGCTCAGCAAAACGATCCGGGCTCACCACCGGATCCGGAGCCGAACCCAGACCCAGAAGACTGCCCGCCATGACCGGATGGGCAGATCCCTTTAGAACCGGAGGAAGATGATGAGAAAGCTGATCGCGGCAGCGATGGTGGTGATGTTGGCGGGATTTCTGAACGCGTGCTCGACAAGCTCGGGCCCGGGGCTTGACCCGGTCGAGCTGGCTGTGAAGGTCGGCACGATGCGGTACATCGAGAAGCACCCGCGGCGCGCGCAGCGCGTGGCCGATGCGGCACGTAAGCTGAAGCCCTTGGTCGCGGGCGACCTGGAGGTCTCGATCGCCGACCTGCGCGAGGCGGCGTACAAGCACATCGAGTTCAATCAGCTGCCACCGTCCGAGCAGTTCCTGGCTGAGGAGCTGGTGGCGATGATCGCCCAGGTGCTGACCGAGCGGATCGGCGAGGGGATTCTGTCCCCGGACAGCCAGGTGAAGGTGAGGCGGCTGCTCGACTGGGCGGCGCGCATGGGTTCAACGGTAGCGGCGGAGATCGGATCGATATGAGATTGATGGCTCTTTTGACGCTGGCCTTGCTGGCTGGCTGCATGACCACTGAGCAGGTGGCGACGCCCCCGGAGCAGACCGCGTCGGTGGCGGACATATCCTGCCCCACACCGGCGCTGCCCGAGCTGACGGCGGCCAACCGCTCGCTCACTGGGTTCGGGATCGCGTCCGAGGCGCGCACACCCCTCGCTGCGTATGAGGTGCGCCTGAAGGCGGCGGATCAGCTGATCGATGAGACGTTTGCGTTCGCCTGCATCAGCACGGTCGACGGCAGTGACCTGAAGGACTGCTTCAAGCGGATCGATGATCTGACCCTGAAGAGCCTGGCCGACACGATCGACAAGGGCGTGCACTTCATGGAGCAGTTCATCGAGCAGGCGGAGCTGGGCAACTGGGTCAGGGCTGATCAGATGTTCCAAACGTCCACCGGCTTGTTCGGTGGGGTTAACGAGGTGCTGGAGCGACACCGGCGCGATGCTTTTGTCCATGGAGACGAACCACGATGAGCAATCTGGATCAGGCCGCTGAGCTGGCGGTGCAGGTATTGGCCCACTTTCGCAAGGAAGGCGGGCTTTCGAAGGCCGAGATGAATCGGATCATTGACGCAGCGGTGGACAGCAACCCGTCCAGCCTGCGCGAGATGCGGTCCCGGATCGCTGAGATGCGCCGCAAGGCCGATCTGCTGAACGCCCGGGCCAACCGCTAGGAGAACCCACGTGGTGAAGCGTGTACTTGGAGTCCTGTGTGCCTTGCTGGCGCTTTCGCTGTCTTCGGGTGTAGTGGCGGACGGCGCGACCTGGACCGACGCGGAGGTGACGGTTTGGAGTGGTCGCACGACCGCCGGCCCTTTCAAGACTGATGGAGATGAGCGCACCAATTCTCCGGGTGATTGGGATCGGATCGTAGCGCGCAAGAACGCGTTTATGGCGAGCCCATCATCGGAGATTTTTACCGGACACACAGCGAACACGTGCGTCACGCTTTCCAACCCACCGACGGACACGCTGGCGGGAGATCGCACCATCGGCGAAGACATCAACGCGGCGGCATTTTGGTCGTTGGTCGAGGATGACTCAACGGTACGCAACCAGGTCATTTCGACGCTGAAAACGCAGGCCGCGCAGGCGGGCACTGACTACACGAACGGCACGAAATTCTGCACTTATGTGTTGAATGATACGGTGCTGTTCGAGTGGGCGATGTGGAATTCCAAAATAGCAATGGCCTACTCGTTTGTGCGCGAGGACGCATCGGCCGGTGACCGGGCCACACTGGACGCGTACTTTGCGAACAACGCAACCTTTTGGCGTCGCGTTACGGACACGGCCACCGAAACTCGTTTCCCGAATCGGGACTTGGACGACTACGTCACCTTGCGTTATGGCATTGCGCCGATCACGTTCGTAAATGATGAGCGCTACTATGGCGATGCGGGCGATTTCATGTCGTTCCAATATTCGTGGAATAACCGATCCGCTCAGCAAGCAACGGCTGGCGCCATTTCCGCAGCGGTTACTGATCGGCAAGGAGACCTGGATCAGTTTGGCCGTTGGTGTAAAGAGAATATTCGTTTTGCGACGCTGGCGAATCCGCTTGGCATCCAAACCGACCATCACCGCTGGACATCGAGCGCGCCCAATCTGGGCATGACGTATGCCGCGCACGCGATTGGTGGGTGCGCAGTAATTGCCGATTTGATGGCGCGGCGTGGCGATAACTCGCTGTTTGATTTTGTCGATTCGCTTGGGCATCCGCAGCTGCCGAAAACCGGCGGAGCTAACAAATCGCTGCTGACGATAGCGAAGGGCTACTACTTGATGGCGCTTGGCAGTGGAAACGGAGGCATCGACCTGTACGGCACTGACAATGCCAGCAATCAGACCGAGAGCTATCGTTTCAAGCTTGAAGATACGCTGTCTGGCGCCAAGACCGTGCGCATTGATGGGTTCGCGGTGGTGCTGAATCGCTACTATGACGACGCCACACTCAAGACCTACTACGAGCGTACGGCTACCGGTTTGCCGGACTATCCGTCGTCGCCAGAAACTGGCGGGTACTACGCGTGGGGCGGTCCTTACGCGGTCTACCCAGGTGTCATGTTTATGTACGGCGACATGGAGGCCGAGGCGAGCCCTTATCCGGGCAGCCCTCCGGCGCCGGTAGGTGACACGACCGCACCGGTGCTTGATGCGCCAGCGGTAGTGAACATCACGGAAACGACGGTCACGCCGCGTGTCACGACCGACAGCGCCGATGGCCGGGTCGCGTTTTCGATCACGGACTCATCGACGCAGCCGACCTGCACCCAGGTGCTCGCGTTCCAGGATCACACCGGAGCTTCTGCCGAGAATGGCTGGGATCTGGGCGCAGACATCACGGCCACCGGGGTGGTCAGCTTTGGCGATCGCACCCTGAGTCAAGGGACTTGGTACGCTCATTTCTGCCACAAGGACTCCTCAGACAACGAGAGCGCAGTAGTCTCGACGCCAGCGTTCATCGTGCAGCCGACGCCGAGCGCGGGCGGTCAGGTGCTCATCTACGAGGAGTTCGAGAGCGAGGACTGGATCGGCCCTGGCAACCCGGAAGAGGAGACCAACGAAGGCACGCCGGTCACGAACAACAACTGGATCGAGCAGCAGCCGGGAGATCATCACGGTCGGGTGGCGAGCACCTTCACCGATCACGGGTTTGCCGAGCTGTCTGGCGCTGCGCTGAACGTCACGATCCTGGCCGATGAGCGCAAGGGCACCGATCTGCAGTGGGATCCGGAAACCGTGTTACCCGCGAGGCCGCAGGAGCTGTACCTGCGCTACTACCTCCGGTTCGGTGACAACTTCAGCCCCACCACCTCTGGCTTTCTGCCTGGGTTTGAGCACATCTACAACGGTGGCGCCGACGATCAGCCGAGTGATGGCTCGAACGGTTGGAGCGCTCGCGCGTCGTACGAGCCGAACGGTTCCCAGATCCAGGTGCGCAATCACATCTACCACGCCGACATGACGGAACAGTCTGGTGAAGTGCTGGGTGGCGCCGGGATCAACCTGAACAAGCAGCAGTGGTATTGCCTTGAGCAGTACGTGCGAATCAACGCGCCCGGTTCGGTTGATGGGGTCTACGAGTTCTACGTGGACGGCGTGAAGCAGAACAGCGTGGCGGGTATCCGTTTCACGGACAGCGACGTGGCGGCCAACATCAAGAAGGTCTGGATGAATGTCGAGGCCGGAGCGGGCCCAACGGTTGCTTCGGACATGGACCTGTATCTCGATGGCGTGTCCGTCAGCCAGTCCCACGTGGGCTGTGGTGCGGTCACTGCGCCGCCACCCCCACCGCTCGATCCGCCTGATCCGGATCCGGATCCGCCACCGGCGCTCGATCCGCCAGGACCGAAGGTCATCCCGGTGCCTGCGGGTAAGAAGATCGTGTTCTTTGATGACTTCAACGTTCCGGGCGAAGGCGTTCCGGCGAGCGGCAAGTGGGACCTAAAGGACGATTGGATCAACAACGACTCCAGTTGTTACGACGATGGTTCGCGTGGTCTGGTGTCGGTGCAGACTCGAAACGATGAGGGTTCCCCGCGCAACTACCTGGTGATGCAGGCGATCTACGAGGAAACCGCGAGTGTCTGTCCGAACCGTAATGCCGGATCGGCTGAGTTCAATTACTGGTCAGGGGGCATCACCACGCAGCTGGCAGGCTCTGCGGACGCTGATTATCTGGTGAACCCAGACAGTCCGCGCGAGGGCATTCCGGCTGGTGAAATTTGTGCCCGGGTGAAGATCCCGCCGGTGAATGGTGACGGTCTGTGGATTGCGATTCCGTGGACGGTGGGCCGGATCGGCAACGAGCACTCGACGTTTCCGAACGGTCAGCGCGGTTGGCCATGGGCGTCGGAAGGTGACGGCATGGAATGGCTCAGCCGGCAGCCCGGGGTGACCCATCACACCGTGCACCGATCGGATGACGAGAACAGCTGGGGCCACAACCTGAACCCGCGCGCACTCGGTGGTGAGTCGCTGTATGCAAGCGGCACCGCGGCCGGTTGGCATACGTACTGCATGCTCGTGACGGATGACCAGATCCTGTGGAAGCGTGACGGGGTCGAGGTCAAGCGTTTCGCGCTCGGCAACCCCTGGCAGTACGAGAGCCTGACCGGTGGCATCCATCGCGATCCGACCATCCACTACGACGACAAAGGGGAGGCGTACGATTTCGAGACGGATGGCATTTACGGCTATCCCTGGCGGCGCGGCGCGGACTACTACAACAACGAGCACAAGCTCATCCTGAACATCAACGTGGGCAGCGCCACCAACTGGGCAGGCGCGCCGGATCCGAGCATCTTCCCGACCGAGGTGCTGGTGGATTGGGTCGCGATCTACCAGGACGATGACAGCACGACCCCCGGTGTGATCACACCAGGAGACATCCGGGATCCGCAGTACTGCCCGGGCATTGATCGTTACATGGACCTGGCGGACGTGTGTGATGCATCCGGTGGTGCGGGGACCTCGGATTGCTGCCCGGCTGATCTCTCGAACGCAGTGACCGAGAACCAGTCTGCCGATGGGGTGGACGTGCGGGTTGAGACTACGATCACCAGTGGCACGGTGCACGCGTGCGCCAGGCTTTCTTCGGTGATCCAGCGCACCCCGGCACAGATCACGGCAGGCACGGGCTGCACGGTGAAGACCACGCGCACCATCACGGATGAGCCGGTGGTGCGGTTTGACGCAGCGAATTCAGCACGCATCGAGGGCCTGGCCGCGGGTACCTACGTTGTGGACGTTTACCAACCGTATGGTGACAGGCCGCAGGAGGAGGTGATCAGTACGGCGGCCTTCACGATCGCAGCGAGCGCGAGCGGCACGGCGGCGGATGCGGATTTCGTTGCGGGCGCGGGTGGTGATGACGGCAACAACTGTCTGACCTACGCGACCCGATGCTTGACGCTGACGAAGCTGGAGACGTTGAGCCCCACGACCAGCGACAAGATTTGTCTGATGAGTGGCACCAAGTTCACCGATGCCGATATGGAGTTGGACTGGGGTGGCACATCAGGTGATCGTGGCCGGGTCGGCGGTTGCTACTACGACAACACCGCGGCACAGCTGAGCTGGTACGACGAAGGCACCGGTGACGGGCGTGGCTCTCGGCCGGTGGTGGAGGATGCCAACGGCCTGACCTGCTCGAACACCGAGTGGTTTGCGGTGAGCGGTCGTTACATGGACATCACCGACATCGCCTTCCTGGGTGACGCTGGGCATGAAACCACGGGTTGTGCGTCCTCGACTCCGGCGCAGATCGCCTGGACGGGTGGTGCAACCGATGCCGACCTGATCATCAATCGGGTGTACATGGAGGGCTGGGAGAACAAGGCGGCGGCGATCGCGGCCGGTACGGCCGACCAGGTGACCAACATCCGGCTGAACCAGAGCCAGGGCACGCAGGTGCTCAATTCCACGCTCAAGCATGCGTACTTTGCGATCACGCTGAGCGGTGGTGCGCTGGATGCGGCGATCGATTCAAACCACTTCGAGAAGGGGTACCACACCAGCATCCTGATTCAGCTGGCCAACGGCGCTTCGTCTCCGGTGTCGGTCGGTCACTCGATCACCAACAACACCGGACTCGATGTGAGCTACCGCTCCGACTGGTTGCAGACCGATCCGTTCGGGTTCGCTGCTGGGCAGTCCGCGCTGATCGAGAACATCTACATCGCCGGTAACGACATCCGTGGTGGCGAAGGCGAGAACTGCATCGACATCAAGGGTGCCCGGCTCGTCTACATCCTGAAGAACAAGTGCACCAACTGGCCGGGCGACAACAACGGGCCGACCGATGGGCTCGATCGCAACGGTGGCGTGGGTGGTATCACGCATGGCCAGGGCACCGGCACCGAGACCCAAGCGATCCTCATTCGGCAGAACCTGCTCTGGGCCAACCGCGGCGGCATCGCCATGGCAGACGATGGATTCAACATCGTGCGTAACGGCCTGATTGCCAACAACTACTCTGCGGAGTTCGGCCACAACACGACCAACAGCCCCTGCAAAAAACCGTTCTACTGCGGTGTGGCCGGGGGTGGTGCGGCGCGCAGTGCTGACGTGATCAACAACATCAGCGCGTTCCACAATCAGGTGGAGCTGGACATCAGCGATGACCTGACCGGTCGAGTCGATGGCAACTTCATGTGCCTGGACGATCCGGACCACCGCACGCGCTATTTCTACCACGTGCGGGAGGCTCCCTGGACGCCGAGCGATTCGCTCGCGAGTCTGCAGGCGGCGGTGGCTGCTGATGCCGGGATTACCGGTACGGTCGGCACCGAGGGCCAATGCGACTTCGTCAACATGTCCAG
>FUIF01000912.1_pt1 | contig 26226 bp, 41 predicted proteins | sample 1003461 | NCBI WGS metagenome assembly FUIF01 (sample SAMEA80401918, study PRJEB19352) | marine metagenome
TCAAGCTCGATAACGGAGAACACCTCGACACTCACGTCGTCCATGTGCTCTGCAACGTAGTCGTCGTGGTCCATGTCTGATGGGACGCAAGCCTTGTAGTTGTCAGGGTCGCGGTCCATGGTGACGTACACCTCGTTTTCTGTACGATGGTCGATGTTGACACACATCTCATCCTTGCGGTAATCGTCAAGGATTTGAGCGATGTGCTTGTCTGCGAAGCCCCGCTTGGGGAAGAACTCGCAGGTGGTGTCGGAGTACCCTTCGAAGAGTCCTGCGACAGCGTGGATTACTGCATATTGTTTCATGGTGTATTGAATTGAAGTTTGTAAAAATTAGTAGCAGAGGGGGGAGTCGAACCCCCGACATGTGCTCATACTCGTTGCCATAAGCCTCGGTAAAGGGTAGAAGGAGTAGCTATTGCCATGCACACACCACCCCGATGCCTCCATCGGTAAGTGTCTCTGCCATGTAGAAGGGAGGTTGGGATTCGAACACAACTGCCATCCTTGGTGCCGTGTGACACCTTGATGTACGCACCGACTGCGCTCCCTTGATTGAGGTGGGGGGAAGGTCTGACGTTTCAGACTGGCCTTACGAATGCATCCCGAAAGGTCCCCCCGTGGTCAAACTTCAATCAACCAATTCCTTGATGTTATCCATGGCTGTCTCTTTCTGTTGGTGTCATTTCCATGGTTACATCCCATGTGGCTTGGCAGTCTTCGCACTCATAGTCGTGGCACTCCCGCACCCAACCACTTGCTGACCAACCCGTTTCTTGTGAGCCGAGGAAAACCCCCTGCCCGCCACACTTGTGACACTTGTCGTAGTCTTTCATGTCAAATCGAAGTTTGTGTTTTTGAATGCCTCTTCGAGGCGTGTCTTGTTGCCCATGTCTGCCTTGAACCATGCGCTGATGAGAGCGGCTTCGAAGCTACCGCAGTTCACCTGCCGCAGGGAGAGTCGTTCGTGCTGTGTCATGTGGTCAGGGATTGGAGGTATTCGATTTCTTCGTCGTGGATGCGGAAGCTGAAGGCTTCCTGAAGTTCAGAGTTCCAAACGCTGTCCAACCACACGCCGTGGTCGTCAGGTGCACCCTGTACATGAGAGGCCTCAAAGCCTCGGTCTTGCAGTACCTTGACTGCGTGTTCGCATTTGTCTTGTGTCATGACTTGTTGTGTTTGCATTCGTCACATACTTCGACACGCTCCGTGCCGTCAGGGATGGTGGGGTGGTGGTACACCGTCGTGTGGATGTACCCCTTGCCGTTGCAGGTTTCGCATTGTTCCTGTGTCATTCCTTGATGATTAGAAATTCGTCTGACGACTCGTTGGCCAACTGCTTGATTCGTGGAAGCACGCTCTGGCATTGCTTCTTCGTACCAACGTACCAAGTAACGTACTCGGCAAGCGATTGGTCGGATGTGCTGATTACTCTGTGTGTCATTTGCTCAAGTTGAATGCAGTTTTACGAACAGCCTCGACCTTCTTCAAGGTCCACCCAGGAGGTGTCATCATCCGTGCTTGGATGAGTGCTGACGTGCTGTCGTTGGATGCGAACTCGCGGTCTCGCCAATCGTCTCGGTCTCTGCCGAAGTAGTATACCATGCGGTAAATGTTCATGATGATGAAGTTTGAGATTTGTTACAGACACCCCTTCATCGTTCGGCTTGCGTCATGCCTGACTGCAAGTGTACTGAGACTCTTGGGGTGTTTCGGCTATTGAAGCTCATCAGTGTAACTCTTTGTGTTCGTGTATATCACCTTCTTCGTAAACTCAGAAGGTGTATATACACTCACACTTAGTCGTCAGTCGACCACCGCTTCAGCATTCGCATCACATGGAACACCGTGTCAGCGTCAGCGTCGGGTGTGTTTGCCACGATTGATGCCATGCCTTTGACGTCATCAGGGATGACACGAGCGTAGCGGTTCAGGTCAGACAGGTACTTCCCGTTGTGGAAGTCGTTGAGGTAGAGGACGGCACGTCCTACGGGTTGGGAGAAGAAATTGTCCTTAATCATTGTTCAAGGCTTTGATGATGATACAAAGAAGTGAAGCACCGACTAGCATCATGGCGAGCATGAGCGGGGTGCATGAGATGATGAACTCAGGTGTCATGCCATGTCGATTTGAGATTGGACAATCATCTGCTCGTCGCAGGTCAGGTCACACCAGTCAGAGGTGTTGCACATCACGTCGGCACCGTGGAAGTTGAACAGGTCAACGAGGGCTTGGAGTTTGGCGTCATTCATGGGAATGGAAGTTTGAAGTTTCGAGTTAGAGAGAGGGGTCGTATATCACCTTCTTCGTAAACTCAGAAGGTGTATATACTCCCCACTCAAGGGTTAGTGTGTTGGGTCGAAGGGAAGGTCGCTAAAGAGAACTTCGTTCTCATTACGCATGACGTCATGACCCATGGCTTGCAGAGCAAGCAAGGCCGCTACCTTGGCTTCGAGGTCGACGATTCGTTCTGCATGTGACGTGACGTCAGGTGAATCGACAGCCCCCAACAGACTCTCGGCCTTCCGCTTGGCTCTTGCCGTAGCCCCTGACTTGTCAGACACCTCTTGGGCTGACTTCCGAGCCTCCTCAACGGAGGCCGTGCGCTTGGTGTGACGTGGTGTCACAGGTGTGTCGGCCTTGCCGTGGAACTGCCGCTCTTGGCGGTCTGCCACCTTCGTAGAAGGTGTCGCCTTGCCACTCTTCTGCTTCGTCTTACGACGACGCTTTGGCTTCGGAGCCTCAAGGCTCTCGACGTATGACATGAGCTTGGCTACCTGACGCTTGGCATCTTCGATGCGGTCTGTGTTGGGGGAGAATGACGCGGCATTGACCGTCGTCTTGACTGCTTTCAGCAGTTCGATACGTACATCTGACATGATGAGTGAATTGAAGTTTGACAAGGGGAAAAACAGACCCCCCGAAGGGGGTCTGAAAGACTGCTTTCAGCAGTGAGTGAACCGACGGAGTTTCTCTTCCATAGGAAGAGCGTTTACCTCTTCGAGGTACTCTTCGACTTCGTCGACAATTTCGATTCCAAAGACAATCAGCTTCGCTGATAGTTCTTTGAACTCTTGTTCTGCTTCGCAGTACAAGTCTCCATCGTTTGACCATTCGTCTTCAAGGAAGACGATACCAGTTGACAAGTCAACTGACAAGTGGTCTTCTTGCACTGACTGCAAGTCAGTGTAAGAGACCAAGTCACCAACCCAAGGTTCATCCTTCCAAAACAAATCTTCGATTTGTTCGTACTCTGACGGAGTCAGAGTGACCTTCGTTGGACAAGCTTTCAGCTTGAGCCCGTTGACTTTGAGGAGTTTAGCAACTTCGTTGCTGTTGTACTGCTTCGCAGTAGTGTTGATTGAATTGTTCATCGGAGATGAAGATTGAAGTTTGACACAGTTCGACTGTCGAACCGATGGTCCAAAGGTAAGGCGATGAGTTTTGTTTCTCCAAATTTTTGAGGAACTAAATCCGTGCGCGATTTTACTACGTAAAACACGCGTGAAGATTTCGTGTATGCGCGTAAGGCATGGGGCCGTATAGCGTATGTGACGTGTCCTGCGTGGTGTGCAATGTGACGTCGTTGGTGCGGGTGCAGGTTCGAGTGTTAGGTGAGGTGGGGGATTGTCATGCAGTGATGAGCAACGAGTTGTGGTTGTCTTGCTGTACCTATGCTCCAAGAAAGGCTGGATAAATTGCTGAAACATAGCAGGTTAGCCCTCACGCATGAGCGTATATGCGTTGCGTATCGCGTTCGTGACCCACGGGGGTAACGCATTCGATTCCGTAGGCGTGTGCGTAGGTAGTGGGGTACGTATAATCCCACAGATCTGTATTACAAACCCCATTTTCTTAGCGGGTTCCCCCTCGATCGGGGACCCCACGGCTCTATATATAAGCGTATAAGCTGTTCTATGACAGTACATTAGACTACATTACCTATACAAATGCTTAGGGGGTTGACATTTAAGCTTTTCTGCTGTAACTTCGCCTCATCGACTAAGCGAAATGGACGTCTTGAGCAAGTGTTTCGAAGCTTCTTAAGTAAATAAGTCGTTTGTCTACGAAAACGAAGGCTGTTAGCTTTAGTTGCTGAATGGGCGCAAGGACTATCTTGTTATATTTGCCCTATGAAAGCTATCACTAAGTATGTTGAAGGTGGGATGATGGACGATGGATCTCCTACCATTGAAGAACTTGGACTTGCCAAGCGGCTTATGAACATCAAAGGGACGGATGTCCCAGGGTTTGTCCGTTTGGCTGGAGATGTAGACTTCAGTAAACTAACTGACCTAGATGATGAGCAGCTGGGAGCGCTTTACGACATGGCTGACAAGTATGCCACTATGTTCAGAGGGAAGGGTGATGGTGCGTCAGGGGTGATCGGTAAGCTCAAAGACAATTACGATAATGTAAGATCGGACCTCGACAAAGCGGCTGAGATCACGGGGCTGGATAGGGACGAGATCAAGGATATCGGCTATGATATTATCGATGCCAACCCAGGAGACAAGATGGGGTACCTCGCAAGAGGAGGCGCAAAAGCTTTGCTCTATTCGCTAGATCAAGGAGGAAAAGTAAACGAGGGGGAGGAACAGCTTGATGTCGATCTCCTGAGAAAGGGGATTGCTTACGCGGAGTCTTTGGATGGGGAACTTATGATGAACCCAGAATCTTCTGCTACTGGACTGTACGGTCAACTCTACAATGAGATTAAAGACCTAGACTTCATGAAGGGTGTGTCTAGGGAGCAGTTTGCCAAAGACAAGAAGCTGCAGGAGAAGGTCTTTGACATGAGAGTCAACGAAGGCATCAATGCCCCTTCGCTCAGACGAAATGCAATCGAACTTACAAAAGAGTATCGACCTCAGCTCGGTGACGATTGGAACTTCTCACTTGACGATGTAGCCGCCATCTCCAACTACTTGGGAAGGCAGGGCGCAAGAGAATACTTCGCATCCTTGAGAGACGGAACAGAATACGAAGTAGAAGGGGTGAACAAGTCTGTCCAGGATTACCTCGATAAGTATCACGCAGGAAGGGGTGACTTCGACTACTACACTGGTGGGAAGATCAAGCCAGTCAAGACTGCCAAAAGAGGAATGAGCATTTATTGATATATTTGCAATATGATGAACTCAAGCACAATGAGCGACATGCTCAGAGACATGATGATGCAGCGCGAGGAGCGGGCGTCAGAGCCAGAGATGATCATGCCTGGGGAGGCAGCCTCTCCTGTCATGTATGAAGCAGAGACTGGTAGAGCATACGTTATCTACGAAGATGAAGAAGGTGGCCGCAACAAAGTGTTCGGCAACTGGGAGATGTTCATCGCAGGGCAGGATGATCTCGCAACGAGATGATCGCGCCAGAGCAGTACCCTGTTTCTAGAGACGAAGCTGGCGACCTCGTTCTTGACGAGGAAGCCCTCGAAGAGATGATGGCTCAGCAGCAAATGGAGGAAGAGCAGATGGCTCAGGAACAAATGATGCAGGAGCAGATGCCTCAAGAAGGTATGGGCGGAATGCCAATGCAGTTTATGGAATAAGCCATGCCTAGAAATCCAAAGAAAAAGGGTTACTTGGGGATGAAGGGTTTAATCAACCCTAGAGCCAAAGAGAGAGGCATCGCTACTGCAAATCTTAGCACATCAAAGATGCTTAGAAATCTTGGGCAGTCTATGAATCAAAAGCGCCTTGAGCGACAAGCAGAGGAAGAAGATAAGGACATTACTGCTGGGGGTGCTGATTTTGATGACGGTTCTGGTTTCGGAGAGTCTTGTGTATTTAACGAAGAGACAGGACAAGTCGATTGTCATGGAGACGTAAAAGAAGGGGTTGATGTTAGCGGCGGAGGGGGAAAGAATGCTGAAAAGGGAGTTATGTCCAAAGGGATTGGCGATGTTCTGATCGCTATGGCTGATCGTTCAGATAAGCGAAAGAGAGACCGATCAGACTCAAGAGAAGACTTAGCTAGATTCTTTGAGAAAAGATCTACCATTGGAAGTAAGTATGGTAACTTTAGAGCAAACATGCCGTTGATGCAAGCTCTTGCAAGATATTTTGACAGAAGAAGCGAAGTTATTGACTCTCGCAGATCAAGACTACCAAACTAAAATGAAACTATCTAAGAATCTTTCACTTTCCGAGTGCTTGCGTAGTGAGACTGCCAAGCGGTTGGGTATTGACAACACACCTAATGATGAAGCAGTCCTCTCCAATCTTAAGAAAGTTGCAGTCAACATATTTCAACCTCTTAGGGATGCTTTCCGAACTCCTATATACGTGTCGTCAGGCTATCGTTGCCCTGAGCTCAACCGTGCTATCGGTGGTTCAAAGAGCAGTCAGCACATGGAAGGAAGAGCGCTCGACCTTGATGCAGACGTATACAACGGTTGTACAAACGCTCAGATCTTCAACTACATTAAAGAAAATCTGGACTTTGATCAAATCGTTTGGGAATTTGGTACTGAAGACAATCCTGATTGGGTTCACGTCAGTTATGTTTCTGAAGAGGACAATCGTAACCGCTGTCTTGTGGCTAAAAGAGACGATAAAGGCAAGGTTTATTACGAAGTCCTAACTTGATTATATTTGTATATGCGTAAGTACCGACCAATTAAGAAAGCTAAGGAAGGAGAATCTGTTCGTTTCGGATCGGGACTCAGCATTGGATCTGGACAAAGAAGCTCTGGATATACGACTCCAGACATCATGGGGGGCGGCATGTTTAGCGATCCTCTCAAAGGGTCTAAGTCATACTTCAGTAGCAGAGCTTCTGGGACTACAGATGGGACTACAGATGGGGGTACAGCATCCACTGGCACCCCCTCTGATGCAGAGGAGCTTGGCGTGATGATGGGTAGTGCAGAAAGACCAGAGCTTCTTCTTAGACAGGAGTCTGACAGAGCCAGAGACCGCATTGCGCGTAGAACCTACAGAGCTATGAAGCGTGGGGGTACTTACGACGCAAGTCAAGATCTGTCTATGAAGGGTAGGAGGGATCAAAGAAAAGCTGATCGACTTCAGAAGAGAATCGACAAGACCACTGACGCTATGATGGAGTCGGGTCAGGAAGCAGCTCAGTTGCAGGGAGCTAGAGAAGGTCAGAACCGACTCAGACAAGAGGCCGCTGATGCTGAGTACGAATACGATAAGGCTCAGGCTAATGCCTTCAAAAACAAGATGGCAGCCATGGATTATGCAGGAGACCCGTCGATGATGGCAGGTATGACTGACGATCCAGAACTCCCCACAAGAAGACAGGTAACTGATGACGAAGCTTCTAAAGAGGAGACCAAGGCTTTTAAGCGTGCAGAGAAGCTAGACAAGAAGAGAGAAAAGCTTTTGGAAAAGCAGGGTAAGATCGATACCCCAGAAAGCATGCAAACCAAGCTTGACGAAGCATACCGAAAGGAGGATGCAAAGGAGCTTATGCGCAAGAAGCAGGGTAGATACGGCTGGCCTTATACAGAGGACACTAACCTTTTGCCTGAGCACAAAGAAGCCTTGAGGCAGCAAAGACTTGGTCAGAATATCAGAGGTACGTACTCTTACAGCAACTATACCCCAACGGTCAAATCAAGGCAGAACTTTACCCTACAGGAAGCTCCTCGGCTACTCCTATTTTGACTAGTCAAACCGCTTCAGGTCAAGGATCAACCGCTTTCGAAAGATTGATGGGAAGAAAGATGATGGTGCCACAGACACTGTCGGGTGAGAGCGGCCTGAAGATTAAGAAGAAGGGGTATAGAGCTATTCGCTAAACAAAGCGTAGAAGCGCTGAACTAACAGCCTCGCTCTTTGGGTGATTGCGTATCGCACCCTATAATTGTACTTGGTTTCTTCCCTGAACAAATGATCTTCGTGCCGATCACTAGGCGTAAGCTTATCGAAGTGCTTGTACACCAACCTGCTTTCATGAGCGGGTAGATGATTCTGTCCCCCATGTTGTTCTTGTTGAACCCATACTCATCAGCCGCGTAGTTGAGAGTCCAGAACTCTTTGTCGTAAGCCCAAAGAAGAAACTCAAGGTGACTGAAAGTAATCTCGTTGTCTTCGCAAAACATTGTCCTTTTACTACGAAGATCTTTCAAGAAGTTTTTGTTGACGAACTTTTTGTCTAAGAACGATACCTCTCGAAAGAGCCTGGATCGTTTCACTTTTGACTTTGGCATAGATCAAAGATAATCCTTATCTTTAACGTATCATGAAAAAGGAAGAAGCAGATTTTATCGCTGAAGTTTACAGCCACGTTCAAAAGATTGAGGATATGATCAACGCTTCTGAGTACAGGGATAGGATCATGGCAGGCATGGTTATCGGATTGATGGATGAGTTTGACATCGAGAAGGATCCTGATAACGTGGAAATGAAGTCTCTGTTCAGCTTCAACCTCAGCTCTAGAAGTGAGCTTGAAATAATCAAGGAGATCATGGATGAGATGTACACGGACTCTGGTGGAGATCTGGAGGACATGCTTGGGGATCTTGGTATATCTTTGAACTGATATGCGAGTCATTAAGAAAAAACCAAAACCCGCACCGCGTCAAGGCACAAGAAAGAACCCAGATGGTTCTGAGTCTACGCACCTGTACGCTACAGAAACTCTAGACGGTAAGAACTGGGTTAGCTTTCCTACACTGTTTCAGAATGAAGATGGATCGTGGGTAGATATGTCTCAGGGAGACTGGATAGATGCCTATAACGAAGCAAAGAAAAGAGGAGAGGTGATTGACTTCGGAAGGAGAAAAAGAAAAGCATTATCTTTTGGTGAAGGTAGCTGGAAAGATCAATGATGCAATCATGAAAGACAAAGGATTGGGCGACACTATCGCCAGAGCAACAAAAGCAACTGGAATTAACGCGCTTGTCAAGGCCGTCACAAAAGACTGCGGCTGTAAGAAGAGACAAGAGAAATTGAATAACATGTTCCCTTATGGAAGGACTAATCAGAAAAATCGTAATAGGCCGTGACCCTAAGAACGGCATGGCATACTACATCGGTATGCGTGCTGGAGATGGAAAGGTGTCAGCCATTCTAGAAGACGAGAGACACTTAGTTAAATACGGCAAGGTCAGATACCTCATCTACATCGAAAGAGAGGACGGAACCCTGCTGTGGAAGGCGGTAGACGAAATGCCTTGCTTACTTGAATTTGATCTTAACTTCTAATGAAAACGTATAATTACTTTATTGTGGAGATCCCGACGCGGATCAAGGACACCGTCACAACAGACGGGGGACTGGAGCTCTATGTGGACAACAGGTTCAAAGAGTTTGAGAATAGAGTGAACGAGGCCAAGGTGATAGCCGCCCCGTTCAAGTATGACCACGGAGTGGAAGAGGGGGATACGCTTTACTTTCATCATCACGTCGTTATCAATGACGGACAACCACTTACAGGACATGAAGATCACTATCTCGTTCTTTACTCTCATGGGCCCGAAACTCCCATGGCCAGCCAAGCATTCGCTTTTAAGAATCAACAAGGAGAAATCAAACTCCTTTCAGGTTGGTGTCTACTTGAAGAAGTTGACGAACCCGAAGTGGAACAAGCCACCATCGTCGAAGCTGTATCTCTTGAAGAATCACCTAAGCTTCGAGGGAGAGTCGCATTCACCTCTGGGGAATGGATGACAGACCTTGGTCTTGAAGTCGGAGATATCGTTGGGTTCCAAAAGAACAGGGACTACAGACTCAAGGTAGATGGCAAGGAGTACTACCGCGTTCGCGCAGAAGACCTTCTCTATGTCGAGGAAGAAGTTTGACACCATTTCCGCGTCGAAGCGGTTGATGGACAGCATGGCAGCTGCAATCGACAACATGATTGATGAGATCCGCAAGCCAGTAGACCCAGAGGTCAGTGGCAGTGCTCGCAAGGCTGAACTTCAGTCCATCAAGCAGACAGCAACAGATTGCAAAGAACTAATCATTGAGCGCCAGAAGCTAGAGCAGATGGTGACAGACTTACAGAACAATGGACAAATCGAAGAAGACAAAGACTACTCAGGAGGGTTTGCAGAAAGATTCTCAAAGTGAGTACTGGTGGAGTAACATCACCATAACTGACAAGGATGTAGAGCGTTACAGGTTCTGGGAAAGCATGTGGAATGAGGAATACGAGGATTGATTATATTTGCGTATGCCCAAAAAGCCAAAAGAACTAACTCAGTTTGAGAAAGAGATCTTAGAATACTTAGCTAAAGCTGGATCAAGTAGAGCGAAGAAGCATAAGTTTCCTGAGATTACTTATGCAGAAGATTATGGAACTGGGATTGTTCCTCCTATGGCAAATCCAAACAACAGGGGTGGAGACCCCACCCAGCCAGGCGGTCAAGGAGTCAGGTATATTGAGCCTGACCGTGTCGGAATGGAAGATGTGTTGAATTTCTTAGCCAGCGATATATACGGTCCAGACGGAAAGATACACGGTACCGAAGGACAAGTTACAGGTAGAGGAAGTGCTGTAATTGCAAAAGCTCTTAAAGACGACGAGCTAGTTAATTACGAAGAGTCTATTCATGGGGCTCAAGCCAGAAAGTTTTTGGACAACACCCTGGGTCGTGGAGTAGGAAGATCAAAAAGACAACTGAAAAGAGCTGTAAAGAAAGCATTTAGCCCAGAACTTTTGGAGGCCATATACAAAGGACTTCCAGGAGAGGGTAAGCTTCAAAACTACGTGTTGTCTGGCCCAGGAAGCAATCCTGAAGCTGAAGCTAAGACCATGGCTACTAAGGCTGCGATGATGAAGTACGGGGTCATCGACTCACCCCAAATGACTGATTCAGATTTGGATAGCATCAACGCGTGGTACAGGGCGAACCCCGACAGGCAGGACAGCTTCGCGGCCTTGTTCCACACTGACACCTTAAAGAATGAAGAATATCGTAAAGCTCTTCTTGACTTTATGAATAAGTTCTGATATCTTAGCTGTATGAAATTCATTTTTACTCTACTCTCAGTCTGCTTCTTGTTGGCCTCATGCGCCCCACACTCTACAGTTACAAAGCACCACAGATACCACAACTGGAAGCAGCAAGGCCCAGACTTTCCAGACATCGGAGCTCTCGGCGTTCCTGACGCTGATTGCAACTAAGCTTACCGACTGCGCTCGTAGCTCAGCTGGATAGAGCATCTGCCTTCTAAGCAGACGGTCCCAGGTTCGAATCCTGCGGGCGTACAATTCAATCTAATAACAATGGCTGATTACATTTGCGACTGCGACAAGAAGCACGAAGAAAGCAAGAGCGGTGTGTCGATTAAGTTCGGTCCGAACGGTGCATACCACGACATCAAGTGCCCATGTGGTAAATACATGGAACTCAAGAACCTAAGACAGGGGTCCCTTCTTTCAAGAGGGATAGCCACGGTCGAGTATACTGATGGGTAAGAACAAGATCTGTCTTGCTATGATCGTTAAGAACGAAGAGCAGGACATCCAGCGATGCTAGATAGCGTCAAGGATCACATCGACTACTGGGTTATTTCAGACACTGGATCTGAAGACAACACCAAACAGCTTATCCAAGAAATCATGGATGGGCACGGAATCCCTGGAGAGCTTCACGAGCACAAGTGGGAAGACTTCTCAACTAACAGAAACTACGTCCTCGAACTCGCTAAAGAGCACGGGGACTTTGTTTGGTTCATGGATGCGGATGATAACCTTGTAACTGAAGTTAAGAATCCCTTAGACTTTCTAGACCCATCTTCCCACAAAGGTGCGACTCTGAATTTTTCTGTTGATGGATACATGTTTACAAGAGCGTGCATTGTAAATCCAAAATACAACTGGAGGTATCATGGGGTTCTTCATGAGATTCTTATGATTGATTCTACTCCAACACCGCTTGAAAATGTTCCAGACTGTTTGGTAATCGCTCGATCGTCACCTACAAAAAGGGCGAAATCCAAAAAAGAAAAGTACGAGAACGACGCAAAAATTCTTCTTAAGGAGCATAAAAAGAATCCGTCTGATACGAGGACTCTATTTTACCTTGCTCAGTCTTACAGAGACTCTGGCCACGACGCTAAAGCTATTAAGTACTACAAAAAAAGACTTGACTATCCTGAACAAGGATTTAAGGATGAGTTAGAGATTGCAGCTGTTGAAGTGTCAAAGGCTATGCTTAGGCTAAAAAAGAAGCCAAGTGACATAGCTTTCTGGACGATGAAAGCCTGGCAATACAACCCATACAGGATTGAAGCTCCTATCGTTCTGATGGAAATTTACATGATTCAGGACATGTATTTTGCAGCATTTACTGTAGCCCAGGCAGCTGCAGGTCTTGCCGACTCAAGTAAAGTTTATCTTCACAAAAATGACTATGACTCTTACGTAAGATTTCCAGCGCACTATGCTTATTGCTGCTACATGTTGGGGTTGTATGATCTAGCTGTATCAAGTGTCGAGCGTGTTCTCTCTCAAGACCTTGATGAAGAAGAAAGAAAGACACATGAAAAACACCTTAGCATTTACAAAAAGTGCCTAGACGACTTGTCAAAATGATTAGCGTTGTAATGCCCACCATGTGGAGGTCTGATAGAACAGAAGGGCTTCTTAGTTCTCTTGGTAATACGGATTGCGTATCCGAGATCATCATCATTGATAATGATAGGGATCAAAGGCCAGACATATCATTTCCCAGAAAGTCCGTGATACTTGATCAGGATGAAAACATATTTGTTAATCCAGCATGGAATCTTGGAGTCAAGGAAAGTAAAGAAGATTACCTTTGCATCATTAACGATGATTTAAGCATGGACTGTAAAAACTCTTTCCCAATCATGGAAGAGTTGTTAGGACACATCCCATGCATTGGGGTACATAGCAGTAGCTACAGTTACGAAGAGGATGAGGTGCTAATGGTAAGAGGCCATGATAGTAGGCAGGGGGTGGGGTTGCTGCATGTTTCTGGATAAATCAAAGTGGGTTGACATTCCAGACAGTCTTAAGATATGGTATGGAGATAACTGGATCGTAGCCAATTACAAAGAATGCGCCTCTATTGTTATGCCCATAAAGACTGAAATGTCTACAACTAGCAACTCTAAAGAGCTTAATGAGGTGATTGAAAGAGATCGCAAGGAGTGGAATAAAATTAAACAAAATGAACTTACTGGTAACTAACAACACTCTTGGCAATATCCCTGGGGGATCTGAGTGGCACGCTCACGAACTTGCACTCGCTCTTCACAGAAAGGGTCACAATGTAACTGCATATACCCAGTGTCTGGTTGGTTTGGAAACAGCCTCATCGATAAGGGCGTAAAAGTTTGCGCTAAACCACCAAGAGGGGATTTTGATTTGATTCTTGCTTCTCACTTGTCTACTATCAGAAGAATTGATAGAGGTCAGACACGAGGTAAAATGATTCAGATTTGTCACGGAGTAACCCCTCCTCTCGAACAGCCGTCGGATAAAGTGGACGCACACGTTTCTATTAGCGAAGAGGTTCAGGACCATCTATCTTCTAAAGGTATTTCCTCTAAGGTTATTTACAATGGTGTTGATCACAACAAGTTCTTAGATCATAACGGGGGAGAGGGGGTGTTATCCCTGTGTCAGGGACCTGAAGCAAACAGTCTGATAGAGAATGCATGCAAAAAAATAGGTTGTCGATTTGCATTCATGAACAAAACCACAAACCCTAGTTTTGAATTGGAGTTTGTAATTCCGAAGTATAACACGGTAGTTGCCATTGGCAGAGGCGCTTATGAGCCATGGCCTGTAACAGGAACTTAATCGTTGCGGACTCAAGAGGCTATGTGGAGGGAGGGACCATAACAGATGGCATTGCAACCACAGACAATCTCCCTAACATTATGAAGAACAACTGCAGCGGCAGAAGAACTAAAAAGAATTTGGGCATGGACAGGTTGATTCCTATGCTTGAACGATGCCTGTCGAAAGAAAAAAGCAACCTTAGATCCTTTTCAGAAAAGGAACTAAACATTGATATTCAAGCAGATAAATATCTATCCATGGTGTAATGCTTATAGATGTAAAAGGATATGAAGATAAAGCTGTTGTCCTGGACCCTGGAGGTTCAGTGGGAGAGATCATCGAGCTCCATGGGGTTCTCGTTGCTCTACCAAAGAAGCCGTCCAGATCTGAGATTCTCTTCCATGACAAACCAAAGAAGTTGCAGATGTGGCAAAGGACACCTATGCCCGAGGAACTGCAAAGGCTTGGAAGTATGGATGAGTGGTTCGAACAGCCTTCCGAGTTTCGAAAGCGCTTTTCTCCTTTCATCGAAAAAGAGTTTGAGCGCAGGCGTAACGGTGTTTGGTTTTACAACAATGGCGTCCCTACGTACATTACAGGGAGACATTACATGCTTCTCCAGTGGTCAAAGATTGATATCGGGTATCCTTACTATCTTGCCTTCCAACGTGAAATCTTTCTCCACATGGCTGCGTGCGAAGCTGATCCCCGTTGTCTCGGTCAGCTTTATACTAAGTGTCGCCGTTCTGGGTATACTAATATCTGTTCTTCTGTACTTGTCGACGAAGCTACGCAGGTTAAGGATAAGCTGCTCGGAATACAGTCGAAGACTGGTAAGGACTCTCAGGAAAACATCTTCATGAAGAAGGTCGTTCCGATCTTCAAGTCATACCCATTCTTCTTCAAGCCTATTCAGGACGGTACCACGAACCCTCGCATGGAGCTTGCGTTCAGAGAACCTTCAAAGAGAATCACCAAGAGCAACAAGATCTCAAGGAGAGGCGACGCTCTGAACACAATCATCAACTGGAAGAACACAACCAACAACGCTTATGACGGTGAGAAGCTACACCTTCTGTATCTTGATGAGGCGGGTAAGTGGGAGAAGCCAGTCGATATTCGTGAGGCTTGGCGTATTGAGCGCACGTGTCTTATCGTGGGTCGTAAGGTTGTGGGAAAGGCTATGGTGGGTTCTACTGTGAACCCCATGGACAAAGGTGGAAGCGAATACAAAGATCTTTGGGAAGACTCAGACCCATCAAAACGAAATGCAAATGGACGCACACGTAGTGGCCTCTACAGAATTTTTATCCCAGCTTATGAAGCATTGGAGGGATTTTTCGACGTTTATGGAAACCCAGTCGTGGATGATCCTAGTGGAGATGTGGATGGCATTGATGGGGATAATGTACCTTCTGGTGCGAAGACCTTTCTCAAGAACGAAAGGGACAGCCTCAAAGACGACCCATCGGAACTCAACGAGGTAACACGTCAGTTTCCTTGGACAGAAGAGGAGGCGTTCAGAGATAGTATTGAAGGGAGTCTGTTTAATATCGGAAAGATTTATCAACAGATCGACAGTAACAACAACATGTATCCCAACCCTGTCGTTACTGGAAACTTTATGTGGAAGGAAAAGGATAAGGAGGTTGTTTTCTCACCTACTCCCAACGGTAGATTCAGGGTATGTTGGCACCCAAAAGCAGAGAATAGAAACAAGTACTACGAGGAAAGAGGTAAAAAGAAACCAGCAAATCATCTTGTCGGTTGCGGTGGTGTTGACTCTTATGACCTTGATCAAACAGTGGATGGACGAGGATCAAAGGGAGCTCTTCACATGTACAACAAATTCAACATGGATGCACCGTCTAACATGTTCGTTGCCGAGTATGCGTCTCGACCTGATCTTGCAAGCATTTTCTATGAGGATGTACTCATGTGTGCCTTCTATTATGGCTACCCTCTTCTCGTAGAGAACAACAAGTACGGCATTGTAAGGTATTTTGAATCAAGAGGTTACGATGAATATCTTATGAATCGCCCTCAGTTCCTGTCGTCTGGAAGCTCAAGAGTCAACGTAAAGACAAAGGGTATTCCGTCGAACTCGCAAGATGTGATTCAATCACACGCTCATGCAATAGAATCGTACATTCACGACCACGTAGGCATCAACCCTAAGACTGATGATTTTGGTAAGATGTACTTTAACAGAACCCTTGAGGATTGGATTGGCTACAACATAACAAACAGAACAAAGTTTGACTTGACAATCAGTTCTGGTCTGGCACTTCTTGCTGCGCAAAAAACAAAAGAAAAGCCAAAGACTTCTTTCGTTGACAAGAAGTTTTTCCGTAAACACAAGACAAAAGAGTGGCACCGCTGATTTTAGTATATTTGTGCCAGCATGTACAACAATAAACTTAAGAATGCTACTGGCTTTCCAGACCCCCTAGCAAGTAGAGGTGAAAAAGAAAGCGAGGAGTATGGCCTGAAATATGCCAGGGCCATCGAAGCTCAGTGGGGCAGCGTTGAGCAAGACACATCTCTTCTTAGACAAAGGTCAAAAACTTTCGAAAAGAACAGAGCTTACGCTAACGGAACCCAGGATACAGGTATCTACAGACAGCTTCTGACCAGTCTCGATCCAAACAATGGAGACGGGACCATGCTTAACCTGGACTTCACGCCAGTGCCCATCCTTCCAAAGTTTGTGCGTATCGTGGAGAACAAGATCATGTCGGGTAATCCGTACCCAAACCTTGAAGCGGTTGATCCGCTTTCATCTTCCGAGAAAGACAGGGAGAGAAGAAAGGTTGAGATGATCATCAAGAAGAAGAAGGAGCTTAAGGAAGTCAACTCTAAGATTGGGTTGGACATCAGCAAAGCTGAGAAGCTTCCTGATACTTTGGAGGAAGCGGAGATCTTCATTGAGAATAACGTAAAGTCTTCTGGAGAGATTGCAGCTCAGCTCGCAACTCAGCTTACCTTGAAGTGGAACGACTTCCACGACTCTATCTACAGAAGATGTGTTCACGACATCACTACGCTTGGCATGGCGGTAGTGAAGAGAACAAACGATCCTAACTACGGCATCAAGACTGATTACGTAGATCCATCTAAGTTTATTCACAGCTACACTGAGGACCCAAACTTCGGTGATCTTGTATATGCTGGACACATCCGACAGATTCCAATCTACGAGTTGAAGAGGATCGCGGGTGATCAGTTCTCTGAAGAGGACTACAAGAAGATCGCTCAGAAAGCGGCTTCCAAATACAACTATAACGTAGGTAAGATCAACGAGACTTTCTACGATAGAAAGAGAAACAAGACTCGATTTGGTTATGACGAATACATGATCGACATCATGGACTTTGAGTTCAAGGTTGTTGAGACCATGTACTTTGAAGAGAAGCCAAGCAAGTACGGTAACGTCGGATTCTATCAGAGAAAGGGTCCAAGCAGCTCTGTATACAACAGGTCGATTAGCGAGATTGACAATGAGGTTGTTTACGGAGGATCTTACATCCTCGGTTGTGAGATGCTGTTTGACTACGGATTGAAGACCAACGTACCAAAGAACATGCACGATTTGTCTCGTGCTAACTTGTCTTACTCTGTGGCATCCACGAACATTCAGGACATGATTCCTAAGTCGATGGTGAATAGCTGCATTGGTTTTGCTGACCAGCTTCAGCTTACGCACTTGAAGATTCAGCAGGCTATTTCAAAAGCTAAGCCAGACGGAATCATTATTGACATCGAGGGGTTGGAAAATGTGCAGCTCGGAAAGGGTGGTGAACTACAGCCTCTTGAGCTCCACGATATCTATGAGCAGACAGGTGTCTTCTACTACAGAAGCAAGAACCCTGACGGAGGTTTCCAGAACCCACCAATCAGAGAGATTGGAAACGCTGTAAGAAATATCAACGAGTTCATCGGTATCTACAACCACTACCTCAGACTCATCCGTGACGCTACGGGTATCAATGAGGTTATGGACGCGACTTCGCCAAACACCAACGACTTGGTAGGCGTTCGCAATCAAGCGCTTGCAGCTGCTAACAACGCTATTGGAGACATCACCAACTCTTCTACAATGCTGTTCAAGAAGGTGTGCTCTGATATTGTCAAGTGTGTGCAGATTATCCCAAGAGACTCCGTGTTGTTTAGATCCTACTCAAACGCTATTGGAAGTGAGAACATGGATATGATCTCTACGTTTGAGAAGCTGTCCCTGTACAACTTTGGAGTGATGGTGGTTAAGGAGATGGAAGAAAGTGAGCGACAGTACTTGGAGCAAAACATCCAGGTTTCGCTTGCTCAAAAGGAGCTTGACATCGAGGATGCGATTGCCATCAGGCAGCTCAAGGACTTGAGTCAGGCTGAGCGGTTGTTGATTGTTAGACGTAAAAAGCGAGTAGCGATGAATCAGCAGATCGCCATGCAGAACTCTCAGCAGCAAGCTCAGATTCAGCAGCAGTCTGCTATGGCTGCGTCGCAAGCCAGACAGCAAGAGTTGCAGATGGAAACTCAGCTTAAGCTTCAGGAGATGCAGGCTAAGATGCAGATGGATATGGAGATGGAAAGAGCTAAGCATGAGATGCGTAAGGAGATCGAGATGATCAAGGCTCAGGCTACGCTCGGATTCAGAACAGAGGATCAGGAGTTCAAGGAGAAGCTTGAGGTTCTCAAAGAAGATAGAAAGGATGAGCGTGTCAAGAAGCAGGCCGTCCAACAAAGTAAGCTCATCTCACAGAGGGATGGGGTAAGAGGAGAGCTCCAAGCAGAGGACGAAGGCCTCGCTGGAGAAGTACAACAAATCGTAAACCAAATCACTGATGGCGAAGGTTAATCTAGACACAGCTTCACGGCTTGACATTACATGCAGGAAGGGAGATACATTTACTCTTTCTGTTGATTTCGGGGAAGCAATTTCTACATCTGCTTCCAACTACGCAATGAAAGTAGCTGAGACAGATACTTCTGGATCCTATGAGTTTACTGCTTCTTCTGGCAACTTTTCAATTTCTGATGGAGACGCCACAAACTCTAAGCTTACAATCACCATCGCCGCGACCACGACCTCGACATGGGATTCTGGAAACTATGTTTATGATCTCCAGGAAAGTGATAGCGGTGTAGTACAGACTAGACTTTATGGTTCGTTTGTAATCAATGAAGATGTAAGCTAATGGCTTCTGTCAACATTGTCCAAGGAACCACGCCCGTTGTAAAAGTAACTGGCAGTTCAGTTCCTTCAATCAAGGTAACAAATCCCACTGTCAACGTAGTAAAGGTTGTAGGTGGGACGATCTCTTTTGAGAATACAACTATCCCTCAAGCCCCAGGAGGGGGTCTTGAGTATCAGTTTCTTACTTCAGAAAACGATGTAGCAGAATGGGACTACGTTCAAAACATCTTTGTTGAGGTAGAGAACGGAGACATTGCTTCTCTTGCAGAGGGGACACCCGTATATGCTCTTGGACTTAGTGGTAACAGGATTACAGTAGCCAAGGCCGAAGCGAATACTTCTAGCAAGATGCCTTGCATCGGTGTGCTAAATTCAACGCTTGCTGTTGGAGCCCACGGATACGCAGTCACTGCTGGTGTTTTCAAGAAGACTGTTTCTGGCTTGACAGGTGTGTCAGTTGGTGATACCGTGTATGTGGGAGTTAGCGGAGGCTTTACTACTACCAACCTGTCCACCCCAACCTCATTCAAAACATCGGGATTGTCCTGAAGACAAATGGCAGCAACATTCAGAAGATGAAGGTGTCTGCCATTGACAGGGTGAACGACGTACCGAACATCACTCAGGGCAAGTTCCTTATTGGTGGATCTTCATACGCTGAAGAGTCTGCTTACACCATGCCTACGTCTGACGGCTCGGCCAATCAATACTTGAAGACAAATGGCTCAGGGGCTGTGTCGTTCAATCAGATTGCTTACTCAGAGATCTCTGGAACGCCAACACTTCCTGGGTCTGTCAACGGTCAGATCCTGGTGGGTGGTACAAGTGGTTCTGCTCTTGGGACAATCACGGCTGGCGACGGTATTACGGTGACTAACGGTGATGGGTCAATTACAATCTCGTCAGCTGTCCTAGACACTAACACAAACATCGGGACCACTAACCTCGATATCCCTGACAACACATCAAGAACTCTTGATCTGGCTCGACATCGAACCTTAAAATCCGATCAGAAGGTAGCGCAAGAAACAGATTCCTGATTGAATCCGTGCACTCTGCTGGGTCAGATATGTTCGAGGTAAGTACTGATGGATCAGCGAACAACTACACTACAGATGCATACGGTGCTCTGTCAGTAAGACCTGACCCTTCTTCATCGCAGACCAGAGAGTTTAGGTGGTACAATACAGCTGATTCTGCGTATGTATCTCTTAAGTCTGACGGGGCTATGGCGTCTAGCTATGACTTGACGTGGCCAAGAGTTGCACCTCCTGGAAACAACTACATACTTCAGTCTAATTCTAGTGGTGATTTTAGTTGGATTGCAACACCGTCCTCTGGTACAGACAATACCCTAAATGCTAACGTCACGGATGTCTTGAGCCTTTCTACTCAAGAGATCAATGCTGTTGATGCTACGGCAGACAAGCTTGTATTCTGGGATGACTCAGCAAGCAAGCTGACTTACGCAACCCTCGGAACCAACCTTACGTTTACTGGTACAACGCTTGATGCTACGGGAGGCGTAGATACTTCTGGAACTCCATCCGACAATCAGCTCGCTGTCTTTACAGACTCTGACACTATCGAAGGAGATTCTAATCTTACGTGGGACGGAACGAAGCTTAGCGCAGACGCTCTTGATCTCGAATACAGCACAACGCTTGCTGTCGCAGGTAACTACGCTCAAGGATCAAAGGTTAGCTACAACTTCGGGACGACGTCTAGCGTGACTAGAGGTGACGTCCACTACTTCAATGGTGGTTGGGCTCAGTCCGATGCTGATACTGTCTCTTCTGCTTCAGGACTCCTTGCTGTAGCTGTGGGAACCTCAAGCACGAGCGGCATGGTTCTCTCTGGAGTTGTTAGAGTTCACGACAGCACTGGATTTTCTAGTGCTTCCGAGGGAGATGTCTTGTATCTTGACACAGATGATGGGCACGTTACAGTCACAGCTCCGTCAGCTACTGGAGATGTAGTAAGGGTTGTCGGTTATGTGATTAACGTAACTAATAAGATTATTTACTTCGACCCATCATCCGATTGGATTGAGCTGTCATGAGCATAAACAAGCTATCAGGGATTAGCTGGACCAGCATCTCTAAAGTAGATGGAGTAACAGCTTCGGGGATTAGCAAGGTTGCTGGTGTGGACGTCCCAGTAGATTACTTTCTTGATACACACTCTAGCCCTGTCGCTGCTTACAGTCTTCGAAAGCTGTCTTCTTCGGCTACTACAGCCATCACGGTCGAGAACTCTTCTGGGACTACGCTGGACATTGGGTTCGACTCAAGCGGAAACCTTGACACTTCAGCGCTCACTACTCACTGCGGCAGTAACTACGGCAGGGTGTCGAAGTGGTGGGATCAAAGCGGGAACAATAGGCACATGGAGCAGTCTACCGCTGCTTCACGACCGTACATTGTAGATAATTCTGGAAACGTTCTGACAACCACTGACAATAGTATTACAGCTCTAAACTTTTACTTTGGCGCTACCGCAAGATGCTAGAAGACACGTTCGTATCTAACAACGCCGACGAGATTCTTATCTCAGCAGTAGCTGAGTTTAAGTCTGTAACTACAGCACAGCAGGTGTTTAGCCAGTGGTCTTCATCGACGTCTACTCAGGTCACTCAGCTTAGCGTTTTGGGTGCTTCGTCGAAGCTTAGAATTTCTGCAAGATATAGTGGGGGTCAGCTTGGAAGAAGTGATACCAACACAACAATAGCTGTAAATGATGAGTACATCATAAACGCCTATGCTTCTGCCACCCCTTATGAAGGTGATATTGATTTTAATGGTGAGACGGCAGATACAGACACAGGCTACCCCAGTTCTGGAACGATCAACAACGGCAACTTGAAGGCAGCATCGGAAGAAGATCCGACAACGGCAATGCACAGCTTCAAGGCCTTGTGGCTGAACTGATTATTTGGTCTGCCACGATGCCAACTAGATCGAACGTAATGACAGACATAAACACTCACTACTCTATATTCTGATGGCTAAGACTGCAACTGACACAGGGAACAAGATTACCGCTGGATATGTGGTAAAGATTGACGGTATCGAAGAATACTTTGAGACGGAGGCGGGCGCTGTAACGTGGGCCAAAGCTGGCAACATCCCTTCAGTTTCTTTCTACACAGACTCAACCATATCAGACGCCGACAAGCTTGACGATCTGCGCTACGGGAACCTCATGGAGTACTCTTCTGATATTTAATATATTTGCATTATGCCAACGCCAATAAAAGCAGCAAAGGGCGTAAGCCTCAAGATGGGTAAGCACAAGTCTAGAAGCGGTGGACTTACCGCAGCTGGTGTGGCTAAATACAACAGGGAGACTGGCAGTAATCTTAAGACTGCCGTGACCACCCCACCATCAAAGCTCAAGAAGGGTAGCAAGGCTGCTAAGAGACGTAAGTCCTTCTGCGCGAGAATGAAGGGTGTCAAAGGACCAATGAGAAAACCAAACGGCAAGCCAACACGTAAGGCGCTTGCTCTTAGAAAGTGGAACTGCTAATGAAAGCTGTAAAGTACAATAAGGGCGGCAAGCTGTCCGTATCAAACAAGAAGGTCAGTATCGATCCACCAAGTGGTTATCACTGGATGGAAGAAGGTGGAAGGTATTACCTCATGAAGGGTGACTACAAGCCCCACCCAGGCGCTGTAGCAAAAGCATCGTTCAAGACAGTAACGCATGGCTAAGGCGATAAAGTCCAAGAAGGACGCATGCTACCACAAGGTAAAGGCTAGATACAGTGTCTGGCCTTCTGCCTATGCATCAGGGGCTTTGGCTAAGTGCAGAAAAGTCGGATCAAAAAATTGGGGTAACAAAAACAAAAAATAATGCCAGGTATTAAAGACAAACTAAGGGCTGGGCTTCTCAGGACGAGAGCTGCTCTAAAAGACGGCAGAGCTAGAGGAGCTAGTCAGCAGCTCGATCACGAAAGCTTGAGCAACAGACCTGAACACAAAGCAGGAACTATCGCCCGACTGGAGGATAGGGAACAAAGATCTAGGGAAAAGGCAGCAGAGCTCAGAGCAAAAGCTGATGCTATTGCGCCTAAGCGTAAGAAAAAAACTGATGAGCAGCGCATCTTCAAGGGTAAGGTGCGTCAGCAAATTAGAAAGGCTGAGAGTGCTGTAGCAAATGCAGGTGCTAAGGCTGCTAAGAAGCTGTCGGATAAGATCCGCAAATCTTAATCGTCTTGGGTAAGGTTAGAAAGACTAAGGCTGGGCTTAATCTTAAGCGATGGTTTAGGGAGAAGTGGAGAACACTCTCTGGGGACAAGGATTACTCTAAGGGTGATCGCTCGTTTCGCCCTACAGTAAGGATTTCTAAGGACACCCCAGTAACAGCCTCAGAACTCACACCTGCAGAGAAGGCTAGAGGTAGAAAGGAGAAGAGGGAAAGGGGTAGGGTGAGTAGATGGAAGCCCGTCAAAAAGAATAAGAAAAAGTAATATATATTTGCACTAATAATTTAATTCATGGAAAATCAAGAAGTTAACCAAGGTCAGGTAGAGGAAACCTCTAGCTTTAGTTTTGTTTCAGATGAGGAGGCTGCACAAGGCCTTTCAGAAGAACCTACTCAAGAGGCCCCCTCGGTAGAAGAGCAGCCTGTTCAACAGGACGCTCCCGTCGAATCAGAAGCGTCTGACTTCGATGCTGTCCTAGGTGGTGACATTACGGAACAACAAGGTCAAACCGAAACTCAGGTTGAGGATCAATACTCGCCAGAGGAGATTGAAGCTGCAGTCCAGATGTACCTCAGTGATAGACTGGGTAGAGAGATCAGCAGTTTCGAAGATCTTCAAGGCGGAGGAGGTTACGAGGACGAACGTATTCAAGCGATTGCTGACTTCGTGTCCGAGACAGGTAGAGATCCAAGCGACTGGTTTGCTTATCAATCGTTGAATCCAGATCAAATGGATGACACGACTGCTATTCAAGTCCAGATGGCTACGGACTACCCCAACCTTTCTCATCAGGAGATCGAAACACTTATGACGAATAAGTATAAGGTCGACGAGAATCTTTACACTGAGGAAGAGGTGAGACTTTCAAAACTTCAGATGAAAATCGACGCTGAGAATGCACGGAAGGTGGTCTCTCAATACAGAGAGAAGTACGCCGCTCCAGAATCTCAGAGTGGGCTTTCTGAAGAAGAAATGGCGATGGAAAAGCAGGCGATTGATGATTGGACCAACCAAAGCTTCAAGGTATTAACGATTTGCGGGGAGTCGAATTTGACCTCGGCAACGGGAATAGCTTCAAGTTTGGGTTGTCAGATCAATACAAGTCCAACCTCAGCAGACGCAGCCAGAACATCGACAATTATTTTGATCAGTACATTTCTGAAGATGGTACGTTTGATCACGACACGTTTAATGTTCACAGATCCGTTGTTGATAACATCGACAACATCGTTCAGTCAATCTACAAGCAAGGTCTTGCAGATGGGCAGAGAGGACTTGTGAATCAGGCGGCGAACGTCCAGGTCAACACGCCTCAAGGAAGTGTGCAACCCCAAGAGGATTCACTCACCGCTCAACTTAGAGAAGCGATGGGTGGTAATTCCGCTTGGTCTTTTTAAGAACAAACAATAACAACTAGAAAAAATGGCAACATTTGGTGGAACTAGACAGGGCAATGCAACAAGCAAGCCACCCCTGTCAAAAACAACTCCAGACAGATACGTCTCTCTCGGCGATCTTTTGGATTACAACAAGCCCGACAACAGAGATCTGTTGATCAAAACTTTCGGTGATCAGGGCATCACTGGTTTCTTGAAGCTCACTGGCGCTGTCCGCAGCGCTGGCGTTGCTGACGAAGTTCAGTACTGGGAAGAAGGTAGATTGCATAAGTCAATCACTGCTTCCTTGCCAGTCATTTCTACTGCAGACACTGTGGTTAACCTCACCGTGACTGCTGGTGACGTCAGAGCAAACGACGTTCTCTTGGGCCCAAGCGGTGTGAGATTGTTGGTTACTGAGTACCTCGGCTCTACTACGGCTGGTGTTAGAACTCTCGATGGTAGCACTGCTGCTGTTCAGAGCAATAAGAAGTTCTCAATCATTGGTAACTTGTACGCTCAGGGTACCGATCAGCCTACTTCTTTCTTGCAGACTGACGTCACGAAGCGCACCAACCCATTCATGATCGTTAAGGACACCTACCACGTCAACGGTTCACAGGCGACCAACATCGGCTGGATCAACGTTGGTAACGGTGACTACAGATGGTACGTGAAGGGTGAGATGGATACTCGCAAGAGGTTCCTCGACCAGCGCGAAATGATGATGATCTACGGTCAGAAGACTGACGCTACTGCGGGTGCTGGTGACGGCAACCACAACATCGTTGGTTCTGAAGGCTACTTCTCCGCTATCGAAGACAGGGGTATCGTTTCTGAAGGAACTATCTTCGGAACTGGCTCTGGTGCTTTCGATGACATGGATGCGATCATTCTCGAACTCGATAAGGAAGGAGCTCCTTCTGAGTACGCTATGTATGTCAACAGACAAACAGCCTTGGATATCGATGATATGATTTCTAACGGTCCAGCCAACGGCGGTAACGTTACAGCTGGTCTTGCTGGAACTTTCGGAGCATTCCAAAACAGCCCTGACATGGCAGTTCAGCTTGGATTTAAGTCGTTCACTCGCGGAGGTTACACCTTCCACAAGCACGACTGGAAGCTGTTGAACGATCCTAATTTGGGGGCTTTGAACTCTTACCACAAAGGTGCGTTGTGCCCAATGGCTCAGGTTGCTGATGCAAAGACTGGTGTTAAGTCACCAGCTTTGGAGATGAACTTTAAGGAGACTAACGGCTACAGCAGAGAGTTGGAGCACTGGGTTGAAGGCGGCGGCGTCCTCGGCTACAAGACCAACGGAGAAGACAAGGCTAAGTTCCACTACCGTTCGGAGTGCAACTTGGTTACTCGCGCTGCAAACCAGCACGTCTTGTTGAGATAATTCGACTGACAGGAATGGGGAGGGGAACGGCCTCTCCCCCTTTCTTTTTTATTTAATTCTATTTAATCATGAGCAACACAACATCTAAGCGGGGTCGTCCCGCTAAAGCGACGACAACACAGGCTACCACACCGACCAAGTCTTTCAAAATCAAGCGAGAAGAAAAGACGCCTACTGCTGTAGAGTACAGGTCAAAGACTGGCGGTAATACACTTCTTCTTAAGACTAGAGGTATTATTCATTGGGATGAAGAGTTGGGGTACAACAGAGAAATCAGATACTGTTCTTCCGAAAAAAGCATTTTTGTCGATGA
>FUIF01026400.1_pt1 | contig 26212 bp, 34 predicted proteins | sample 1003461 | NCBI WGS metagenome assembly FUIF01 (sample SAMEA80401918, study PRJEB19352) | marine metagenome
CTTCGAGCTCCCCGGTTCCTTCGAGTTCCCCGGTTCCTTCGAGTTCCTCCGTTATGGGTGCAGTGGGGGCGATACCAAGGGCTTCTTCGAGCTCCCCGGTTCCTTCGAGTTCCCCGGTTCCTTCGAGTTCCTCCGTTATGGGTGCAGTGGGGGCGATACCAAGGGCTTCTTCGAACCCACGTCGCGTATCGGTACCTACATTAGCTAGTGCTGCGGATCGCGCCTCGGCATAACTGTCGGCATCAGCCGCCGGATGGGCATACCCGTCTATGAAATCCATCAATTCGTCCAGCGCTGCGCGCCGGTTAGCTGTTTCAGCAGCAATATCTGCGTCAGTAGCCCCTCCCCCTTGCATAGCAGCTCTACGCTCGGCGAGTTCTTCCACGTGCCGCTGCGATGCAGCAATCTTATCTTTCGTGCCCTCGGGGAGTGACTCTACGACCTCTGGGGGTATGTTATCGAATGCCCCACGTTTGGCCATTTGTACTAACGCCGCAGGGGGGAGGTCCTGTATGGTCGGTGCCGTTTCCAGCGCGGCATCTATGCTGGCAATAAAAGCATCAGTACGAGTGCGCTCAGCCACGGCCTCTTCATATGCAACGTCAAGTGCCTCTTCGGTTACCCAATTAACCCTTACATTTTCCTGCGCATGATAAAGATCGCTACCCTCGTCCTCCAAACTCCCCCCAGCATCAACAGCGCGCTCCCAGGCAGCGCGTGCGTCATCTAGAGCCTCCTTGTCGCGGAGGGCCGTTTCGTTCTGTTTGGCTTGGGAGTCCGTCCTGGCCCAGCCATACGCCCCCATGGCCCCGTAGTCTTCAACCGAAGTACCGTACTTGAGTGCGCGTAGCTCCTCTTGGGTCATACCGCCGGTGTTCATTGAAACACCTACACCTCCCTCAGTTAGCGCGCCTCGTACAAAAGCACTAACTCCACCGCCTGTTAGGTTCGGAATATCTATTTCCGTATTCCGCTGTTCCATAGTAGCTGCGGCAGCAGGCGGGAAAAGAAGCCTGCCCACCGTGCTACCGAGGCGAGATACAATACTCCGTCCGTCTTCCTCTAGTGATTCAGGGTCTGAGAGAAACTCCTGCTTTAGTCTTTCGTACTCTGCGGCTTCTTCAGCTGCTTTTTCCTCTACTTCTGCCTCCGAGTAGTATTCTGGGTACATCCTACGTAGAGCGGCCTCCGACTGGCTCCGCTCGCTAGGAGAAGAAGCCTCAAATACTGCCTCTCTAAAGCCCACTACGGAACCGTATTTCTTTAGTATAGAATTTTGTAGTTCTTTGTACGCCACTCCTTCAGGAGTTATTATTCCCCCTGATAATTCTTCGCCAACGTCTACGCCACCTGCATACGGTTCATACGCGGAGTCTTTTATACTGCCGTCTGCATTTCGTGTGCTATTGTATGCGAGTGTTCTTGCTTTTTGGAGCGCATCCACATCACGAAGCGCGGCGCGCTGGTCCGGGTCTCCCTCGGAGCCTACGGAAACAACTCCGGCTTCGTCACGTACGCCTGTGCCGTCGGGTGTAATTACGGGGGTAACAAAGGTGTTGCGGAAGGAGTCCCACTCAAGGGCTCCTGTACCTACTTCTTCCGCCCACCTAAGCTCCACGGGGTCCCCAAAGGCGTCACCCCTTACGATATCAAGAAAAGCGTTACCCCGAAAATATCTTCGTCTGTAACACCTTCGTCGCGAGTTAGCGTAAATTCTACTTCTGGGTCCCACTCACCGTCTGAATTTTTGAAGGCCCCGAGGGACTCCACAGCCATATCGAGTAGTAGTTCCGGGGGGTACCCCGCAGCCGTACCTTCAGCAACCGCCGCCTCAACAACGCTCTGACGGCCCTGTTCGGTGGCTAATGCGGTGGGATCGTTGAGCGTATCGCGGTTAACAGACCTATCAATTATATCTTTAGCAGGAGCATCCCGCAGCTGATTATTGATGAAGTTGTTGCGCCCGCTGGCCAACCAGTGCGCATACGGGTCTTCTTCATCGGTTAGGCGGTACATCTCCCGGTACTCGTCCGGGTTAAACGCCGCCACCCCTTCTGGGTCCTGTGTAATAGCCTCAACAACGCTCTTGTTAGCTGCCGCAGTTACAGGCTCTAGCGCGATGTTAACGACCTCGTTAACACTAACCAACCCCTGGAGCGCAGATTTATACGTTTCTTGCTCTTGGACGTACTGCGCGTCAGCGTCCATGAACTCCGTTATCTTTGCTTCATAAGGTTTTTGCGCTACCTCTAGCTCCGATAGCAGGGTTTGCGTATTATCACGAGCTTCCATAACCTCTTCATACCGAGATATTACTTCGGTATTTAAGTAGTCATCATACGCTTTCTTGGTGGTGTTCGCCGTTGTCTGCGCGGTGGCTACGCGGTTATTATATAAGCGCCATTCAGCATCTAGTCCGGGAGGGTCCGACTCAAGCTGCCCAGGGTAAACTGAAGGCTCACCCTCAGTCTTAGTTTTGTTTAAGGCAGCAAGCGCGTCCTTCCTAGCTGTATCAAGATTGTCGAGTGTGGGTAATATCTCGTTATCGTACGTATCTGCAAGCGAGAAGTATTCTTCCCGCGTGGTTTCGAGTTTATCTTGGAGAGGCGATAGCTCCTCTCCTATAGCGCTAACCTCCTGCGCCAGGGATTCATACGCGGTTTTCGCCTTCTTTAGGACTATCTCTGCGCCCTCTATTACGCCCTTCGCCCCAGTAACTTCATCAAAGAACTCAAGCGCATCTGCACCAAAATCTTTAAGCGTGTCGTTCATGCCCTTGTTAATACTTTTTGTAAGGGCCTTAGAAAGAACCTGTGACGGGTCAGAGCCCGTAAAAGCAGCGCCTACGGTACCCGACAACGTGCCAGCGAGAGTGGTTGCTAGGAACTCCCCCCGGTCAGTAAAGGTGCCGTCGGCTTCTCGGGTAAAAAGATCGTCGTTGTTCTGGATTAGAGACCTTGTAAGCCCGGAAGTTATTGCCGCGTTAAACATCTGTGCGCCGACTACATCTTCGTTGAGCTCGCCTGTTAGCAAATAGGTTGATATGGAGGCAGAAGCCCCCGCTGCTATGGTGTTCTTCGCTGTCGTCGGCAGGTCAGCGAACCCGGAAGATAAATCCCCAAGCTCTAGTTTTACCGATTCATACGTGGTTCCAAACACGTCGTTAACGGTGTCTGTGGCATCAAAACTAGGTAGGTCAATACCCAACTCTGATAGGCTGACGTTCATGTCCGGGAGGTCAATGCCTAAATCTGATAGGCTGACATCCATATCCGGGATTTCAATACCTAAAAATGTAGTAGGTGTTAGTTCCCCTTCGAGGCCGGGTACAGGATCACCCCCACCGAGAATGTCGCCCCCCAGGGACGAGAGTCCGTTAGTGACGGCCCCAGTAGCTGCGGCCATTAACAGATTTTCTCCAAAATCACCGCCGAAAACCGCTGTGTTTATTGCTGCTCTCGTAACACCACTAGCTGCCCCCTCAGCAGCAACGGTAATAGCCTTGCCAGCCACGGAGCTCGCGGCCTCTCCGAGGGCACCACTCACAGCTTCGCCAGCAGCATCGCCTATAAACGCGCCTCCTTCGGCCCCTACGTAAGTTACGGCTGCAGAAATTAAGATTTCTTCGATGTCTCCCCCGTTTATTGCTACCACCGCCGCTTTTGCCGCCGCCGCGCAGGGGGCACCGCACAGTGCTCCCGCAGCGATAGTGGCTATGGTACCTAGGGGGTCCTTCAGGGCACCTTTAACTACGCCCTCGACCATACCGGCTACTGGCTTGATTATGTCGTCGTAGAGGAAGTCTCCTACGTCAACGACAGTGTCACCTACCCAGCCGACGACACCGGAGATCGTTTTTGTAACTGCTTTAACCGCTGAACCCATCTACATAGCCGCCGGAATAGGGTCTTTGCCGAGAAGAACAAAAGCGCGATAACTACCCTCGTCTTCTAGCCGACCTATAGCTACTGTGGAATCAATGCTTTGGAACAACCGCCGAAGCACCTTGAAAGCGTTTAGATAGCTGGTACCCTCAAACTCTGTACTGTAGTGCGTTACACCCTTTTCCTGTAGGTAGGTAGCGTACTGCAGGGCGTTGTTCATAAAATTACGTCCTGTATCCGAGTTAAGAGCCCTGCCCACCACTTTTTCCGGTTCTCGCCTTTGCCCGGATGCGTTATAAATAACGTGTTACCAAACTGTTTTACATCCACCTCCGGCATACTCATCTCGTTGGATAGGACTGCCAGGACAACCTGCGGAGACAGCGGGAGATCGTCTACATTGGAGACCGCTCCATTGTTAGAGAACGCGGCGCGGACGAGGATTTCAGGTAATTCTAACTCGCGCTCTTTGCTATCTACCGGACTTGTCGTATCCATAGCTACCTCTCCACACTGAGCTGTTTGTAATATACTCGCCTAGTAGCACCTAAACAAGCCACCCTAAGTGTTGCTGGCGAAGGATACGGACACTACAGCAGCGGGAATCCCCGGATGCGGCGTGGAAGCAGTCTCCGTGTGCAGGTTAAGTTGTGTATCGCTAGTCGACCAATACACCTCTACATACTGACTTGCGGTTAGATTAAGTGAAAAATTCCAATGGGCGGTCGCGTTAGTGCTACCCGCTATTGTGTTTTTCTGCCCGCTATACACTTGGTCAGAGCCATTTACTCTAGCCCAAACGTAAGTCGTAGCCGCAGAGGAGTTATTTTGTTCTAGTTGCAGGGTTACTTGAAAGTTATAGACCCCGTCCGCGTCCACGGTTATGCGGGTGTCGTCACTACCACCAACAGTAACCCCACTCGACACAGACGTAACTTCAAATTCTACCGGGTACCCGGTGTTTGCGGATGAGGCGGTCTGGTCCGTGCTGCTGTAGAACACCCCCCTGGGCGCGTATAGATATTTACCCCCGTTACTCGTACCTATTAGGTCGGTAAGTGTTGTAGTAAGGCGGTTAAAGAACAACCTCGTTACATTATTAGACTGGTCAAAAGCTCCGCGAGTATAGGTTTCGGGGGGTATTGGTAGCGCGGGAGCTCTAGGAGTATCTAATATATTTGTCATTACCGCCTACCGTCGGGGCGCGTGTCTAGTCGGGGTTGGCCGAGCTGCCATTGCACCCCTATAGCGGAAGAAGAAACCTTAACGGCTAACTGTCGGGCACGGACACGTATATTCAGCTGCTGTGTAAACGCCTCAACAGGCAGTGTAGCTGTCCGAGTGATGTCAGCGTAGCTTACTCCCCCCTCCGACGCAGGGCTGTTGTACCCTGACCCTGGATTGTTGAGTGGGTATAACGTCATGGTGGCTGCAGGAGACGTGGCTGTAGACCCGTCGAAGGTTATATCCGGCAGAATACGCCACGCGAACCCGAACCTATCCCCGTCGAGCACGTCAAATTCCCCCGACGTTATGTACGCGCTGATGGCTGTGGTGGTAGCAGTCTCGTTATCATCTACACCCTCTTCGTGGTTAACGAGGTTAGAGGAAGAAGTAGCGGCCAACGGGTACTGCCTTGTCCCGGTATCCAGCCAAGCCGTACGTGACATCGTGCCGTAATACCAAATCTTATCTACGTAATTATACACCACGTAGCGGTCTATAGAAGCCGCGTTTGCTGAGCAGTAGAACCACCAGACCTCGTTGAACGCCTCGTTACTGCCTGCGACTACTTGAAGTGCTTGTAGGTAGTTAAAATCGTTAAATACGAATCGGCGTAGAGCAGAGGGTAGCGGGAGTACCCCACCATCGTAGCTGTAGAACGTATCCGTACCCATCCAGAACGCAACGCCCGCTACATAGGCTACGGAATTAGGCGATATTATAGATAAGTTATCACCAACAAGCTGCGAACCCCATACAGTATCACCTCCGAGGTATTGCAGAGAGTACAGCGATGAATTGGTCCATACGAGCACCTCCTGACGGGCCTGTTTAGCAGTGATGATTGCGGTGCCCCTAGATAGACGCAAAGACCCCGCTTGAGTAGTTGCGGTAGCTGTCCAATTAGCGGCGTCCTCTTGGTCGGACCACCTAATTAACATAGCATCTTGGACCGTGGAGCCTTGTTCGTTGGTACCATACGCAAATATAAACCGCGCGAAGTCTGATGCTATTATGCCGTTCTGCACGACGGGGGTGTTAGAAGCCCCTGCCAGAGTGGATAGTTCAACGGCCCGAGGGTATACGCCCGAAGAGGAATCCCAGTAGTAAATTGCGCCGCCCCGAGGGGCAAAAACAAGGTCCTCACCAAAATTAGTTTGGCTCCATAGCCGCATGGGTTCTTGAGTAGTATCCCCTGTACCCCAAGCACCCGCGCTCCACGCCCCGCCGCCCCAACCTGCAAGGGGCACAGCGTTCGCATTACCTACATGTAGCTGGTATTTGGCTGTTACGCTGCCTCCACCGTTGCCGGTGTCCGATCCATTGGCTGTAGCGGTGGCGGTGATAGTGTAGCTGTTAGCATTTACAACCGTCTGAACAACATACTCTGCATTTAACACCTCAGCAGTGATGTTACCCCCTAGAGAGGCCGCGCCACTAAACGTAACGTAGTCCCCAACAAGCGCGGCGTGAGACGCATCGGTTATGGTGATTGTTGCCGAACCGGACGTAGCCGCGAAGGTAGCTGCGTTGGTGGTTGTTTTCCGTAGGGGAGTTATATCGAAGTATGCCCCGCCCAGCTCTATGTAGAATTTTTCGTTAGTGCCCACGCCTACGTAGTTCAACCCGCCTAGCGTAACCCACGACCACAACGAACGGCACGTGCCCTCAAACGTATTAGCCGAGATACGCTGCCACCCCCCAATTTTTTCGGGGGAGCCACTACGGAAGCGTACCTTATCGCATTCGTACCAAGTACCGCCGTTGGCGTATCGCGTACGTTCGCGATTTACTCCTGGCTGCAAAGCTATCTGCGTTAGGGTCATCTAGGTTGCTCCTAGGACAGCTCGAAATGGGGGCCATCAAGGAAGGGCCGACGACCTTCTGACCTGCGTAGATCAATGTAGGCATTCATAGCATCCTCCATGGTACCTTCGTGTAGACGTATATCTCGAATCTGCCACGCGCCGCCCCAACGGATAACAACCTCCGTCTCTTTAGCGGCCTGCTTCATGGCGTCTGCAAGCTCATCATACGCTGACATTTCCCAACAAACTCGTCCAGATAGGTAAGCCACGAGGTCTACAGCATTACCCGTCAAGTGCTTAGAGTTCATGGTCTGGCTTAAACCTCGCGCCACAAGCTCTTTTTGGCGCTCGATGGACCGCTTGCCTTCTGTAACGCCAAAGTCAATGGGGGACAACTCCAAGGCGCGTTTTACGGTGTTCGCGAGCTCAGGCTTGACGCCCATAAGCCTCTCCCTAGAACGAGACGATAGCACCCAGTTATGACTCATCGCCCTTGGCCCCGGTATTTTTTCCAACCTTTTCGTTTATGTTTGTTCTTAGGGAAAGAACGAACGCTTTGGCCAATGCTGGTGACGTGTTTGATCTTCGGCGGACGGGCCAAAGAACCAATTGCTGCTCGGGCAACCATTAGCTAATCACCTTGCTGTCAGTCTTCTTGACCTTGTCGAAGCTCCTCATTCCCCCAATTCCCAGCATTCCCAAAAGAAGGGGCATCATGACGCTCATATCGGCCTGTGGAATCGACACTCCAAACCCGGCAGCAATAGGGCTGACCAAAAAGTTCACCGCCATGCCGGACACCGCCACATAGCCCGCCAAGGGTCGCCAAGACGCCTGGAACCAGTTCCCCCTTGCATCCGCCTTCAGCACTTCAATTTGTTGGAGAAGCGCCTCTTGGCTATGTCGCTCTGACATGGTGGCCAACTCATGAGCGATCTTGGCTTTAGTGTCGGCGTCAGGGATTACTTTGTCCAACAATCCGGTAATTGGACCGATTAGTGCTGACAGCATTTTGACCTCCTATTGACCCTAAGTGGTTGATTTATTGATTTAAAGGCGGATGCTTGCCGTTGTGCATTGCCAAAAGCTTCGATACAGAACTATTCAGACCAGAGATTTCAGCCTGCATCGTGGCGACTTCGCGCGCCCGAACTTCCATTTTGTCAGGGGCCAGCATTCCGCTCAAAACGCCGAGCTTTTGATTAGCAACCTCCATATGAGCCTGCTGCCGATCCACCGTGGAATCCAATTTCCGCAACCTGGATTCAATGTCGGACAGCGTGTCAATCACCGCAGCCAGCTTAGTCTTGACGATGACCGCAGCAGAGACCACCGAAACGCCCATACCGGCCAAGGTCAAAATCAGTCGGAGGTCGAGTTCGCCCATTATGCAGCTTCGCCAGCCGCAATCGCATCATTAAAAGGCGTCATGTCTTCCGTCGTCCAGATGTCACGGACGAGCGTGCCTTTGAGGTGGTCGATATTGCGTTGAAGTACGGTAGGGTCATTTGTATAATCATCGGGTGCAGCAATAACTGCATTGATTAGATTTACGGAATCCATTGCTGCACTGTAGTGCCGAGCAATATCTTCTGCCGTCATCTCAATTTCTGCTTCTTCGGACATAATATTACTCCTTTTCCGCAGGGGCTGGGTTTTCAAGCGAGTTAGTCAACATACCAACAAAGGTGTCCCGGCAGACTTGCAACTGATCTACGTTGAACCGCGCGGCCATTAGCTTTTGGTCCAGATCAGCCACATGGTTGACCATAACAATCTCTTGTTCGCTTAGGTCTTCGACATTGTAAGGCTTGTCGTTGACCGTAATGGTTTTTTCCCGTCGTCAGCCATTCAATCTATCCCTAAGAATATTAACTTCATTAGACAGTTCTTGAATGGCCCTGACCAAGACGGGGATTAATTTACCCTGAGTGGCTTCAAGCCTGTCTGGGTTGGTCTTTAGCACAAGGTTCATAAGCTCCTCAACGCCCGCGTCCTGCTGCGCTTCGTCTAGCTCTTGAGCAATAAAGCCCGCTTCCTTCTGCCCAACCTTAGCGCCATCACGCATGTTCCACGTAAACTCAACGGGGTTCAGCGAGTTAACAAAGTCCAGACCAACAGAAAGGTCTTTGATGTCCTTCTTGTCTCTGCGATCTGACAGTGCTGTAATGGACGTAACTTGAGCGCGAATAGCTGTAATGCTTGTATTACCGAGTGTTATTTCGTTAGACACATCTGCTGCGGAGGCGGCTGCATCGTGTCCAATGATGGTGTTATTGCTACCAGTCGTTAGGACATCACCCGCCTGTACGCCGAGAAGTGTATTGTCCACCCCCTCCGTAAGCTCGTAACCTGCTCTATAACCAACAACGACGTTGTAATCGCCGCTGGTTAAATCATTTCCAGCCTGACGACCAATAGCAATATTGTCCGTTCCCGTTAGAACACCTACGCCGATTGTTGAATAGCCGATAGCAGTATTAAATTGAGCAGTTGTTGCGTTGCCGCCTGTATTATAACCCATAAAAGTATTGTAATTGCCGCTGGTTAAATCATTTCCAGCAAGACGGCCAATAGCAATATTCCTCTCACCAGTTAAAACACCTAAGCCAATCGCTTGTCTGCCAATAGCGATAGTGTCATTAGCTTCCGTTGCGTTATATCCGGCCCGATAGCCCATCATAACGTTGTAGATGCCACTGGTTAAATCGTTGCCCGCTGCTTGACCAATAGCGGTGTTATCAGTGCCAGTCATAACACCCGTACCAATGGCTTCATAACCTATGGCGATGCCATAACTAGCAGTAGTTGCAAATTCCCCCGCTTCGTTGCCCTGAAATATGTTTCCCGAACCTGTGGTTACGTTAGCGCCTGCTTGAAAGCCTGAAAGAATGTTGTGATTGCCGCTGGTTAAATCATAGCCAGCTTGATAGCCAAGAGCAATGTTGTTTGCGCCAGTAAGGACACCTAAGCCAAGAGCTTGTCTACCAAGAGCGACATTACTGTCGGCAATAGTTGCGTTTTGACCTGCACCATAACCCATAAAGTTGTTGTATTGGCCGCTGGTTAAATCGTCGCCAGCGCTTGTGCCAATAGCGGTGTTGGCTGCGCCAGTAAGAACACCTGCGCTAATAGCGCTTCTACCAATAGCGATAGTGTCATTAGCTTCCGTTGCGTTAGCGCCTGCTGCGTAGCCAATAAGGGTGCTGTATTCGCCGCTGGTTAAATCTTGACCCGCTGCGTAGCCAACAGCCGTATTATAATCGCCAGTAAGAACGCCGACACCAATAGCAAGCCGACCAATCGCGGTAGTTCCAACTGCTGTTGTGCTATTAAGAGCGGCTGAATGTCCAAAAGCGGTGCTGCTGTCACCCGTAGTTAAATCTTGTAGGGCGTTGAGGCCCATAGCCGTATTAAAATTACCACCAGACTCAATGTTAGCAAAGGTGCCACTACCAAAACCGACGTTTGAGGTGCCGGTAGGATGCGTAGCTTGAATGTTTACGGTGCCACTCGGCATAGACAACGACGTAATGCCGTCTACGGTCCCCCCGTTGATGTCAGCGGTCGTCAGCACAGAGGACGCGATGGTGATTACACCGGAGCTATCTGCGATGGAGCCTGCGGCGGTACCGTCCTTAGCTTTTAGGTTAGTGACCTCAATGTTCGTGGTATCCACCGTAGTGGCGTTAGCGGTCGTGAACGTGCCCGCAGCTGCACTTGCGCCGCCAATAACGGCACCGTCTACGGTCCCTCCGTTGATATCGGTGGTCGTCAGCACAGAAGACGCGATGGTAAACACACCACTAGAGTCGGCGATAGAAGCCGAAGCGGTACCATCTTTAGCCTTGATATTGGTGACTTCAAGGTTCGTGGTATCCACCGTAGTGGCGTTAACGATCTCGGTCTGGCAGGCTTCCACATTAGTGCCGTCGCAGAAGAGAAATTGCGTCGCCCCGTTAGCAACGGCAACACCTGTACCGCTAGACGTCTTCAGCGTTACAACCTGCCCGGAAATGTTCTTTAGTATGTATAGTTTGGCGGCTGCCGGGCAAATAATAGTAGCAGCCCCCGCTGGCTGCCCCGAATTGTCATCAGCAACAAGCATGGCACAGCGAGATTCAGATGTCGTCCCATCCGCAGTAGTCAACGTATGGGAGTTTGAACTCCAAGTGTTTATAACGGCTAGACCAGCGATAGCCTGCTCCACCATAGAAGTGATGTTATTGTTTACAACATCGCCCCATGTACCACTTAGCTCCCCCGCAACAGGCAGAGCCAGCTTTAGTGTACTTGTATACTGTGTCGCCATGGTGCGCCCCTAAGCTATCCGAACTATTGCAGTGCTAGCGTCTGCCGTCGGGAATTGAACGGTAAAACTATCCGCAACGGTGGATTTATCGCTGCCGAAGTCGAGGACCGCCACAGCGGGGTTGCTACCGCCAGATTGATATATCAGCGCCCCCCTAGCCGTAATAGTCGCGGTAGACCACGTGGTGTCACTAAAATCTAGGAAGGCAGTGGTCCCGGAAGTCGCGGGGGCTACCACAGTCAGGGTGTTCCCCCCGGCTGTATACCCCGCGCCTACAACCTCATTGGATGAAGTGTACGCCGTAGTGTCCGCGTTCAACGTAGCAGCCGACGTAAATAGCGCGATCTTGAACGTTTGTGACGTGTTGGAACTAAAATCCATCTCGCCATCGAGAAGGGCTTTTTTGAACGACGTACACATAGTTTGAGTGATTGCCACTGCCTGCCCCTACGTAACCGGTTGTCGGTATTGCCCAGAACGGTAAGCATCCTCTCGAAGCCGCCCATCGCCTAACTGTTTGAGCAACGCCATTGATTGGGCGTATAGTTTCCCATACAAGTCTATCATGTCTGCTTCACCTTTAATAAAGCGGATAGCCTGCATGAGTGCGCCATTTAAGAGCGCGGAGTCAAACTCATCCCCGAGGTAAGTAGTGCCCGCAGTAACAATTGTCGTTGGGTAGTGGCCGTAATTTAGCTCAGTAACGTAGTTAGCGTCCGGCGTAGGGCCTAACATAAAACTGCCATCGGAGAAGTACGCGTAGTGGACCGGCAACCCGCCGGGAGAAGCTGCGGGGTAGGCCTCGCGGATGAAATTGACATCCTTATTGAGCAGGAAGTGGTATTGCCCACTACCGTCCACAACGGCCAAAGAGTACGTCCACAAGAAATCACTCGGCGTACTAAAATAGCTGTTGCCAGACGTCACAGCCCCCGCTGCACTTTTGCGGAGCGCCGGAATCTGCACAGCGTTATATATTAACTGCTCCGCCTGCTCAGTGAACATAGCGAGCTGGTCAGCCGTAAAGGTCGTCTCACAGATATCTTCTATGTTGGCTGTTAACTCTGTGTAATTCATTGTTACGCCATAGGCCCACGGGCCATAGTGCCTTTAACAGCCGCGCCAACGCCCCGAACCTTAACTCCAGACGTCTTAACGTCCTTCATGCTAGGTTTAGGTCCGTATACTTTAGGTACACTCATGACCTTAGCGGGGGTATTGTTGTCTTTTTTCATAACTAGCTCCTATCCTGTGGTAACCGTAACGGAACCAATAGAGGTTATACCTACAAGATTATTAGGGGTTAATCCATAGAGGTCTTGCAGGCCAACAGGGTCCCACCCGAATTGAATGTCTCTACTAGCCACTAACTCTGCGGAGTCGGGGCGAGGATTTTGTAAGGCCTGCGGGTCGTCCACCGGGTATTCACCTACATGAAGCTGGGGCTGGTCGGGGTTCCAGCACTCGGAGCAGGCTTTGATATTAGTGTCCTTCCCCTTGCGTACGAGGCTTTTTAAGCTCCGTAATTTGTACTGGAACCCACATACATCGCAGATTCCTAGCGCTTTTTGTGCTGAAGCGAATCGGTTAGACACTACTACACCCTCGCCATTCTAGGCACAAACCGAACGGAGGCTTTTTCCCTATCCTCCCCCGCTGCCAATTGAAATTGCTCCTCGTACACCGCTTTAAGCATGTCAACACGGGGCATAAGGTCTGGGACTTTAAGTGCTATGTAGTAAGCTAGCCCAGCCACAAGGCAGGGGAAAAACCGGAAATTCATATCCGCTGTCTGAACACCACTACCGGCATCCTCAACACGGCGCATACGCCAATATACAAATGTATAGTCGTTACTGTCCGGTACAGGCCAAATATTGATGCGTGGTGCGTCTCGGAGCCGCTCTACCCATACCTGAACGGGGCGTCCCGTAGTCAGTTTATTCGGTATAGAGGCAAACGTGCTAACACTTATCCGGCTGATCGTAAGGTCAGACTGGGTGGACACATTACCCGCACCCGTACGAACAACCTGCTCTAGAAGGTCAATGGTGTCCGCAGGGAGCGTATACTGGCCCGTTCCGTTCGTGAGGCTGAGAGAGCCACTGTCAATGGTCCACATATTGATGCCACGGTTCTGCCACTCGATAGTAAGGAGGTTCATAGATCGCCGCGCCGTGCGAAGGTCATAGCCAGAACGCATCTCGGACCCCGCGCGCTCCCACGCCTCTTCAGCTATCTCCGTGAAGTCCATATCAAAAGCGGTTGTGCCAGATGTGGTCATTTTTTCCAGCCTTTACGCGCTGCTTGCTTAGCTTTATTAGACAGCTCGCCGTAGTGGAGGAGTTTTTTTGAGGTTTTAGACATAACCTTACCGGTCATAATCGTGCCGTCAGGGTGTTTGTGTATACCCCCTAGATGCTCCCGCCCATTGGCAAAGTAGTGTTTTACGCCCTTACCCATCGAAATGCTCCCTAACTTCTTCTAGCAGAGAGGCCTTAGTCTTGCGACGGTCCAGCTCCACGCCGTAACCTCGCATAAGCGTCTCTAGTTGGAGCTTAGTCATGCTAGCGTATTTCGGAGGAGCTTCCACGGAAGGCTGCATGGTAGCGAGCTTGGCTTCAGCTTGCGCCTTAGACATAAGCTCGAACACAACTACATCGTAAGTTCCGTCCGGGTTATTAGTCCTTATCTGGTATACAGGCTCTCCAGTGGAAAACCTACCATTCTGAAATACTTCCATCACTTAGACCCTTTCCGCTTGGTGGGAGACACGCGCCGTGGCTTACCTGCGGGTTGGCCCAGACGTTTCTTCTCGCCAACCTTCTTGCGTTTCTCAGCTGTGCTCATCTCGCCGCTAGTCTTAGGGGTTTTACTGGATACTCGTTTAGTTGGCCTGCAGTAGGGGGTACCCCGTTTTTCACCAGCCTTGCGGCCACAAGCCTTACCCGTGCTAACGTCCTTCCAGTCCTCTTTGAACCAGCGTTTTAATGCTGCTCCCTTTTTGGTCTTGCGAACGGCCATTAGCCCCCTGCCTTTTTCTTCCTGCATTTAGCTATTGCCCCGCTCGCATACGCGCTCGGGAAAACTTTGTAGGAAGACTTAACTTTACGGTAACACGCGTCCTTAACTGCCCCGCCCTTCTTGTACCTTCTGCTAGAAGAGCCACAGTTGTCGGGTTTGTAATAGCTACGCATCAGCGCATTTTAGCTTTGCGTACGCCGCGTTGCGCAATACCAGCGCCGCGAACCTTACTACTAGACTTCTGAGGTGGTTTCTTTGTCGTTACCCTCGTGGGTTTGTTTGTGGTTTTCTTTGCAGACTTCTTTGTGGACTTATTTGTGGACTTCTTCACCGCTCCCCCCTTGGCAAGTAAAGCACCAGCTGCACCAGCAACCGCCCCCGCTACAGGGTCGGCAAAGCGGGCGGGGTAGGCTACGGAGGTACCGCCACCGAGGTCCTTCTGGACGTCTTTAAGGCCCGTTCGCGCCTGAACAGCATTATTTCTAATATTGTTGGAGGCGTCACCAATAGTCCCCAATTGATCTTTGACACTTTCGGAACTTCCCTTACGTCCCGTTCCACCAAGTGGAGATGTGGTGGGGTTGGAGGTAGTAGGATACGCAGGGCGGACTGAGCCCTGGCCCACAGCTCCGAGGGGTGACGATGGCCCCCGCATATCGCCGCCCACGGCGAACTTCTTAACTGACCTTGAGGGCTTCTTTGCGGCCTTTTTGTTCACCGCCCCACCGCCAGTATACTGCGCCACGCGCCCTGGAGTGCCGATTTTATCGTTAATACTGTCGATCGCCCTACCGGCCATCATTGAGGTCTGGCCAACTAGCCCAGAGTCATTTTCTATGGCCGTTATGTTTTTTTGGATACCGTCGCCGTCGCCGTAACCCCCGATAACCATGGGCGCGGCGTTACCCCGCATATCGCCGCCCACGGCAAACTTCCTAATATTCCTAGTCTTCTTAGTTTTCTTAGGCTTCATAATACTACACCCCTTAACGCATCCTAGCTTTGCGTACGCCGCGTTGCGCAATCCCGCAACCGCGAACCTTGCCGCCAGACTTCATACCCACCTTCTTCTTCTTCTTCTCCTTCTTCTTCTTCTCTTCAAGCATTTCGCGCATTTTGCGCATCTGTTCTGGGGTTAGGCCGTCCATACGGTCCATTGCACCGGGCGGCATGGGGCGAGGAGTATTCCTGCGTTGCATCTCCCCTAGGTCCAACACGTCGGGCGCTCCGCCTGTAGAGCCCTCCGCCATGGGCATCCCGCCCGCTTGGTACTTCATAGCTTTGCCACCAGCTTTGTAGCCACTTTTCATCTTCATCATTCTATCTCCGACGTTAGCAGTTCCATTTACGTAAGCTCTTATTGATACGACTATTAGGGTCGTTTGCCGTCTTAGAGCTTGTGTTACGTTTCTTCATGCCCTTCATCCGAGCGCAGAAAGATTTGCGGCGGTTTGCTGCCTTAGAACCCTTCTTGAGTTTACTGGGCTTGGTAGTCACGGCGGTCTTGAGTTTACTACCAGGGTTTTCCCGACGGTAGCTCGCCACACCTTTTTTGTTTAGCCCACCAGACTCGCTCTTACCCTCCTTACGCGTCCAAGCGGCGGTACTACCACCACTCTTAAAAGACGCGTAAGGGGGCTTAGTATAGTAGCGTCGCACAACTAGAACTTCTTACGCATATACAAAACGATTGTATACGTATCCGCGCTAGTGTGCCCTACCGTGGTGAAGTTAACATCCCCTGTTTTACCAGACCCTGCATTGTTGGTCAGACCCCCAAAGATAGTGTAGTCGTGACTACCACTCTGGTTCTCTCCCAGCTCGATACAAAACTGGTCAGTAGAGGCATCCCAAAGTATCTTCACTTTCATGCCGATACACTGCCACCAGATACGCTCTATCTCTACACCCGTGCAGGAGAGACCGTTCTGGTTGGGCTGGAGGGCGCTAACGTCGACCTTAGTAACTGCGGACTCGCCAGTACCGTCAGACACGTTGGTAAACTTCATTACCGCGTGCCCAGGGCCGTCGACTAGCGTTTGAGAGGTTACAGCATCAGCCATAACTACCTCCTACGACTGGTCGGTAAATGCAGGTGCGTCAGCGCCCTGCTGATAACCCCAGATGTACCAATTTACGGTGTCTTTAGCTGCAATGTTAATTTCCATCAGGCCAAAGTCAGTTAGGGTTAGGATAGAGTTCGAGTTCCCGTCGGCATACACACTCGCGGGAGTACCTGTGATGTGGAGGACACCACCAAGATAGAAGTTAGTGTCTGATCCGGTATCAATAATAAGGTTTTCAGTCTCTTCAGCGGCCCCACCATAGACTAACTTAAAGCTGGCCCCTGCAACGGGGGAAGGCAGCGTTAGCGTACGGTTAGCAGCGAGAGCAGGCACTACCAGGGTGCGTCCGCTGTGAGTGGCGTTGGTCAAACTAGCGTTAGCGTCGGCTAGCGCAACAGGTGCGCCTCCATACGTAGTGATTTCGGTGATTGCGCCTGTGGAGGTACTCTTACTGACGGCCTTAAAGGTGCTCTCAGAACGCACCGGGCCTGAAAAAGTCGTATTAGCCATGGGAATCTCCTGTCGTGGCTAGTGTCAGCTGTGGTATACAGCTGTCAGGGATAAGATATAGTACAGAATAAAAAGGGGGTAGCAAGTACCCCCCTTTCTACGCGTTGCGGCGTGTAAACTACGCGCCGGGTGAGCCGAAGACCCCAAGAGGATCAGAGACACCAAACGAATAACGTTCGCGTGCCTTATAACGGCTGTTGCCCGTATCGAAATCGGCGTCCATGGACGTCTGCATCGGAGTACGGACAAAGTGCTTGAGGCCGTTAGGAACGTCAGTCATGAGGAACCAAGCGTTCGTATCGGTCAAGTAGTGGTTAATTGCGTAACCTTCAGGAATAGCGCCGTTGTTACGGATAGCGTTGATGTCGTTATCCGCCGTACCGACACGACCTTCAGTCTCCAGAAGTCGCGTAGCGACAAACTGGAGCGCCGGAGGAATAACCAACTTACGCGGTTTAGCCGCAATAAGAAGGCCACGTTCGTCCGTCCAACCAGCGACCTGAATGATCGCAGCCTCAAGAGAAGTCTCGTTGAGGTCCGCAGCGACAGCAAGGGTGTTTGAGTTAACACCCCCTGAAACAAGCGGGTGGTCGGTAGCGCAAAGAACCTTGCCGTCACCATAGGTAGTGCCACTGAACGCGCTGTTCAGCACAGCAGCAGCCTTGACCTGTTTGGTGTACGCCATAGCGCGGGCGAGAGCCTTCGTGTAACGAGACGACAGGGAGTCGTACAAGTTATCTTCAATAGCTTCCTCGGTAACCGAGAAGCCCATCGCGATGGTCTCGTGCGTGTAGCGTGCGGTCCACGTCTCCTGCGCATTGTCATATTCGATGGCAGAGCCTTCGTCTTTGACCGGCGCAGCAGAGAAGCCCGACAGCTTCGTTTCTTCCTCAAAAGAGCGATCTGAGGTTTCGGCCTCAAAAATCTCTTTGTGCTCCTCGCCATACTTGGCGTATTCAAGCCCGAACAGTGCGTTCAAACCGGGAAGGAGCTCTTTGAGTAATTGGGCGCGTGATATAGCCATTTTACTTCACTCCTTACACGCCGGTTACGTTATTGAACTGGTGACCTGCGTTCCATTTAACGTAGGCCTCAGTATAACCACCGGATGAGTTTTTGGTTTCTTCCACTAGTCCGACAATACGGAACGGAAGAGTGTTAGTGGTGGCCGACGTATCGTTGAGCCCGCCACGAGAATTACCCGTCACAGAATCACCGGTATTATCGACGCCCGCGCAGTTTGCACCGATGTCCGTAAGTGCATAATCTCCGACCGTAGTGCCCGAAGACAATACAGCAGCCTTAAACAGTACGTCCGTGGCATCCACCACATACGCCTGAATATCAGCAGCAGCAGTGCTAGCCGGGAAGGACTGACGGAAGATTGGCTGCGAGGTGCCGGGGTCCGTATACGTAACGCCAAGAAAGACGCCGATTGGCGTCATAGCAGCATCGAACGTGTCACGCTCGATAGTGCCACCGGTAACGAGTTTAACAGCGTCCCCGTAGAAGATACTCGTAGCATAGCCACTAGCAATGCCATATTGACGAGTAACGCCTGAGAAAGGACTGCCGCTCAACAGCTTTACCGGAGCGAGCCCGTAAGGGCCGCTAACAGTAGGATAAGCCATGTTTAGCTCCCATGGTTAGGTTAAGTTCCATTTCCGAATGAGACCCGCGTCTTACGCTCGTTAAAAAGCGGCATACGTGGATCGTTTTCTCGCATGAGGTTGTTATCTACGGACTCCATCTGGGAACGGGCTTGTTGATTGTAATAATCAGACCGTTCGTCAACGAGTTCCTCTGGAGCCTTACAAAGCAAAAGACCACCAATCACGACGTTATCCTTGAAGCGGTCTTGCTCCACGGAAACCATAGTAATTTCGGGGTGGTCTGAAGCCTTTACGGGCTCCCAACCTTCACGGAGTTTTGAAGAAACGTTCGTGGCGTCAAGTTGACCTTGCGTAGATACACGTACCCAGTGATACCGGTATCCGGGCTCGGGGTCCGGTGAGGGAAGTACCTCTGGACGTTGCCAAGCACGGCGACGAGTATCTTTCTCGCGGGTAGTGTGTTCTCTGTTGGTACGATTATCAGCCATTACTTTTCCTCATCTCTAGTGCAACCTGTGCGGCGTAGTCTTTAAGGGGGACTCCAAGTCGTTTGGCTAGGTTTACTTGTGTCTGCGTTAGGGTCACCTTTTTAGGTGCTGTGCTCCGCGTAGCGGGTGCAACCACATTAGCCGGACGTCTAGTAGCCCTCTTACTGTCGCTATGCTTAATATCTTCCGACACGTAGTCGAAATCATTAGGGAATACTTCTCGCATACGCGCGTTCAATGCGTCGTAGTAGTCGTCGCTCTGAGGGTCTACCCCAGAGTTAACGAGTTTGTTATGCAGTCCCAGCGCAAAACTCGTCATTTCGTCGTCTGTACCGAACCACGTATTGGACTTAGCCCACTGCGCGGCCCGCTCATCTACTGGTGCTGAGACGATGGTTTCAGTATTATTAGCAGTATCTACAGCGGTATCTTCCTCCTGTAAAGAAGGAAGTCTAATAGCCTCTAGACGATCTGCTTTAATTTTAGCGTTAGTCAACGCTTCTTGAGCGTTTAGTACCGCCTCGGAATCTCCAGACTCGTAAGCATCCTTATACGACTTCTTTGCTTGCTCTAGCTCAGAAGCCACTGACTGCTTAGCTTGTCCAAGGAGAGCGGTCTGGTTCTTACCAACGGTACCTTTTAGATCGCGGTTCTCCGCGATGAGCTGTTGGGTGTAGCGTTCTAGTTCTTTCTGCTCACGTAGCGCTAATTCTTTTGCGCGCCGTTCGTCGTGGTAGCCTTTACTGAAATGCTTGATGCGGTTCTTAACTTTTTCAGAGTAGTCCGCGAGTTCATCATCAGTTACAGCTTCCGGCGGATCAGACGCCCTACGGCCACGATCTGGTTTAGGCGTATCATCCACCACCTCAATATCAATATCTTCATCTTCTTGAGGCGGCGTAGTACGCTCCGAGAGATTATCGGCAACATCGCTAGGCTCTCCTATAGATAACGCGCTGGACGGCTCCACCTCGATCTCTAGATTGTTTTCTGTGTCCGGGTCAGGAAGAGAAAACTCAACTCTCTCAAACGGCATTATATTTCTCCTATACAGTCATAATACCACGAGGGTCGGGAATAACGGCTTCAATAGAGTCGTCGTTCATTAGACGAAGCTCTTTGCCGTTAACCTTAAAACGAGTGCCGGTGTTCATGCGGAACATCACGTAGTCTCCTGGCTTGCACCAAGGACCTTCAGGGAAACGTTCTTTATCGCTGTACGCGTCGTTCCCCATGTCGAGCACGATGCCCATGATCGACATGATGTATTCTTTATGTTTTTCGGTCTCTGTCTTCAAAACAGAACTACCTACATAGTGGTCTTCTACTTCAGGGAGTGCGACCAACACCCGGTACCCAACAGGCTTAGGAAGCTGAGCCTCCCACTCCTCATCGGTAATATCCGGCTTAATAGTAGCTACATTAGTCATCGTTATCATCCATATGACTGCGCAAGAGGTCTTCCATGTATGAGAGTGTGGCGTCGAGACCCCGAACTACACCACACAATTCCCTATACTCAGCGTAATCTTTAGGACCACCCTGAGATAGAAAATCTACTGCAGAGGAGCGTTGCTCCTCGACTTGATCTTTCAGCACGTCAAAGACGGTTTTTGCCATGTGTACTACTGACGTTTAATTGGTGTGGTAGCGGCCTTGAATATCTCAAGGTTGAGAGTATCGGAGGATATCTGTTCTTTTACGCCTGCTTGTTTGGCGTCTATAGCTACAGAAGCCGCCTCCAACTCCAGTTTTTTAGCCGCCAAGAGAGCATCAGTACGATCAGCCTTAGTTTTACGCTGTTGCTCAGCCATGCGTACCTGCATATCAGCCGCATCCTTCTGAGTTTTTCGTTGGACCTCAGACTGTTTAATCGCGGTCTCTTGTTGGCGTAGCTGTAGAATGGGGTCTTGCGCCTGCTGCTGCGCCTGTCGTTGCGCGGCCTCTTGCTTATGACTCTCTGTGAGCTGTTTGCCTGCATCTGCGACCAGCTGGGCGAGATACACTTCAACGTCCTGCGGTAGAGTTTCACCTGGGGGTGGGAGGGGGGCACCGAGCTTCTCCTCAATCTGTTTGCGATAATTAAACCCTAAATGCTCAGCAAGATGTGCCTGCAGGGATGCCATAATTTGCTGCGCCTGCGGGTTTTGCCCAATAACCTGCGCAACCATGGGGTCCTGCATAAACGCCGTATGCGCAGCAATATGCGCATCGTGGTCTTGGTAGATGAAAGCGCGCATAGGCTTGCCAACAAGTGCGTCCATGTTCTCGCTAACAGGGTCTTTAGGATCAAGGTCGTCTTTGGTGGGCACAAGTTTGTCGGCGTTTTTAATGCCAAGCACCTCAATCATCTGGCGATGCAGTGCGGGTAGGTCATATATCTGCGGTGCCGCTTGCGCCATCTGGAGGACAGCTTGGTATTGGACCACACGTTGGGCCATAGTGGAGCTGTTAGGGTCGCTGACGGGGATTACATCTACCGCAGCGTAGTCAGCTTGACGGGCGGTAACCTCCCCTCGTAGGGGCTCATATCCGTACTCAGCGGGGGCATACTCCTCCATGATAGCTTTAAGGAGCTTAAACTCCTGCTTCATAGCAAAATGTACACGTGCCTGGACCGCTGCCATTGGCTTGAGAGTACGTTCAAGAAGCGCCAGCGTAGTCCCAACCGGCGCGTTAGCGGACATATCAGAGATATTCATATCGCTGATAGCCCCTAGCCTACGTCCTTCAGTAGTTATGGTATTTAGGAGCGTAAGGAGCGTCTGGGACGGCTCTTTATAGGGCAGCGGCATAATGTTATCGCGCACGCTACCAGACGGGACGTCCACATCTCGCCACTCTCCGGGCTCAATCGGCGTATCATCCCCCTTAATGCGTAGCCCTCGCGATTTAAGGCCCCCTGGGAGGTTAGACAGCGTACCTGCGTCGACCAATTGACGGATTATGGACGTACCAGCCTTCGCGTAGCCCCCGATAATATGGATCAAACCAAGTCCGTAGAACCCAAAACCCGGCACATAAACATAATGTACGAAATGCTGCCTTTTTAGCATCAAAGGGTCTTCGGGGTCCCAGTTACGGCGGATGGCTAGGACGGTGTTAGTCCCGCGTTCAATAGTCACTACGTAGGGGCGGGCTATGTAGGGAGTACCGTCCTCGTCCTCGTCCTCGTCCTCGCCGTCAATACCGTTAATAACCATATCGACATGGACTTCGTAGATTGCGTAGCGTTCGTCGTCAGTGATTGAATATCCGCCTTCTTCGGCTTTTTTCTCTTCGATATCAGTGCGGTAAGCGCGCGGCTCCCCTAGCTCTACATCCCTATAGAAGCCACTAGCCTGTAGTTTGCGGAGTTCGTTCTTAGTTTTACGCATGATGTGCGTAACACGCTCAGCGCTCTCGATATGAGACGCGCCGTACGGGACAATAACATCCTCTGCGGGCACGTAGACAGCCACTTGGCGCATGATATTAGGGTCGAAATACACTTTCTTAAAGGCAGACCCTGCTAGCCCTAGACTATAGAGCATACGTTCATGCTCGGGGCGATACTCAATCATACGCTCCGTAAGCTCATAGTTCATGTCCGCCTTGACGCGCTCAGCTGCCTCTAATTTATCTTTATCTTCTTTACCGAGGATTTTAACTCGAACAGGCCCTGCGGCAGGGAAAGTTTCGCTCATTGTTTCCGCTTGAAAACGGATCGCGGCCTCGGCGAGGACCGTAGAGAACACCCCGCACGCGCCCTCCCACGGGTCTGTACGCTCTTCGTACTTGAAACCTAGGACATCCAGTCCCTTAACGAAGCTGTCCGCCCAATCCTTACGGCTCTCAATATCTGTATCGACATGACCCACCAGCTCGCTTGATATACGAGTGAGTTCCATATCGTCTAGGGACTCAGCCAAGTTATCATCAAAAGCGGTAGGCCCTACGTCTTCGCCAGGAACGAGAGTGATCTCTACGCTGCCGTCATCCATAGTAACCATATCGGGATTGACAATATCAATCTCAAACCCTGCGCTCGTATCGTCCATCTCAGATTCTTCTTCAAGTCCGAGTGGTGCTGCGTACAGCCCTTTTTCAATAGCCATGGTCTATCCTCTAATAGTAGCCGCCCCGGCGTTGCTTGAAAAACCGAATAGGGTCAGGTTCATCCGAAGGTAACCTAATAAACCCGCCCTGTCTAAACCGCATAAGGGCCATAACGGTAGAATCTACCAAGTCATCATGGCTCATAAAGGGGAATCCAGCAATCTCTTCTACAACCTCTTCCGCCCAACGGGTTTGAGGAACCCATACCATACCGGAAGCTACTATGTCCGCCACGGAATTTAGGCGGGCTAGCTTGTCCCCAGAGCCCCTGTGGGGGGTATATTCTTGGACAGGTAGCCCCATACGTCGCATTTCTTGGTATACCGCTGTACCGGCGCTCTTCTTCTCAACAATAAACGAGTCAGGTTCCCACTCAGCATATTCTTGCATGGAGAGTTCTTTTAGCTCTGGGAACTCTAGTCGGTCTTTTATACTGTTGAGTAGAACGATGTGGTGTGCGCTTTCCTCTTCGTTAAAGAACACTCCCCATGTTGTAAGGGCTGTGTAGTCCGCTCGGTTGTGTTTTTCTGCCGCCGCGTCCAACGACATTATAATGTATTCGCATTGAGGAGCGTCTTCGGACTCCCATGTGCGCCACCACTCGCGCTTGACGATAGATGCCTCTTCTGCGGTGGGATGCTGTTGGTACTGTGCATTCCATTGGAAGACCGGCATCGACGCTTTGGTGCGCAACAGCGCATCCATATCAAAGAACTCAGGCCATAGCGGCTTCTGTGTGGTGCCACCGTCGCTATCGTCAACATCTAGTATAGCGGGAAACTCTACGACCTCATATTGGTCGGAAAGGGTGTTCTGCGCCATGTCTCGTGTGACGCGCCCGGTGAGGTCGTCCATGTGCCATCGGGTTTGGATGATCGCCACCCTACCCCCCGGCATGAGTCGGGTTCGTGCCCCGAAGGTAAACCACTCGTAGGCTTTCTCAAACACTCCAAAATTTCCGTTAATGACATCTTGTTCGGAATGGGGATCGTCAACGAGCAAGAGGTCAGCACCGCGACCAGCAAGGGCAGAACCAATACCGCACGCATAATATTCACCCCCGGAGTTGGTGTTCCACCTACCAGCGGATTTAGAATCAGATGCAAGGCGTACAGTAGGGAATATGTCTCGATACGCGTCTGAGTTAATTAGGTTTCGTACCTTCCTACCAAAATCCACAGCCAGATCAGTGGTGTGCGACACCATCATGACCTTCTTATCGGGGTTACGCCCGAGGAACCAAGCAGGAAAATATATAGATACAAGCTGGGATTTACCGTGTCTGGGCGGGATATTGACACATATACGGTCTTTATCGCCCCCCTCGATATCCATTAACATGTTACCGAGCATACGATGGTGCTTACCGACGATGTAATCTGGCTGCATATGCTGACAGAAGGCGATAAGGTCCTTATAGGCGGCCTCGTTATGTTTGCGGTTGGTTAGTTCATCCACTAAATTGTCTAGTTCAGCCACTTCTTCGGGAGAAAAAGCGTCTAAATTAGCCAGCATGTGCTCTATCTCGGGTTCTGTGAACTCCAGAGCTTGATTCATACCGCGTCTTCTGTAGCGGGGCCTAGCTCGGCGCTTACATCAATCGCTTCGCCGTCAATCAGGATGGGTTCGGCGTCGTCTTCCGCAGGATTTACGAGTTTAGCTAGCTTAGAACGCAGTTTATCCCGTAAATCATCCGTAGACTGGTGTGTCACAGTCACTTCTGACTTCTCTGAGAATAACCCAACGTCCGAAATCTTACCTAACAGCTCTAACGCGCGGACCCGGACACGAGGATCGGGGTTATCCGTCTCTAGAATGAGCTTATTTGTAACCATATGCCGGATTTGTGCCGCATTTTCGGCAACAAGGTGCCCAAACTCCTTCAAAATACTATTCGTAGCGATTATTGACGCTGGTGTTAGGGTCGCCGCACGTTTTAGAGTGACTTTCTTGGAAGTGCCGAGGGGGTCAGCAGCATACTCGCTAGTAAGTGTAGCTGCTATGTCTTTATCTTCGGCGGAAGGTTCAGTATCCAGGCCGTGCTCAGCCAACTCCGTAGCCGTGTTGGCTGCGGCGTCAATGTATTCGCTGAGATCATCGTAGTCAGCGCCCTCTGGCACTGCCACCCCAACCTCTGGCTCTACGGCAATAGTCATACGTTTTGCAGGCCCATCAGTAGCAGTTGTATACGCTACATATATTAACCGTATCCCCCTATAACACTGAAGATACACGGGAGCAAGTAGGGACGTAAGGAATAAAAAGCGTGATTTCCCTGTAATATTAAGCTAAAGTTTGTGTAGAGGGAGAGCAAACAATGCAACATGTGACGTTAGAGAGCTATACGCGACGGCAGGGTGCCCGAGCAGGTGATACCTTGGTGGACGACATCGCGTATTTCGCGCGGGTGAGTAACCCGACAAGCCAGATATCGGGCCTAAACAACCAGGGCCTCATCAACTACCTCATCCGGCACAAACACTGGTCGCCGTTCGAGATGGCGCACCTGACACTAAAACTAGATACCACGCGTGATATATCACGCCAAGTGTGCAGGCACAGAAGCTTCGCGTTTCAGGAATTTTCCCAGCGCTATTCCGCCACCGAGACCAACGGAGACCGGCGCGAGGCACGGCTACAGGACCACGTTAACCGGCAAAACAGTTATGAAACTGACGATGACGGGCTAATCGGTTGGTGGAGCGACGTCCAAGATAGTCTGTTGGCATCCACATTTGACGCTTACGATGCAGCCCTGAAGAAGGGGTTAGCCAAGGAGGTTGCGCGAGCGATTCTTCCAGAAGGCCTGACGTTCACCCGGCTCTATATGTCCGGCTCAGTGCGATCTTGGATACATTACATCGAATTGCGAACGGACCCCTCCACGCAAAAAGAACACCGCGATCTGGCCCGCACGGCTGCTCTGGCCATTGAACCCGTATTTCCAATGATTTCGGAGTTTGTACGATGAATGTGGAGGTCGAGCCACTCAATGACCGCCCAGGTTATGTGAAAATAACGATCCGAAACGCTCAGACTAATGGGGTCAATGGAGCGACGATCCTCCAAGACGCATCCACCGTGCTGACTTGGGCCATCGCCTCGCTCATCATCCCGCAAATCCATAGCGCCAGCGTGGTCGCACACCGAGCGGAGAATGAAGCGAAGGATGCCGAGATTAAAGC
>FUIF01015168.1_pt1 | contig 26211 bp, 51 predicted proteins | sample 1003461 | NCBI WGS metagenome assembly FUIF01 (sample SAMEA80401918, study PRJEB19352) | marine metagenome
GCAGCGCGTTCTCTGCGTCGTACACGTCGAGATCGAACTCGCTCACGGGCACCTCGGCCATCACGAACCGATTCTTCTCGGCGATCGTCCCGGTGTACCCGCCGTGTCCGTACTCATGCCGCGCGTCCTCGACTAGCTCGTCGAAAGCAGCCTTGGCCGTCGCGCCTTTTCCGATGACGAAGAAGCTCTGTCCGCCCACTAGTTCAGCTCCTTGCTAAAGATCGCGTCGTAGTTGTTGCGGTAGGCAGGGGTCGAGACCTGCGCAGGTCCGTTGCCGCCGGACAGCCTGAAGCTGTCGCGAACCGTGCTGTTCTCGTCGACGTACATGTAGGTCGCCTCGGGATCCAGCGGAACACCGTCCGGATGCCTGCTGGCCTCGCCGTAGATGACCTTGTCCTCGCCAACGATCGCGACTCGGCGCCTGCTGGGCTCCTCCGCGGACTCGCCGAGGTCGTAGATCTTGGCTCCGGTCGGCAGAGGCTGGTTGTCCTCACTCATGGCTTTCCTCCGTATCAGACGATCAAGTGCCTAGCCTCAGCCCCAACAAGCGGACGAGCTGGCGTACGTAGTAGATCTGTTCGGCTAAGATGGCGAGGGACATACGGGTCAATGGATCGGCATAGCTAATGCGGGCCAGAATCTGACGCGGACGACTCAGCGCCACCACGCAGTCGTTGCTGAACAGCTGCACGCGGGCTCGGCGCTTCATTTCTTCGACTTTCTGACGGTGTAGCCCAACGACTTAGCCAGCTCCTTCAGGTCCTTGATCTGGTCTTGCTCTAACTCGCGCTTTCGCTGCGCCCGAAGCCAGTCCTCAAACACCTCCTGCTCCTCGCGCGTGATCTTCCCGAGCTTGCGAAGAGCGCCGACGAACCTGGTGACGTAGGTGTTGTACTTGCCGAGCATCCTCCCGTGCCAGTCGTCGATGTACCCGCGGCCGATGACGTGCCAGGTGCCGTCCTCGAACCAGATCGCGATACCGTCGTTGTCAACCGGTACCACGCGAGCCTTCACGCCCCGGTACTTGTCCGGGACGTTGTAGCGACTGATGTACTTGTCCAGCAGCTTGTCGATCTTGGCTACCGTAGCCTTGATGCTCACCATACGTCCTCCGAGAGCAGTCTTTGCGTCGGCTCTTCGATCTGCCCCGCAGCATAGGCGATGGCCGCTGCCGGTGCCCTGCGGACCCAACGACCGAAGCTGGTGATGAAGCCCTTGTCGTGTGCGCGACTCAGGATGGTGTGGTCGACACCGGCCTCGTACTCGCAGATCAGGTCGACGTGCCGGTTCGGCTTCATGGCCTGGATCACGGAGCCATCATCCTCGAACCGGATCGCGACACCGACGATGGTTTCGACCTCCCCGCAGCTCTGACAGACCTGGCAGGGACGGCGACTGATGTCGAGCCTCGTGCTCTGGTGTCGGCAGGGGTTGAGCACCTCGCGCAGCTTCTGGACCTGTTCGGTTTCGAGGTGAATGCTGTCGCCACCGATGGGCGCCTGGAGGTGGAGATGGGCACGACCGTCGTCGAACACCTGGACGCTCAGCGTTCGGCCGTGCTCCCGGCTCTCCTTGAGTTCGATCTTCTTCACGCGCTCTCCTTGAGTTCGTAGTGCATCTCCATCCCCAGCTTCTGGGCGTAGATCCTGGCATCACGGATACAGGTAGCCAGACGAAGCTCGGCAACGACACGGTTTACCTTGGCCGTGGCCGCGCGGATGTCATCGATCACCAGCTCGGTGACGAAGTCCGGTATCTGCGCACAGAGGTCGCAGACCGGGAGGTTGTCGGCTTCAGTGCGTTGGGTCGCGGGATCACCGCAACCCATGCACTTTTTCGCGCGCTTCATGCCGTCACGGTCTCGACGTTGGCCAACTGCCTGCGCTGCACCACCTCCGGGATGTCCTCCCAGTCGTCGAGCCGGATCGGGGCTTCGCAGACCGGACAGAAGCACCGCAGGTAGTCGTACGATGCACCCGGCTCGCGCTGATCGCTGTAGCGCACGCGCCTGACTGAGTCCTTGTCATCAGCCCGAACGAGCAGCTTGGACTTGCACACGCGGCACTGCGGCTTCCAGCAGTAGTTCTTGTGCAGCTCGCCCTCTTCGATCACTTCCACAGCCATTCAGTCCTCCTGTAGTACGTAGACCTCGATCACACGGACCTTGCGGTTCTCCACCAGCTCGTCGACAGCATGTCGGGCGTCTCGGAAGTCCATGCCCTCGGGCGGGTTGTCGTCGATCGCCTTGCGGCTGACGAAGCCCTTGGCGGCGATGTGCTCGGTGACGATCCGCTGATGCTCGGTCTCTATGGACCGGTAGTCCTGGACCCGGGGCTTGATGAAGTCCTCGTGCCTCGGCAGGCCGCGCTCGAGCAGGACTTCTAGCGCTGCGGAGTTCGCGGCTTCTTCGGCCACACGCGTGCAGTCGCCGCAGAGCCAGATGGCCTCACGGCCGTGCTTGCGGGCGGCATCATCTCCGCGGCCTAGCGAATGCAGTAGCTCGATGGTCCAGTGACTGACCATCTCGCTGTTGAGCTTGATGCGTTGGTGGATCCAGCGCGCAGCCGCACGGACACCGAGCCCCTTCTTGACCGGCGTGCCGTCGGGCATGCGGGGCCAGTGGTCTTCGACTCCGCAGCAGTCGCAGATGAAGTAGTTGATCTCTCCCATGTCGGCTCCTAGCAAAAGCACTGGGAGATCCCAGTGCACGAGTCAGCGTGCCCGCAGCATTGCCCGATCGAACAGCCATTGTTCGGAATCGTTGATGCCACAGAGCACTCTGACTCGGTCCTCCAAGACCGTGATGTACGTCATCCCGGCCTCTTCGCAGTCGTTGCAGTGCGTGCCGTCGCCGTCCCGACCAGGCCAGGGACAGGTGCCAGTGTAGACCCGGCCGCAGAGAGTCGCGGCGAGCCGTACGCCCGGTGGTACGCGGCCCTCGAACTCGGCGTAGACCTGGTCTCGGATCTGCACATCGCAGCGACGCTCTCGGTCGAACTGCACGACCACAGCGTCGGGGTCCACAATCGTCAGACCGACCCGGTCGAAGCGCCAGCCGTCGCCAGCGCATTGGATCTCGACTCGGTCAGGCAGCACCCGAACCAGCTCGGGGTCATCCCCGATGCCTTCGCAGGCAGATGGGGCCACGACGGTCCCGGTGCTGTCTCGGCCGCAGCCGAAGTCCGGACAGACTTCACCGCTGTGGTCGCAGAGCGTGCCGAAGTACTGCTGCGCGTCGGTGGTCAGGCCGACGAAGACGGCGGTGCCGTCGACGCACTCGGCGTAGCGAGTCCCGGGCTCGAAGGCCTCGGGACCGGCATCGACCTGGAATCCGGCGTCAGCGATGGTGCCGGCGTCAACCGGCTCGGGGTTGTTGTCGCAGCCCAGCAGCAGGGCTACGGCGATGATGGTGATGAACAGGCGCATGTGATCTCTCCTCCACATGCTTATAGGTCAGATCCGGCCTCCGGTCCCTCTGAACTGATCCCGAGCTTCTCCTGCACGGCCACGTAGGCGTTGCGCTTGCCGATCCACATGCGGGTGTTGACGCCGTTCTTGTCGATGTACAGGTTGGCCTCCTTGATCTGCGCATCGACCCACTCCCTGAAGTCCTCGGGGAAGCCGGGTCGGACCATCTCCATGTGCGTGATGACCGGCCACCAGCTCGAATGCGTGGTGAGCGGGCAGTGCTTGGCCTTCCACATGCTGATGGCGTCCTCGGCATCCTGGGCGTGGATGACGTCCTCGCCGAGATCGACACCGTGCTGGTTGCTGTACTTGATCTTGTACGTTCCGCTCATCGGTCCTCCTGAAGTACGAGCAGCTCGGGATGCCACGCCCGGGTGCACGTGACTCGGCTGCGGGCCGACATCTTCTCCAGTAAATCAATGCGGGTGTGCTTCGGCAGAACGACGTAGCCGTTGTCCACCGCCAGGCACGCCCGGTCGTCTCTGTAGAAGATCTCCCCGGGCTCTCGCCTGCTTGGCGAGAAACGCTTGCGGACCAGCTGTCCTGCGTGGGCAAGACCACCAGTCTCTTCCTCGAAGAACAGGGCGATCTTCTCGACGGTGTTGGCGACGGCGTTGTCGATCGCCTGCCGGATGCAGCGCGCATCGCTGGTTCGCGTGGCCTCCGATCGATCCAGCTCGAAGGATCCGCCGAGGCTTTCTAGCAGGGCTTGTGCCTCATGTTCTGGCGTCCACTCCTTGGGTCCTGGCTGAGCGTGTGCGTCGCTGGCCAGCAGGTATCCGCGCCCACCGCAGTACGCACAGCCCTCGGGCAGGCACGACGGGCACTTCCTGGCTCCGATGGGCATGCTCATCGGTTCTCCAGGATCTCGTCGACCATGCTGATCAGGTCTCGGGATGCGATGTGACTAACGTAGTCGACGTCCTTCCCTGCGTACTGGAAAACGGCAAGCAGAGCCTTGGCCTTGTCTTTCATCTCCAGCAGCTTGTCCGCAGTCACGCGCTTTACCTTGCCGAGACGAGCGAGATAGCCGGTCTCGGCCGGCGCTTCTACACGCACGTCGCTATGATGCCGTAGCTCGGCGATGGCGTTGATCGTGGCCTTGTTCGCATACACCTCGATCCAGCGGATGACGGGACCACGGCTCTTGCCGTAGCAACCGTACGGCCCGACCACGACGCCCATGTCCCCGGGACGCACGACAGTGTCCTCGAACTCCATGCGACGTGTAGCGCGAACGATGGTGCCGGGGCGCAGACTCTGATACTCGATCTTGCTCATGATCACCTCCAGCCGCTGATAGGCAAAACGAGGGACAGAGTCCCCCGTCGCCCTAGTCGGGCTCGTCTTGTCCTTCGACGCCCCAAGTCACGTGATCGGAGTCCAGGGCGTAGTCGGACAGCGTGCTGATGAGCTGCTCGTGCAGCTCTTCGGCTGTCGGTCGATCGTCTTCGGTCTCGACGTCGACTGCAATGCGAAGCGTGACCCAGCACCGGACGGTCTTGGGCTCGTCGTAGTCGAGGTCGTTGGGGTACTCGTCACCCATCGGCCCAGCGCTCCAGTGCGTACGACGTCAGGACGTAGCGTTCGCGGTAGGTCTTCAGATCGCGCTCGCTCTCGAACAGCAGCTCCATGAGTCGCTCGATGGGTACCGGCGTAGTTGGTGCCGGATCGATGCTGAGCATGTTGGTGATGTGGAAGCGCCGGAGTGCGGCACGCTTCCAGCAGTACGCCAGCACCATCGGCCCACCGGTCTTGGCAGACTCGACGAAGCACAGCGGGGTGATCAGCCGCTCGGTGCGATTCTTGCGGCCGGTGACGTAGACGATATGCAGGGTCTTGCCGAAGCTGTTCGCCAACGCCCGTACACGTCTTGCAGTGTTCATGCGTACTCCGCCAGCAGATGGTAGTCGGACACGAAGTCCGGGGGCATGTTGAGGTCGGCGATCAGCTGATCGAACCAGTTCCGGATCTCGGGACCGAGTCGTTCGGGCTTGACGCGCTCGCTGCCGTAGTCGATGGCGCTGGCGATCTCGATGCCCCAGGCGCGCGAGCCGAACTCGTAGCCGTAAGTGATGACCTTCAGGCCCCAGCCCTGGCTACGAGCCTCGAAGTGCTTCTCGATCGCGCGACCGAGCGTGTAAGAGTCCTCGCGCTCGCTTTCGGGCACGAGTTCGACCAGCCACGGCGGGAAGCCGTGGACGTAGTCGTCGTCCCAGTGATCCTCTTCGCTGCCGAAGTCGAGCCCGTAGATCAAGTAGGCGGATGCAGAGCGTCCCATCAGGTCTCCTCGAACAGCGCCTTGAAGGTCGCCACGAACTTGGTGGTGTAGTTGAGGTCGTGCTCGTCGTTGTAGTCCTCGACCATCCGGCAATCGATCTCGATCACGTCCGGGCCGATGATGTGGTTGGGGTAGCGGGTGTGCTCGAACATCTCTCTGATGCCGTCGGCCCCCAGCTCATCGTGATCTTTGAATGCCAGGACCACGCGATAGACGCCCAGTGTCCAGGTCTCCTCCTCCTCCTCCTCCTCGGGCTCGGGCTCGGGCTCGGCGACTCGCGCGAAGACGTCGACGCCCCAGGCCTCGTCGGGGTAGAACTTGTGCGTGTCGGTGTCGTACCACACCACACGAAACGCACCCTCGGTGGTGTCGATGATCATGCCGCGGCGGCCGTTGGCATCTTGTACGGGTTGGTTCAGAACAGGCATATCAGTCCGAGTTGGTGTAGGTCAGGAAGCCCCGACCGTAGTTGCAGGTCACCGGGATCCAGGCTTCGCCCCACTCAACATCAGGGTCTTCGGCCCGTTGGCGGTCGAGTCGGATGCCTGCGTTTTGGTAGCAGATGCAGGTGAGTCTGATCTGTCGATCAAGGCCATCGAGTAGGTCGGCATCGGGTCGCAAGTGCTTGTCGTAGAACCAGTAGCCCTCCAGCTCCGCGCCCGCGCCGTGCTCGGTGTCGAAGAAGTCGATGAGCATTAGGTAGCCCTCGATCTTCGGATGCACGCAGGCCGTGCCGCCGCACTGGTTGGTGTACAGCACGCCTGTGGGTGCCTCGATCACGATGCCGTAGAACGGGAAGTCTCGCGCCAGCTCGACCACCGGCTTCTCGGCCGGGAACGCTGCGCGCAGCCGCTGACGCAGATCGTCTTCGGACTCCGCAGCCTGTAGCTCACGAAGCAGGATGACCTTGGCCATCTGCTGCCGTGTCTCCCAGCTGTCGGCAGGATTGAACTTACCCATGCTCCTCCTGAAACTCGATCCAATCGGACCAGCAGTTGATCAGCTCGCGCCCTCGACTTCTAGCGAACCGCACGCAGTTGGCGGTGCCGCCGGAGCTGCCGTCCCACAGAGCCAGGACGCTGTCGCTGTTTCGCACCATCCAGATGTTGCGGCGCTGGAACGATGAGGCGGCAGCCACGGTGCTGATCACGCGCACGCACTTCGCCGCGTTCAGTAGCAGCCCATAGCGGCGCTGAGACTCGGCTGGCCACTTCCTGGGCTGCCCACGGAACGGGACAGCGGCCGTGAACGGGATGCCTAGTTCCACGCAGGCCTCGGCGATCGCTTGATCCCAGCCCAGCGCCATGCCGGTGATGACTTCCTGCGGCTCGAAGTTCTCTAGCTCCAGCACGGCGAAGCGCAGTAGTAGCTCTCGTGCTTCGTCTGCGTAGCCGCCGAGCTTGGGTGGGCGGTGGCCGGTGACCGCCCAGACGCTCATCCCAGCACCTCCCTAATGCAGTCCTCGCAGCCGTTGTAGATCTCGTCGATACTGCATTCGTAGAACCCGCCGGCAAGGTCCACGAACGTCTCGTCGATGACCTGCTTGCCGCAGGCGCTGGTCCAGATTCGATCACCGTTCTCGTCGGTGTCGTCCTCGTCCTTGAACACGTGCAGCTGGTTGTCGCTGCACTGCACCCAGTTCAGATCGCTCATCCGACTGGCACCAAGTTTTCTTCGAGGTAGTCGGCGATCTCGAAGAAGTCCTTGCCGGTGTCGTTCATCTTGATGGCGTTGTCGAGCACGTGCTTCTGGGCCTCGCACTCAGGACGCTTGGTCTTGTCCTCGGCCTGGGCTTCGGACGCCTCCCAGACCAGTCCAGGCCACTGATCGGTGTAGTGCTCGTAGTACTCTTCGTTCCCGGCCTCGAAGTCGGCCGGCGGATAGCTGGGGTTGTCCTCGAACGTCGAGTCCTGAAACCCAGGCCCGAAGACCTCGCACGCCACTCCGAGACAGCAGTACCCGACTTGGTGGTCGTTGTCCTTCTTCAGCTCGTGTAGGGCCTGCTTGTACTTGCCGGAGCGCAGGGCCCTCAGCCACACGGCCTTCTCTTCGGCCGTGATCGGTTGGTCGTAGACGTTCCTCACTTGCTTCTCCTCATGTGGTTGATCAGCACGTGGCCCAGCGCGGCTAGGCCAATGAGCGCGACGCCGCAGAGTACGAGCGCCACCGCTCCTTCGCCCAGCACGTCGTAGGCCAGCACCGGTAGTGCCCCGAAGCAGGCACCGACACTGAACGTGAAGGCCGTATGCGGTACGCGGCGCTCCCGTAGTGCAGAGACCACGACAATCAGCACGTAGCCCATGCCCACGAACAGCATCCAGTATCCGATCGCGTTCTCCATCAGTTCTCCGAGATGGCGTAGGTGGTGTGCTTGGTGATGTTGGCCGCGTACTCCTGCGGCGTCAGGGTCTTCGCGCACTTGTCGCAGATCTTCATGCTGACGTTCTTGAACGTCGGGGGTGGTTTATGGCTTGGGAAGCTGACGCTCCACCATGTTCCACCGCAGTCCCGATGCCGACCACGTGGCTTGGGATCCACTTCTGGCTTTGCCGCTTCGCGGTAGCCGCCCACGAACTCCTTGGGCTCGTTCTCGGGCTTCCGCAACAGCCGCCCGTCACTGCGGCGGGCGTAGACCACGATCCCAACAAGCACCGCCGCCGCGAGCCAACGAGACCACAACGGCGTGCTGCTGTCACCGCTGATCGTATCGACCACCAACGAGATGAAGTACGACAGCAGCGTGCCGTAGATGATGATGTAGGCCTTCATCGCGGCACGATCCGCCAGTCGACGTAGCGATGGATGCGGATGCCGTCGAAGCACGTGCAGATCCGGTGCTCAGAGTCGTTGACCAGCGTTCGCCAGGAAGGTAGCTCCTGAGCGTTGCGTCCGAGGCTGTTGAACCGCGCGGTGCGTTCGCCCTGTACTCGGCAGATGTCGGTACACGTGGTCTCGAACTCTTCGGGATCGCTGGCCGGCTCCGGCATACGGTAGATGCGGCTGGTGTTGGGATCGAAGCCTACGGCGTCAGTAACGAGCGCATCGGAGATCTCAGCGGCATCGACAGTGATGGTCGGCGCAGCCACACGCACCACCGGACGCTGCGGCGTGAACGCGGCCTTGGCCAGCACCCACGGCACAACGCCGATGATCACCAGGCAGACGACGAGGAACGCCATGTTGCCGGAGCTGAGGTGCAGGCTCTTGCGGCCATGCAGCGTCAGGGCATGCAGCGTGCGATCCAGGGTCCGCTGCTGCTCCTCCAGCCGAACGATGCTGTGGTTGTTGTCGTCGAGTCCGTTCTCCAGGTCTTCGAGGACCTCCTCCACCGGCTTGCCGACCACCTGCCGGTACAGCGGGTCGTCTTCGTCGGCGACCAAGTAGACCTTGAAGTCCTCGTCGATCATGTCCTTGGCCATCTCGTAGTGGTCGCCGGCACTGATCTCGTCGTGGCTGGCCTCGACGTCCACCACCATGTAGTCGGGCTCGCCGGCAGCGTTGTTGCCGAACACCGCGCACTTGATCGATGCGGGTCTCTTTTTTCGTGTCCATCTCTCCTCCTACGAAAACTGCTTCACAGCCACTGCGAGCACCAACGCGGCGAATACGCCAGTGCCGAACCAGATCCAGCGAGCGATGCGATTGAACGCTCGATGCCGCGCTGACTCGGCCGCAACCAACCGGCAGATGGTGAACGCGAGGTTGTCATCCCCAACGATCTCCTTGAGTACGTCGTACCGGCTCTCGTCGTTGTCCAGCGCCGATCGCCAGCGTTTCATCTCCCCGGCTTCCAGCAGATTGTGCTTCATGCCTCCTCCTTAGCTGCTGATAGGGCGTGGTTCAGAGCAGCTAGCCCGGTGCTGCACACACAGCGGTAGTCGGGTTCGTACGCGATCCACCACTTGTCTTCGGGTAGCTTGCGGTCGTCCGGCTCCAGTCTCGTGGTCCACACGGCCTGGAAGACATGGAACACGATGCGCATCACGATCTGTTCGTCAGAGGCGGGACCAACCGAAACCTCGCACTGAACCAGCAGCTCACGAAGATGCAGCCAGCGCTTACCCAGTGCTGCTGTTGCCCAGCCGGACATGCTCGTCGAGCAGCTTTCCCATCGGGTTCTCGGTGCGGATGCGGCGAACGAGATCGAGAGCGTCTTGCTCGCCGTAGGCCTCCAACAACTCCTCGGCGCGTCGGCGCATCAGCGTGGCACCCCGTCGCTCCGACGCCATCAGCACGGGCTGACTGTTCTGGACCTCGGGCTCGTCCTCCAGGATCTCGCGCAGGGCGCTGGCCATGTCGATAAGGCGTTCGCAGGCAGAGTGGACCAGCGCCCAGTCGCGCTTGCGCACCGCGCCCTTGAGGTTGCTGGTGGCGGTGTAGACGCCGAGTGCGGCGCTCAGCACAGCGTTCACTTCAGGTCTCCGGACCGAAGCCCGAGAGCGCGCTCCCAGTCCTCCAGTGTCTGGATCTCGGCGGTGCTGGGCTTCAGGTCCACGAGCGCCTCTCGCAGCCGCTCAGTGCGTGGATCACTGAGTTGCTCTCCTCGCGCCAGCTCCCGTAGGCGATCCCGCACCTCCACGAACGGCTCGACCAACGAGCGGTACATGGCCAGCGAACCCCTGGCACCCAGTCGCTTCTTCAGCTCGGTGATCGCGTCCATGTGCGTGGTCAACAGCATGTTGGCGCTGTGGGCCTGCCGACCCCGCTGCTGTCGTAGCTTGGTCTCCAGGTCGTGAACGCGTTCTTGCGCCTCGGTCTTCTGGCACCAGTCGCACCGGCCTTCGCCAGCGCAGTTGCAACGGCCGTCGGGATGCAGGGCGCAGCTGGCTTGCAGCACCTGGATGTGTTCCACGACCCGCCGCATCGCGCGGACTGCGTTGTCGTCCAGCTCCTCGCCAGGAAACAACGTGGCCTCCAGCGTCAGCATCATGTTGTTGTGCGCCGGCAGCTTGGTACGCATGACCTCCACGGTCTTGGTGCTGCCCAGCGCCGCGAACCACTTCAGGACGGTCCCGAGTGCGTGGTTGCCGATGCTGGGCATGAACCCGTCCTTTTCGCACAGCCACTCGTACAGCGCCTGTGCCCGCTCTCTCGCGGTCGGTAGATCGTGGGCATCCAGTGCTGCGATCAACTGCTCCCACGTTACGTCCGGATCCATTTGGTCCTCCTTTAGCGAATACATAGGGGTTTAGGTTCTCCCCGTTTAGCGAATACATAGGGTGTTGGGCGGCCTGGGCCAGCCGTCCCGCACGCGCTCCGGCCAGTACACGCGCTCCATCCACAGCTCGTGGCAGATACTGAGCAGGCACTCGTCCGTTCCTGGCTCAGGAACCAGGCCGTAGGCCTCGAACAGCTGCTCCAAGGTGTATCCGTTGGCGGGCTGCCAGGGCCGCCAGGGCCCAGCTGCTAGTAGGTCCGCTGGGGATGCTGAAGCTCATAGCTTCGGCTCCTGGATACCGAGCACGCGGAGTTCGTGCTGGACCTGCGCGTACAGCAGCTGCACGTCTTCATCAGTCCCGTTGTTGGTGTAGATGTCGAGCCCAGCGATCAGGCGCTTCCACATCAGCATCCGGATAGACCCAGGCTCATCTCGAACTGCGGAGTAGGACGTGGCGTACCGGATGCCGAAATGCAGACTCAGCAGCCAGTACGTGGTCCTCGGTCGGTCTGTCCCGAGGTGCTGCTTGCAGATCGCAGCCCAGCGGTTCCTCAGGATCTCACGTGCCCACATCCGTACTCCTTCGCCATCACAGCTACGACGCTACGTACTTGCACATCGACGAGCTGTGATCGGAGGTGGTCGAAGCTGGCGTAGAACTCCAGCTCCCAGCGCAGGTCCTCGCGGTTGCTGGATCCCAGTAGCTGAAGGTCGTAGCCATCAGCTCGGAGTCGGGGTTCCATCGTCTTCCAGCGCTGCCGGAGCACCTGCGCTGCCCAGCTCATATCCACCCCTTCCGCATCAGCGAGTACCAGCCGACAACGGCATAGATTTCGAGGTCGTTGCGGTCCTTGTCGCTCGCGTGCTTCACGATGCCGTGGTGGACGAACAACATCTCCACCGTGTGCCCGGCGTCCCGAACCACCCAGCGTTCGATCAGCGCTGTTCGTGCCCAGCTCATGTGTACAGCTCCGCCATCGTGCACAGAACAGCACGGAGGTAGTCGCGCTGATCGATGTCGGTCACTGACCAAAGGCCGTCGTACAACACCAGCTCCACGCGTAGGTACTGCCGCAGGACCTCCTGGGCTTCATCGGCATCGCACTCGATAGCAGGCTTGGTGAGGTCATGGCCGTCCGCGATCACACGCGGCAGCTGGCTCACCCACCTGCGTCGTAGAACCTCAAATGCCCAGCTCATCGATACCTCCGCGCCAAAGTGACTAGCGCACGCTCAACATCAGCTCGCCAGCCACTGGAGTAGAAGACGTAGACGCCTCCAGACATGCGGCTCAGGCCATCACGCTCCCAGTTCCTGTGTATCCAGCGTCCGACTAGGACCGTGTGTGCCCACACGGGAGCTTGTTGTGCTCCTCCATCGAGTTGTTGATCCACCTGTACATGCTCCTGCGGTAGTACGGATCGCAGACGTCCACCAACAACCGCCACTCCATTATGTCGATCTCGTACGGTTCGTGCGCGATGGCCCCGGCGTATCCTACCTCGTGTAGCCCGAAGACGGTGTTGATGGTGTCGTCGCAGTTCTCGGCTCCGAACTTGTTCTGGCCAACAAGGAAGATCTGATTCCAGCGCTGATCCAGTATGCAGGACGCCCAGTTGATCGTGCTAATCGACATCAGGAAATACCAACCACCAGCTGATGATGATCTCGATCAGTTGTTCGTAGTCGTCAGTCCGCAGGACGTAGACCAGTCCAGCTGGCACGAGACCCACTGGGCGTGTGAAGACACATCGGCCGGCTTTGTTGCCGTGCCGGATCCCGTGGATGTCGAGGTAGCGGCGCGGGCTCCAGTCCCCGATGTGCTGCCGAATACCGTGCAGCCGATTGCTCCAACGTACCCACAGCGCGGACATCGCCCAGTTCATGCGATCGCCTGCCGGATGTACGGCTCTAGCTTGAAACGCGTCAGTCCTGCGCGGGCCCGGAACTGGTAGCTCACTCCGAACTCCTCCCAGACCTGATCAGCCCAGGTCGTGAACTGCCTGGTCACAGTCAGTTTGGTGTTGTCGATGGCCGCCTGCGTCTTCGGGGCCTGCGCAAGCAACCGATGCCAGCGCCTAACCAGAATCTTTTCGGCCCACACGGCGCCAGGCCTCCACCATCTTGATGTACCCGAGCACGTCGACTGCCACGGCTGCTGAGACCTTGAACGGCCCGTCTTTGTTGTGCCCGAAGTGCTCCAGCAACGTGGCAAGGCCAACAGGCCTATCACGCGGAAGCCGTGTGTCCCATCGACGATGTAACGCTACGAACGACCAGGTCATCGGTACTTGATTCCGTGAGCGACAGCACCGAGCTGCCAGTCCCAGAGAGTGTTCCAGGTCCTGTTTCCGAAGAAGTGACCGCCCATCTCACCCATTTGCTCCGACCAGATCATCGATCGGTAGTTACCGAAGAACCGGATCCGGAATCGATCCTGAAGGATGTTGCGGCTCCAGTAACCCACTCCCCAGTCGCGACGAGCTTGTTCAGCTGGATCAGTGTGATCACGTTCTGCTTGCATGCGTCGTTCTCTTTGCTGCTGGCCTTCCAGTGCTCGGGGAACCAGCCGTAGTGATCGAGCGTTCCACTGAACCACGTGCCTCCGTCTTTGATGCATGCTGCCCGTAGTGGTAGGCACGCTGCATGCGGATGCGTTTCGCCCAGTTCATTTGAACTCGGTCCCAGGGCGAATCACCAGGTACTGCCAGGCCGTGCGCGCCGCAGCGTATGCTCTGCTGCCTCGACCAGTCACGAAGATCCAGTCGTTCTTTCGCGCAGGTTCCTCAGGGTCTTCATCGAACGGATAGAAGTCCCGGAGCAACCTAGCGAAGGGGACGTCGAGTTGGTTGGTGAACACAGCCCAGCGGCCGATGCGAGCGTGCCGCCGAACTAACGCCGCTCGTGCCCAATCCACATCAGATCCGGTGATGCCTGTCGCAGCGACCAGGCCTGCCCGTTCTCCCTGACGTACAGGAAGTCGAGGCCGTAGGCGTACATCAGGACGCTCATCGCGACGTCCATGGTCATGACGACCGAGAACCGTTCGATCAGTAGGTCCTTGATGCGCGTCTGATCTTCGGCAGACACGAGCCCTCGTTGGATCCTACCTCGCGCACCTATACTCAACGAGTAATGCACCAGCGTCCGGACCCAGGCGTGTCGGTCCACGAGAACTGCTGTTGCCCAGCCCATGGGTGGCTTCTCCTTCGGGAAGGTGTACGTCCAACTCACAGAGCCAAGCACTCCTCGCACGTCGGCACCCGGTACCCGAACCCGCAGGGCAGGATCACATAGTGCTTGCATGCCGTGCGCTTGCTGTCAGCGTACTTCGGCTTGGTACGTGGCTGATGGGCGAGACGGCACCAACGCTTGCCGTTGACCACCCCGTCAGGGCCTCGGTCGAGGGACAGCACGCACCATGCGCGCGGTGCCGCAGAGGCACTCCTCGTACCATCGGAGCTGTCGGAGATCGACGTTGAAGTGTCGTCCGAGGATGGCAGTACTGCTTGAGGCGACTGGGTCGTCGCACCAGAAGAGTTCACGATCTATCCACCTTAGTTGAAGGGCAGCAACTGCCCAGCTACCGGCGGCGGAGGTTGTTGATCGACTTCTGGAGTCCATGCGGAAGCTCGGGCACGCTGAAGAACAGCTGCACCTCTCGCATCAGCTCGGCCGGGCTGTCGCTGGTGTGCACGGCGTTGTGCGGCAACCGTACGCCGAAGCGATGACGAAGGGTCTTGGGGTCGGCCTTCGTGGGATCCGTCGCGCCGGCGATGGTGCGCATGACTTTGATGGCGTTGTCGAGCGGGTACTCGAACACGCAGGCCACGACCGGGCCGTTCACCGACTCCAGCAACCGATCGAAGTACGGCTTGTTCTTGTGCTGTTCGTACAGCGTCGCTCCGCTGCGGAAGCTGTAGGCGATGGCGGTGCGCAGCGTGAAGCCGTGAGACTCGACAACGGAGATGATGGCGCCGACGTCACGAGCTTCGACGGCATGGGGCTTGATCATCAAGAACGCGTATTTCATTGGTCCTCCACCTGCTGATAGGGTGGATCGGACGTACGGTACGGGCCGTGGGTGTGTGGTTCTTCGCGCTCCCAGCGCTCGATGTTGTCACACCACTGACAGGACGTGCTGCATCGATCCCAGACCACGCGTCCGGGCAGCGGGCGGCAGCATCGCATCGGCTGCGTCAGGACGTCGAGGAACAAGAACAGGATGTAGAAGCCGAAGAACGAAGTCAGCAGCGCGGCAGCGAGGAAAATCACTTCAGCATCTCCGCTGTACGGTGGATCACTGCCGTCATGTTGGGCGCCGACACCAACGGGTTCAGGACCACGCAGGCGAAGTCGACGATGTCGGGCTTGCCGTTGCGGAACAGCTCGAACCCACCATGAACGATCTGAAATGGGGTGGGCATGCCCAGCCCCGGTGTGATGGTGGCGTGCTTGAACAGCCGATCGTACTCCCAGCCTGCGGCGAGCCGCAGTGCCGATTCCTGGCTCAGGGCCAGACGAGGTGTCGCCACCAGCAGATGCTGGTCGAGCTGCTCGGTGCGTGCCTCAGTGCTCCAGGCCAGCAGCTCACTCGCTCGTATCTCCAGGCTCACGCATCCCCCTGAACTCCCACCGGTCCCGGAGGCGGCGGGTCGTCCGGGCTGCTGTTCTGGATGATGAGCTTGGTCGCTCGGCACCGAATGCACACCGCCTTCTGGCCCCAGCTGCGAGGCAGCACCGTCCCGACCTTCATCGGCGCCGACGGTACCTCCAGGCGCTTGCGGGCCTTGCAGCCAGCGCAGACCAAGTGCAGGTACATCATTCCCGGGCTGGGTTCCTCCACCATCGCCTCCTGCGAGTAGGCCACCACGCATGGCGTGCTGTTGCAGCCAGTTCATGGCCATCTGTTTGGCTCTGTCGATCTCACGCTCGATGTCCCGCTCCGCCTTCTCGGCGAGTTCGAGGCAACTCGGACAGATCACGATCTTGTTCCAGACACGGGCGTTCGCCCCCATCTCCGCACCGCAGCTCATGCAACGCATCACAGCATCCTAGCAAAGAAGAGGGGGCGCGGGGCCCCGCTCTTCAGTCGTTGAGGTACGCGACGTCCGTGCCCAGTAGTAGGCCGTGCTCGCGAATGATGGACGCCACGCGCTTCACCACTGCTTGTGTCCAGGTCAGGTCGTGAAAGGCAGCACGGGCCCAGACGCCGTAGGCGCTGGCTCTTGCCAGTGCCTCAGCTACCGTGCTGGCCATTTCGGGCCCAGCTGTCGTGCTAGCCCAGTGCACCTGGATCTCGGCGTAGTACCGCGAGCGCTTCTTGCTGCGGTCCACCGGCCGGATGTCGACTCGCGTATGTATCCCGAAGGGCTTGCAGACCCGTGGATCGTTTTGGGCATGGTACTGGACCTCGACCCCGAACAGCGTGCGGACCTGCACCGGCTGCCAGTCGTTGTTGGTCGCGCCCGCAGCCTGGCTCCGAGGTACTTCGGATAGCAGGTAGGCGGTGTAGTCTCGGATCAGGCTGTACAGCTCACGCGTCTGGGGATCCATGGAGTCCTCCAGCTCCGTGAGCGCAGCTCGTTGCTCGTCGTTCATCGTTCTCGCAGCCTCACCAACTCGGCCTGGCGCGCTGCACGGCCAGCAAGGAACTGCATGGCCATGCCCCGCGGATCCGAGGTGACTTCCGGAAGGTGCTGGATGCCAGCGGCGATGACCGCCAGCGCGTCGTCGACGTACCCGAGCACGGACTTGCGCCCCCAGCTCGGCGGGTCGGTGCGCAGGCTCTCGATGTTGTCGAGCTTGTCGGCGATCTTGATGATGCGGACGTCGTCGAGCTTGGTGTTGCGCATCACCTCGATCTGGTGCTTGCGTTTGGCCTTGTAGTCGCCTTGGATGTGCGGAGGCAGGGTGAGATCATCGACAACGTCGGCCACCCCCTCGCCGAACTCGTACTCGATATCTTCGAGGCTGATGTTCGTGTCCTCGACGACATCGTGCAGAAAGGCAGCAGCAAGCACCACCTCGGTTCGGGGGTACGCGGACTCCCGGATGTTGGCGACGACGTCGAAGCAGTGCGTGACGTACGGAGCGCCTTTGCCTCTGCGCGCCTTTCGGTACTGGCCGTCGTGCGCCATCACGGCGTAGCGCGCGGCCTTGTGGATCAGAGTAGTCTCCATGACTTCTCCTCCGGTATTGCTTCCACGGGGTTGCCCCCGATCTCTTCGTAGATGTACAGCGCAGCGAGCATCATGTAGTTGAGGAGCTTGGCCTCTTCGTCCTCGTTCCATGAGCTGCGGTTGTAGTGCAGCTGGATCATCGGACGCGGGCCGGTCTCGATGACCTTGCGCAGAGACAGCCGACGACGCGCTGCGTACTCCCACTGCAACGCCGGGTCCTGGTCGCCCAGAATGCCCGACCACAGCAGCGTGCGCAGTCCGATGCGGTTGACTTCGTCGTGCGTGTGCGGGCTGTCCTCCTTCCGCACTCGCACCAACAAGCCAGCCAGCGCCGACGCCGCGATACCGGGCGTCAGGCTACGGCACCGGGCGTCCAACGCGATGCGGAGTTCGTCATCGCTGTCGGCCTGAAGGTTGCGCATGATCTGGGCCTTGACCAACGGCTGCCACCTCCGCGCGAGGATCTCAGTAGCGTGGATCGTGGAGGACACGAGCGCCCCAGTACCACAGCTTGCTGCGGTGTTGTTCCCAGACCTTGCGGAACTCCTTGTCCCAGCGTGCGCCGGACCAGCTGTCCCAGATGTCGAAGATCATGCCGCTGTAGTTCTTGGCACCAACTTCGTTGAGGTGTTCGTAGACGTCGGCACAGACCACCTCGATGCGGGTGTTGGTCTCGTCCTCAACGTCCGACACCAGGTCGTAGCCGAACCAGTCGAGCAGCGCCTGGCTGTGTTCGACCACCACGATGTGCTGGACGTTTCGCTTCTGCGCGACCATGCGGAGGATGACGCCGAGTCCGAGGCCAGCGATCAACGTCTTGCGCCGGGCCTTGCGGACCGCCGGGCGCAGTGTGAAGAACTCCATTGGCGTTGCCGACATCCACACTCGCATCCGGAACTTCGGATCACTGGACCACGCCCGGTGCTGGAGCAGCACCGGAATCGGGACGTCGGCATCGAAGTAGATCTTGGGGGCCGCACGGCCCTTCAGCGGATAGGCATCCAGGCCTTCACCGCGAGGCAAGACACGGTTGCGGTAGACCCACTGCACCGGGTACTCCGAGTTCTCCTGCGGAGCGAAGTCGCAGACCTCGTCGGTGTCGACCACGCCTTCACCGGGCTGCGACGGCGGACAGCGGTTGAGGTCGAACGGGTAGTGGATCTGATGCATGAAGGACTCTGCCGAGTAGCAGACGTCCTCCTTGGGCTTCTCGATACCGGGCTTCCAGCCCCGGGCATTCGGCGCCAGCACGGTCTCGAAGTACTCGCGCTGCGCCTGTTGTTGTTCGCGCTGTGCCTCCCGCACCCGTGCCTGGATGTCGGGATCGAGCAAGAAGAACGGCAGCATCAGCGCGGTAGCCCGATGGCGGCCCAGGCGTCGTCGGGCACGAACGCCACTCGCTTCTTCCTGATGTGCTCGCGCACCTGTGCGTCGTTGATCATGCGCTCCAGCGCCTCCTCGCGAACCACACAGAAGCCGCCGGTGCGATAGGGATTCTGCGGATCGGTCGTGCGGTCCTCGTCGACGCTGATCAGGATGATGCCGACCTTCATGTGGTCCTGGCACTCATCGCAGATGTTGCCGAGGCTGACGCTGCGGGGAGCCTTGTCGGGATCGGTACCGCTCAGCTCAGCCTCCTCGAACATGCGCTTCTGCTGGGCGGTCAACTTGCCGAACAGGATCACGCCCATGTCCTTGCCGCAGAGAAAACAGGTCTCCACGCTGGGATTCACGGCGTGCTTGGGATCGAGTCGAATGCTGCTCATGGATCACCTCCAGCAGCTGATAGGTCAGGCCGCTCGCTTCCTGCGTCGACGACGTCGTCGGCGAGGACGATCGAAGTGCTCTTCGCTCGCACGCTCGTAGGCCTCGATGTCATCACCGAGCGCTTCGGCGATCTCGGGGTACTTCATGTGCGGCGGCGGATCGTGTGGATAGTCCTTCTCCCACAGCACGTAGCACGTCAGCCGCCCGACCTTCCGGTCAGTGGACATGATCCAGCGGTTGCGCCAGAGCGTCATAGAGACGCCGAGCATTCGGAAGTCAGCACTGGTGATGTAGCCCTGCTTCTTGGCGAGCAGGCAGAGCTTCACGGCCTTGACCTTCCAGGGGCTCACCGACTTCGGACTGTTCACGCCCGGCGGAACCCAGACCTCGACCTCCGGGTGCCACAGCGACTTGCTGTAGTACTGGCGGTAGTAGGTCGGAAAGAACGACAGGGCGTAGCGGAAATCGGAGCGGTCCCAGACCTTCTTGCCTCCGCTCCAGCGGGACACACAGGCCTCGGTGACCATGATCCCCATGGCCCTCGCGATCTCATCGAAGTCCGGAAGCGCCCGCGGGATCACTGCCATGTGGTAGTGCGGGCCCTCGGTCGCTCGCGGATGCGGTCTGATCTGCGTCAGGAGCTTGAGGTTGCCGGTGGTCTTGCCCTCGACCCCAACCTGGTCGCCGGCCTTGATGCCCACGGCCTGCACTTCGCTGGTAGCCACCAGCAGCATGTCGTAGCCGCTGGTCTCCGGGAACACGGGCCAGCCGCCGGCCTTCGCGGTATCGGCGAAAGCGACCAGCATCTCGTTCTCGCTGGTGTACGGGTTCTTGAACCGGCCCATGTCCTCATGATGAAGGACAGGCGGATCAGCATCAACTACCGAACGGGTTGCCGCCGGCTGGCCAGAAGTCGTTGTTGATGAACGTGTCCGTGCCGGAGGTACTGCTGCTGTTGCTGTAGATCGTGCGGACGACCACGACCGGAGGCGGACGCGGTTGCATTCGCCGGATCTGAATGTGGTCCAAAGCGTTCAGCACGTCGGTGATGTCGCTGAGCTGCTGTTGCGCACTGGCCAGCTCGTCCTCGGTAGCACCGAGGTTCATGTCCGGATGCAACTGCCTGCGCTTCAACTTCGCAGCGCGGCGCACACGGGTCTTCAGAGCCTCCAGCTTGTTGCAGGCGTCCTCGAAGCTCGTACTGGACGTCACCGCCACCTGAAAGTCCGTGCGAGTGACTCCCAGGGTCGACAGGACCTCGAACAGCTTGGCCTCGTTCAGCTTCATGCCGGCATCGTAGCAAAAAGAAAGGGGCCCGAAGGCCCCCTTATTCAGCCCGCGGGCCGCTCTGGTTCGATGTGCTGGTCGATGAACTGCTGCTTCCAGCTCTGTGGTCCTGCGCGGAAGCGACGCTGGACGTTGAGGATGTAGCGTCTGCGTACGGTGGTTGCTGAGCCGCTGTTGTGGATCGCCCAGAACGTCTCGTCGCAGCTGAAGCGCCAGTGGATGACACGACTACGGCCCGTGCTTCGGATCGGGACAGTGTCTACGCCCGAGAACACCGGATGCTCTTCGCACCGTGCTCGATACAGTCTCAGCGCGGCTCCGAAGGCGCGCAGCGACACCTGCATGTCCACGAGCTGCTCCGGCCGCTCGATGCCGACTCGGCGAGCTACGGTGCCGGGCCACCGGAACTGCGCGAGGCCGCCGTCCATCGCACGGATGCCGTGGTCCTGGCGGGCCTGAGGATTGCGCAGCAGGTGCAGAACGTCACGCCGTGTCGGCCGGCGTCCCAGTGCACGTCGCAGACGGGCGAACTCATTGGAGCTGAAGGCGCAGGGGTTCATGCCAGACTCCTGCATCAGCTGTGCCGCCATCCACCACGGATCGAGGTCATCACCAGCGGCCTCGACCAGCGGCACGGCGATCGATCTTGCGTACTCCAGCGCCTCGGGACTATGTCCGCGGAAGCGCTCACCGCACGGCTGCCACCACAGGTGCCTGCGCTCGGTCGTGGTCATGTCGAGGATGGCCTGTGCCACGCTCTCCGTTCTCGTCAGCTCCTGTGCCCGGGCCTCGGCGGCCAGCGAGATGAGGATCAGCGAGAGGATGTAGATCAAGAACTTCATTCGCATGTCAGTCTCCCTAGTCGACGCGGTCCGGGATGCCGGCCATCGGCTTCATGTCCCGGTGGAAGCGCGTCTTCCCGTGGGCCGCAAGGGCCTCCTGATGCTCCGGCGTGCCGTAGCCCGCGTTCTGGGCCCAGCCGTACTCCGGGTAGGTTTCGTGGAGCTGAAGCATCAGATCATTTCTGTGGGTCTTGGCGAGAATACTGGCGCCAGCAACGAAGGGGAATTTGCTGTCGGCCTTGGGGATGAACCGTACCCAGAGGTTGAGTCCTAGCTCTCGCTGAGATCTGCGAAGCCAGGAGACCAGGTTTGGGTCTTCGTTCCCGTCAACAACTACGGCTAGTTGAGGACCCATACCATATTCGATCAGCGTGTCGAACACTGCTGTGAGTGCATGGCGTACGCCAGCACGCAAGGATCCGCGTGCACCGAGCGTGTTGTACTGCTGCGCCGTGACTTCTTCGATGTGACCGGCTAACGCGTAGCCAACGATGTCTCCGCATAGCTGGCGTCGTCGTCGATCGCTCAGCTTCTTGCTGTCATCGACCCCGGCGCTACGGAGATAGTCGGAGTCGCGCATGTACCCGGCGAGGGCACAGACCGTGAAGCTACCGGCCCATGCCCCCGTACCACTCTCGTCGACTCCGATAGTGATCATGTCTTCGCCATCAAAGGGGGCGCTCGGTCCCGTCCTCTTCGATGATCGTCCCCAGCGGGAGGTTCTGCGGGGCGAACGCACCTTGGCGGACGCGCTCGAAGACGTAGGCATCGTGCACCTCCTTGCTGGCCTTCAGTAGGTGCTTGAACAGCGCGGCCTGGGCACGGGCATCGTTGAGCGCCACGTGCTGCGGGGTCCAGAACGGCTTCATCAGCTCCTTGTGGTGAGGAAGGCTGCCGTCGCCTGCGGTCCGGTGCGGCACGCGCTGCTGCAACACGGACTTGTGCGTCAGCAGATCGAACCCACCGAACATCGACCAGCCCAGCTTGCTGAACCGCTCGTACTCGTAGGTGAAGGCGTAGTGCCGCAGCCAGTGCAAATCGAACGTGATGGGATAGGCGACGAAGACGATGGGGCACGGGCTGTTGTTGATGACCTGGTGCTTCTTCCAGCTCTCGCGCCCGGCAGCCGTCATCATGTCCTCGGCCTTGGCCTGCACCGCCTCGATCCAGTCCATGAACAGCTTCATCGCGTAGCTCGGGTCACGCCTCGGCTCCGCGAGCGTAGCAGCCAGCGCCTCGGCGTTCTTCTCCAGGTGCCACCATTCCTTGGTCTGCGGATCCCAGTTGTGTCCCGTCGCGTTCGGGCCGCTGGCGTAGATGTTGACGCTGAACTCACCGATGTCCGGCATCCGAACCAGATCGGTGAAGTCGTCGGCGACCGCGACATCAACCACCGCGCCGAGGCTGAGGAGATCGTGATGCGTCGGGGTCTGGCCGGTGGTCTCGACGTCGAAGTTGATGAAGATCGTCATGCGTTCTTCCCTCCGTGGCGGCTCGGCCGCGTCATGTTGTACGTGTGCTTCAGCGTCATCAGCTCCTGGAGATCGATGCGGATGCCCACGCGCGTCAGGATGCCGGCGAGATCGCCGATGCGGATGACGGCGTCTGCCATCTCGATGCCGAGGCCCTCGGGCTTGTAGTGGGCCTTGATGTGCCCCAGCACCTCGGTGCGATCGGTGAAGCTGCCGGCCCAGTCGAGGTCGCGGTCGATGATGTCGCGGCGTAGTGCCTTCTCCAGCGCCACCATCTCTTCCGCCACCAAGGTCTCCAGCACGTCGGACTCGAAGACCTTACCGATGCCGGGGATCTCCCACCAGACATCGAGCCGGTTGTCTCGGTACTCCTCGAACGCCTCGCACAGCTCGGAGCAGACCAGCAGCAGCTTGGTGCCCAGCATGCTAAGCACGACGGCCTGGTCGAACGTGCCTTCCGAGGGCTCGTACGCCTCCTGCCACCAGTCTTTGGCAACTGCGAGGTCGTGCGAGGCCTTCTGCCACTCCCGGACGGTGACGGGCCCTAGCTCCTTAGAGCCGGACTGCTGCGGGGACTGCTGCGGCTCGTACCCGGCGTTCAGGAAGGCGATCTGAGCCGCGCGACCGTTGTTGTTGATGTCCGCCGCCTGTCGCGCCATCTCCTCGCGCACGGCTTCGTCCAGGGTTTCCTGGCTGTAGCTATCGTATCGACTCATGAACCCTCTCCTTGTAGAGGTTGAAGATCAGTGGGATGCGGCAAATCGCTTCGCGGGTCTCTTCGTGGTCTTCGCCGCTGTCGAACGCATCGAGCGCCACGGCGTTGTTGTTTACCTGGATCCACAAAGCATGGTGTAGCGCCGAGTCCTCGACCTCTATGCCGAGTTCGCGAAGGACAACGCGCTCCACACAGAAGCACATCGCCTCGTTCCAGTCGGCCTCGGAGGAGGACAGGTTCTTGATGGCCATGCCGACTCGGTCGGTAAGACTGCCGTTCGCCGACCACACCGGCGGCGCAAACAGCGGAAGTCCGAGGGTGATGGCGTGCGCGAGTTCATGCACGGCATGCTCTACGGGATCGAGCCGCTCGTCTTCGATGTCGACTAGTCCGGCATCGTTGGGGAAGACGATCCCCATCTTCGACGCCATCAGGTGCGTGGCGTCGACCAGCAGGTCGACCTCGTCGTCGGTCACAGCTTGACCAACTCGTCGATCAGCCGCTTCCGATCGTCGGCGCTATCGAGGCACAAAGTGTTCTCGCGCTCCAGCAGCCGGCGGAGCGCATCGACCCGGTCGCGGAACACCAGCTGACCGTTGACCAGCTCGTACGGGATCATGGAACTCGGCAGCTTATGGCCGGACTTCAGCTGTCCGACGTCGATCCCGGGCTCGTCATCAACGAACTCGGGATCGTGCACGGCGTGCTCCTGAAGGAAGTAGTCGAACTCGTCTTCGTCGACGAACTCCTGCACCTCCTCCATGGTGTTGGCCACGATGTTGATGTCGAGCGCGTAGCGACGCTTCTCGGTGTACGTGATCTTGAACACGGGCATGTAGTACCTCCAGCTACTGATAGGCAAAGAAGAAGGGCAGATCGCTCCGCCCTTCTTCACATTCCAATATCGACTACGGGATCGCATCTACTGGTTCAGCTGCCCACGTATGGGCGCTGAAGAGGGCGTTGCGGTCTCCGGCCCGGACGTCATCCCGGGCGTTCTTTGGTGCGCAGTGCCTCTTGCGCAGTGTTCAGTAGCTGGCGTACTACATCGTCCTCACCTCCCTCCCAGTGCCATGGAGCCGGGGGGAGTCGAACCCCCGTCCACGACGGCTTCGATTACTGCATCTACGAGCGTATCTTCGATTCGGGGCCCGAGGACTTAGGGGATCCCGTGCTGAAGCAGCTACCCCTGGGGGCCAAACGGCCCTCCACCACTCTCAGAGTAGGAGGCATGAGCCTCCCAGGACTTCGGTGGGGAGCCTGAGAGGCGCTCCCGCCTGCATCCGCTGTATGACGCTGGCCACCTCTAGCGGAGGTCGAGGGGCCAACGGCTCACGCCGCCAGGGGCAGATCGTGAGCGGGAAGGGCGTTGTCGTTCGCTCTTCTGGGTGATCGGCTTCGTAACCCAGCCAACCGATCAACTGGGACTCGCAGCAGCATCTCCTTCCACCGTGTCGAAACCTGTCGGCCCCGAGGAATAGATCCTACAGTCACTCATAGGACATCACCAAGCGTTTTCACGCCGTCGAGTACATCGGGTAACTGAGCCAGGAAGCGGTGGGACTGGTGTTGTCCGATACCGAGGGCCAGTAGCCGTAGATCACGGGAGCGGGAGCGGGAGCGGGAGCGGTGGGGCCAGTGCCCATCTGTCGGCGCTGACGAGCGGTTGCGCGCGCTCGCAGCTCGTCGCAGATCTTCTTGAACTTCGCTTCGTTCTTCTCTCGGATACGCCTACGTGGTCCGGGCTCGTAGCTCACACGCTCCACACAGAGCTGTCGGTGCGGTCCAGGGCGGTGGTGCAACTGCCGGAGCTTGGGAGGCTTGCCAGGGCAGCGGTACGCGCTGCGGCGCTGCATCAGGTTCTTGAGTCCGCTCACGGCAAAAGACTAGCCCGAGAAGGCTAGTCCCGTCACCACGGCCGGGGTCGGACCAGGTAGGACCGACTCCCATACGCTGTGACAGCTGATCGACGATCCGAATACGCAGACCGTGCGGTCCCCGGGCATCACGTGGACGTCCGTGGCGCCGGCGATGCTGATGACCTGCTCCGGACGGCTGTCGAAGAACGCGCAACGCACCTCCGTGGAGGTGGCGTAGCAGTTCAGCTCGCCATCGGTGCTGGTCCCCGGGCCGTTGCTGATCGTACCGGCCGAGCTGTTGTACGCTCGGCAGTCCCAGATCTCAGCGACCTCGTTGTGCCGGCAGATGTCGGCAGTATGCGTGATCGCGATAGGTCCGCCGAAGTCCGACATGGTCGTCGGAACACCGCCGTTGTACAGCACGCTGCCGCGACCGCCACCGAAGCGGCTGTTGATCACGAACCCGGGCCGACCCGGCGTACCGCCCAGTTCCGAGGTGCTGGCGACCTCGGGGTTCTCGGCATACTTCAGATCCACCATACCGTCGTGCCAGCACCACATGCCGTCAGGTGTCTGTGCGCAACCGAACGCGCGGGTCGGGCTCGGCCACATGAAGTCGACGACCACCGCCGAGGCCGTAGCCGGATCGATAACGTCGCGTCCCATGCAACTGACGGCGCCGCTGGCGCGCTGAACACACTCACCAACCAAATCGATGATCGGGTCGGCCTCGCCCGGTGTGCCGTCGATGAGCCGGACCTCCTCCGGCGTGAGGTAGCGGTTCCAGCACCACTGCTGGCCTTCGCTGAGCGCACAGTACCGGTTGCTAATCGCAACCACCGTGCGCGGAACCGCGGCGTCCGTACCGGCATCGCTGCCAGCGTCAATCGCCGCATCCGTGCCGGCGTCGTGTCCGGCATCGGGTAGCGCTGCGTCCGGCGTGCCCGCATCCGCGGCCTCGTATCCGGCATCCCCCTCGGCCTCCCCGCCGTCGTAGTAGATCTCTCCGGCATCGTAGCCGGTGGTGTCGAACTGTCCCGTGCCGCTGCGGTCCAGGGTACAGCCCTGGCAGGACACGATGATGGCGATCACGATCATCAGCTCGATGAGCGTAGTGATGAACAGGCTCTGGAACATGTTGAGCACAGGCTCGTTGTCGTTATCAGTCATTGATGGCTCC
>FUIF01018404.1_pt1 | contig 26171 bp, 45 predicted proteins | sample 1003461 | NCBI WGS metagenome assembly FUIF01 (sample SAMEA80401918, study PRJEB19352) | marine metagenome
GGTGATCGCTGACGAAGTGGACGAGGGAGATCTCAAAGAGTAGTATCTGAGCCACTGCCAATGGAGGCACCCCATGGACAAACTCAAAGCGTTGCTCGACAGGCTATTTCATAGCGACGCAGCCCAGTTGGGTTTTATCTTCAGCTTCGCTGTCCTCATTACCGCGCTTGTTTTCTGGTGCGCTGAGGTGAGCGCCGAAGAGGTCACGAAGACATGGACTGACCCAACCCACAACGAAGATGGCACGCCGATTGATCAGGGCGAGAACATCCGCCTCTGGAAGCTCATCGATGAAGTGCCCTTCGGAGTTGAGACCTACACGAGCGAAGAACTACCGGGCACGTACACGTACGCGGCAACCGCGACAGCAACAAATGGTGCCGAATCCAAGTTCTCTGAAGATGCCGACCGAGTAGTAACCCTGCTGAGCGCCGAGGTTGGCGCGCAGGTGTTTCAGGTTGTGTCGATCTCAAATGGCTTTTGGTTAATACCGATTGGCACACTGGCAGTGCAGGGTGACTGCTCGCCGAGCCAGTCGGTGAACGGCTATCACGTGGTGCTCAACGCCAGCGTGAACTGGGCGCCCGGCTCCACTGCGCGCCCAGTGACGGTGGTGGCCGATTGTGTATGAGTTGGTGGCGATGGTTCTGGTGGTGGCTTTTCGGTGCGCCGCCAAGCCCGATTACGAATCTTGAACTGGAGGTAGACATGGCACGAGCAACATTGAACTGGTCCCTGCCGACGACGCGCGCGGATGGCTCGCCGCTGGATGCAGGTGACATCGCAGGCACTGAGATGCGCATGAGCGCGGATGGTGGCAATAACTCACGCCAGCGGCGCTGGTGCTCCCGACACCTGATCCGCAGGAATTCATCGTGGACGACCTCGTGGGCGGCACGTACCTGTTCCGCGCCGTGATCGTGGACGGCGCCGGGCGCCGCTCAGACGATGCTGACGTGACGGGCACCGTTGACACAGCTCCGCCATCGGCAATCTCTGATCTCACGGTGACGATCACGTGAGCGTCGATCCGCTACCGGTTCCGGGTCAGCTGAGATTCGTTCTAAAGCGATATTCGGACGGCGACAAACATTGGACCAAGAGCATTCTCCAGCAATGGAATTTCAGCACCGAGACACACGAGTGGGGCTGGTATGACATTCCCCAAATCGAAGAGGACGAGGCATGAGCGAGAACGAAATCGAAAACCCGGCATTTCCATCGGCCGAAGAACTGGAAGCAGGGGTTGGTGGGGCGCCCAAAGAGGACGCTCAGGAAGCACCAGCTGACGACACAATTCCGGCCGGATGCGAAGAGTATACTTCCACCGGTAGCTGCAAAAACGCACAATGGCGAAAAGCACATGCCGATGGAAGCATGGTGTGCCTGAAATGCAAGGTAACGGTCCCTGCCTAAGGTAGACAGTCTTGCCCGGATGGTGGCCAGCGACGAGGTTGTTCGCAGGTTCTGGGCGAAGACGTTTGTGCCCAAGAACCGAGCCAAGTGCTGGCTTTGGTGCGGGTCAGTGACGAAGGCAGGGTGCGGAACCATGCACTACCAAGGGCTGACGGCATTGGCGCACCGGCTTTCATGGGCGATCCACAAGAAAGAAACCCTGAAAAGTAGACAACAAATCAAACACTTATGCGGCAACAAGAGTTGCGTAAATCCCCGCCACTTGGAGATCATCAATGGCAAAACGAGACAGAGAGTCCCTGCAAGCCCGGTTTTTAGCCGAAGGGAAGACGAATTTTGTGACGAAGGAAGCGGTGGACTCATCGATTGCTGACTTCTATCACCACCATTTCCCCGACACTACGACCACGGTCGTGTGCATCGTACTGCTGAACGGCTACACCGTGGTGGGCAAATCAGCGTGCGTGAACCCGGACAACTTCGATCCAGATCTGGGCATCGAGTTGGCTTACGAGGATGCGAGGAACCAGATTTTCAGCTTGCTCGCGTTCCGGACGATGGATGACCCGGCGTGAAGTTATCTGTGAAGCCTACGCCGGTCGATATGGGTCCGGACGATGTGTTGCACATCAAGGTCGAGGGGGGCGGCGCGGCGATCCACGTCAAGCTGGCGTTCGAAGACCCGTTCATGTTCGGCATGATTCTGGTGGACGCGGCCCGAACGATTGCGAATTCGTACGCGAGCGCTGAGGAAGCCACGGATGCAGAGCAGTATCTGATGCGCCTGAAGCAAGGCTTCGATGCCGAATGGGACAAGGCGACAACTGAGATCAGGATGTCAAAACAGGGAGAAGACGGATGAAATACGTGAGATTTCCATGGCTGGCACTGGGCATTGGGCTCGGGCTACTGATTGGCGGCGTCGTACTGGCTGACGACCGCAAGAAGCCGGGCGCGTATGCCGAGGCTGAAGCGCATGCCATCGCGAAGAACGAGGCTCACGGCGGAGACGCGAGCGCGGACAACGCTGTCACCGTAGGTGGCGACCACAACGAGAGCAGCAACACGAACGTGGTGCTCGTGCCCAACAACAACACTGAGCACTGCCTCAGGGTGTGGGGCATCTCGTTCGGCAACGGCAATGGTGGCGGCGGTATTGGCGTGCCGTACCGGTCGAAGAAATGCGACTACGAGCAGGCGGCCGATGATGCGTTCGCAGCCGGTGAGCGGTCACTCGGGTGGTGGTGGAAGTGCCAGAACCCGAGCCTGCACAAGCGCTGGCGGATCAAAGGCGAGGAAGACCAGTATCTGGCGGCTGACCGCTGCCATGCCTTCATGATGCGCTCAGCGTCCACGAGCACGGACGAGCGGCAGCAGGTGATCATCGATCAGCTACATCAGCAATCGGCTGAGATCGAGGAACTGAGGCGCCAGCTGGACGTAACGCAGCCTGAGTACGCGAAATGAGCGAGTTCGATCCCAAGCCCGAAAGGATCTGCGCCCGAGTCGGACATAAGTGGGTGAAGCCAGCCAGCTTTTCCAGTTTCTACGACAAGGCGAAGAACAGGCAGCACCGACGCTGCGCACGATGTGGAGCAACCAATGACGATGATTCCACCGGACAGGCACCAGCAAAAGCTGGATAGGTACTACGGTGAGGCCGCAGCGCAAGGGCCAATGCCTGAGGATGATCCAGAGTACGACTTCGGCGCACCGTGCAAGCACGGCATCCCCGTCTTCCTGTGCTCAAGCGGTGAGTGTCGCCGGAAAAGCCGTGACGGCAAAAGCTAAGTGCCCGTTTTGCGGCAGCAGCAGCCTTCGCGTGCCGCACAATCGCGTGGTTTGCGATTCGTGTGGGGCAATGGGGCCGCCGAGTAAGGTGGAGCACTCGTCCAACGCAACCGCATCGGATGCGTATCGGTTGTGGATGGACCGTGTGGACTACACGGCGATGGATTTTTACGGCACCGGAAACGGTGACGCGGCATGAGTAGCGCTGAGGTTGCATTGGCGCTGTTCTTTTTTGTGCCCGCTGGCATGGTCATCTGGGCACTGGCGATCAAGTTGTGGATCGCTGTTTACGAAGATTGGAGATCAAATGAACGACGTAAGGTCGATGTACTGGAGCGTCAGAGGAAACTTTGACGAGATAAAACAACGAGTTGAGAAGTTCAGCGCGGACGAGATGCGCCGCCTGATCATCAACGAGCACTACAACGACTTCTGCCGCTCGTATTGCGACGGGCGGGGCGAAGAAGACGGCAAGTCGATCCCCTACATGGGTTGGTTCTGGCGGAACACGAACTTCGCTGACCTGAAGATTCCCATCGGGTTCTCGGATGCGGGCGATGGCTACATCGGCATCATGGAGAACAACAAATGGGGCTATCCCGAGCGGCTGATGACCGAGGAAGAGGCCTTGCACTTCATTGGCAGGCTGGATGCTGCCATTGAGGCGAGCCGGTCGGGTGGTCTCCTGAAGGATATCCAAGACAACACGTGGGCTCACATCAACGACATTGCGCCGTGGATGAAGAACCGTCCGAAGGTGGTGTCATGAGTCTCAACGAGCTTGTGATTTTTCTTGCGCGGATCTCGTACAAGCCGAACTGGCGGTTCGAGTGTGCGGACAAGGCGCCGTTCTACGAGACGGGCGGTGGGTACATGAAAGCCGTGTGGATCACGATCAAGCACACGTCGATAGACGCCAACGATCCAGAAAAGATGACCGAGGTGGTGCTGACCGCGTGCGTCGCGAAGGATCAGTTGGTCCGGATGGACGAGCCCCAGATGATGGACTGGATCAAAATGCACATCCGGAAGGCCGAAGATCATGAGACCGACGAGTGGCTGAGGCTCGATGGCAAGTGGGTCAAAGATCCGCACCCGGAGTTGCGGTCATGATCGTCAGGAGAACAACGTTCGCCCGTCGCAACAGGTACGACCACTGGCGGGCCAAGCAGCCGAGCAGCATGTGGTCCAGAGCGATAGGGCTGTGCTCGTACGGGGTGTACGCGATTTTCGCGATTCCACACCGGGTGCGCGAGGCGGATCTGTGCATGGGCTTCACCAAGCCAGACCACGATGACTGGATTCAGAGGATGAACAGCCCGCATCCAGATTATCCGTGGATGACGCGCAGGTGGATCGATGCCCACGGTGAGGAATTCGATCTGGGTACGAGTTGGTTCGATGGGCAGACCAGAAGGGCTGTATTTGTGGGTGGAGTACGACTGATGAGTGATGCAAACGAGTATCAGCGTTGGGCTCGCGCCCAATGGTTCAGCACACTGACGGACGATGACCATTTCTACGGCCCGGAGACCGAGACTAATCGCGATTCTCGGGTTGACTGGTGAGGCTGGTGAGTGTGCGGACAAGATCAAGAAGCGGATTCGCGGCGATGACTACGACATGGCCGAGTGGCGCAAGGCGTTCGCGCTCGAACTGGGTGACGTGCTCGTGTACCTGTCGATTCTGGCTTACCACCATGGCTTCTTGCTGTCTGAAATCATGCGGATGAGCCAAGAGAAACTGGAAGACCGCAAGGCGCGAGGGACTAAACGCGGGGAGGGTGACGACCGATGAGTGACAAGGAGCCATGGAAAGAGGCCAAGCGAGCGATGCGCAAGTCAGCGGCTGAGGGCGCTGCGATTGGCGTGATCATGGTGGTCGTGCTGATTCTGGTGTCTACGGCGATGGTGGCCTGAATGGATTGCACTGCATGGGAAATACTGGCGGTCGGTGTCGGGTTCTTCTTCGCAGCCGCCGGACTGGCACTGTTCATCTGGGCGGTAGAGCGGTCATGAAGCGACGAGGCGATGGACGGTTCTTGCTCATCCTGCTGGTCGTGACGCTGATCGCACTGGTGCTGGCAGCGGAGGGCATATGACCAAACAGATTCCAATGGACCAGAAGAAGATTGACGAGGTATTCAATCGCTTACGCAATGGCGGGCAGCCTCAGTACGAGACTGACCTGTTCGATCTGGTGATCGAGTTGCAGGCTGAGGTGGCGAGGGCGCGGAACGTGGAGCAATACCACTACGTCATGAAGGCTGCGATTGGTGCGGCGTTGGCTGGTGAGCTATGACTTGGCGATGGTTCACCGACTACGTGTACTCACGCTGCACCCGCTGCCTTGGGTATAGCTTCAAGTACGACGGCAAAGGGTTTTGTATGTACTGTGATTCCGATGATTGAGCAACGCATCAAGCTCGCTGAGGCGATGGGCTACACAGTCGGCACGATGGGTAACGGCATGGCCAAGGTTGGTCCGAACGGCATCATCGACAAGACGACAATGCGACGTCTGCATGACCCATTCACCGACGCTAACGATGACGTGGCGTGCCTTGAGTACATGCGCAGCAATCGCGAGGTGTACGGCCAGATCCTGCAAGAACTGGACTGCGAACAGGCGTTGAGCGATTACCACGTCGGGACATTCGCGGAGGCGATGTTGGACGACCTGAACGCACGCGCTGCGTTGGAGGTGATTGATGGCTGACCCACGCAAGATCGATCTAAGTAAGCGAGATTACCTCTGCCCGGGGACGATGGTCTGCCGAGGCGGCGACGAGAATTGCGATCACGACTATCCAGACGAAACCACGGACACACATAACGGCACGGTTGAATGGTTCACATGCACGAAATGTGGAATGAGAACAGGGTTTGAAGTTTATGACTGACCCACGCGACGAACTGCTGCTGGCTATTACCGATTTACTACTAGACCCTGACGCATGGGACCGCGCCGATTATGGTCCGATCATAAAGGCCCGCGACGCATTGTTGGCTGAGCGGAAGGTCACACGACTATTCCCCGAGGATGAGATTGCATCTGGTGAGGAAATTGACGAGCCGTGGCGATGACTGACCAAGAGATCGTAGACGCGCTGGACCGACTTGGCATTGTCGAGCAGGACCATTTCAGGCCGGGTATGTATTCATGGCCCTTTCACGGCCGACGATATGAACCCGCTGAACTAGTCAAGCTATGGGATATCGCAGGCGCAGTCACGGAAGCATGCCGGGAGCGGGGCTTTACGGTCATCGTTGAGCCGGAGCACGTCTACATCATTGCTGGACCCGGTGAGGGTTTTGGCGAAGGACGGGGCGAACGGCCCCGCGCCATCATTGAGGCGGGAGTGAAAGCACTTGAAGGCTGAACTGGTACTCGGTGGCAGGCTCAACCTGATCGCTGAAAATGACACTGAGGGTTATGCTCTTAGCATGTGGATGAAGCAGGCGCATCGAGATATTGAGTATGCCGGCGTGCCAGAGGTAGCTGTGCGTATTGGCAATCTGACGCTCGGGCCGCAGCCTGTGAGGCTGGAGACGGTGAAGAAAGACGATGACTGAGATCCGCAAAGACAAGGCGATCATCTCGCTGATCCTGCCGTCAGGTGAGAAGCACGTGTATTTCAACTGCGAGGATGTCGAGGTTGAAGCCAATCACATCGCGTTCACGGGCTGCCGGACGTGGGAAGAGGGCGCACCAACGATGGAGAACGTGGTGTCGAACCTGCCATTCATCGCGCATCTGGGTAAGGAAGAGTCATGAGCAACGAGCAGGTGAAGTGCAGGGGCTGCGGTGAGTACATCGTCTGGCTGAAGACCAAGAACGGCAAGAATATGCCGGTCGAGCCTGAGACCGTGGACCATGACGACGACGAGTTCGATCACACCAAGCACGAGGCGCATTGGGGCAACTGTCCGAAGGCGGATCAGTTCAGATGATGAGCCTGTGGCGGTTGCTCTGGGCAGTGATGATACTGGCGTGGTTTGTTTGCGCTCTGTTCTGGTTCGTTGGTGGAGGCAGCGCGTCACAGCTGATCGTGTGGGGTGTTGCATTGATACTGGCTGACAGGCTGGAAGATTACACTGGATGAACTGCCTCGCCTGCGGTGAGCATCTGGACGAGGACGATTTCGCCTTCCCATGGGACGAGGGCATCACGTGCCCGTACTGCAAAGCAGAGATGGAAACCGATTGGGAGCACGTAACGTGGGATCATCTGGTATGGTGGCCGACAAAGCTCAAGAATGCGGGCCGGTCTAATAGCTGAGACACCGGGTTCATAGTCCGGAGAGAGAGGTGCAAGTCCTCTGCCCGCACCCAACAATGGCGATGGTTCCGGGTTGACTTACCGGCGCCTTCTCGCGCGGAACGGGAAGCCCGGTCGCCGCCATGATCTGAGTGCCCCTGCCGTTAAAAGCGGGTAGGAAACCCGAGGGCATTTAGTTTGTTGAAGCACCATTCGGGGCACGCCTGTAAAAACGCCTCTGCCCCGTCTTCAATCAAATAGTGTTACAGTCCGGGCACTTGCCGTCATGGACTGAACACTTTGAACCTCGCGGTCGAGCTTGCCACGCTCACGGTCACACAGCAGTGGACCATGATGCAGGCCATCGAAATGCGCAGAAGCCTGCGCGAATTCGTTGCGGAGGCATGGCATGTTGTTGAACCCGGTAAAGAATTCATCGGCGGCTGGCACATCGATGCCATATGCGACCACCTCACCTACGTCTCCATCGGCGACATTGACGATCTCGTCATCAACATCCCACCACGGCACAGCAAGTCCACTGTCGTCGCCGTCATGTGGCCCGCATGGGAGTGGATCTGGAACCCAAGCGTGCAGTGGCTCTTCGCCACATATGCGCTATCTCTCACGCTACGGGATAGCGTCAAATGTAGACGACTGATCCAGAGTCCGTGGTATCAGGAGCACTTCGGTGAGTGTTTCAAGCTCTCGTCTGACCTGAACCAGAAGGGCCGGTTCGACAACAACTTCTCAGGCTATCGCCTCGCCACTGCCGTCGCAGGTACAGCGACCGGGGAAGGTGGCGACCGCATCGTGGTGGACGACGCGCACAACATGAAGGAGATCAACTCCGACACCATTCGTGGCGGCGTGATCGAGTGGTGGCGCGATGTCATGTCCACCCGTGGCAACAACCCGAAGAAACTGGGCCGAGTGATCATTGCTCAGCGTGGGCATCACAAGGATCTGCCCGGTCATGTGCTCAGTCAGGGTGGGTGGGTGCATTTGAATCTGCCGGGCTATTTCGAGCCGAAAAATCGCTGCATCACCATCGGTAAAAAGAACAGTCAGCGTCAAGTGCCAGCGAATGATGACTGTTTCACAGTCGGTGATGATTTCCCGCCGTTGCAGAAGGGTGTCGAGATCTTCCGCGACCCGCGCAGGCGCAAGAACGAGTTGCTGGCGCCCGAGCGTTATGGGCCGGACGAGATGCGCAAGCTCGTGATGGAACTGACCGAGCGTGGTTTCGAGGCGCAGATCCAGCAGAACCCATCGGCCAAGGGCGGCAACATCCTGAAGACGCATCACTGGCGCGAGTGGAAAGACGCCGAGCTACCGCAAATCTCGATGGTGGTGCAGAGCTACGACACCGCATTCGAGGAAGAGGAAGAGAACGACTACTCAGCACGTACCACGTGGGGCATCTTCGAGCACGAGGAACGACTGGACCCGAAGCTGCCATGGACCGCTCGGTACAAGGGGCAGAAGCGCTGGTCAGCGATCCTGCTGGAGCGCATGAACCGTCGCTTGGAGTTCCCCGAACTGCGCATCAACGCAAAGAAAGCCGCAGAACTGTGGAAGCCTGATAAGATTCTCATCGAAAAGAAGGCTAGCGGGCACTCCCTCGCCCAAGAGTTGAGACGCGCTAACCTGCCCGTGGTCCGGGTCAAGAACCCCGACTCTAAGTTCGTCAGGGCTCACGCTGGCAGCCTCGTGCTGGAACGTGGGTGTATCTGGTATGTGAAACGCAACTGGACAAGCGAGGTAATCGACCAGTGCGGTAACTTCCCATCCGACGATCATGATGACCTGTTCGACACCGTGGTTAACGTGCTGCTGTGGCTACGACGAGCATGGTCGGTTGGGTTCATAGACGATGACGAAGACCTTGACCTGATGCATCAGTTCGATAGGCCGCGACGGACCTACGGCGGAATGCGCGGAGCAGCATGATGGCACTACCCGACGCACCACGAGTACCCGAGATGCCCGATGTGGGCAATCCCTCGTCCTACACCACCGAAAGCGATGGCGTGAAGATCTCGCGACGCGGGGATCGCGCAGTCGTTGATTTCGCGCCCGGCGCCGCACGCATGTCGCGTGACTCAGGCGGACACTCCGAGAACCTGCTCAAGACGATGGACGACAAGGAGCAGGTGAAGCTTGCCGAAGACGTGATCGAGTGGGTCGAGGTGGACCTCGATGCGCGCGCCGACTGGGATCGACGCATGGATCAGGCGATGGAGTTGCTTGGTCTGAACAACATTCCGCTCGAAGAGCTACCCTTCGATGGCGCCTCTGCTGTCACGTACCCGCTCATCGGCGAAGCAGTGGTGCAGTTTCAGTCACGTGCCATCGAAGAGGTCTTCCCGAGCGAAGGCCCGGTCAAGGTGAAGGTGGTTGGCTCCCAAACGCAAGAGAAGTGGGATCAGGCTGAGCGCGTCAAGAACCACATGAACTATCAGATCCTCGATGAGGATCGCTCGTTCTTCTGGCAGGCGGACACAATGCTGTTCTACCTGCCGTTGGGCGGCTCAGCGTTCAAGAAGACGTACCACGACGACACGATTGGCATGGTCACGTCGCGCTTCATCACCTCGAAGGACTTCATCGTGCCCTATGGTGCGACGGATCTGGCGAGCGCACCGCGTTACACGCACCGCATGCGCAAGACGTACAGCCAGATGAAAAAGCTTTTCGCCTCTGGCTTCTACGAAGAGATCGACTTGCCGAAGATCTCAGCACTGGCGCAGGCGAGTGAGAGTGCGGACGACCGTGAGATCGAGGACAAGTCTGATGACACGCAGCCGAGCGTGCATCAGGACGATGCCGAGTACACGGTGCTGGAGTGTCACTGCGATCTCGACATCCTCGATGCAGAGGAAGACGGGATACCCAGACCGTACGTGGTGAGCGTCGAGCGGGAGACACGCAAGCTCTTGAGCGTGCGGCGCAACTGGAAGGAAGAAGACCCGCTGTTCATCAAGCGCTTGTACTTCACGCACTACAAGTACCTGCCGGGCTTGGGCTTCTACGGGTTTGGCCTGCTGCATCTCATCGGCTCACTTGCCGAAGCCACAACCGGTGCAGTGCGTGCGCTACTCGATTCGGCTGCGTTCGCCAACATGCAGGGCGGCTTTGTTTCGTCTGACGCCAAGATCCCACGCGGTGAGAACCACGTGACCGCAGGCGAGTACAAGGACGTGAACATGACGGCTGAGGAACTGGCGCGTGGTTTCTACACGCCGCCGTTCAAGGAGCCGTCGCAGGCGTTGGTCAACATGCTCCAGATGCTGATCGATGCAGGTAAGGCATTCACCTCGGCAACCGAGGTGCTGACAGGTGAGGCATCGAATACTGGTCCGGTGGGAACCACAATCGCCCTTATTGAGCAAGGTTCTAAACCCTTCTCAGCCATTCACCGTCGCCTCCACATGGCGGCAGCTGAGGAATTCGCCCTCCGAGCCGAACTCAACTTCGAGTTCCTGCCGGACCACCATATCTACCGTGAAGAGGATGACTCGGGATTCGTAGAGCGCGAGGACTATGACGGGCGCGTTGATGTCATCCCGGTGTCTGATCCGAACATCTTCTCCACCGTACAGCGTATCGCGCAGGGTCAGGCGATGGTCCAGCTTGCCGCTGAGAACCCTGACATCTACAACCGGATGGCGGTGCATGAGCGCTTCTTGCAAGCGATGCGAGTGCCTGACCACGAAGAGTTGTTGCAGAAGCGCGAGCCGCTGAGACAAGACCCGATCACCGAAAACTTCGGCTTGTTGCAGGGTCAGCCCGCCAATGCCTTTATCGAGCAGGACCACGATGCGCACATTCAGGTGCATATCAACTTCATCAACGGTCTGGCACCTGAGGCACTGGAAGAACTCGGGCCGATTATGCAGGCGCACCTTGCCGAGCACTATGCCTTCAAATACTTCAACGAGATGAACCGCATGATGGGCGGTGAGTTGCCGCCGCCGGGTACGTTCACGACGCAGCAACCGATTGATCCCGAGATGGAGAACCAGATCGCACAGATAGCGGCGCAGTTGCCTGAGATCCAGATCATGGAGCACTCGATCACTGACCTCAGTGAGGGTGCGTTCCAATCCGAAGAGGCACGCAAAGATGAAGCAGCAATTAATGAGATTCGTAGAAAGGATGAAGCTGCACTGGCAGACATTCGTCGAAAAGATCTCGACGCTCTGGAGGGAGCAGAGCGAGATGAGGCGGTGGCTGCGCACCAAGCTCGACTCGATGACGCAGAGGCTAAGGCCAAGCAAAAACGAGAAGACGCAGCAGCAGAAGCCAAACTCCGAAATGAAGAGCGACTGAGCAAGGCGAAGGCCGCGAACATCAGGAAGCAGCCGAAGCCGAGGGCAACGAGCAAATGATCGGCAAACTACTGGCAATCAGCGTGCTGTCGTGGCTGGTATTGGGTGCGTTGTTTCTCGGGTATCCGACGCTTCAACGCCTGTCCAAGATCCGCGATCAGCTGCACTGGACGATCACGATACCGGCGTACTTCGGCTTTGCCGTGGGTTTGCTGGCAGACATCATCTTCAACGCGACGTGGGGCTCGGTGATCTTCCGTTCGCCACCGAAGGAGTTGACGTTCACGGAGCGCGTGCAGCGATACGCCGACAACGGCGACGCACGAGCACTCAGGTGGGCGGCTCGCATCAATATGATTGACCCGGAGCACATCAAGCTGTGATTGACATCGGCAGAGCAACGGCACATCGCAAGGGTGCGTATAAGAAGCGCAACGGCAAATCGAAGTACGAGAAGGGCCGAAAGCATTACCGCGTGGGTAGGTCGCGCCCGCTCAAGCGCGCGAAAGGAGACCGTGGGCGCAAGAAGTACAACCCCGAGTTTGAGCCAGTGACGCTGGCGGACTTCTGGCCGTGAGGCATTCGGAATTCGTTTGGTATCGGCCGCGTCCTTGATCTGTTGGTTGCGAGGCATCTGGCGGACAGGTCTTCACGACTGGTTGATCCAGTACGCGGTTATCAGCGGTCACACGGGTCAGGAGCATGACGATGGCTCGATCAAGTGCATGACGTGTGGCGAGGACATGACATGAGAGGTAACCCGACTAGGTTATATACGGTAATCGGGCTCAGTAGGTTCGTGCCCTGCGCCTCTCGCCAAAATCGCGGTAGGGGCGCAGGCAGTGGGCTGGTTGTGTGTGGGCCGCGTCAATTGCCACCTGCGGGCGTCAGGTGCCGTGTCACGCCCATGTTAATTTTTGCGACCTCAAATGAGACGGAGTTTCTTAACATGATCAAATCAATCAAGCTCGAACTGAAAGACGGCGTGGTGCTTGAACTGAGCCTTGAGGACGCGAAGAATCTCCGCAAGGAGTTGAACCAGATCTTCGGCGAGCCGGTGACTGAGCGTCACCATCATCACCATGACTATTGGCCGGAGCCGTGGCGACCGTATCGGCCGTATTACTACATCGACTGGCAGCCCGTCACCACGACGACGATCACGTGCAGTGCGTCATCGATTTCGCCGCAGGCAGATGGCATCTCGATCAGTGCGGTCGGTGGCACGTTTGACGACGGACTCTCGTTCGCCAATACCGAAGGCAGTTACACGTGGATTGAGCCACCGGAGACATCATGATCAAGCCGGAAGAGGTTCGCGCTGCCCGAGACTTCCTACGCAGGCGTGGCGTGCGTGGATTTCACCGCGCGTGTTCGCGATGTCATCGCTTGAGTCGGGTATGACTTTCGGTGATCTGCTGAACAAGGCGGCTCATGTTGCCTCGAAGAAACGGAACTTGGGTCGGAAGAAGACAGCGCCGAAGCCTGAGAAGAAAATCCAGTACGATCCTCGCCCGGGCGTTTACCACGAGCGTGCGTGTTGGTGAGACGCCAGAGGGCAGGCCGGTTCGCTCTGAGTTGAATACGGAGTACAGGGATCAACTGGTTGACCGGCTTGACTCGACCGAAGGTCGGAACCGCGATGAGAAAGGCGAACTGGCTCCCACGCACGCCAGCGGAGACGCAGAGCAGGCTCCGTTACCTTGAGAACCTGATGAAAGATCCGCAAGCGGCATGACCGCGTGCTTGGCCCTGCTGTGCGACAACGCATCAAAACGCTGGATAACATGCAGTCGTCGAAGTACACGGCTAAGAAGGGCGACACCCTGTTCAAGATTGCGAAGAACCATGGTCTGACGCTGGATCAGCTTCTGGCCCTGAACCCACGCAAGAAGAAAAACCCCGACAAGTTATCTATCGGTGAGAGTGTGAACGTGCCTAGTTTGCGCCAACACACAGTCAGCAAAGGCGAATGGCTATCGACGATTGCCGAAGAGTACGACACGGACCTCGATACCCTGCTTGCCTTGAACCCGCACAAGAAGAAGAACCCCGATCTGATCAATATCGGCGAGAAACTTCAGGTGCCCGTATGAGGAAAACCCATGAGTGATGTAAGACAGTTTGTTGCGGACCTGCGTACCACTGCTCAGGCCCACGTGGACAAACGAACAGCGCAGTTATCGAAGGGCCAGTGCCCGAACTTCGAGTCCTATCACGGTATCGTTGGTGAAATCCGTGGCATTCAGGCGCTTATCTCGGCAGCGTTCGAGCTACTGGGTAAGCAAGAGACCGACGACGACGGCAAGCTACCGGACATGCCCAATGAGTGAGGTGGCATTCGAAAAACCAGACACCGAGGTGGAGGTGGAACTGCCGTGCTCACCTGTCGGGTGGCGCGTCTTGATCCGCCCACTGAAAGCGATCACGAAGACTGAGTCAGGCTTCTACTTGCCGGACGACACGCAGGAGTCAGAGCAACTGCTCACGTACGTGGGGCAGATCGTTGCGATGGGCAATCTGTGTTTTCAGGCGACGACGCGCTCAGGCCTTGACCTGTCTCACATCATCCCGAGGCCCAAGGTGGGTGACTGGGTGATTTACGGCACCTACGGTGGGCAGCGTGTTTTGTTGAAGAACGACCAGAGATTTCTGTTGATGAATGACGACAGTATTCTGGCAACGGTGGAAGACCCGAATGTCTTCAGGGCTTACGTATGACTAGACGAGACGAAATCGTGTTCGAGGATCTTCATGGCAACGACGAGCCGGAGAGTGCCGTTGTTAGCTTCGATGATGAGGGTGACTCGGTAGACCGGAAGGTCGCACCTGACGAGGAATTCGACGACATCAACCCGTTCTCGCGCTACGCAATGGATGATGGCGATGACGACGATGAGGAAGATGATCCTGAAGGGGATGATGAGGCCGAAGACGATGATGATCGGTCCTACTCACGAAAGGTGCGGGCTCGCATTGATCGTGAGCGAAAAGTCACGCAGGAAGCTCGCAGTGAGGCTGATTATTGGAAGAAGAAAGCTCAGGGCATGGAAGCCGAGCAAGCATCTCGCGACAAGTCGCGCTATGAGGATGCGATCAAGACCGCCGAGTCTCGTATATCCGAAACGGAGAAGGAGTTATCGCGCGCAATCGAAGATGGTGAGACCGAGAATCAGGTGCGCCTCACGTCTCAGCTTACTGACCTGAAGGCTCAGAAGATACAGGCTGAGCATAATCTCGAACACTGGCAGCCACCTACGTCGCACTCGGAGTCACGAGATGGTAGTGTTGATGCCGGTTCATCGTCGAAAGGAGACGAGTGGGCCGAAAAGCAAGCCGATTGGTTTGGACTCAAAGGCTTTGAACGCCAGACGAAGACTGCCTATCGCCTTGACCGAGAAATTGCTGGAGAAGGGTACGATCCGGGCTCTGACGAGTATTTTGAAGAACTCGACAAGCGGCTCCGAAAGGCACACCCAGAGGTATACGACGACGAGAAACCGAAGCCCAAGCCACGCAAGCGCTCAACCGTAGCCCCTGTTGATGGTGAAGGACGCCGAGGCCGCCGTCGTAGTGAAGTCGAACTGGACGAGGACGATTTTGAAAACATGCGCATATTCGGACTGAACCCGGACGACCCGGAAGTCCTCAAGGAATATGCCCGTAACAAGACGCCTCTCCGGAGCAGACGATGACAACCAAGAAAACCAGCAAGAAAGGACCGTTAGAACGTTCGCCACGGCTTGAGCGGAAACCGCAAACGCCGAAACGTGTAACGGACCATGGTGTAGACCATGGACACGACAGTCGTGTGGACGACCAGTCGGAGTACGATGCCACCCACACCGAAGAAAATCCGATGTCGTGGTTGCGACCGAGTAATTTGGAAGCGCCACCACCGCAGGCAGGCAAGACGCAGCGGTGGATCAGACAGTCGGTACGGGGTGAGGCTGATCCCAAGAATCTGAATCGCACATGGCGAGAAGGCTGGCGTCCTCGTGACCCCGCCACGCTGCCGGAAGAGTGGCGGATCTACGCCAATTTCGCGGATCAGAACAACGGGATGATAGTGGTGGATGATCTGATCCTGATGGAAATCGACTCGACTATCCTCGAAGCCCGCCGCGAAGCGGTGCGAGAGGCGACCCAAGCCCAGATGGCTAGTGTTGAACACGACCTCGAAAGAGCACAGGTGTCAGGACATCCGATTAGTAGGGAACACAAATCGACGGTGTCTCACCCACCCAGACCAAGAGTGGTGGAGGTGGCGCCTGATGACTGAGGACTTGTTCAATGGCAAACCTAGACGCGCCGAATGGGTTTAACCCTGTTCGGCACCTGAAGGGTGGAACAATCCGATATGAAGGTAAGTATGAGATAGCTTCGGCTTACGATACTGACCTTTTCCAAGGTGATCCCGTGCTCGTCTCCGACACGACCGGCCTCGTTGAGGTTGCGGTCGGCGGACCAACATCACCATCGGCTCAGATCACTGGCATCTTCGCAGGCTGTCAGTACACGGCTTCAAACGGTGATGTTGTGTGGTCCAATCGCTGGACTGCCGACACGGTCACCAAGGGTTCGGCGAACGCGGAAGCGTTCTTGTTCACAGACCCTGACATCATCTATTCCGTTCAATACGCAGGCACGTTGACGGCGACCGGCATCGGTCAGCTGTACGACTTCCTGAACTCAACGCAGGCCAGTGGCAGCACCGCAACCGGTGTATCTGCTGTCGAGCTTGAGGCGGTAACTGGCGGCACGCAGTTCAAGCTGCATCGTCTTGCCATGAAGCCAGACGGAATTCACTTGGCTGACATCTCGTCAGCTGATCCGCGCGTGGAAGTATCGATTGTCGGTACTACGCTTGATGTAGCGCGCTAATCGGGAGGATTTAAGCTAATGGCTATCATGAATCGCGCCCGGTTTCGCAAACAGCTGCAAGAAGGTCTCAACACCGTCTTCGGCATGGAATACCGGCGCTACAATCAGGAGTGGAGACCGATCTATTCGGTTGAGAACTCTCAGAAAGCATACGAGGAAGACGTGTTGCTCGCAGGTCTGGCAGGTGCGCCTGTTAAGCCTGAAGGCGCGCCAGTCTCGTATGACTCTGGTGGTGAAGCGTTCACGGCTCGGTACGTTCACGAGACGATTGCGCTTGCCTTCTCACTGACCGAGGAAGCTGAAGAGGACAACCTCTACGGCTCAATCGGTTCCAAGTATTCACGCGCGCTCGCGCGCTCAATGCAGCACACCAAGGAAGTCAAAGGGGCGGCAACGCTCAACAATGGCTTCGACTCAAGCTACCCCGGTGGCGACGGTGTGGAACTCTTCTCGACTGCGCACCCGCTGTATGGCGGCGGCACCCAGTCGAATACGTTCTCAACGCAGGCAGATCTCTCTGAAACGTCTCTCGAAGAGGCCTTCATCGCGATCTCCAAGTTCGTTGACGAGCGGAGTCTCCCAATTGCTGTGCAGGCACAGAAGCTCATTGTTCCGCCCGATTTGATGTTCGTCGCTGAACGTCTGCTCGTAACCACGTTGCGAGTTGGCACAGCTGACAACGACATCAACGCGTTGCGCAACATGAACATGGTGCCCGGTGGGTGTCACAAGAACCATCGTTTGACTGACACCAACGCGTGGTTCCTCATCACTGACGCAATGGATGGTCTGAAGCACATGGTGCGGAAGAAAATCCAGCGCGGCATCGAAGGGGACTTCGAAACCGGCAACATGCGCTACAAGGCGCGTGAGCGGTACAGCTTCGGCTGGTCGGACTATCGTGGAGCATTCGGCTCAAGCGGTAGCAGTTAATCGACAATTCGGCTGCTGAGCGGTGACGGTGGTGTTCCGCTAGACGGTCGCTCGATCCGCTCAGCATTCGTACTGTCCTATAGGGATGGACTGAAAGATGTCTGGTACGAATTTTCCAAACGGTGTTGCTACACGGAAGCAATACTCTGGCACAACCAGTGCGACAGACCTGTCGTATATGAATGCAACGACGAAGTTCATTCGTCGTCACGCAGTGATCCGTTGCACAGCGGCGGCTGCCGAAACCACTTCCAACTTCACCTTTCCCGATGTCTGCATCGTGCATGACGTGTTCTTGAACGTGATCACGGCGGATACGGGCGAGACGGTTGACGTGGGCACGGCGGGCACCTCGAACGATCCAGATGGATTTCTCGATGGCGCATCGGTCAACGCGACCGGGCTGGTTTATGGATCGTTGGCTGATGGCGCGGTGACACGCGGTGCGTTGCTGAACGAAATCACTGAGGCGACGACTGCTGCGGCTCGCATGCCGGATATCACCGTAGGCGGTGATCCATTGACGTTCACCGGTTCAGCGGCTGGCGCTGTGTTCGACATCATCGTGGACTACACCGAGGTGGTCACTGAGCTATCGGGAGCGTAATCCATGGCTATTGGATCTCGCGTCCGGCCTATCGTTGGGCAAACTGCTGATGGCACGGGTGCGACGTACATCGTTGTTGACGGTTGGGATGACACCAACATTCAGTGTGTTGCGAACGGCACGGTGACCTTCACGGTTGACTCGACCGTGCAGAACATCATGTACGACGCGACCGCACTGAACGCGGTGAACATGAACTCCGCGCTCGATACGACCCGATACGTTGCGCCAACCTCTGCGGTCTGGACCAACCAGATCGCATCGGGCAGCGTCAGCGTCAATGGTCAGGTCAACACTCCGGTTTTCGCCTACCGCATCAACATCACGGCGGGCACCGGTTCGGTGACGTATCACATAAAGCAGGGCTAACCATGCCCAAGCTCGTCATCCTTGCGTTGCCTCGAACGATGACGCGTACGGTGTTGCGCGGGTTCGCTCAGCATCCGGAAATCGAGAGTGCTCGCCACGAGTACCGTGGCGAGCTTCCCGATCCGGATATTGATCTTGTGCTCTGCAACGAGCACAAGCGATGGATGGACCGGTTTCCCAAGCTCGGGGTTCGACGAGAGAACTACGCTGCCGGTGCATTATCCGCCCTGACCATGGGCTACAAGTTTCCAGCTGACGCATACGAGCTACCAGAGAGCATTCTGGTGGAGCAGATGCAGTGGCGCCGTCGCGCAGAGGCGGCGCTGATGGCGCATTGCGACGAGGTTGTGACGCTGGAAGATATTACGGGGGGGTTGAGATTACGAGGTTTCCGACGTGGTTCTCTGAGCAATTGTGTCGGATGGCTAACGTCACCCTGCAACGAAACATCGACTGTCAGGGTAAGCCGCGAACCCGGTCGCAGATGTCAAACGAGGACAGGATCGCGTGGAATCTAGCGAACAGAGACTCTTTGACGCAACCCTAGATCCGGGCACGCACGTGAGTCGAACAATCACGTTGCCGTCGTGGGCGAATGCCTTTGGCGTCACGATTGAGCGGTGGCACTTCGATGATGCCACGCTTGAGGTGATCGGGAGAATGTGGCCGCATATAGATGGTGTTCGATGCGGCGCGATGGATGTCATTGTTGCCGGTCGCCGCACCGACCCGAGGCCGGGACAAAGGCAGATCTGGCGGCAGGTTCGATGGAGTTTCGGTCGGTTCATTGGTGATTCGGATGTCAAGAAGTTCGACCCATGCGAAACATTCTCACTTGAGCTTGAGGTGTTCGAGCGCGCTCGGTTTGTGGTGCATGCGGATTTCTGGGATGAACTCTGATGGCAACGTACGTTGATGCTGAACTAGCTGAGTCCATGGGTCCGGGTCAAACGATTCGGACAGTGAACATCGCTGTGACTGGCGACGACCGTGCGTTCATTGCCGCAGGTGGCGAAGACTACGGGCCAGCTTCAGCTGAGCCGGATACGTTGGAACTCGATCCTGATGGAACGCCACAGGCGGTTGGAGATATCACTACTGTCAGCGAAGGCTCATACATCGATCAGATGTTCGGCTGGATCGACGACCCAACGTCGGTGACGGCGCCGGTTGAGTTATCTCTGACCGCGAGTCGTGCTGCGAATGCTGGCGCGTGGGTAGGTGGCATCTCGTACCAAAACGCTGGAGACGTGACTGGCTACGTAGACGATCAGGGCACGGCAACTGGCGACCAGACCATCACAGTTGGCGGGACTATGGGTGCAAGTGACACGGCAGCGATGATCGCTTGCTGCTCTGCCAACCCTGCTGATTTCGACGTGGATAGCAACACGACCAATCGAGGTGGTGGCCCGGACATCGGCAACTACTCCGGCATCATTATGGGCGACCGGGTTGGCAATGCCACGGTTGGCATCGATGTGACCTCTGCAACTTACGGCTGGATCATCCAAGGGGCTCGTATTCCGTATGCGGCGCCTGCCGGTGGCGGGGCATCTCGCAAGATGCTGCTCTTGGGGGTGACCTGATGGGCCTTCCCTTTGGTGCAGGTGCTCCGCAGTTTGGTGGTGTGCAGTTCGTTGAGAACGCCACACAGGATTACGATCACGGCTTGATAAGCACTATTCCAAACCTGTTTGGTGATGGCGAGTTCACATTCAAGATCGTAGTGACTTGCTATCAGGTCACAACGATTGGCGATACGTCTGGCGGTGCCGGGCAGCGGGAGAACTGGAGTGACGCGAATGGTCAGCCCGGATCAGCAGGCTGGTGGAATCGCGGCAATTTCCTGATCGACGGGCACAACAACGACAGCACGGAAACGGGGACATTCTCGTTGCAAGTCTACAACTCTGGCGTTGTGCGGTGGACCTTTGGTGATGGCAGCGGCTCTATGCCGACCGGCGGCGTTTGGGGAATTCAGAATTCAAGCGGAACGAACATACTGGTAGCCGGCGCACGTCACGTCATTCACTGCACGCGGGAATGGTCTGGCGGCTCCGATGCCATTCTTAGGCTGTATGTGAACGGCAATCTGGAAGACTCAGTGACCAGTGACGTGCGCACGAACATGGCAACGTCGTACTGGGACAGCTGGACTGGTTATCCAACAAACGAAGACAACTGGACTTTCGCTGCGGAGAAGCAGGTTGTGACTGGCGACCTGAATGATTACGAGGACTTCAAGGGCATTATTCACGAGGTCGCGTTTTACAACGATAACCTGAGTGCAGCGGAGATCAACAACGACCAAGGCCCAGTTGACACAGGGCACGCAGACTATCTCGATCATTTCGCGTTTCGTGAAGGCTCAGGGACGACAACAACGTCCAGTGGTGGCATCTCGATGACGCTCGGCAACGAACAATCGGGCGGCTTCTGGCCGTAATGGTGTAGACCAATGCCATCCAATACATTACTGAATCTGGGTACTGGCGGCGAGCAGATCGTCACGCGTACGCGGAACCACGACGGAGAGTCGGACGCGCAGGTCCAAGGCGTCTTCATGATCGGCGTCACGGGATCGACCGAGGACGCCTACACGTGGACCGACATCGAGGCGGGCGACGGATCTGAGACGAATGCCATCCGCGTCGTACACGCGAACGATGTCGAGATCGCGATCAATGACGGCGGCAACCTGATCACGGTTGATGGCACGGTCAATGTTGGTGGTGACGCATTAACCTCACTCCAAACCATCGACAACTACGTCTACGTGGACGATGCCACAGCGTTGTCTGGATCGGCGTCGATTGCGGGCATCGGCGCAGTCGCCACGCCAACCGACACGAACGTTGACGCGAACGAATTCGGTGCGCTCGCCATGTCGGTTGACAGACGACTGCACGTTGACGCGGATATCGTTACGCAGTCGGTCGGCAACCTCGACGTGAATCTGGCGGCTGACGCGCTGGACCTCATGACCGGGACGGATTTCTCCGATGTCATGGGTACGACGTCGCTGGTGACGACCGGCGCTCTGGCTGATGCGGTAGCGAACACGCAGGATGTCCTGAACGTTCGCAACTTCAACTACATCTACAACGGCAGCACCTTCGATCTGATGCAGGAAGGCAGCGAAGCTGGCTCGGTGCTGGTGGATCTTGGTGCGAACAACGATGTCACGGTCACCGGCACGGTGACAGTGGACGATCCGGATCTCGATGACATCCCGAATGTCATTGGCACGGACAACACGACGGGTCCGACTCGATGCTTGTCGATAGGCGGCACCGACTCTGGTACGGGCAATATTCAGGAGATTGCCGTTGACTCTGACGGTCAGCTTCAGGTCGATGTGCTCTCTGGCGGTGGTGGTACGCAGTACAACATCTCCGACGTGGCTGGTGGTACTGATGCGGGCATGGTTGCGCTGGCGATCCGGCAGGATACGCAGTCAGATCTGGGTGCAGATGGAGACTGGGTAGCGCTTTCGATTGACGCGGCTGGCGCACTCCGGGTAACGGGCGCAGGTGGTGGAACCGAGTACACCTACGACGTAGCGGTCCCGGCAGCACCAGTTGGCAAGGCGATCATGGCGGAGCGTATTGATACGCCGAGCACGATCACACCTGTGCAGAACGACTGGTCTCACCTGCTGATGTCAGCGGAAGGCTGCCTCTGGGTTGAGGACCAGAACTCGGATGCCATCGCGACCGACATCGGCAACATCGATACCAACATCGGAACCCTCGCAGGCGCGGTGCAGACCGAGGATGCGGCCCATATCACGGCTGATACCGGATTCATGGTGTTTGGTGTTCGTCAGGACACAGCCTCTGCACTGGCGGATAACGGCGATTACATCCCGTTCTCGGTTGATGCGAACGGGTCTGTGCGCGTCAACATGACGAACGCAGAAGGCACCGCGACAGATGACGCAGCCTTCACCGAGGGCACAGACACGATAGCGGTGGTGGGCGGCTTCTTCGACGACGCCGCAGCGGTCACCTCAGGTGATGCGGGTGCGCTTCGCATGACGGCGCAGCGCGCCCTGTACGTGTCTCATGAGACGCCTGCTGGCGACACGATGGTGGATGACACCAACGATGCGCTGCGGGTCAACGTGGTGACAGGATCAACGGCTGGCACGGAATACACCGAAGACGCTGCGTTCACAACGGCGGCAGGTGGTGCGCACCTCATGATCCGCGAGGATGCGCCGTCCTCGATTGCCGTGGACAACGACTGGGTCGCTCAGCGCTGCACAGAATACGGCTCAGCGTATACCCAGATCGTAACGTCTGCTGGCGCGTTTGTTGACTCGTTCGGTGGTGGTACGGAGTACACCGAGGATGTAGCAACCGCTGATCCGATTGTCGGCACAGCGACGATGATGGAGCGGGACGACACGCTCGGAACTCTAACGCCGGTTGAAGGTGATTGGGCGGGAATGCGGTGTTCAGCTGAGGGTGCGCTCTGGGTTCAGGACTTCAACTCCGATGCGATCCTTGCCGATACCGGCAACATGGACACCAACCTCGGCACGATTGCAGGTGCCGTTGACTCGGGTCAGATGCAGGTCGATGTGGTCGCATCACTTCCTGCGGGCACCAACAACATTGGTGATGTTGATATTGCGTCAGCGCTTCCTGCTGGTACGAACAATATTGGCGATGTCGATGTGCTCTCGGTGGTGCCGGGCACTGGCGCAACCGACCTCGGCAAGGCCCGGGCTGCGGCCTACGGCGCGACCGATACTGGCGTCGCGGCAATGGTCGTTCGCAACGACGATCTTGCGGACCTCGCGGGCGCGGACGGTGACTACACGTTCTTGCAGGTGGATGAGTTTGGTGCACTGTACGTCACGGATCGTTCCGAGAGCATGTATCGGAACATCGATGCGAATGCTGAAGATGCGATCAAGACGAGTGCTGGCACGCTGAATTGGCTACATGTCATGAACATGACCGCAGCAGTCGCCTACCTTCACCTCTACAACGACACGACGGGCAACGTAAACCCCGGCACGACGACGCCAGATTTGACGTTCCCGATTCCGACACAGGGTGACACCAATGGCGCAGGCTTCAACATCAAGTTGAACCAGTATTTTGATACGGCGATCACGCTGGTCGTGACGACAACCAACGATGGTGCAGCGGGCGACCCGGGCACCAACGGCGTATTCGTTAACGCAGGTTACGTATGACTGTTTTCAACACCAACAACCTCGATCAGGGGCTGAACTATATTCAGTCGAATGGCGGCCGCATGGATCTCTGTTCACAGGAGCCCACAGACTACACCGAGGCAACCTCAACGTACTCGCTCGGCAATGAGACCAGCGCGAGCGTGGCGGTTGCTGAGGACGGGCCGACTGACGGTCGCATGGTGGTGATCGCTGAAGTAACGGCAGGCACGGTGTCGTCCGATGGTGTGGCGACACACTGGGCGCTGACCAACGGTGGCGGGTTGTTGCTGATTGCCGCAGCGCTCGACTCATCGATTGCGGTGTCAACCGCTGGCACGTGGACGCTGAACGAAATCCAGATCCGGTACAGGTTCCCCGTGGTGGTCTGATGGTCCTTCTCGCCCTGCAAATGAACGCAAACCAAGGCGCAACAGCCGCTGAGGCTGCGGCATCTGACCTTGAGGTTGTGGTTCAGATCGACATTCAGGGCGGCTTGCATCACTCGGAAGCCGATCCGATGTGGCGCACGCGCCCGATTGTTGGCGAGACGCAGGCAGGTACGGGTACGACTGACATCGTCGTGGGTGCAGCAAACACCTACACGATGCAGTTCCAAGCCATCGACACGGTGACCTACGACGTAGCGACAACGGTGCAGAACATTCTTTTCGACGGCAACACCGCGAACGTGCCAGCTGACTCAAACAGGTACATCTCAGCTGACTCGGCAGAGTGGGAGACGATTCAGGCGTCAACGACCTCTGATGTGCAGATCTCCTTGGGCCGACCGATCTTCGCCATTCGCATTACAATCTCGGCAGGGTCAGGCTCGGTTGCCTACCACCTACGAATGAGGGGCCAGTAATGTCGTCAGGTACATACCTCTGGAATCCGGCGCTCGCGGACATGGTCGATGAAGCGTTCGAGCGAGCGAGGATTGATCCCGCGAAGATCACGGCCCGGCACATCGTAGCGGCGCGTCGCTCGATGAATTTCATGTGCGTGGACTGGGCGACTCAGGATTACAACGAGTGGCGCATCCAACAGGAGACGATGACGCTGACCGATGGCACGGCGGCGTATACGAGCGGCACCGACTTCGACACAACTAACAACGCGACCATGGACATCCTCGACATGATCCTGACGCGCTCAAGTGTCGATACGCCGGTCGTCATTTACTCGCGCTCGGAGTATCTGGCGATCCCTGACAAGACGACCGAGGGGCGCCCGGATCGTGTGTTCGTGGACAAACAGGTCGATAACGTCGTGCTGACCTTCTGGCCGGTGCCGGAGAACTCCACGGACACGGTCACGTGGAATGCCCTGAGACGGTTCGATGACTTCGACACGGCATCTGACGACGCCGATGTGCCGTACTACGCGCGAGATGCGTTCTGTGCGGGCCCTGCGTACCGGGTGTGCGAGAAGTTTGGTGACCCGAGTCTGGAAGAAAAGCTGTATGCCAAGTCTGAGGTGGCGCTTCAGAAGGCGATGAAGGCGACACGCGAGCGTGGACACGTGCAGTTTGTGCCACGTAGTGGTCGTGTCCGCCGCACCGGGAGATGGCGATGAAATATGCCAAAGGCCGCAGGGCGGTCGCCGAGTGCCAGCGCTCTGGGCAGAAGATGCCATACCGGGATCTCGTGGAAGACGGGCATATTCCCGGCTTGCTCGTGCATCCTGACTGGTACGAGCCGCAACACCCGCAAGAAATTCCCGTCAACGTCACCGACCCGGTGGCGCTGTATCGACCTGCGCCCGACATCTCGGTGCCCGGAGGTTATGGAGATGCGGAAAACCTTGATGGCGGCACGACGCCGACGACAACATCTGCGCCTGTGGCGAGCACACTTGCGGTTGCGCTCTCTTCCGGAGATCTCCAGCTTGTTACCGACGAGGCAATTACGTATCCATTCGGAGAGTGGGTGTTCATTGAGCTTGATGCAGGCGGATTCTTCGTCTCTCGAATCACAACCGGGTCAACGTTCCCGACCTTCGTAGTGCCATTCACGACAGCGATCACGGGTGCTGCGTCGATTGGCAACGACGTTCACATAGGTGAGTCATGAGCGCGAAGACCTACAACGAAATCTACGGTGATCTTCAAGCGGTGCTTGAGGATGACGGCACTGAATTCACTGATCAGCTGGACGAAATCATCAACCTTGGTGAGATGAGGGTCTGGCGTGATCTCGATCTCGCATTATGGTCCGGCACGTACTCTGCAAACACTGCCGATTCGACGGCAACGGTGACCAAACCATCAGCCGCTGCGGATACCGATCTCGTCAACATCACTTCAATCTATTTTGACACTGGCGGACGAAGGTTCTGGCTGGAATTGCGGTCACTTGAGTACGTGCTGGACTTCCAAATT
>FUIF01013227.1_pt1 | contig 26073 bp, 39 predicted proteins | sample 1003461 | NCBI WGS metagenome assembly FUIF01 (sample SAMEA80401918, study PRJEB19352) | marine metagenome
TACGCAGAAGCCGACAACCAAATGTTCACTGACGACCGTTGCCTCTTGACCTTCATCAAGCCAAATTGATCACCGTCGGGGAGCCTGATGCCTGAGCTGTCCCCCGCTCAGGCTGAAAGCCATACAACACCCAGGAGGGAAAAGCAGGGCGGGTTGAGGTCCGATCCATCCCCCGACACCAAAACCCAAAACCATGGACCAAGATTCCCTCCGCGCTTTACAGAGACAGAATGACCTCAACGCCTGGCTCGAATATGAAAGACGGCTCAGAGCTGCCTACGCCCAATCCCAAGATCCGCACCCTCGAAGACGGATGCCTCAGGATTCAGGTGGGCGAATATGTCGGGACCGTATCTTCCATGCACTTGGTTGATGTCAAAATCAATCAGCTAATGTCAGCGTGGAAGTCAAGACATCAAACGGGTGGCATCAATCAACGATCTGAAATCTGATCACAAAAATGCACGCCGTCGCACAGATCGTTCCTCTGACTTAATCAAAGAATCGCTGCAACGCTACGGCGCAGCCCGCTCCATCGTCATCGACGAAGAAAACCGCATCCTCGCTGGTAACGGCACCATCGACGGAGCCAAGGCCGCAGGCATCCGCCGTGTGCGCATCATCGAATCAGAAGGCGACGAGGTGATCGCCGTTCGCCGCTCTGGCCTCTCAGAGGAAGAAAAGGTCGGCCTGGCTCTTGCCGACAACCGCACCGCTGATCTCAGCGAATGGGATCAAGAGATGCTCCACCGCCTCTCTGAGGAGCACGACCTAGAGCCGTGGTTCAACGAAGACGACCTTAACGAACTTCTGAGCATCACAGAGCTAGACCCTGAGGAGGGCAACACAGACCCCGACGAGATCCCAGAAGAACCGCAAGAGCCCATCACCAAGCCGGGCGACCTTTGGATCCTCGGCAACCATCGCGTTCTCTGCGGTGACTCAACTTGCCCCACTGACATTGAGCGGCTGCTAGGCGGAGAAAAGGCGGCACTGTTGCACGCTGACCCGCCATACGGCATGGGCAAGGCTTCTGATGGCGTTGCCAACGACAACCTCTACGACGACAAGCTCGACAGCTTCCAGATGGAGTGGTGGGCCACCTTCCGCCCATACCTTGAGGACAATGCTTCCGCGTACATCTGGGGCAACGCTCCGGAGCTTTGGCGGCTTTGGTACAAGGCTGGCTAGGTGACTCAGAGCGCCTAACGATGCGTTCCCAAATTATTTGGGACAAGCCCCCAAGCGCCTCTGCCTTCGGATCGCCAATCGGCAGCGAGAAAATGCGCAGCTTCCCCCACGGCTATGAGGTCTGCCTGTTTTTCATGCTCGGAGAGCAAACTTTCAACACCAACGCTGACAATTATTGGGAGGGGTGGGAGCCGTTGCGTTCTTACCTTGAAAGTCAGATGAAGTCGCTCGGCTGGAAAACTTCTGATCTGAACAAGATCACGGAAACACAGATGGGCGGGCACTGGGTCACAAAATCCCAGTGGACGCTGCCAACTGCAGAGCAATACGCAAAGATTCAGGCCGCTGCTGGAGATGTTGCGTTCACCCGTCAGCATGACGCTTTGGCTGAAACCAGAGACGCATTCAAGAAAGACTATGAAGAGCTGAAGCGTGAATTTCAGGCCACCCGCGCTTATTTCGACAACACTCACGACAACATGACCGACGTTTGGGACTATCCCCGCGTCCATGGCGACGAAAGGCACGGCCACGCCACGCCAAAGCCCGTCGACATGATGAAACGGGTCATGCTCACAAGCCTTCCAAAGAACGGTCTATGCCTTGAACCCTTTGGTGGTTCTGGCTCAACACTGATGGGCGCTCAGCTCACAAATCGACGCTGCTACACAGTCGAGCTAAAACCTGAGTACTGCGACGTTATCGTTAAGCGGTGGGAGAGTTTCACGGGAGAAACCGCAGTCCTGGCTTCTGACAAAGACTGATGGCTAAGAAATCGACAAAAATTGAAGTCGATATGCGAGTGAATCGAGTTGCACGGCTTTTGGCTAACGGTGCCGTGCGCTCGGACATCGTGCAGTATTGCGCGAAAGAATGGGACGTTGCTGAGCGTCAGTCGGATACCTACATCGCCAAAGCCAGAGAGATCATCCGCGCCGATTGGGAAAGTGATCGCCTGACTTTTACTGCAGAGATTCTTGCCCAGCTCGCATCACTGCAGAAAGAGGCCCGCAAAACCAACAATCTCAACGCTGCGCTCGGCTGCATTAAGACCGCCGCACAGATCACGCAGATTCTGCAGTGAGCATCCTTAGCCACATCGAACGTGGTTCGATCCTCCAGCGCATTGGTGAAAACCACACGACAATCGACGCGTCGGAACTGATTGATCGGGTCAAAGCTGACCTGCATCCGGGGCAGCTTGCCTTTGTTGATGATCAGTCAACGCAGATCATCGGGCTATCGGCTGGCTATGGAGCAGGCAAGACGCGCAGCCTTTGCGCCAAGGCCTTGGCCCTTGCTATCGCCAACCAAGGTTCATCGGTTGCGTGATGGAGCCGACAGGTCCGTTGATCCGTGACATCTGGCAGAACGACTTTGAGGCGTTCTTGGAGCAGTACGACATCCCTTACAGCTTCAGAGCGTCACCCTTGGCTGAGTACGTTCTGCACCTGCCAGGCGGTGACACCAAGATCCTCTGCCGCAGCTTCGAGAACTGGTCACGCATCATCGGCCTGAACCTTGCTTGGGTGTTGGCTGACGAGATCGACACCGTGACGCCATCTATTGCTGAGAAGGCGTTTCCCAAAATCCTTGGCCGTCTTCGCTCTGGCAACGTCCGTCAGTTCGGTGCAGCGTCAACCCCTGAAGGTTTTCGCTGGATGTGGAACACCTTTGGCACAGAAGATGCACAGAAGCGCCCAGATCGAAAGCTGATTAGGATGCGCACGGCGGACAATCCTTGGCTGCCCCCAGACTTCATCGAACGACTGCAGGCCAACTACGACCCAAGCCTGTTGCAGGCTTACCTAGAAGGCCAATTCTGCAATCTCACAACCGGCCAGGTCTATGACCGTTTCGACCGGGAAAAGCACGTCATAACCAACATTCCGAACGTAAGCCGCGAACCTCTACGCGTCGGCTGCGACTTCAACGTTGGCAACTCAAACGCAGTCATCGGTGTTCGTCTTGGAGAAAAACTTCTCCTGATCGATGAGATCAGCGGCGCACATGACACCGACGCCATGGCCCAAGAAATACAACGCCGAGCTGATGGACGTCCGGTTTACATCTACCCTGACGCATCAGGCGGAAACCGAAGCACGAATGCCTCGCGCACTGACATCCAGATCTTGGAGTCTTACGGGTTCAGCAATCAATCACCGAAGGCCAACCCTCCCATCCGTGATCGGGTGGCTTCTGTTCAGGCTCTGCTGGAAAACGGGAAAGGCCAGGTGAGGCTACAGATTGCCGCTAGCTGCAAACGGACCATCGAATGTTTGGAGCTGCAGAGCTACACCGAGGCCGGTGATCCTGATAAAGACGCGGGTTATGACCACATGAATGATGCGCTTGGCTATCTCGTCTACAGAGATTTCTCAATGCTCCATGCCCGCGCTGGTCGTGGTACTGGAATCAGGCTTTACTAAACTGATCGCATGGGTGGGATTTAGCTGTGTATTCAGGCTTTTCTGGTCGCCAACGTGTTGGCAACGTGACGACGGTGGAAAGCCCGAACACGGCCTACGTCAACATGGAGCCGCATTGGCTGTTGATTGAAGCACTTTTGCAGGGCACTTACGGAATCAGAAAAGGGCACAGAAAATATCTTCCGCAAGAACCAAGAGAACTAGACGAGGCTTATGACAACAGCTGATGCGTTCAACGCTTGCGCCTTATTACGTCAGGCTCGAACGGATGTTGGCGGGCATGTTGACCCGCAAGCCCGTGCGGCTTGAAGACGTTAGTGATGTTGTCACTGAGCAGCTTTTTGACGTTGATCTGCAGGGCAATGATCTAAACGTTTGGACTTACGAAACCGCCCGTAAGTGCATCCAATATGGCCACGTCGGTGTTTTGGTTGATGCGCCAAAGGCAGGCGACAACGGCAGGCCTTACTGGGTGTCGGTGACGCCTCGCGACATCCTGGATGGCGCTCTGAAATCAAAGACGGCAAGCAACAGCTCACCCAGCTGCGGCTAATGGAAACCATCACCGTGCCCGATGGCCTCTACGGCGAGAAACAGGTGCAGCAGGTACGGGTGTTAACACCTGGCGCTTTTGAGATCCACCAAAAGGACGACAAGGGCGACTTTGTGCTGATCGACGAGGGCAGCACCAGCCTTAGCGAGATTCCGTTCTCTGTTGCTTACTCCAACCGCGTCGGTGTTCTTGAGTCGCGGCCACCACTGGCAGACATCGCCGAGCTAAACCTGAAGGCCTATCAGGTGCAGTCTGATTTGGACAACCAGCTGCACATCAGCGCCGTGCCGATGCTGGCTATCTACGGGTTCCCGCAGTCAGCAGAAGAGATCAGCGCAGGCCCAGGTGAAGCCATGGCACTGCCTGAGTCTGCACGGGCTGAATACATCGAGCCAGGCGGCAACAGCTACGACGCGCAGTTCCGCAGGCTTGACCAGATCGCCAGTCAGATCAACGAGCTAGGCCTGGCCGCTGTGCTGGGTCAAAAGCTCAGCGCAGAGACTGCAGAGGCCAAGCGCATCGATCGCAGCCAGGGCGACAGCACCATGATGGTCATCGCTCAGCAGATGCAGGATCTGGTTGACAACTGCCTGAAGTTTCACGCGCAGTACATGGAGCAGGCGCAAGCAGGCAGCAGCTTTATAAACCGCGACTTCTTGGGCCAACGCCTTGAGCCGCAGGAGATCCAATCGCTGCTGCAGCTTTACACCGCAGGCACCATTACGCAGGAAACGTTGCTCAACCAGCTGTCAGCTGGCGAGGTGCTGGGCGATGAGTTCGACGTAGAGGAGGAGATCGAAGCCACACAGACCGGCGGCCTGATCGAGATGGAGCAGCCTGAGCCCGAGCCTGCGCCTGAAACAGAAGCACAATGCCAGAAGCAGAGCCGGAGGCTGAAGATGAGTTGGCTGGATAATCTGCGCAAGCGCAAGCCAGAAGAGCCGATCAACCGGCTGCTGTTCTTCTCAAAGCAAGAGCTGACAGAACAGACCTATGCGGTGATTCGGGTCACTTGGTATTTGCACGGCAAGATCTCCGGCGTGTCGGAAACATCAATCGGCCTGTATGACCAAGATGTCATTGCCGAGTTTTCTGATCTTGTCGGCAACGCGCTGCGTGCTGGCTGTGACGTGTCGGTGGCCTGTATTGATGACCCGCAATATCTGGGCATTTATGACTTATGAGCACGCCATCGGAGCTGTACCGCAATGCCATCGATCTCAATCGATTTAGCAACGGCGTTGCCAAACGCATCGCTGTTACATATAACGATCTGGTTTTGGATGCTGTTGACCAGCTTCGTGGCATTGATGAGCTTGCTGCGCCTGCAAAAGCTGCACGGCTTCGGGCGATCCTCGCGCAACTGAAAGAATCGTTGGATGGCTGGGCAGGGACCAGCACGCTCTCAGTGGTTGACGATCTGCAGGGCTTGGCAGAACTGCAGGGAGAGTTTGTCGCTAACGAGTTGCGGCAGGCTTTGCCGATTGAGCTGCGACAGCAGATCCGCAGTGTGCAGATCAGCCCGCAGTTTGCGCAGTCCGTCGCAACCATTGACCCGACCGAGATCAACGTGGTGTCACTTAGCGATGACTTGCAGGCTGCTGTCACCGGGGCACCTCAGACGTTCAGCCTGACGGCTGCCCAGGGCACGACCGTGACGTTGCCGAACGGCAAGGTGTTGGAAAAGTCGTTCAGAGGCCTGGCCGAGTCGCAGGCCGACCTGTTCGCCAAGACGGTGCGCAATGGCCTGTTAACTGGTGAGTCAACGGACAAGATTGCGAGACGGCTCAAAGGTCGTTTGCGTTTTGGACAGCCAGGCAGCTTGCGACAGATTGCGCAGGCGGGTGGCGAAGTCACTGCTGTTGCCAACAATCAGGTGATGGCGTTGATTCGGACGAGCATCAATCAGGTGGCGAACGAAACCAGCCAGCAGGTTTACAAGGCCAACCAAGACGTGACCAAGCGTTACCGCTACGTCGCAACGCTAGACAGCAGGACATCACCCATCTGTCGTTCCTTGGACGGGCGGGAGTTTGCTTACGGCAAGGGGCCAACACCTCCGCAACATTTCAACTGTCGGTCAACCACTGTGCCGATCATTGATTACAGCGGCTTGGGAATATCGCGGCCACCACAGACAGAACTGCGCAGCCTAACACTGCTTTTGGTCCATCCCGTGCCAGACGTGGTGACACTGTGCCCAGCAATCAGACTTACGGCGAGTGGCTAGATAAGCAGCCCAAGGAAGTCAAAGCCGACGTGCTGGGTGCCTCGAAGGTGCCGTACTTCAACCGACTGACTGAAAAGTTTGGCCCGACAGTTGCCATCCGCAAGTTTGTGGCCCGTGATGGCTCAGAGCTAACCTTGGAGCAGCTCAAGCGTCGTTACCCCTTATGACTCTTCCTGCTAAGTACCAATACAAAGCGCAAGGCGCTGAGGCCAAGCCCAAGGCGACGGCCAAGAAAAAGTCCGCTAAAACTGAAGCACCTTCGGAGGCCGACTGATGCCTGGACATTACGGAATGGGTAAGCCCAAGAAAAAGAAGAAGAAGGGCAGCAAGAAGAAGTAATGGCACGGAAGCAGCGGCGAGTTCCGAAGGACAAGGCCACCGGCTTGCCTAAGAAGTACCTTTCAGGTGCTCGGAACCGCTCTGCCAAGGCCCGTGAGATCAAGCGAACCGCCGAGGCCTACAAAGCTGGTGAGTTCATCGACATCAAAGCTGTTTCCGCATCGAGGACCAAGCAAGGTGGCACCAAAAAGAAAACCTCTAAGCGAGGCAACAAAAAAGTCTCTAAAAGAAAAGGCTGAGAAGTCACGTTTCTTTTACGGCGAGCTGGCTGCGGTTTATCGCAAAGGCCAGGGTGCTTACCTGTCGAGCGGTTCCCGCAATGTGCCGATGGCGGCTTGGGCCATGGGTCGAGTCAACGCCTACATGAGAGGCGGTAAGGCGCGGACGGCTGATGCCGCGATCTACGCCCGTTACAACAAAAAGCGATGAGCATCAAACGCGGTGGCCATACGTTTGCGGGCTATGACAAGCCCATCCGCACGCCGAATCATTCGAGCGGCAAGTCTCACGCTGTTGTCGTTAAGGACGGCGATAAACCGAAGCTCATTAGGTTCGGCCAGCAGGGTGCTGACACGAAGCGTCCGCGCAAAGGTGAGAGTGCTGCAGATAAAGCTAAGCGGGCGTCATTTAAGAAGCGCCACGCCAAAAACATCGCGAAGGGGAAGACATCTGCCGCATATTGGGCAGACAAAGTAAAGTGGAGCTGAAAACAACCTTACGGGTTATTCATGTCTGAAGAGCAGAATCAGGAGATTACGTCTCCCGCAGCTCCAAACAATGCCGAGCTGGATGCACTCAAGAACAGCATCCAAGCGTTAGAGAAAAAGAATTACGAGCTGATCGGCAAGCTCAAAGAAGCAAAAACAATCCCTGACGGCGTTGATGTTCAGGAGCTGCTTGACTTCAAACGGAACGTTGAGCAGAACAAACTTGAATCAGAAGGCAAGTACACCGAGGCGCGTCAGGCTCTTGAGCAGCAGTTCCGCGAGGCTGCTGAAGCCAAGGACAAGCGGATTGCTGAGCTTGAATCACGAGTCCGCGAGCTTGAGCTAATTGCACCTGCGAACACAGCATTGGCCGATGTTGTGCATGATCCGAGCATCGTATTCAAAGCCGACTTGCTCAAGCCGGATCAGATCGAGCGCGAATCTGATGGCACTGTTGTCGTTGTGAACGGCTACGAGCGCAAACCGATTGGCGAGTGGGCCAAAACTTTGCCCAGCTACATGCAGAAAGCACCCAAGCCGGTGGGCAGCGGTGCGCCCTCAGGACGCAGCACCGGCGGCGACATCCCACCGGGCACAAAGAATCCTTTTGCCAAAGAGTCCTACAACCTCACAGAACAGTCGCGGCTTTATCGTACGGATCGGGATATGTACGAGAGGTTGAAAGCTGCTGCTAACCGTTAATATGTTGGGCAAGGCAAAGCTACGCAGAGCCAATCGGGTTACGCCCACACCGTAAACATCATTTCAAGGAGGTTTTGTCATGGCGACTCTTCGCTCTGACATCATCATTCCTGAGGTATTTACGCCCTACGTCATTGAGCAAACAACTCAGCGTGATGCCTTTCTGGCTAGCGGTGTGGTGCAGCCTATGGCGGAGCTAAATGCTTCAGAAGACGGGGGAGACTTCGTCCAAATCCCGTTTTACAAAGCAAATCTGTCAGGCGACTTTGAGGTTCTGACGGATAGCTCTTCGCTGACTCCCGGCAAGATCGAAGCCGACAAGCAAGTTGCGTCGTTCTGCACCGTGGTCGTGCTTTCGAGTCACGCGACCTGGCTGCTTTGGCTGCAGGTTCTGACCCGATGGCTGCTATCGGCAACAAGATTGCTGACTACATCGCCAACCAGCGTCAGAAGGATCTTCTGTCCTGCCTGGCTGGTGTGTTCGGTGCTGTGGGCGACACCAGCTCTGCTGCTTATGCAGGTCTGGCCGTTGACGGCGAATCCGGCGACACCCCCACTCAACTGACTGCACGTCAGGTCGTTGAAGGGCAGTCCCTGCTGGGCGACCAAGGCGACAAGCTGGCCGCTATCTGCGTCCACCCCAAGGTCTACTACGACCTGAAAGAGCGCCGTGCGCTCGATATGGTCTATGACAACAACGGCCAGCCCGACGCCAACGCTGATTCCGGCTCACTGGCTGGTGCGTTCGGCAACGTTGCTGTTCCCACCTTCATGGGAATGCGCGTGATCGTGTCCGCCGACGTTCAAACTGCTGGTTCCGGTGCTTCCACCGAATATGCCAGCTATATGTTCACCCAAGGTGCCGTCGGCTCTGGTGAGCAACTCGGCCTCCAAACCGAGACCGACCGTGACATCCTCGCCAAGAGCGATGCCATGTCGATCGATCTGCACTACGTGTATCACCGATCGGTTCTAAGTTCTCCACCTCCGTTTCCAACCCCACCCGGGCACAACTGGAAACCGTGGGCAACTGGACCAAGGTGTACGAGACCAACAACATTGGCATCGTGCGGATTACCAACACCAGCGCACTTGACTGATAGGAGGTAATCACCATGGCATCCATCTTTGAGGCAACAGCGGGCAAACTGATCGGCCCGACCACTGGCGGCACTGTGACCCAGGCCACCAACAAAACCACCGGTGTGACGCTTAACGCGGCATCCGGTCAAATCACCATGAACGGCGCAAGCCTGGCTGGTGGTGCTGAGGCCACCTTCACGGTGACCAACAGCGAAATCGCAGCTACCGACGTTGTGGTGGTTAACCACAGCTCCGCTGGTACTGCTGGCTCTTATCTCGTCCAGGCCAACAGCATTGCTGCTGGTTCGTTCGCGATCACCGTGGCCAACGTTGGCTCTACCGCCAGCGAAGCCATCGTGCTGAGCTTCGTGGCTCTGAAGGGCGCTAGCTCCTGATGGGTCTTTTCGCCTTTAGGCGGATGAAGGAACGTGAGGCTGCTGCACAAGCGGCGGCCTCCGCTCCTGAAAAGCCGACCAAAAAGACTTCTACTGTGACGCCCGATGGCAGTAACAATCGACGCAACAGCGGGCGGCGCAAACGCCAACAGCTACATAACCCTGGCCCAAGCTGACGCCTACGTCGAGGCGATGATCAGCAGCACGGATGTCAACAAGTGGAGCACCGGCACTGATGACACACGCAACCGGGCGTTAGCAGCAGCGACGCAACGCTTGGATCGTGAACGGTTTTTAGGCGCACGCGCCACAGATACGCAAGCATTGCAATGGCCGCTACTGGCGTGCGAAAGCCCGATACCTACGTCAACACGTACGCCACTGGCTTTCCTTTCCGTATCTCTGAGGATTACTTCACCGACGAAGAGATTCCGGATCAGATCAAGCGGGCTCAGATTGAGCTTGCTGTCTACCTGAAGAACAACACGGACGGCATCAGCTTGAGCGGCCTGAACGACTTCAAGAACGTGAAGATTGGCAGCCTTGATGTCACGCCTGACAAGTCCGGCGCTGTTGGCGCTGATCACGTTCCGCCGATGTTTGAAAGGTACTTGACGGGTCTTAGAATTAGTGGACCAGGCAACATCGCTATCAAACGGAGCTGACCATGTACGCAGATCTCTCAGGCGGCTTCGAGTTCATCTCTGACACTGCTGCGCACACCGGCAGGTTCAGCAAGGTTTACTTCAAAGAAGACACCGTGATCAGTGCAATCACTGTGAAGAATGCAACCGGCAACAGCTTGGCTGGTGAGACCTTTGTGGCTGACACCTACATCTGCGGAATTATCACAAGCATCACGCTGACCAGTGGCGCTTGCATTGCCTATAACCTCTGATGGCACTTGCTGATTCGCTGGCAAGGGTTGCAAGCAATGTGCTGAAGCAGTTCGGCGGTGATGTGACAGTTCGGATTGTCACGGCTGGCAGCTACAACGCCACAACCGGCGCAGTTACAGAAAGCGAAAGCGACACGACAGTTCCGGGCATCCTTGAGGACGTGAACCTGCGTGAGGTGAATGAGCTGGTGCAGGCTGGTGACAAGCGTCTAACGGTTGCCGCTGATGACCTTGCCACCGCACCTGAGACGAAGGATCGCGTCGTTATTAGCAGCGTTGTTCATCAGATCATCCGTGTGGAAACAACGGAACAGGACAACACTGCGATCATTCATGAGCTGATCCTGAGGGCGTAACGATGGCACGCGAGATCCCGCTGGACCAAATCGGTGATTACTACCGGGAGAGCATTCGGATCCTGGTTGCCGCTACCACGCTTGAGGCCGAGAAGCGCCTGAAAGAAAAGACGCCTGTCTTCTCAAAGAGCAACTACTCACAAGGCGAACTTGATGAAATGCCGGAGTTCTTCAAGGTCAACGGCAAAACTGTGCCACTTAAAAAGTCTATTGACGAACATGTCGGCGGTCGCTTGCGCAACGCTTGGCAATCTGATCCTGCAAAAGGAGAGGTGACTAACAACATGGAATATGCCGAGCCGGTGATCTACGGAACGAACCTGCCGCCATCTTGGAAAGGGCAGTTCCGTACAAGGCAGGGCACAGTCCCCGGCTTCCCTGATCTCATAGCTAAGGAGCTTGAGTCATGGGTTAAGCGCGAGTACAACAAGATTGCAAACAGGTGACGCATGGCTGCTGCTGATCTCAACTCCATCAGGGCCACGATCGAAGGCAGGCTTGCCACTGAGCTTGCTAGCAGTCCGGCCATCCCTGTTGTCTTTCACAACATGGCGTATGAGCCAACGCCGAACAGCTCTTGGGTGCAATGCCTGACAACGTTTGGGACTAACGAATATCTAGGCCAAGGCCTGACAACTAACTCTCAAAACCGGATTGTCGGCCTTCTCGTAATGAACATATTTTCCGGCAAAGGCGTAGGCCCTGGAGCCAACCTTGTCATTGGTAAACGCATTCGGGATTTGTATAATCGAGTTATCGTGTCGGGGGTCTACTTCGACGCTCCTTCTGGCCCAGAGGCTTTGGCTTCGCCAAGTCCCGAGGGTTACTTCCAAACACAGGTCCGTGTGGCCTTTGAATTTATCGAGGAACTCTGACCATGGCCGTCCTTCGCGGAGAACAAGGCGCAGTCCAATTTGACGCCGCTGGCTCAACCAACGCCACCATCGTTGGCACACGCAGCTGGAGCCTTTCAACCACCAAAGAAACTTTGGATGTCTCCAAGCATGGCGACACCTTCCGCAGCTTTGTTGGCAGCATGATCAGCGGTTCCGGCACTGTTGAGCTGGTCTATGACCCTGACGCCACCGGTCAAGCTGCTTTCCTCGAAGACGTTCTGACGACTGCAGATCCTGCGGACGCCACGTTTGAACTGTTCACAACTGGCACCACTTCAGGCACCGATTCTGTGAGCTTTGCCGGAATCATCACTGACATGGAAATCACTTCCACTGTTGGTGAGATTGACATCGTGACCTGCAATTTCATCACCAGTGGTGCCATCACCGGCAACCTTGAGTGATGAGGCTATAGTTTAAGCGGCAAAAGTGTTGCTTAAATGCCTGCACAAAATCGAACCGTTGATCTGCTGGTTGGGGCGTTTGACCTCAACCAGCGCCGCAAGTTTGAACTGAAGAACGGCGACGGCAAAAAAATTGTCGATCTGTACTTCAAGCCAATCACCCGCGCAGACCGCAAGAAAGCACAACAGCTTGCCGGGACCGAAGAGGCGCTCGACATCAGCACGCAGATGCTGTGTCAGATGGCAGAGCTTGAAGATGGCACTAAAGCCTTTGCCTCTGCAGATGCTGCCAAGCTGCAACGCGGACTTCCTGAGTCTGCATTAAATGAACTTGAGCTATTCCTGTTTGGCGTAGCTGACGAAAGCGAAAGCATCGAAGACGCAAAAAACGACTGAAGCAGGACAGGTGGACTTTTTTTGAGTTCTTCTTGGCCTGCGAATTAGGGATGACAGTCAGCAGGCTTCGCACGGAATTGACCGATGCGGAGCTTGTTCACTTCGCTGCTTACTTTCAAATCAAGGGTGAGGAGCAAGAAAAAACAATGGAGCGCGCAAAGCTGAGGCGGCGGTAAGATTGACTTATCGCTGGGTGGTTTGTGGCTGAATCCGTCCTCAGGTTTAGGGTTGAAACTGCCGACGCGAACCGTAAGGTCGCGAAACTTGAGGAGCAGGTCCGCAAACTTGAGGTTGCGTTAAAAAACAGCGGTGGTTCGTCAAGAAAGGCAGCCACAGGCATGAAAGCTTTCAGCCAAGGGGCTGGGGCCGCTGGAGTTAGCGCGAAAGCATTAGGTGCTGCGGTCAAGGGAATCTTGGGTCCGTTGTCTCTAGTGGCAGGGGCAGCAGGTGCTGTCGTTTCAGGATTTAAGGGTTTCGTTGAGGCAGATAAGGCGAGAGCTGCGGTTAAAACTCTTGGCGTTGACGTAAAGACGCTTGAGGGCCAGCTGGTTGGTGTTGTTGCCAGGACAGGCGGCTTAGCGAGCACTAATGAGCTGTTAGCCGCCTCTTACGACGTTGCTTCTGCTGGCTTCGGAAAAGCCGCAGACATCACCAAGATTCTTGAGGCCTCACTGCTCGGCGCGGTCGGCGGTATGACCGACATCGGCACAGTTTCCGATGCGGCAACGAGTGTGATGAACGCTTTCGGCTTGACGACCGATAGCGTCAGCAAAATCGTTGACGGCTTTGTTCAGACTCAGAACGACGGCAAAATTGTTGTCGGGCAGTACGCAAGCCAGATCGGTCGTGTCGCTCCGATCGCAGCTGCGGCTGGTGTTGGTATTGACGAGCTGAACGCTGCGATCTCAACCGTTACCGCACAGGGTGTTCCGGTTGAAAGTACGTTCTCTGGCATCAACCAAGTCATCGCGTCAGTCGTCAAGCCAACGGCTGAGGCGGCCAAGGCGGCCAAGCGCCTGGGCCTTGATTTCAGCAGTGCAGCAATCAAGACCAAAGGCTTTGGCGGTTTCTTGGAAGACCTGATCGCTAAGACGGGTGGCAGCGAGGTTGAGATCACCAAGCTGTTTGGTTCTGTTGATGCGCTGAAGGCATTGATGCCTTTGATCAATGATGATTTGGTTCGATTTAACAAGAACCTGGAGAATCAGCAGAACGCGACTGGAGCGGCTGAGGCTGCTGCAGACATTATGGGGGAAACGGTTTCCTCCCAGATCAGCAGGATTGTCAACAGCTTGGACACGTTGATCAGGGGCTTGATCAGGTTCTTGGCCCAGCGATTAAAGGGATTCTGGATCTGGTTAATAGCGTGATCACAGCTGCTGTGCGCGCAACGGATGCCCTCGGAAAGATGTTCCGAATGAATAGGGCAAGAACAGAGGCTCGCAAAAAGCTGGGTGGCACCATGGGGCGTGGGACAACAAAAGCTGATCCGGCTGCAGTTGAGGCTCTTGCGCTTGCAGATGTGGCCGCTGCAGAAGCCGCCTCGGCTGCAACAAAACCTCCAACGGTTGATGTTCCGGTGAACGGCATCATCCCGACTGGAGGATTGACAGAGATCACGAAGGGTCGTGGGAAGACAGACGCAGAGAAAGCCGCTGAAGCACTGGCAAGGCAAAAGGAGTCGGCCGCTCAATTACTTGTCAGCCTTAGGCAGAAAGGAAAGTTGGAGGCGGCATCCACTGAGGAGCAGCGACGAGAGCTTGCTTTGCAGTTTGAAAAGGAAAACTTGGCGACAAGGTTCCCGGCTCTGACGGAAGAACAGCTAAAGCCATTGCGTGAGGTGTTGGATGAAAACTATGGAATCACTAAAGAAAAACGCAAGCAAAAAAAACTAGATGATGAGTTAGCAAAGAAGGCAAAAGAAACCGCTGACAGATACAAGCAGCTGGGTGATTCAATTAAGAGCAATATCACCGACGGGATCATTGACGCGATTGAAGGCACTAAGACTCTGGGTGAAACTGCCCTTGGAATTGTCAAAGATTTGGGCAGACAGTTTTTGCGGCTTGGCATCAATCAAGCGTTTGGTGCTCTTGGCAGCACTGGCGGGATCCTTGGCAAGCTGTTTGGCGGTGGCAGGGCGTCTGGCGGCACTGTTGAGGGCGGTCGCTCTTATGTGGTTGGTGAGCGTGGCCTGAGTTGTTTACGCCTGGCCGTACTGGCAGCATTGCTCCAAACTCAGCAATGGGTGGGGCTAATGTGACGGTGAACGTGGATGCTTCTGGTTCGTCTGTTGAAGGCAACGCTGATCAGGCTTCGCAACTTGGCAAGGCAATCGGCATTGCTGTGCAACAAGAACTGGTGAAGCAGAAACGTCCTGGCGGTCTCCTCGCAAGCTGATGGCTACTTTCCCGTCAATTACGCCGACTTACGGCATCCAAAAAAGCAGCGCACCAAACACTCGCTCTGTGCGCTACGGGGATGGATTTGAAAGCCGTTTCACGATGGGGCTTAATCAAAACCCCAAGACTTACAACCTCACGTTTGAAGTGTCAGAGACTGACGCTGACACGATTGAAACTTTTCTGGATGCCAGGGCAGCCAACAGTCTGGAGAGTTTTGATTTCACGCCGCCAGGGGAAAGCGGCAGCTCTAAATTTATTTGCCCGCAGTGGAGCAAGTCGATTCCTTACTTGAATCGCGCCACAATCCAGGCAACGTTCATCGAAAAATTTGAACCGTAATGGCAGTTGCAGCTTGGGCCGCTAGCACCGCGTTTTCTGTCGGGGACATTCGACGCGCCAGCGTTGAGCAGCCGTCTGGCCTGTTCTTCCGTTGTTCAACTGCCGGAACGTCAGCAAGCTCAGAGCCCGGTTGGCCAAACATGGTTGGCGATACGGTCACAGACGGGACGTGTGTCTGGACTGCGATCGCGTCAGCGTATGAGGAGCTGGCAAAGATCAACCCCAGCGCGATTATCGAGCTGTTTGAGTTGAGGCTGGATTCAACGTTGCACGGCAGCAGTGATGTTTACCGCTTCCACGCCGGGGCAAACGCTGCTGTCAGCGGCAACATTGTTTTTAACAGCCAGACATACACTCGCATCCCGATCAAGGCTGATGGTTTTGAGTACAGCAACACCGGCACGCTGCCACGTCCGACGCTATCGATAAGCAACCATGACACCACCATGACCACGCTGCTTTTGCTGGTCAATGCCACAACTGCGGGGAATGATCTTGGCGGTGCAGAGGTGCGCCGCATTAGGACGCTGAAGAAATACTTGGACGGCGAAAGCGCAGCCGATCCAAATGCCCGTTGGCCTGAAGAGCGATGGTTTGTAGACCGGAAGGCCAGTGAGTCTCGGGACCAAGTGACTTTCGAGCTGGCTAGCAAGTTCGATCTGGCCGGGCAGAAGATCCCGAGGCGGCAGGTGATTGCCAACGTCTGCCAGTGGAAGTACCGCAGCAGCGAGTGCAGCTACACCGGCACCGACTATTACGACGTAAACGGCAATGAGGTCAGCACCGAGGCTGAAGATGTTTGCGGCAAGCGTGTGGCCAGCTGCAAGCTGCGGTTTGGCGATACAGCAGAGCTGCCGTTTGGATCGTTCCCTGGAGCTGGTCTGACTCAGTGATGCAACTGTCAGACGAGTTGCGGGCCGAGATCTTGCATCACGCCAAGGCCGAGGCCCCACGCGAGTGCTGTGGCTTGGTCGCTGTGGTCAAAGGCCGACATCGGTACTTTCCGTGCCAGAACATTGCAGACACGCCAGATGAGCACTTCGTCTTGTCTGGCTGGGACGAAGTGGAAGACCAAGGCGAGGTGGTGGCCATAGTTCACAGCCATCCCAAAACTAATCCTGAGCCATCAGCAGCTGATCGCGTTGCTTGCGAAAAGTCAGAGCTGCCTTGGTTCATTGTCAATCCAAACATCGAAAGCTGGGGTTACTGCGAGCCATCAGGGTTTCAGCTGCCGTATGTGGGGCGTGAGTTTGTCCACGGTGTTGTTGACTGCTACACCCTTGTGCGCGATTGGTACGCGAGAGAATACGGAATCCAGCTGCGTGATTATGACCGGCGAGATCAGTGGTGGGATCACGGTCAAAACTTATATCTGGACAACTTCAGCAAGGAGGGGTTTTACAAAATCCCAGTGGAAGAGGTGCAGCGTGGGGACTTGATTCTGATGAATTTGGTCTCTCCTGTGCCAAACCATGCGGCCATTTACTTTGGCGATCAGCAGGTGTTGCATCATGTTCAAGGCAGGCTCTCTAGTCGCGATGTTTTCGGCGGCTACTATGGCAAAAGCACTGCCTGCGCCTTGAGGCATGAAAGTCGTTAAGGTCTACGGCGCTCTGCGTAAACGGCTGGGCCAATGCCGGTTTGAGTTTGATGTGACGACACCAGCGCAAGCGATCAAGGCGTTGTGCGTCAACTTCCCAGGATTAGACAAGTGGTTGATTGATAGCGAGCAAGATGGCGTGGCTTATCGAGTAGCAGTCAGCAAGGAAAAAGCGACTGAGGAGAATGTCGCTCCTTTGTTGATGCCTTTCAGCGACCGCGAGGTTTTCAGCATCACTCCTGTGGTTGCTGGTGCAGGCGGCGGGCTCGGCAGAACCTTGCTTGGTGTTGCGTTGATTGCTGTCGCGATTGCAAACCCTGTTGTTGGTTTTGGTGGCGGTGGGGCTGCTGGCTTTGGAATCGTCACTGGGGCAACGGCAACATTTGGAGCGTCTTTGGCTGCTGCAGCTGGCACGCTTGGCATCGGCTTGGTTCTCAGTGGTGTTGCAGAAATGCTTTCGCCTCAGCCATCACTTGACAGCACGCTTGATGAGTCAGTGCAACTGGAGTCGTTTACGTTCTCTAACGTGGTTAATACCAGTCGCCAAGGGATGCCCGTGCCGATTGCTTATGGGCGTTTGTTTGTTGGATCAGCTGTGCTATCCAGCGGCTTAGACGTTGATCAGGTGCAGGCATGACTCAGACCAAATACATTCAAGGCGCTGGCGGTGGCGGCGGCAAAGGTGGCGGTGGTGGCAATCGCACACCTACTGAAGCGGACGACACTCTGCAGTCCGTACAGTTTGCCAACGTTCTTGATCTGATTAGTGAAGGCGAGATTCAGGGTCTAGAGGATGGCAACAAGAGTATTTTTCTGGATGACACGCCAGTTCAAAACTCTGACGGCACTAACAACTTTGCTGGTTACACCGTTGTCACCCGGAACGGCACACAAGCGCAGAACCATATTCCTGGCCCGTTCAATGCTGTCGAGCGCGAGACAGCAGTTGGCATTGAGGTAACAAACGGCTCACCTGTCACTCGCAGCATTTCAGACACAGATGTTGATCGCGTGCGTGTCACGCTGACCGTCCCGTCACTGCAGATTCTTGAGAATGATGGTGATGTTGTTGGCCATAGCGTCAACATCAAGATTCAGGTCCAGTACAACGGCGGCGGATACAACGACGTTATCAACGACACGATCAGCGGCAAAAGCAGCAACCGCTATCAGCGTGATTATCTAATCGACTTCACCGGCAGCCATCCTGTCGATGTACGGATGGTGCGTGTCAGTGCAGACGAGACCAGCCAGAAGCGAGCAAGCACAACGATCTTTCAGAGCTTTACTGAAATCATTGATGACAAGTTCCGTTATCCAAACTCTGCGCTTGTTGCTCTGCGTTTCGACTCACGCCAATTCAATAGCATCCCGTCTCGGAAGTATTTAATTCGTGGAATCAAGGTCAAGATTCCAAGCAACGCGACGGTAGATACAACCACACATTTGGGGAGGCTGACGTATTCCGGCATCTGGACGGCACGTTTCAAGCTGCTACTTGGTGTTCAGATCCTTCGTGGATACTTTTCGACCTCTTGATTTCGGAGAGGTATGGGGCTGGCGTGCCTGAAAGCACGCTTGATAAGTACGACTTCTTCGCGGTGTCCCAATACTGCAACGCTTTAGTGTCAGACGGTGCAAGTGGTCAGGAGCCGCGTTTCAGCTGCAACATGCTGATCAATAGCAGAGACGAGGTTTACAACGTCATCAAGCAGATGACAGCCATCTTTCGTGGCATCACTTACTACAGCGCCGGATCTCTCACATTGCTGCAGGACAAGCCTGCCGACTCTCAATACCTGATCGGGCAAAGCAATGTTGTGGATGGCATTTTTGAATATCAAGGCTCATCCCAAAAAGCACGCCACACCGTTGCTGTGGTGGCTTGGCAGTCCTACGACACTCGCGGTGATCAAGAATATGAATACGTTGAGGACCATGCTGCGGTCGCCAAATACGGCATCATCAAAAAAGACATCAAAGCCATTGGTTGCTACAGCCAAGGCCAGGCGCACCGGATTGGCAAATGGGCGCTGCTGTCTGAGCAAAACCTGACTGAAACTGTTCAGTCAGCGTTGCACTTGAAAGCGGGATTGTGCTGCGCCCTGGGATGGTGATTGACGTTGCTGATCCAGTGCGTGCTGGTTCGCGTCGTTCTGGTCGTATTAAGTCTGCAACCACAACACAGATCACAACAGACAGCAGCAATGATCTGACCGTTGCTCTGGCTGCACAGAACAGCCCGAAGCTGTCGGTGATGCTGCCGACAGGTGTTGTTGAAACACGCGACATCCCAGTTGGCGGCATTCAGCCTCAGGATGATGGAACGTGTGATATCGACGTTGATAGTGCGTTCAGCCAAGCACCTGCAGCCAACTCAGTGTTCATGGTGCAAACGACAGAGCTGCTGCCCCAGCAGTTCCGCGTTGCGTCTGTTGCTGAGTCTGAGGACGGCATTTATGGCGTGAGCGCGATTGCTTACAACAGCACGATTTACAACGCTGTTGAAGCTGATGTTTCGCTGACGACGCGCAGCATTAGCAATCTGTCTGCCATCCCAAATGCGGTGGACAGCATCGACAACGAAGAGTTCCTCTATGAAGACGGCTCCAGTGTGTTTGTTGGTGCGTCAATTAGCTGGAACCACGATCGTCAAAACGTCAACGACTTCCGGGTGCAGTACCGGATCGACAACGACAACTGGGAAACGGTCCAGACAGCATCACCATCCGTCACGCTGCGGAACCTGCGTGCTGGCACGTTGTATGTGCAGATTTCAGCTCGCAACTACCTGAACAAGAGCAGCCGAATCACGTCTGCCACGTTCATTCTTGTCGGCAAAACTGCTGCACCTAGCAACGTCACCGGGTTCAGCATGATTCCGGTCAATGGGCAGGCTCGACTGAGCTGGAACCAAGCCAGTGATCTCGATGTGCGTGTTGGCGGTGTGGTGCGGTTGCGTCATTCGCCTGATCTAACAGGTGTGACTTGGGCAACGTCCACCAGTATTTCTGACGATGTTGCAGGCTCTGCTACTGAGACTTACGAGGATCTCAAGCCTGGAACGTACAGCATCAAGTTTGTCGATTCAGGTGGCCGCGAGAGTTTAGACGCGGCTTACATCGAGTTCACTAAGGCTGATCTAGATAACGTTGAGAACGTCAGCTCACAGACAGAAGACCCGTCGTTTGCTGGCACGAAAACCAACCTTGTCGTTGATACAGGGCAGAACGAACTAGAGCTGGACTTTGAGCCTGGTGTTGAGACGGCATCTGTGGGCGACACTCTCGCTGAGGATGACACGTTGATCTTGATGGAAGACGACACCGACAACACCAGCGTGTTGGGCCTTGAGGGCAACAAAGGCTTCTTTACGAGCGGAACCTACGAGTTTCAGAACAATCCGATCACGTTTTCAGACGTGTTCAGCGTCAAGCTGGACAGCACGCTTCGCGCCCGTGCGTTTTACCCCTACGGCATCCGTTTGGATGACCGACCTGATTTCGACGCGATCGTTGACTTTGACGGAACGGCACCAACCGCTCCAGACGTGAAGCTGTTTATTCAGACCACACAGGATGACCCTGCTGGGACGCCTACTTACACGAGCTATCGCCGTTACAACAACGCTGAGTTCAAGGCTCGTGCGTTCAAGCTGAAGGCAGAGTTCAGCACTGGTGCGATTGACGAACAGATTGCTGTTGACCAGCTGCGGGTGGTCGCAAACATGCCGATTCGTACCGTGACTGGATCGGTGACGACCAGCACGAGTGCTGATGTCTCAGTTGCCTATGGGGCAGGTAACAAGTTTGCGGCGACTCCATCTGTTGGCATCGTGTTCACCACCAACTCCAGCGGTGACTACTACGTCATCAGCAATTCGTCGGCTACCGGATTTGATGTGTCGGTCTACAATTCCAGTGACACCCGGATCGCCAAAACGGTGAACTGGACCGCCACCGGCTACGGGAAAGGCTAATGAGTCAGGCCGATCAGAATATCTCTAACGACACCGGCTCAAACGTCAGGGCTGATATCAACAGCAACCTGTCTGCTCTATTTAGCAACAGCTCAGGCGCAGCCGCTCCCTCAGTAACTGTTCCTTTTCAGTGGTACGCGGACAGCAATAACGATCTGTTGAAGATCCGCAATGCAGCGGATGACGGCTTCGTGACCGTTGGAACGTTGTCTGCCACCAACCTTGGCTTAGCAACGTTGGCTAGTCCGACGTTTACCGGGAATGTCGGCATCCCTGCAGGCAGTGCAAGCGCACCAGCAGTTCGTCGATCAGACGACACCAACACTGGGCTGTACTTCAGTGCAAGCGATACGGTCAACGTCACCACTGGTGGAACGAATCGCGTTCAGATCGACACCAACGGCATCACGGTTCAGGACCGTAAAGCCATTCGTTTCCGCGATACCAGCAACAGCAATTTTGTTGCGGTTCGCGCTCCAGACAACGCAGCAAGTGACATCACGCTCACGCTGCCCAGCAGTGATGGCAATGCGAATGATGTGTTGCAGTCAGATGGCAGCGGCAACCTGAGCTTTGCTGCTTTGCCGCAGGCTGTGCCGACTGGATCGGTTCACATGATGGCGACGACCACTGCACCGAGTGGTTACTTGAAGTGCAACGGCGCTGCTGTTAGCCGGACAACTTACGCCGATCTGTTCACAATTATCGGCACCACGCACGGTGCTGGTGATGGCAGCAGCACGTTCAACGTCCCAGATTTACGAGGAGAGTTTGTTCGCGGTTGGGACGATTCCCGTGGTGTAGATAGTGGCCGCAGCTTTGGCAGCTCGCAATCAGACCAAAACGCTCAACACAATCACACCGCAACAGCAACTTCGACGTCCACGGTCAACGACCCAGGACACATCCACCAAGTTCAGTATTCAAACAGCGACAGCGGCGATGGCGTTATTGAAGAATCCGGAACAGGTCTGAGCGGTCAGGAACCAACCTTGAGCGCAACAACAGGTATCACTGTTTCAACTTCAACGTCAGTCAGCATTGCTAACCAAGGTGGCAGCGAGGCAAGACCGCGTAACGTTGCCATGATGTACGTCATCAAGACCTAAACATGGCGAACCGTAAGATCACCGCAATGACGGCGCTTACAGCGCCTGCAACCGACGACGTACTGCCGATTGTTGATGTCAGTGAAGCTGCGGCAACTGACAAGAACAAAAAGATCACGGTCCAAGAGCTATTTAAGGGTGCGCCTTCTGGTACGGAATCAGCGCCTGGTATTGCCTTTGAATCTGACGACGGCAACGGGATCTATCTTGCTGGAACGGATAACGTTGCGATCTCGACTGGTGGTTCTCAACGCATCAGCGTTACCAACACTGGGACCACGATCACTGGCAACCTGACAGTTCAAGGTGCCACTACATCTATCTCGTCAACCACGATCAATGTGGATGACAAGAACATTGAGCTTGGTGCGGTTGATACGCCGACAGACACCACTGCAAATCTTGGGGGGATAACACTTAAGGGAGCCACTGATAAAACGATTAACTGGGTGCAAAGCACCGGCTATTGGACATTTAGCGAAGGCATTGAAGTCGGCGGTCACATTCAACTTGATGACAGCAATGAGCTGCGCCTTGGCACGGCGCAAGACCTTAGGATCTATCACGACGGCAGTCACTCCTATATCGACGACCAAGGGACTGGAAATTTAATTCTTGAGTCGAACGGCGGAGAGATAAAACTACAGACATCAAACGGAGGCGAAGATCTAGCGCGATTTATTAACAATGGAGCGGTAGAGCTTTTCCATAACGGTACGAAAAAAGTTGAGACTACTACTGACGGTGCAACTGTTGCGGGCACTGGTTCGCTGACGCTGCCTGTCGGCACAACGGCACAACGTCCCAGCAGTGCAGCTGAGGGCATGATTCGTCGGAATACAACCGACTCTGCTTTTGAGGGTTACACCGGAACCAGCTGGGCACCTCTTGGTGGTGGTGCAACTGGCGGTGGATCTGATGCGTGGGTGGTTGAAACTGACCAGACCGTTACCACCAGCTACGAGCTGAGTTCTGGTAAGCACGGAACCACGGTATCGCCCACGATTAACAGTGGAGCTACGATTACGGTGCCGTCTGGTGCGATCCTCGTCATTCTCTGATTATGGCTATCAAACTTAACGGCGACAATTCTGTCTCTACACCTGGCTTTACCGGCACTGACACAGATACGGGTTTGCAGTGTGGAACGAATGAGCTGAAGCTGGTCACTGGTGGAACGGCACGAGCAACGGTTGATAGCTCTGGGCGGTTGTTGATTAACAACACGAATGGGCTTGGAAATTATCCATTACAGGTAACTGCCGCAAGTGATGCAAAAGCGATTGTTATTGTTGGACGATCATCAGATGATATTGGTGAGCTGGCCTATTTTGAAAATGATAGATCGACAAGACTTGGTGAGATTCAATACCGTCAAGATCATGTCAACTTTAGGCATCGTGTAGGTGACATTCGGTTTGCAACTGGTGGAACTACTGATCGGATGAAGATTACGAGTTCTGGAAAAGTTCAAATCACAGGCACTCGTGGTGGATCCTTGCAACCAAGTGACAATGATACGCTTGAGCTTTTTACATCTGCTTCTAATGGAAACGCCAACACAGGCTGTGGCCTGACTTTCTACAACAACGACGGCAATGGTGCTGAAATAGGCGGCACCATTCAAGTTGCTAAAGAGAATGGCTCAATTAACAATACAGCTGGATATATGCGTTTCTCGACTAGAGCGAACAACTCAACTCCGGCTGAGCGGATGCGTATTACGAGCGGTGGGGCAGTAAGAATTGGCAGCGACTTAACCGCTGCTGCGGCTGGTAAATTTCAGGTTGTTGAAGAGGGAGGCGGCAACCAAGCCAACGATTGCAATGCGTACTTTGAAACCAATGCTCAAGACTGGAATATAAAAACGTATTACAACCGCGCAGGAACGCATTATCACCTTGTCTTTCTGGAGCAGGGGACGGAAAGGGGCAGCATCAGTGGTTCTGATGGTTCTAACGTTACTTTTAACCAAGGATCTGATTACAGGTGGAAAGAAAACATTGTCGAAATGACAGGCACTGAGGGCATCGAAATATGCAAACGCCTTAAACCAAGCAAATACAACTGGATCGAAAACAGAGAGGAAACAGGTGAAATCAATACGGTTGATGGATTCATTGCTCACGAAGTTGTAGAAGCAGGTGTGCTCGGTGCTGTCGTCGGAGAAAAAGATGCAGTAAATGAGGACGGTTCTATTAAGGGTCAGCTTCTTGATTATGGGCAGATGACGCCTGTTCTTTCGGCTGGTATTAAAGGTTTGATTGCTAAGGTTGAAACGCTTGAAACGCAAAACACTGCACAGCAGGCTCAAATTGATGACTTGCTGGCGCGTGTAACCGCATTGGAGGCCGCATCATGAGCATCAAACTGAAAGGCAGCAGCGACGGTAGCGTTTCATTCGACGCACCAGCAGACACCAGTCCATCTGGGTCGGATATTACGTTGACGCTGCCGACTAGCGCAGGGTCTGCCGATCAGTTTCTGAAAAATAGCGGTATTGCTGGCGAGCTGGAGTATTCCAGCATGGTCGAAACCAGCACGGGCGTTGGCATTGGCATTTCAGCGCCTGACGATACTCTTCATCTAGATGGTTCGACTGGTCATGGATTAAAGCTACTGATAACAATTCGCATATCACTGTTTTTCGGACGCATAGTGACGGTGGAATTGTAAAAACTGCTAGCAATCATGCGCTATTGTTTGGCACTAATGACACGGAACGCGCACGCCTAGACTCATCGGGGCGGTTGCTGTTTAACACAACAAGCAACCAAGGCGGTCACTTGGTGCAAGTGAAAGATGGTGATGTTTCATTGACAAAACTAACTTCAGCGGCCGGTGGTAATGATGTAAATATGCTCAGGTTCAGGTACATAACTCTGCTAACACTGCACAAGATGCGTCTCTTGGAGGAATAAGCGCAGAAACAGCTTCTAGCTGGGGTGGGATTCTTACATTTCACACAAAAGCAGCAAACGGCTCTCCTAATGAAACCGTCTCAGAGCGGATGCGGCTTCTTCCGCATGGATCGATAAGGTGCGCAACAAATTTTGCAGACAGCGATTATGCTAACAATACTACTGATTATTGGCACGTTTTTCAGCATCATACTAACAACCAAGCTGGTTTTATCATTGAACATACCGGCAACAACAACCCTTACGGGTTAATTATTGATTTTAGCGATTCGCACCCAGACGATAATACGCATTACTTTATGAGTTGTATCGACCAACAAGCGATACGACTGCAAATTAAATCAGACGGTGATATTGACAACCATGACAACAGCTACAGCGGTTTTTCTGACGTAAAACTCAAGCAAGACATTGTTGACGCTGGGTCGCAGTGGGACGATATTAAAAACTTGCGCGTTCGTAAGTTCAGATTCAAGTCTGATGTTGCAGATCATGGTGACGAGGCAAAAACGCTAATTGGTGTTGTTGCACAAGAGACCGAGCTAGTTTCGCCTGGCCTCGTAAAAGAAAGCCCCGATCTTGACAAATACAACAATGATCTTGGAACGACTACTAAGTCCGTCCGCTATTCTGTGCTCTACATGAAAGCCGTTAAGGCGCTCCAAGAAGCACAGACTAGGATTGAAACGCTTGAAACCCAGCACGCCGACTTGCTGGCGCGTGTAACCGCTCTGGAGGCCGCCTGATCATGAGCACCATCAAGGTCAACTCAATCAAGAACACCTCCACGGATGATGGTGGCATCGCGATTGACAACAGCGGTCACGTTCAGGTCGATGGCGTCCAGCTGCCGACTGCTGGTGCGTTGAGTTCAAGGCGTATCAATATCAACGGAGCAATGCAGGTAGCGCAACGTTCTACCTCAGTGACTGGGTTAAGTTCATCTAATACTTGTCAAACTGTAGACAGGATGTTTATTCGCATCAATGGTGCGGGGACTTTTACCATCTCGCAAAGTACGGAAGCTCCTGATGGCTTTAGCAACTCAATTAAATGGGACTGCACTACAGCAGACAGCAGCTTAGGAGCTGGTGACTTTGCATATATGGCACACAGATTTGAAGGTCAAGATCTTCAGCAC
>FUIF01015943.1_pt1 | contig 25959 bp, 49 predicted proteins | sample 1003461 | NCBI WGS metagenome assembly FUIF01 (sample SAMEA80401918, study PRJEB19352) | marine metagenome
GTCATTGCCTCTGAAGTCCAATCTCTCCACGAGGAGATCGAGACACACACGCATCGTCCTCTCTTGATCTGTGGAACCAAGGCAATGGAACTGATCGGAGAGAAGGACAAGTTCACCAGTAAGGGATTCCTCGTTCGCGAACAGTGGGGTTGTGACTCCAAACCTACTGCTGACAATGAGATCCGGATTGTGACTCCCAAGGGGAGCAGATCGTTGCTTTTGGTATGAACGGACCGATCCATGAGGCCTTTGGCCTGACATACGCCGCGTACGCCGTCTTCCCTCGCGTTCTCCTATGTGAGATGCCAGAGGATTGGCAACGTAGGTTCCTTGCCTTGATGGGTGAGTTCGAGAAGGAGTTCCCTGGATACGACAACGTCACGTATAACCTGAAGCGAGTCTTGGACGAGTACGCCCATTATTCGCCTTGCGCACTTGACGATGAGCGCGAGCGACGTGGCATTGACGAGGAAGACCCAAACTGGCCACCGACTTATCCCGAGGATCCTCTCTCCAATTACCGGTACCCACATCGGGCTGGCGTCGATGAAATGCGAGTCGACCGTATGGAAAAGATGCGGGAGATCGTTGACGACATTCAGTCCAAAGTTGGTGAAGAAGATCTTGAGAACATTCTCGAGGAAGTAGAGGAGGAAAGGAAGAAGAGAACTGCCCAAGTTCTCGACGAGCTTGTGTCTACGACCGAGGAAGCTGGGTTATATGATGACGAGGACGGCTTGACTGAACCAGACGAGAATGTCGGGATAAGTGGGGACGACGAGTTGTAATTCCGGGCGAGGAGTTGGCTACCATACAAGAGAGTCATACTCCACCAACAGACTCGCCCAATTTTCTTCTTGAGGGGGAACTATGAAGAATCTACTTTGGATTGATGTCGAAACTACGGATCTCGATCCTGGTCCTGAAGCTTGTTTGCTCGAGATCGCCGCTGTTATCACAGACCACAACCTGAACGAGCTTGGTAGCTTCGAGGCGACGCTGAAATACGACCCGGACGAGCTTCCTTGGGGCGAAGAAGCTCGAGAAATGCATGAGCAGAACGGGCTCTTCGAAGACGTCCGGAACGGTCGGTACGAGAGAGTGGAAGACCTTGAGAAGGACCTGATCATGTGGTACCTTAAGGCTTACCCTGGTTCTAATGACCTCCAACTTCCTCTTGCCGGTTCCAACCCTGAGTTCGACCGACTTTGGGTCTTGGCTTGGTTCCCTTCGTTCTCGAGGTTCATTCACTACCGGAACTTCGATGTCAACGCCCTGTACACCTTCTTTGACGTCGACAAAGACAAGACTGGTCGTGAGAGAACCCACCGAGCCATGGACGACGTTAGGAGCGACATTCGCTTCACCAGCCAGCTCGAGACTATCCGGAAGGCATTCATCAAGCACGACGTGACCGCTCTGGTACGTGAGGCGAACGACCTTGGATATTCCACGACTCCCTCCGACGATCACCAAGAGGACGAGTACAACCCTCCGCAGGTCGAGAAGCACGTCTTCACTAATCCCGGCACGGAGATTGAAGGATTTCCTTACGACGAATCGGACGCCCACAAGTAATGAAGGCTCTGTTTCCTTTCAGTGGGAAGGCCGGTTGTAGGCCGGAACGAAGCTGATAAAGCAGAAGGCGACGCTACATGTCTGGGTAGCACCTTTTGGCAACTTTGCTGTGCGCCCTTGGTGATCGTCCGGGAGGGTGGAAGGCCCCTTTAAGGAGCAAACATGAGGAAGGACGCGATTAAGCCTGGTTTCTACTGGATCAAGCGGTACAACGAACTGACCATCGGTAAAGTTGTGAAAACTGACGGCAGCCTCTGCGTCCTCTTCCCCGGATCTTCGGCAGTATACGAGATCGGAAGAAGCAACGCCACTCAGGAGCGAATCCGACCGAACCAGTTTATTGACGAGGTCTTATCCTACCCCTGGAAAGAACAGGTTCTGAGTCAGGAGACGTCATGATTCCTGTTAGTCAATGCCACGTTGTTGCCACTAATCCGTCAAGTGGTGTGGTGCTTCTTCAGTTCCCGAACTCCTTTGATATGAATTGGTCGCTCTTTCGGCCTCAGGAGTTCTACGAGAGCGCAAACGACAGCTTTCGGGGCAAATACTTCTCTGTATCCGCGTACATGCGTTGGTACGCCATGAATGAGCACAAGCGGAAGAAAAAGTCACCAAACGCGACTGGGTTTGACTACCTTGACCGTGTCCTCGGACTCAATATTCCAGGAGACATCTTCATCAACTTCTTCGACGTTTTTGGGGAAGCAGACGATATCCGTCCTCAGGAACAGGAGGTCTACGACAAGGTAGCATGTGTGCTTGAGGTTGACGATCTTCGTGATACGGACTTCTACGTCATCGCGTACTACCAAGGGAGCGGCGACTCGTCTGTTCTTGACCACGAACTTGCCCACGCTCGATTCGCTCTCGACCCGAAGTATCGAGCAGACGCGACACGGATCGTCAAGGAAAACTGGTCCCCAGCTCTTGAGAAGGCCATGCGCAAGCGTGGATATGGAGACAACGTTCTCGTTGACGAGGCACATGCTTTCTCTCTCACTCAGTGGGGAAAGTGGTTTCCGTGGTACCTTCGGGACAAACAAGCACGCAAGATGCGACGTGAGATTCGGAAAGCACTTCTATGAGCGACTTTAGCCCACTCGGACTTCATGTAGACGATCTCGCTTGGTGGTACAAGGGGGTGGTCACTGAAGTCATAGACGGAGACTCTCTCAGGATCATCCTTGATCAGGGCTTCAACTCGTTCCGGACGAAGCTTGACAAAGACGGCGAGATGGTTGGGATCAACTATCGAGTCAATGGGATCGATGCTGCAGAGACCCGAACCAGGGACCTCGCGGAGAAAGCGAGAGGACTTGCGGTCGCAGATTACGTTCTCGAGGTCTGCCCTCCTGGGACTCGCGTTTTGGTCCGGACTTCCAAAGCAGGCAAGTTCGGTCGCTATCTCGTGGACGTCTACCTGGTCAACACCAAGGACGTTGTTTACCTTCACTTGAACGGACACCTGCTCGACAAGTTCGACGAGGATCACGTCCAACCCTATGACGGAGGCTCTCGTTGAAGTTCGACCTCTTGTATGTAGACCCTCCCTGGCAATACGCGAACTGGTCCGAAGCCAAGAATGGGGCGTCCAAGGCTCACTACGAGGGCATGTCTATCGAGGAGCTTTCTTCCCTACCAGTATCCGACGTAGCCAAGAGGGACGCGGTTTGCCTGCTTTGGGTAACCAACCCGAAAATGCTCGAGGGATCCCACACGGACCTACTGACTTCCTGGGGATTCCGACCGGCCTGTGTCCTTTTCTCTTGGGTCAAAACGATCCGACAGCACTTCAACGTCCCATTGGACTCCCGAGCCAAGAGAGAGGCAACGAAGCGGTTCCTGGACGAAATGGGAATCCCGGTCGCTGCACTCAAGGGAGTCAAGAACTTCCATTTCCTCCCCGGCAACTTTGCCCATGGGAATGGCTTCTACACCGCTGGTGGCACGGAACTTGCAATACTTGGAGTGAGAGGTAAGGTCAAGAAGAAACCTCTCGTCGAGAAACAAATCCTCGTATCTCCACGAGGAAAGCACTCCGCCAAGCCAAATGAGGAAGTCCGACGTCGCCTATCTCGTCTCTTCCCTGATTACGACTCCTGGAATAAGCTCGAACTCTTCGCTCGAGAGATCCCGGATGGTTGGTCTGCACTTGGAGACGAGATCGATGGCCGAGACATTCGGGACTCCCTCCCAGAACTGATCGAACAAGAAACTCGAGACGTAGTCGACGGCGTACCCCAAATCGGAGGAGGACACGACTTCTGATGGAGTTCAGCAAGCTGGTCAAGGCTAAGTGCAAGCGTTGCCAGAGAGATTACCAAGACGACTTCTCATGGACAGTTAGGAAAGACGGAACAAGAAGGCTTTCTCACGTCTATTTGGCTTGCAAACATTGTAGCTGTTATGTTCGCCGCCTCCGGTTTCTGAAATACCCGAGAGGAATCCGGAGACGCCTCGACAGCCTTTATTACACCGGAAAGTGACATGGAAATCAACACGTTCAAGGTCTACAGTCCTTACGATGTGGACACGCTCTCCAATGGCTTCTTCGTCGGCGAGTTCGAGTTTGCCGGCCTTCCTCGGGCAGGAGATGACATCGAGCTTCTTGACCGCGTCGTGACCGTCAAGAAGATTCAATGGGTCGAGACAGACGATGGATTCCGAGACCCGACAATCGTTCTCGAACCAGATATCTCCGGAAACCTTAAGAAAGCAGTTGAGGAGGCGAGGAAATGAAGGTCGGAGCCAAAGTAAGGGTCCATAACCAGGACGGTATTGTCAAGAAGGTAGACAATGGGGCCGTCCTTGTCCAGTTCTCCCCAACGTGTTGTGGTTGGTACTTGAAAGGGGAACTGAAGAAATGAGAGTCAAGACGTTCACGTGCAAGGGGTGCGCTCGTGGGGGCGTCACTTCTCACCTGACTCCTCTTGGTGGAAGCCCAGTCACCGCAAGTCGCTTCATTTGTTATCAGTGTGACCGGACCTACTCTCGAGAGGAAGCCGCGAGAAAACAGAAGGAACAGGACTCGAAATGAATGAACCGAGAACGTTCAACGACGTCCTGAATGAGGCGACCACACTTGACGATGACGGAAAGCAGGTCATCGACGTCAAGAAGCTGGACGGCCCCGGACTCCATGACGTGGACGTTGGCCCCTGCAAATGTGGAGCGTGGCATTGAGCGAAACAATCAAGGCCGACGACTGGGCAGACTTCTTCCTTGAGAGACTCAGGAAGGAGATTTCCGAGTGGTCACGTGAACCAGACGCTGAGATCTTCGACTTCAAATGGTTCTCTGAGATGAGATTCCCGCACGGTTATCTTGACCTGAGTATGACCGATTATGCGGACGAGATTCGGGAACTTAACAAGGCGAAGGTACACCGTTTGCGGTTGAGGACGGAAGACTGGACCCCAGCACAACGTGTTCGTAACTGGGACTTTGGTCCAAGGAAGCGCGTTCCTAAAGGACAGGAAGACCGCGTCTATTGGTTCAGGCTCGGAGTTGACACTGTGGAGGCTTTGTATGACTGACGATATTGAACACGACGACGAAATCGACCCTGAAGAGCAAGAAGAACATTTCGCTTTAGCGTCAGAACTCGCCTCGAAGGGGGTTTTGGCAACAGAGTTCGACGACGAATCTGGACAACTTGGTTACAGGGTCACCGAGTTCGGAGAGTTTGAGTACGAGCCTGAGTCACTTGACGAGGCGCACATGCTCCTATTCTTCATTCGGGGTCTCTATCGGGCTGCTAAGGGGAAGCTCGAGGGAAAATGAGCGAAAAAGAATACGGCTACGTCTTCCTCGTGAATGCTGGCGATAGAGGTCAGATCCAACTCGCCATCCATACCGAGGACGTCTATAAGAATCGATCCTCAGTTCGATACAACTTCTTCCGGTTCCTCAAGCGGATTCCGATGTCTCACGCTCGGTATGGCTTTTGGGAGTTGGACAACCTTCCTTCGTTCTTGTCCCCGATTCACATCGTCTCGGATCCTGTCCTTGACGAGGACCACTATACCATTTATCAGTATTGGTTCTCCGGGATCGCCTTGGACGCCAACCACGAGCCAATCTTCATTGCTCCTAACGAGGAATGTCAGGTCGTCTATGGAGAAAAGGTCCGGTGGTTCTTCGACGGGGAAGAGGCAAACCAGGTCCGAAACGAACTGAACGACGAGTGGATGAGGAAGCAAGCTGACACGCTTCCCGGAACTCCTTCCCGCTCTCGCAAGCTCGGTCACATCGGTGGAGGTCAACTTGGATACGTATGAAAAGATCGACCTCCTGAACGAGGCAGCGATGAAGCTCTTCCGACAGGGAAGACTTCCAGTCTCGAGTGATCTTCAAGAGGAAACTGGGGATCAGGTCTCCCTTGTTCCTGAATGTTCCGAGTATCGTCAGGGCTGGATCGCATACACCTTCGACTCGGCCAGAAACCCTAAGTGTTCCGACGACAAATCCGACTTCTACAAGGCCGGATTCACCCAAGCCAGGATCGCACATGAGTCCGACATATAGCCTCAGGATCTCAAACCCTCCATCTACCAAGGAACCCGTCTTCCTTCTCAAGGACGCGACTCCAGAGGTCGCCAAGTCCTATTGGGAACGTCGTGTTGAGAGGTCAAGGATAGGGATCGAAGAGACAGCCGACTCGATCACCATCATCCACACTCACAAGTCCGGAATCGTCACAGAGTTCACTCACCCTCTTCCTCCAACCGCTCAACAGGAGGCAGCAGCGTGGATATTCTTCCAAGGTGGAGTTGACGAGGTAATCGAAGAGTCTCTCGCACGGATCTGCCAAGAATGTGGCCGGTTCAAGTGCGAGGATCCACATGGGTCTGACTGATGGAAGATTTTAGTGGTGTATACGCGGACCTTTCTGGTATAACCTGGTTGGTGTGGAAAGGGAAGTTCTCAGATCGGCCAATACGGATCGGAGAAAACCGAGGTGAGTGACGACCTTACCAGGAAAGCAATGCATGGTTGGCTCGAGAAGAACTATCCAACCGTCGAGAGCAGGATCGGTAAGTGCGAGAAGGTCACTAAAGAGCTGAACGATATCCTCGTTCACCTGACTCGAGTTCGTGGTTTCTACCATTGCCCGATTTGGGGACGACGGGAACACTGGTGGCTTGTTAACGATTTCACCGACGAGATCTTTGATCCGACAGCAGCTCAGTTCCCATCCAAGGGAATCACCGGAGTCTACGAGGAATGGGATGAGGAACAGGAAGAGCCGGTTGGGATGTGCATGGATTGTGGCGATTACGTCTATCCTCCAAGATTAGCTTTCTGCTCCGACAAATGTGAGAAGAGAGGCATGGCTTATCTGAATGACAAGGAACCACTTTGATTCAGTCGCCAAAGCCAGATTCGCCATTCGCCTCTGGAATCTGCTACAATATCCAAGGAAGTGCGTGAGGACATTCGAGCCTTGCACGTTCTGCACGTACACGGAGGAGATTGAAGCCATTCTTGACCTGGACCAGATCTCTGGCAATCCTCGAGAGGCACAGAAGTTGCTTCTCAGAACAGCGAATCAACTTCTAAAGGGAACCGATTACCACGTCGTAACTTGGTATCCTTGATTAAGCAGCAAGGGCCAGTTAAAGGAAGCCTTAATTAAAACATGTTCGGTGAACCAGGTATCATCCTAAGGTGGGTCTGGGAGTGGAAGTGGGGACTCCGAGAGACTTCCTATGAAGAAGACGGTCTCCGGTGGACCCTCTACAAGTACGTGGTTCACCTTGGACCCGTCAGGATTTGTAAGGTAAGGGATTCGGAGATGGAACGACTCACGAAGATCTTCGAGTTTACCGAGAAAGAACAAGGGGACGAAAAGGTATCGACTGAACGTTGACTCCTATCTCTTGGCGTGGTAGCCAAGGTCGGATAAATGCGCTTGAACAAGACCGACCGAGATAGCTCGACAGCGTAACAGGACGGCGGTTCGATTCCGCCCGTCTCCACCAACAATAGGCCAGCAGGTTGCACGTAAAACCGGCCCCGTCAAAAGGGTGCTTCGGAGGGGAAAGGTACCAATGCCCCAGCCGAGAAGGAGCGTAACCAGTCCTCCCTGGCCTGCCACTGCAAAGACCATGGCTTGTCAAGATCCAGATTGTTTTGACGGATACACCCCAGCCGGCCCTCACGGCGGGTGGATACCCTGCTCTACATGTCTTCCGGAGGAATACAGAAAGGTTGTAGACGAGAAATGAGGTGCGGAACTTGCGATTTCGAACTCATTCATGACGAGAAGCACGACGCCAAGTTCTGTATCAAGTGCGACGAATGGTCTGAGGAAGCTTGCCCCGACCCTGACTGCGACCTTTGTAGAGGTAGACCTGAAAAACCTCCAATCAAGCTGAAGAACTTCATTCGCGAGAAGGAAGCTTCCTCTCTATGGATAGACGACGTTGCACTTGACTATCTCGAGGAGGAAGAAAGACTCATCATCGCTTCGGCAGCCAACCTTCACGTGCTGGCCCAGAAAATACTTCAGAAGCATTCGAAATAAGGGTGGGGACGTCCCACCACTCCGCCACAACCTTTTTTCTCAGGGAGAGAATATGCGGCACTTGTTTCTTGGTTTCGCTTTTGTTTTCTTTTGTTCGTTCTCTTACGCTCAAGAGTGCGATTTCATCCGTGGTGACGCGAACGGAGATGGCACGTTCAACTTCTCGGATTTTGTACAGATAGGCAACTGCATCTTCGGCGGGGGTGTCAGTGCCACGCCTGTGTTGACGCGTACGACGCCAACGATGACGGTCAGACGAACACGACCGACATCTTGTGGCTCAGCAATTACTTCTTCGAGAGTGGTCCTCCGCCGGCAGCTCCCTTCCTGGTCATGGTTTGGACGAGACCGGAGACTTCTTGGCAAATGGATGTGACGTTCCTGAAGGTGACTACACGGCGACTGAATCGGAGGTCGAGCCGGCTGGAGCCGCGTGCGTTGGACCGTACACTCCGTGGCACACTCGATCGGACAGTACCGGGTGGCCTCAATACCAGTTTCTCTACGAGTCGAACCAAGGCAACTGTGATGGGCCGGATGTCTGCGACAGTGGATACATCATCTGGGATCTTGACGGTCCAGAGTTCACCAAGAATGACCTGGACAACGGATACATCGAGATTGACGTAGACATCGAAGCTCAGTGGACGTCGCTCGTTGCTGGTGCGTGTCCGTTGTCTCCTCCCGCGACTGGCGAAGGACTGGATATCAACGGCCTGGTGCTTTATGGATCTGGTGCGTACGGCATATTGACCGTCGAGAACACGGTGACTGGTGAAGAGTACGACGTGACGCTTGGCTTCAACATGCCATTGAGTGGGTGCGAGTACTCGATGAACTACAATCCGCCGGAGACGCCTGGTTGCCATCAGTCGATTGGTTGGGGGTCGCACCTTAGCAATGCACCCATGTTTCAAGGAAAAGTGCAGGATAGCGTCTTGCAGGCCATCACTAATGGCTTCGCGACTCCATTTGATTGTGACCCGTTGACCCTCGTTCGCTTCAAGGCGTGGACACCGGAGATCGTTTGGCAAAAGCTTCCGCGACATGGTGGTCCCGGAATTTCTCGAGATATGTCGACGTATGAGGGAGTCATGTTTGGTTACGAAAGCCCTCGAATCGACATAGCGGCACCGTAAGGCACGGTGATTGCAAAGTAAGAAGTAAAACCGGTAGTTGTGCAGCAATCCAGTGCTGCTGCGAAATCAGGCAATGCGACGGAGAACGAGTGAGAAACCAAGGGCAGCCGACAAGCCAAACTTGGGGACCGAAGACCTCCACCGGTTTATGATCCAAAGAGAGAACAACACGCAAGTATAGCTTAAGTGGTAAAGCTCCAGCCTTCCAAGCTGGTCACGAGGGTTCGATTCCCTCTACTTGCTCCAGAATAGGTCGTGGTCTGGGACCAGACAGGATTCCAAACCCTATCAGCCGCGTTCGATTCGTGGACGGCCTGCCAAAACCATGGACAAAAGCTGGACACCGACTCCTGAGAACATCAATGCGCTCCCGGAACCAATCCGGAAGTACATTCACGATTTGCAGGCGTCCTGTCCAACTTCCGTAGTACAAGAAAACCACTGCCTAAGAGAAAACCAAAAACGTCTCTTGGCCAAGATTGAAGAATTAGGAGGTGCGACATGACAGTTCTTATGTAGTTGCCTGAAAGGAGGCCAAGAACATGTCATGGTACAAGCACCCTCGTACGACGCAGGAAATGCGTCATTCGTGTGACCGTTTCGACGAGGAGATCCACGACTACGGACGCGTCAAGTTCCGAGCCAAGCGCAACAAGGTCAACCTTCCAAGCGCTTGGTGGGATCGGGACGTCGTAGTCGAACGGTCGTGGAAGGACCACCGTGAGAAGCAGTACCACCCCAAGGGACCGAAGAAGGTCAAGAAGCACGGGAAGTTCCGTGGTGGGCCGGTCTTCGTTCGTCCGGTTTGGGAGTGGACGCGACTCAACAAGACCAAGACGGGTTGGTTCCGAGTCTACGACTTCTCGAAGAGAGGGTACGTCATCCGGTACGAGACCAGGAAGTACGTCGAGCACATTCGGGGGCCGTTCCTCGGGTACAAGCTCCTCGGAACCTGGAAACGAGCCGGAGGGACCACCACCAAGATCTTCTCCGAAGAGGAAATGAGGAAACGTGGGTTCTCAATCTACCGTTGCCGGATCTATTGACAGAGCGATTCATTTGATCGGTCTCTACTCGTTCGCGCTTACTTTCTCGCAACGAATAGTGGCCGATCCATGGAAGAGGAACCCGAAACGATTCAAGGAACAGTTCGGAGACCTTAAGTCAGACGACCTCTCCAAGATCAGACCCGACGCCCTCTTTGGAGCGAAGAAATGAAACAATCGTTCAACCTCTTCTTGGTGATCACTGCCTTGATTGTGGTGTTTGCCCTGGTCTCTTACGTTCACTACCCTGATTCTCCACACCACCGAGTATGGGTCGGAGTCTGGCTTGGTAACCTTGGGTGGTTTCTCTTGGAAGTTGTTCGATCAATGGTATCATCAAGTCATGAAAGCACGAACGATTAACCTACTTCTTGTCTTGTTCCTTCTCTCCATGATTGGTGGAGCTTGGTGGTTCGTCTCTGAAGTTGGGACGGACACCATTCTCGAGGACGCCCGCACTTTCCTCGTGGACGTCGTTGCCTGGATCGGCGGAGTCGTCAAAGAAGGACTCAGCAAGATCTAAGACCCACAAGGAGGGGAGATGCGCCTTTTCGCCATTCTATTTTCGTGTTTATGTATCTCGAGCTTCTCGTTTGCTCAGTGTTCCAACGTCGTCCCGGCTGCGGATTGGACCTGTGGAGATGATCCGTTCGACCTCGAGCTTGGGGACGCCAATGACGATGGAGACGTTGACTTCGCAGACGTTTCTACGATTTCAGGTTGGCTATTCATCCCGGACGCTCTCTCGATCAAGTGTTGGGAGGAAGCGGACGTTGACAACAGTGGATGTTTGGATTTGACGGACGTCATCCTTCTCGCCAATCACCTCGCTCTCGGGGCTTCACTGGAGACTCCGAACTTTTATGTGATCACCAACCAGCTCCCTCCCACGTTTGCCGTTCGCGGATACTGCCTGTCAGACTCTCTTCAGGACGATTGTCCTTCTACGGTTGTCCCTGGGGACGTCAATGGAGATGGTCATATCGGCTTCGCGGACCTGTCCTACCTATTCGGCTTTGTTGCTGATCCGTGGTCTCGTTCTGGCAATCCTCCCTGCTTCGAGTTCTTGGACGTCAACGGAGACAAGTGGGTGGACATGAGGGACGTCGACGACCTCGAAGCCCACCTATTGACTGGCTTCCCGATCCAGGAGCCTCATGACGCTTGTTGGGTCCCTTCCTTCCCCTGACCCAAGTGTCTAAACCCTGGACAACCTTTCGACACGGGAGGTCCGACTTGACAGGTTCCTTTCGGGATGGTTTACTTTAGTACGTCCGAGGAAACCCAACCGAAAGGAACCGCGATGTCACGCCACCAGCTCTTCGTCGAAATCGATCGTCACCTTCCCAAGAGTGCCTTCGAGTTCCAGCGGACTGAGGAGGTTACTGGGGACAGCTCTTGCGTCGTCCTCTTCTACAGTCTTCCTGGCAATCACACTCTCGAGATCACCCTGACTCAGGACGATTGGTTCACGGTCACGACGTACAAGGGAGCGCACGAGGTCGGTTCCTTCGTCGCTCGCTGGGAGGACCTCTCGGACGCGGTCAAGGAAGAGTTGGAATGTATCGAGGAACCGGCCAAGCGCTCCTGGCGTCAGGCCTTCTCGCTCTAAGGAGACACGGAATGAACATCGAGACCATCAGAGAGAATTGTGTTCGCCTGCTCGGATCTGGGGACATAGGTCGTACGGCCGCGAGGTTGATCGAAGCAGCCTACAAGGCCGGAAAGCAGGACAAAGCCCGCGAGATCGCTCTCACCGTCACCCCTCCTTCGGACCCCTATTGATTGTCCAGGCTTTGGACAATCTTTGGTCGACTTGACAGCTCGGACTCCGGATGGTTTACTTTAGTACGTTCGGAGAAACCAAGGAGGATCGATGATCACTTACGACCAAATGAAGCGGATGACCTCGGAATACTTCGTCGCGGTTCGGGACCAGCGAGACGTCTGGGTTCCGGCCAACGGAGGACACGAGCAACCCTCTCCGACGCCTCTCGGAATCACGGTCCTCTACGTCTACAACCCTGCCAGGGGAGAGCACGCGTACCTGATCGTCGCAACGGACGCGATCATGAGTCAGGAAGAGGTCGACGAGGCCCTTTCCCTTCATTGAGGAGACACGGAAACATGGAAGACACTCGCTGCACCTTTTGCAACACGAAGCTCAACGGAGAGGACGGAAGAGCCCCTCGCATGGACGGGAAAGCCGCTCGGTGTCCCACGTGCCTGACGATCGTCGACGAGGGGTTCACCTTCACCGAGGTCGTCTACAAGGACGGCAAGCTCGTCATGATGACTTCCCGGCTCGACACCCTCGCTACGACGTCCATCACTGTCTAAACTTTGGACAATCTTTCGCTTCTCCAAGTCTGACTTGACACCTTGTTCTCGAGATGGTTTACTTAAATATCGAGGAACAACACAAGGAACCTGACATGAAGCAAGCCGAAGTCATCGACAAGTTCTCTTCCCTTCTGGACACGGCCATCGAGACCGGATCCGAAGCCGACGAAAAAGCAGTCGTCTCCTTCATTGAGGGAGTCAAAAGTGCGAGTCATCGAGAGGAAGCCTTCTACGCTGTCGATTTCAAGAAGTTCCACAAGTTCCTCGACATCGAAAAGCGAGTCAACTGGTCATGAAGCCCAACGAAGCCAAAGTCGGTGATACCATTCGCGTCGTCAAGCCGTCTTCCAAGCTCAACGTCGACACGGAGACTCACCACTACACTATCACCAAGCGAACCAATTTTCGCAAGAAGGGCAACTATCGCCTGTACCTCCAGCACGAACACGGATGGGGATGCGCCGTCGTCATCCAGTTCGCTGACGAGAGCTGGCCGGAACAGTGGTTGCAAGTAGACAAAGTAGAACCCTAACAAGAGACGAAAGATGGCAAAGCCACACCCCACGTACCACGTTGTTTTCGACCGCTTCCTCCCCACCTTGGATGAGTTGGAAAGTAGGTGGGCGTACTCCAAGGAAGGGGCAATAGCCGATATCGGCTATTGTTCCAACACGGACTTCGTCGAACTCTCGGTTCGTTTCTCGGCTCTCTGCGATTTGGGGACTGTCACTCTCGAGACTGCTTGTCCCAAGGACGAGGTTGTGGAACTGATCTTCGAGGGAAAGGAAAAGCGGGACTGGATCGTGATCGAGAGTCACCTTCTCAGCAGGCTCATCGTGGAGGCAGATATTCCGGCATGACCTTTGCACTTGCCATACTTTTCGCTCTGTTCGCCTTTTCGCTCAAGCCCGTTCAAGTGGAGGACCTATGAAGTCCGCCGTATTCATCCTCGCCTTCGCGGTCACCGTCGTTTGCTTCGCGATTCTCGCGATCTCCTCCATGGTGGGACTTTGCCTGTTCTACTGGGAACACTTGGAGAACTACCTCAAGGTCCTCGGCGTCTTGGCAGTAGCCGCGATAGTTGCCGCCGTAACTCACGACGACTGACCATGGCAGCATACGTCATCATGGAGAAGAACCCAACGAGGTTCCCCTCCTTTGCTAAGGCTGAGGAAGTAGCCAACGACATGTCCACGTCTGATCCTCACAGAGGGTGGAAGTTCACTCCGACGAAGAGAATCGGATACTCGGTCGTGACAGTCAGAAACTCAAAAGATCACTTCATGGGATATCTGTAATGAACGACAGAGAGTTCAACGAGTACAAGAGCCTTTATCGTTTCCATTGGAAGGACGGAACGGTAGAAGTCTTCGAAGGTCTCGATGCCTCCGACGCTCTGAATAGAGCTGGTTTTGGTGGTGGAGCAGTTGCCGCACTTGACCGTTGGGAAGCTCTGTCTAACATCGAGGAACTCGCTCATTACATGCGCGAGGGATCCAAGATCAGGCCTCAGAACACGGACGGCGGATTCTTCAAAGGGGACCTCCTGTGTTCGTGTGCTCTCGGAGCAGCCGTCGAGGGCAAATGTGGCATCCGATACGAACGAGACGAGACGACGGTTCGAGAATGGCTTAGCGACATTCGCTATCACCTTTCCGCCACCAACATTTACGTCGATCTGAGTAAGATCAAGATTCATGATGGGTTCCTCCGAGATTGGATCAGAGGACGGAACCCAACGCTTTTCTCGGTGTGTACAGCGCTCAACGACAGGGCCAAGTGGACTCGAGAACAAATCGCGGACTTCCTCGAGAACTTCCCTCAGGGAGCGATCCGCGAATCAGACCCCAGCTTAACTTAGCCTCGAGACGCTGGAAGACTCGGGGCACCATCTGTTTCTCTTTTCCGTGAAGGAGAGGTGTGAATGCGACACATCGCATTGTTGTGGGCAGCATGTATGCTGTGTTTCTGTTCGATTGGAGTAGCTGACGAGTGTATTCCGTTCATTCGGGGAGATGCCAACCAAGATGGTCAGGTCAATGCCGCTGACCCGATCGCGATTCAGGATTGCATTGATAATGGGAACTGCCCCGCTCGCATGGACGCGTGCGATTGGGACGATGACGGAGACATCGACCAAGCGGACGTTTCAGCAGCATGGACGTTCGTGTACATGTCGAGCCCAGAACCTGCTGCTCCATACCCTGGGTACGTCAGGACACCACTGAAGACGATATTGACCCGTGTTGCGGTCCCATCGACGAGGACGTGTGGCACATTGGCCTCGCTGCTGGCTGGAACACCGCGTGTGGAGGAGGGACCTCGGCTTGGCCTAACGGACTTGCGATCCCGGAGTCTACACTTCAAGAAGTTTCAAGTGCTGTTTGGTCGTGGTCTCGACAGGACGATTGCAACAGTCCCGCAGAGACGTGCAACTATGGTGACGTCCAGATCGGTACGTCGACGGGAACGTTCACCAAGGAGGGAGTTGATCACGACAACTATGCCTTCTGGTTTGACCTACGTTGGAACTGGTCCTTGGCAGCAGCGAGTCCGTGTCCCAATGTGGGTTCCTCGTCGAATCTTCTGTACTTCCAGCCGGTAAGCTTTGACAACGTTGAGTTCACTATCGAGCGTATCTCTGACGGCAAGGAGTGGACGACCTCGTATTCGGTGGACACTGGCAACCATGGGTATCACTACACGACTGGTGCTGGTGGAACGATTCAAAACCTACAGGATATCGGTGACGGCATCCAAGGGAGCGGTGCAACCATCGACATTATCACGGAGGTCATTCAGGCTGCGTGGTACGGAGACGAACCTGACGATTGTGACGAGCTTCAGATCACGGAGATCCGTCTGTACAGTCCCAAGTTTGTTCACTACGTCGGTACGGCTGGCGACAAGGACGTCGCGAGTGACGAGACCTCCGCTTGGGACTATCACGTCATCGAACTCGTCATCACCAACCTGCAGTAAGGGGGATACATGCGAAACTTGTTTCTTGCGCTGGCTCTGTTTATGACGCCGGCTGTTTTCTGTACCGAGTGCGTCCCCTTCATTCGAGGAGACGCGGACCAAGACGGAGACGTTGACGGGGCAGACGCTGGAGCTATCCAGGACTGTATCGACAACGGCAACTGTCCCACTCGCCTTGACGCGTGTGACTGGAACGACGATGGCATCGTTGATGGAGCGGACGTCCTGGCAGCAGTGATGTTCTCGTACGGTCAAGGGGCGGGTCCGGCAGCCCCGTTTCCTGGTTACGGACAGGATCCGACCGAGGATTGGTTGGATCGCTGTTGTGGTCCGTTTCCTGTCCTTCCATACACGTACAACCATTCTTGGAAGGCCGCGAATGGCATATGCAATCCATTCGACATCGGTTGGGACATCAAGACTGCGACTTGGAACTACCCGGTCCAGTCCAACACGTTCACCGGTTGCCAGTTTCACTGGGAGATGTACACTGATTGTTCCAACGACGATCAGCATTGCAACTACGGCGAGTATATGGCAGGAATCTCCTCGCCGACGTTTACCATCGAGCAGCTTGAGAAGGACATCAAGAATCCTTACCTCTCGATGATGTACATCTACCAGATCTCGATCGCCGAGCCTGCTTGCTACGTCCCGCTCACTAAGCAGGACACGCAGATCAATCAAGTGTACTTCGCTGGTCCGATCATCCACACGATCACTCTGGTCAACGCGTACGACCCGACCAAGACGTATGACATCGAGATCCAGTGGGACTTCTTCTCTGGGATCGAATACACGGCGTCTCCTGACGGTCAGTCGATCGTGATCAACGAGTCGTGGGGAGAAGGTCAGATTGGTGGAGCGAACTTGTACGCTCCTCTTGACGACATCATCTTGTCGACGGTCGCGACCATGCAAGACCCTCCCAACGAATGTGACGAGTTGAAGGTCACAGCGTGGCACGTTCAGTCCCCCGCAGCCGTGTTCCGGCCCGCAAGGGAACTTCCGGGAATGCAGAACTGGTCTGTTGACGTCAGTCCGAAGGAACAGGCCGATTGGCAGTATTACGGAGGGTTCCTGATGGGGTTCTGACCTCGTCTTCCTTCCGTTCTACTGGTGTCCAAGGTTTGGATGGTAGTGTCTAAACCTTGGACACCTTTTTGTTCACCAAGCTCTGACTTGACGCCTCGCTTTCGGGATGGTTTAATTGAGTGTTGAGGAAACGCGGCACACCAAGGAGACCCGACATGACGAAGGCCAACGACAAGCGACGCAGCGAGTTCATCCAGCTTCAGAAAGAGATGAACCAGGATCTCCTGGATATGGTCTCGGCGTTCGAGGCGGAAGGGATGACCATTCGTAATACGGTTGGCGCGTCTCGAAATGCTCGCACCATGTACATCGTGGTCGAGAACGTGACGGACACCGATTGGCTTACCTTGGTCCCTCATCGCTTCGGGTACGCCTCCGAGCTTTCGATCAAGGTTCCTGGGGTCTGGGAAATTCGAGTGTCCTACGAGAAAGCCGGGAGCCCTTTCTAATGACGTCCCGATCCATGCGCGACAAGCTCGAATCCGACCTCCGCACTATCAGGGAACTGGAGGCGTGGAAGGAGCTTTTCCAACTCGTCGAGGACATGCGCTCGCGGGACGGAGATGTCCAAGACGTGGACACTTCTTCGCCGACTTGACAAATCTTCCTCAAGATGGTTTACTTTAGTATCGAGGAAGATAAAGGAGAACACGATGCCCTGGATTAGCGGAGATTGGGAAGTCCTCTTTCAGAGCGCGGAGACGACCGCGAAGAAGTGGTTCGCCACGTACGTCAGAGACGAACATGAGATCTCGGTCCCTGGATATGAGGACAACAAGGATTTCGACGGATCGCCGATCACTTCCAAGCTCACCGAGGACATGGAAGCCGAGTTTGTTCGCGGCTTCAAGGCTGGCGTCCGTGCGTTCCTGGACGCCGAGGACGAGGAAAGCGTCCCGGTCGTCACTACGCCCAAGGAAACGCCCTTCGAGTACGCTGTTGGCTACGAGAATGGTGCAGGGTACGCGTGGGATACGTGGGTAGAAGATCACCCGGAAGCCATCGAGGATTACCCTGGCGAGGCTTCCGACTTCAATGATCGTCGTGAAGAAGCTCGTCAGATGGGAATCGACTTCTAAGGAGACACACCTTGATCACCTCGACTCTGATCGCCGTTTCTCTCGTCGTGTTTTGTTTCCTCAAGATGAGACTGCCTGCAACGGTCAATCTCGCCCGCTTTCGGAGGTAGGGACTTCTGGGCACACCTTTTGCGGGTATGACCCAGAGGTACCCAAATCGCCTGTGAGGCCAAGATTGGGAGGAGATGAGCGAAAAGTTTCCGACTCTGTACAAGATTGGTGGTCGTGACCAAATCCTTCAATGGGACATCGAGGTCTTCGACGAACTTAGCGACGGAGCCAAGATCATGATCTCTCGTGGTCAGCTTGGTGGAGTCATTACTGAGTCCTTCAACCAGATCACCAAGGGAAAGAACATAGGTAAGGCCAACGAGACGACTCCTTACGGACAGGCCCTTCTCGAGGCAGAGAGCCGCTGGAAGAAACAGAAGGACAAAGCATACCGCGAGACGGTTGAGGACGCGGAAGAGGCAGCGAAGGCCGCGACGAAGCCCATGCTCGCCCACAAGTTTGACGACAAGAAGCACACTCTCGAAGAGGGTGAGAAGCTTTCGGTCCAGCCTAAGCTTGACGGCATGCGTTGCCTCGCGCGAAAGGATCGAGACGGACAGGTCGCTCTGACCTCGCGTGGGGGCAAGCCGATCAACTCGGTTCCTCACATTGTGGCCGAACTTGAGGAGATCATGGATATCGGAGACACTTGGGATGGTGAGCTTTACTCTCATCACCTTGACTTCGAGACCATGATGTCCATCGCCAAAAAGAAGAAGCCCGAGGAGCGTCACAAGCAACTTCAGTTTCATATCTTCGACGTCGTGTCCGACGACACCTTTGAGGTTCGCGAAGAGGAACTCGAACGCATACACGAAGTCACTCTCGACGCCGACACTCAGTATGTCTACGCGGTCTCAGCAAGCGAGATCGAAGTCACTGAGGATTTCGAGGAAAGTCTACCCGACCTTCTCGAGTCCTATGAAAACCTCGGTTACGAAGGGGTCATCCTTCGTCGTCGCGACGTCCCCTACGAGCACAAACGATCCAAACAGCTTCTGAAGGTTAAGTCCTTCCACGACGAAGAGTTCAGGATTGTTGGTTGGGAAGATGGAAAGGCTGGTTCCACCAAGGCCGACCTCCTGCAGACATTCGTCCTCGCTGCGGACGACACGGTCAACCCAGCCAATGACCCGTGGTGGTGGGAGGAGCTTCCTGAAGACGAGAAAGCCAAACTCCTTGACGAACACAAGGTCTTCAAGGGTTCCTGCTTTGGGAAAGAAGACCTTCTCAGGGGGATGTGGGAACGTCGCCACGAATACGCTGGTGAATTGGGGACCGTTGTCTACCAAGAGAAGACGAAGTACGATATACCTCGCTTCCCGAAGGTCAAGGCAATCCGAGACAAAGAGGACCTCTGCAAGTAGGGCGTAACATTTTGGTAGTTCCATAGGAGGACTGCCGGAGTGATACTGATCGACCCTATTACCCTGGAAACTGGACAGGATGTATCCTCTGTCCAGATAGTTCCGGACGACGTGGAGTTTATCTTCGAGGCGTCGGCAACCAAGCTTGCCAACTCGGAGGACTCCCTTGTGCGGATCCTCGTCATTGGTCATGATGAGGACACCTCGCGCCATGTCCTGGCGTCCTTCACGCTTGAGGATACGGAGACCTCGAGAGCAGCGGTAGATAAACTTCCTCCGAGAGTTTCCGTAACTGCGGAGTGTCTGGCTGGTGAGGTTCGTTTCACGGCCAAGTTGGTAAATCGAGACATCCCCCTCACGGATCCCGACGCTGAACCAAACGTAGGGGACATCTTGGTTGCCGCTGGTGACGGGACGTTCACGGCTATTTCCACTCCTCCTGCCAACTACTACTTTGGTACGGACGGAGCTGGAACACTTGGGTATTTCCCGTTGGTGACCGGTTCCTCGAGCCGTGTTTATGAGATCGTTCCTTCTGGGACCATCAATGGCGTGAATGACCAGTTCACTCTCCCGTCGGACCCGGATCCGGACAATACTCTCCTCTTGTGGAAGAACGGGATCTTGATGAGGAGAGGAGCTTCCGAGGACTTCACTCTGTCCGGAATGCTGATAACCTACAACTCAGGAGCTATCCCCCAAACTGGAGATACCCACATAGCGAGCTACGAGGTCTAATGCCAGTCACAAGACAAGGTTCTCAAGATATCCGCGACGGTGACCTTACCGACGTTGATATCGCGACCGCAAACAAAGACGGAATCGCAGGTACGCCGTCCATGAGGACTCTTGGGACGGGTTCCCAACAGGCTACTGCTGGTGATGACTCTCGTCTCTCTGACGACCGAACTGCAGATGGGATTCGGACAGCTACCACGGTTGTTGACGTTGCTTCGGCCGCTGCTCCTACCACGGGACAGGTTCTCGTTGCCACGTCTGGTACGGCTGCAGAGTGGCAAACGGCGTCCGCTGGACTCACCGAATCCAACTTTGTGGACAATGAGGAACCTTCTGGAACTATCAACGGAGTGAACGACACCTTTACCTTGGCAAATACTCCGACTGCTGGAACGGAACACCTGTACAAGAATGGGATCCGAATGAGGCCAGGAGGTTCGGACGACTATACCATTTCTGGTGCCACAATCACCTTCGTCTCAGCTCAGATCCCTGTGACTGGTGACGTTCTTATCTGCGACTATAGGATACCATAATGACTCTTGGGAAGATACCCGTAGTCTCTATTCACCAACCTCGGACCTGGTTTGGGATGAAGAAGAGGGGTGCCGACATCGACATCTCTATCCAAACTTTGGACGATGGAGTTGTAGTCTTTACGGTTCCTCCAACCAGTCTCGAGTTGGACGGAGAAAACGTCATTCTCGAGGTCGTTTCACATGGGGCTCGGAGTGCGGTTGTCGTGGCTCCTCCCCATACCCTAAGCGACGGAACTATCGTCAATCGTCGCCTTTTCGCTGTTCCTATTGGTAATGTGGAGTTTGTCTAATGCCAGCCACGAGACCTGGATCACAAGACATACGAGACGGAGATCTGACTGACGTTGACGTCGCAGCCGCGAACAAAGACGGTCTGATCGCTGTTCCCTCCATGAGAACCCTCGGTACCGGTTCTCAGCAGGCTGCTGCCGGAGACGATTCTCGCCTTGCACATGGTCGCGTTCACTATCGACATTCCGCTCTCTCGGCCCAACCTCCTGGACCGCGATACTACTGTTGTGGATCTGGACTTGGAACCATCGGTACCGTGAACATTTCGGTCAATCTCGGCACGATTTTCTTCATGCCTTTCTTCACTACCACGGATTTCACTCTCCGGGCGTGGGGATTTGCCAATGGGACATTGGGGACGGCTGCTGAATACAACCTCGGTCTCTACGATAGCATCGCCGACGATAGCTTGCACCCAGATACCAAGATTGCGGAAACTGGAGTCACCAGTGTAACCGTGAGTCCGACCCTTCTTACCGGACTGACGACAGCTCTCAATGACAACTCGCTTTATTGGCTTGCACTTGTCATCATTGGGACGACTTCTCCACTTATCAGGAAGGTGATCTCCGGGTTTGCGGCTGATAACTTCCTCGGAACTTCCTCTGCCATCGACACTGACGATAATGGGATCGGCTATTTTGTGAATGGGCATTTCACGGGTGCTCTTCCAGCCACCATTTCTACTGGGTCACTCACTATCGCTGATACCAATCAGCCCTGCCTGTTCTACTCGACATGATTTACCAAGTTTTCAACCCGAAGGAAGTTTGCATTTGGCTCAAGGACGATACCAAGGTCCGAGTCCGAATCGAAAGCAAGTGGCACAACGTCCCGAAGGAACGCTATGTCGATTGTGAGATCTATCTGACTGCTGCAGAGGTCGCAGCCGAAGAGGTAGAAGGGACCCCACTTCGAACTGAAGACATCGCCGATATCGCCACCGAGCGGACTCCCTGCACCATGTACGGTCCCGTCGGAATGACTCAGGCCGAGAAGGATCTTGACGACGCTTTCCAACAGCAAAAGGGAGAGGAAACGAGAGCCGCGATTCAGGAAGTCTCCGAAGCGAATCAGGAAGCCGTAACTCAGGCTCTCGCCGAAGCCCTGGTATTAGCCGAAGCTCGTCTGGCCGAGATCAGAGCGAACAGTTCCTGAACCATATGTCTAAACCTTAGACAACCTTTGTTCCACTTGACACGTGGAGCGGAGGATGGTTTAATTGAGTGTCGAGGAACCAAAGGAGACACTCAATGGCGAAGACGAGAAAATACCGGGTCAGCAAGCTCACGCGCCGAGCGACCGAGGTCATCGACGACTCCCTCCGCCACAGCGACCTCATGGACGACCTCGTCATTGGCGTCACTTACATCGAAGCCGACGACCTCGCCACCCTGGAGTCGGTTGCTCAAGAGCTTCGCGATCAGGAAATCCTCATTGACACTTACTCCGAAGCCAGCGAACAAATGATCGAGGAATCCTACCGTCAGGCCGAGAAGGCCAGAAAGCGTTGGGCGACCAAGATCGAGGCCAGCGTCCGTTGGTTCCGACTCGCCTTCGAGCTGTCCTAACTGGCACGTCATTTGACGCCGAAACGAGAGATAGGAGACCATGAGCAAGATTCCCGTCAAACTCACGATCAACGTTGTCGCCGAGATCGACGACATTGACTCGAACACCACTGACCAGATCGAGTCGATTGCCGGTCTTCAGGCTGTGATCTCCGAAGCAGTTAAAGAAGCCATCACGGTTACGACGACCAACCCGGCCGGTGAGGATCGACGGTACGGAGACGGAAAGGTCAAGATTAGGAATAACGTCCCTTTCGTTGCCGGTGACATTCAGATCACGTTCGACAGTCTTCTCCAAGGAACCATCGACAGCACCCGAAAGTCTCGAGAAGAAAAGACGGAAGACTACGACTGTACCGAGGACGTCAACGCGTACATGGAATGGATCCAGGATCACCTCCAAGACTACTACTCGAAGAACTTCCCCACTCTTCCCGTTCCTCAGGTCTTTTGTTCTCCGCCTGGACCGAAATACATCCGGATCTTCACCGGAAAAGGTCGAAATCGTTCTGTTCTTTGTTTCGTCGAGAAGGCTACCGGAGATATCTGGAAGGCGGCGACGTGGAAGGCTCCGGCCAAGAACTTCCCTCGTGGTAGCGTTCGGACCAAGGAACACTTCTTCAGGAACGGACGCCTCGCCTACAGGGACGCCCGTTCCGGGAACGTACTGAGTGTCTAAAGCTTAGACACTCCTTGATCATCGACGTATCGACTTGACACCTTGTTCTCGAGATGGTTTACTTAAATATCGAGGAACAAGGAGAACACGATGACATACGACGACGCCAAGGACATTTTCGACAACGCGAACCGAGTTTACCAGCACGGGAAAGCTGGTGACCTCAACTGGTACCTGGCTCTCCAGGTTGCCGAGATGGTCGCGGACCAGTCTTTCAAGGACTTGGCTCGCATGATGCTCAATGGGTGCCGATCGATTGAGCAGAACGCCGAAGACGAGTTCAACAACTGGCTCGAAGACGTAACTGACGAACATGGGTGGGACGAGGACCGCGACCACGAAGAAGTCCGAGAGTACGTGGTTGAGATCGCTCGTTCGTTCTACCTTGATGGAGATTCGAGCAAATAATGGAAGTCACCATGACCGAATCCGCCCAAGACGTCCGCAAGTTCAAGATTCCCGCTTGCAACATCGATCTGCTTGACAAGAAGCTCAAGACCCTCCAAAAGCGAGCCACCAAACTTGGCGTCGAGAAGCCGACGTACACCACTCTCCGCGAGTTCGACAAGAAGATCGAGCGTGGGGTCGCTCAAGACGAGCAGACCAAAGAGTGGTACTTCAAGACGGTCACCATTCGTTTCGTCGAGATTGAGGTCCATGGTCCTGTCGTCCAGGCCAATGGTTGGGATTTCGTCGCCAGCGTGGAGCACACCGAAGCCGGAAACGCGGTCAAGAGCACTCCCGGTGGACGCGAGGTCGAGATTCCCATTCGTTTTCGCGAAGGTGGACCCCTTTGCGAGCATTGCAATACGAGTCGCCGTCGCAAGGATAGCTTCATCTGTCACAACGACGAGACCGACGAGTTCAAGCAAGTTGGTCGCAATTGCCTCGCGGACTTCCTTGGCCGTGATCCCGCGAACCTGGTTTGGGGTCTTTCCTGCTGGGATACCATCGGTTCGTTCGGAGAAGTGGACGAGGAGTTCTTCTTCTCTGGTGGTGGTCGCTCGGAGTGGTCGTTCGATTTCGTCAACTTCATGACTGCCGTATGTCACTTCGTCCGCAAGGACGGGTGGGTGTCCCGAGGTCAGGCTCGATTCGACGAGGACGCAGTCGCTACCGCTGGTTCGGCTTGGTGGCTTGTCACACCCTCTTTCGACAGTCGGGAATCCAGAGAGAAACAACGCGAGTGGGACCAGGTTCGGGACGAGGACCGCGTTGAGGCAGCGAATGCCCTTCGTTGGACACGGAAGACGCTCGGAGACAAGGAATCGACGTCGAGGACCGATTACGAGCAGAACCTTTTCGTGGCTCTTTCGAAGCCTGGCGTCGTGGCCAAGGATTCGGGGATCGTTGCCTCTCTCGTCGTCGGTTGGAACCGTCATCTGGAACGCGAGTTGCAGAGAAAGGAAAGAGAGAAGGAACTGGCCGAGAAGTCCAACGAGTACCTCTGGGAAGTTGGAGAACGCGTCAAGGACATACCCCTCCGTCTCGTCCGTAGACAGTCTTTCCAGAGCGACTATGGTGCCAGTGTTCTCCACGTCTTCGAAGACGAAAACGGCAACTGCGTCAACTGGTGGGGTGGCGATTACTTCACCGACAAGGAAACCGGCACCGAGGCCAAGTTTGGTGATACCTGCCAAGCATCCTGGACCGTCAAGAAGCACGAAGACTACAAAGGTCGCAAGCAAACGACCGTCTTCCGTCCCGCTCGCCAGAAGGTGATTCCTCAGGAGACCAAGAATGAAGAATCGTGAAGAGGACAACCGAACCGAGGAAGAAATCTCCTTTTGGAGAACGATTGACAGTTGGTACCGATGAACCGTACGAGAGCATTCAACACGCCAGACAACTGGCTTCCTGAGGATAAGAAGGACGTAATCGAATTCGAGGATCACGTCTGCATCACTCCTCCCGTCATTCCGACCCCAGATGAGGAACCGGATCTTTTGATCTCATGAGCTTTGAAGGATACTACCAACTCGTTTGTGAGAATGGTCACCTTGATTCGTGTGACGCCCTTATGGCTGACCCATTCGAGGAATACGAATGCCTCGACTGCAAAGCTCCACTTGCTTGGTGGAACTTGGTTGACGAGACCAACGGTTCCCACATGGACGGAAAGCGGATAGACGGATACATCGATCTCGAAGAGGACGTTCCGGCCAAGACCGAGATTTGCAAGTGCTGTGGACACGTCAAGACTCTCGAGGAAGAAACCTACAAGATCCCAGAAAAGGGTGGTCACCGTGTGATACATCCTGATAAGGAAACCGATGGAAGAGAAGATCAAGACGCTTGACGAAATCCAAGCTGGGGACGAGGTCGTACACGATGGTGGTGGAGGATTCTCCAACAAGAGGAAGTTGGTCAAAGTAGACCGAACGACTGCCACGCAGATCATCATTGGCGACGAGCGATTCAATCGGGACGGTGGGTATCTGCGAGGATCTACCGGGTACCACCGAACTCGGATCTTCGTCCCAAACGCCAAAGCCAGAGAAGAAGTTCTCGTTGAAATGAAGAGAGACGCGGTTGACACGGCTCTTTTCCGACTTGGAAGTGCAAAGAGGACGTTATCTGAGGAAGTGTGCGACTTGATTCTCCAAGCCTACGACCTTCATCGAGGAAAGAAGTGAACAAGCGACATTTCTCCAGTCGTGTTTACGTTCGGAAGGCTCTCGAGGCTCTTCACAGGGAGCAGCTCTACGATCTCGAGCAAGAAGCCCTTCAGCCGTTCGGATACCTCAATAAGACTCGGTCTGCCAACGAACTTCGGTCTATTTACCGCGTCCTCAGAAATGACGGGTTTGTCCCTGAAGGAGTCAAGATCCTCTTCGACTCGGACGAAGAAGAGAGCTGGTGCGAACCGTCAACCAAGCGGATCTTCATTCACAGGGACGAGCGGACGTACCATTGGCTCTTTCACGAGCTT
>FUIF01018598.1_pt1 | contig 25781 bp, 35 predicted proteins | sample 1003461 | NCBI WGS metagenome assembly FUIF01 (sample SAMEA80401918, study PRJEB19352) | marine metagenome
AAATAAGGGAGTATCTTCAACTGGAGGGGAAGCACCTTATATACCTACACAACCTGCAGAAGGCTTTCTATTGCAAGAAGATGGAGATTACCTCTTACAGGAAACAGGACATAGAATACTACTATAATGGCAAATAAGAGAATATCACAATTAAATTCTACAACTACTTTAACCGGTGATGAGTTAATCCCTATAGTACAAGGAGGTGAGACTAAAAAAGGTACTCCTCAAAGTATAAGAGAATAGATACTCCTTTATCTGCTAGTGCTTTAGAGGTATCTGGTAACTCAAGATTTGGTACCACTATAGCTAACAATCATGAATTTACAGGTTCACTTATAGTGTCTAGTTCTGCCGGTACAAATAGGATTCAAGGTAGAACTATTTTTACTACTCCTGATATGGGTAATGATGACCCTACATTCAGAGTTAATAATAACTTTACTGTCAATCACAGTGAAATTTTAATTAAAGATGCTACCGCAACAAATACATCGTACATAAGAGTCGCAACTGGTTCCGGTAATTTTGAATTTGGCGATAGATTACCAGGTAGTCCGGAATTTACTGCTATTGCAATTAATCCTTCCGGTAGTATATCTTTAGCAAGAGCAGATTTTGACAATTGGAGTAATAACCTAAATGTAATTCAAATAGGCCAAAACACTGCAATTACAGAAGGTACTTCTCCTGTTACAGGTATTAGATCTAATGTTAGAGCATACAACCTTTATGTTAACCCATTAGGACAAGCTGTTAACAGAAGACCAGGTAGAGGAACTGTATTTTTACTTGACTCGGCAGGTTAATTTTACTTTTAGAGGATACCCTTCCGCTTCTATAGCAGATCAAGTAGTGACACCTGACGGTGATTATATGACTATATACGGTGAATCTAAAGAGATACATATAAGTTCTTCTGTATTTATGTCCCAATCATTAAGTATTGGTGGAAATTTAACTGCATCATTACAAGAAAATTATATATGGTTAGGAGATTCTTCTAATAATAGTACTCCCGTTTCATTAGATACCTTAGCCGAATCTGGCTCTTTAATTAAAAAAGCATATGGTTCATTTTATGATACAACAACACAATCAGGTTCAGCAAATACGGCATACGCAATAAAACATAACAATACCGATTTTAACAGTAAGGTGAGTATAGTAAGCGGTTCTCAAATAACTTTACAAGAAGATGGTACGTATACAATCATATCGACACAGCAATTTGTTGAAACATCTGGTGGAACTGCAACTATATCAGGTTGGTTGAGAAAAAATGGAACAGATGTACCAAATTCTGGTACCGATTTAAGGTTAAAGGGTAATGGTGATAAAGATTTATATGCAATAAATTATTTCGTACAAGCACAGGCAGGAGATTACTATGAACTTATGTGGTCAACCGATGACAGTAATGTACAAATTCAATATACTGATACAAGAACCAACCCAACAAGACCTGCTGTACCTTCAGTTACTACTACAGTTAACAGAGTAGGTTAGTATTCTAGACTATTTATAATAACAAACTAAACTGTTATTAATTTATGGCCTCAAACCACCACACGGACGATGTATTCGTTCAAAAAAGAAGACCAAAGAATCCAATTAAATTTAACGTTCAACTTAACGACGAACAAAAACAAGCTAAAAGTTTAATAATAGAATCACCAATAACAGTCATTAAAGGAATGGCTGGTTCCGGTAAGACACTAGTCGCCACCCAAGTAGCATTAGATATGCTATTCACCAAACAAGTAGATAAGATTATTATAACAAGACCGACTGTGTCTAAAGAAGATATAGGATTCCTTCCAGGCGATCTTCAGGCAAAGATGGACCCTTGGTTAGCTCCTATCTATCACAACCTTTACATGCTATACAATGAAGAAAAAGTAAAGAAGGAATTAGAAAATGGTAATATAGAAATTGTACCTTTTGCTTTTATGAGAGGTAGAACATTTGTAAATTCCTTCGTCATAGTAGATGAAGCACAAAATGTTACCCATAATCAAATGGAAACTGTTATAGGTAGACTTGGAAAAGGATCTAAGATGGTAATCTGCGGGGATATGGCACAAATTGATTTAAAAGATAGACGAGAAACTGGTTTTTCTTTTTTAAACCGTGTAGAAGAACAAGTACAAGGATTTAGAACTATAAATCTTGAGCATAATCACCGACATGATATCGTATCCCCTATACTGAAAGTGTATCAAACCTTCAGAGATTAGTTACTATTTATATGAAAACTGTATTTTATGGCCAACGTGACTATTTGGGATGGTAGTGCTACTTTCACTACAGGTTCTACACCTTTTGGATTTTACGACACTGATTCCGCTTTTCAAACTGATGCTGAGAAAGTAGCTAAGTTTTGTGGTACACGTTTAGGTTTTCCTTTAATGGATGTTGAACTACAAGACCAGAATTTCTTTGCTTGTTTTGAAGAAGCTGTTACTACATACGGAAATGAGGTATTTCAGTACAAAATTAGAGAAAATTACCTATCATTAGAAGGTTCAGACAGTACTCCCGGTAGTGCTAATAATAAATTAATTAATCCTACACTAGATAGAGTAGTAAATATTAGTAAAAACTACGGTACTGAAGCGATGGTAGGCGGTAATGTAACTAGATATACCGGTTCTCTAGCATTAACTGCATCAGTACAGGAGTATGACTTAGATGCTTGGGCTCTTTCACAAGGTATTACAGGATCTATTGAAATAAGAAGAGTATTTTATGAAGCTCCTCCTGCTATCCTACGTTATTTTGATCCATATGCAGGAACAGGAACAGGAATTCAGTCATTAATGGATGCTTTTGATTTCGGATCTTATAGTCCTGGTGTTAACTTCTTACTTATGCCTGCTTCTTACGACTTATTAAAGGTGCAAGCAATAGAATTTAACGATCAAATACGAAGATCGGCCTATTCCTTTGAATTAGTTAATAATAAGTTAACATTATTCCCAGTTCCTAGTACAACTTCTAATTTAAGATTTGAATATTATAAAGTAGAAGATAAAAAAGCTGCTAGTATGTTAAACGGAACCGGATTAATCACCAATGTAGGAGAGGTTCCTTATGCTAATCCTAACTACACACAAATAAACAGTGTAGGTAGACAGTGGATCTTTAGATATACATTAGCTTTAGCAAAAGAATTGCTTGCTTATGTTAGAGGTAAGTATCAAACAGTACCTGTTCCGGGTTCTGAAGCTACTTTAAACCAAGCAGATCTATTAGCAGACGCAAGAACAGAAAAAGCAGAGCTTTTAACTAACTTAAGAGAGATGTTAGACCAAACATCCAGACAGGCTCAATTAGAACGTAAAGCTTCTGAATCAGAAAACTTAAGCAGAACACTAAAAGATGTTCCAATGCCAATCTACATAGCATAATGAAACTATCAGATATAATACTTGAAGCAAACTATGTACCCTATAGGGGAATGATACAAGTAATAAGCACAGACGAGTCTACTTCACGTCTTGCCGACCTTTTACGTGCCTTACCAGGTGTAACTACTGTTACAGCAGCTGGTAGTAATGAAGCTACAAAGACATTTACCTTTAAAGTTAAGCTAATAACACAAAAATCGGGAATAGAGGCATTTAAAGCATTCAAAGCCGCCGCTTTAAGTAAATATGCTGATATAAAAGTAGTTAAATTAGCGGAAAAGACTATCGAACGAATGAAACTACCAGGAGAATACTAATATGTTATTTGGATCCAATAGAGACTTTGATTTACTGGTTAATATCAACCGAGAACTACTATCTGACATAGTAGAACAGGAGATATTATACCATAAACTAAGTTTAGAGGAAAGCCAAGCTAATATATACGGTGAATCGCTGGAAAAATCATATTTTAACCCTGTTAAACTTAATTGTTTAATAACTAGAGGGGATCAAGTAATAGACATACAAGAATACGGTCCAGATTTAGGAAGAGAAGCTTCTTTTGCTTTTTTAAGACCGGATATGGAAGATATAGACTTAGTTGTAGAGGTAGGAGACATTATTCAATGGCATAATGACTTTTATGAAGTAGATACGGTAAGAGAAAATCAACTTTTCCTTGGAAGAGATAAGAGTTACAACTTAGAATCATATACAGGCGGTTTTGGTTCATCTATTTCTATCATAGTTGACTGTCATTTAACAAGAGCCGATAGAGTCGGACTAACACAAGTAAGATAACATGGCTAATAAACCTAATTTACCTAAAACACAAGAGCAACTCTCACAGGAATCTATATCTACATACAGTAATCCTGAGACTGGTGCTAGTTTAGGTTCTAAGGCACCGTTAGACCAATCTAAAAATAGAGCAAATCAAGTAAGAAGAGATAATGATTCAATTCAAAACTTTTCTGTCGGTATAAAAGACATTGATGAAGCAATATATTATTACTTTAATGAAGTGTTAAGACCTCAAGTTATACAGAATGGAAGTAAAATAAACGTCCCGCTAGTCTACGGCTCACCTGAAAGGTGGGCTGCAGTACAAAAAGATGGCTTTTATAGAGATAAAACGGTAAAGTACAGCATCCATTGATAATGTTTCGTAGAGACAGTCTAGAAAAGAATAGATCTTTAGGAAATAAACTTGATGCTAACAATCCACATAATTTTGGTATATTCAAGAAGAAGTTTTCTAGAAAAAACGCTTACGATGCATTCGGAGTATTAAATAATAGAAAACCAGTAGAGGAATATTATGCCGTTGCAATACCGGACTACGTTAACATAACTTATTCTTGCATAATCTTTACTGATTATTTAGAACAGAACAATAAAATAATCGAAAGTATAAACTTTGCATCTGATTCTTATTGGGGAAACCCAAATAAATTTAGTTTTAGAGCTATGATCGACACTTTTAACACTGTAACAGAGGTAGTTCAAGGTAACGATAGAGTAAATAAGACTGAATTTACAATCAATCTACTAGGACATATAGTAACTGATGCAATAAATGCACAGGCTTATAATTCTAGAAAGATTTATTCTAAAGCTTCAGTTAAATTCAATGCCGAGACTGAAAGTAATCTTTAGTCGATATTTATATTAAATTGTTCTGTCTAATTGTTTTGCCGTAAAAGAGATTAAACTGCAAGTATGAATAAATACATCAGTGAATTAACAGGTTCACTTATATTTAAAGACGTAGATGGAAACATACAGTCCCGCTTAGACCCGGGACCTTCCTCATTAAATATAACAGGTTCTGTTAATATTAGCGGTTCGGGTGTATTTGTTAATGGAAGTGACTTAGTTAACAGGGTTACCGTATTAGAATCCGGTCAAGGTGCGGATCAAATCAAATTTGGAGCAATAACTATATGGTCAGCCTCTATTGACCTATGGACTGGTTCAGTCGATACAAGAGTCTACTCATTAGAACAATCACAAGGTGCCATTACTGGCTCCATAGCAGATAGTTTAGCATCTTTAGATGTTACTTCCTCTAATAACTTAAATAGAATAGTAGAATTAGAAGCAACCGCTTCTATTCACCAATCTACTGTTGATAGGGTTAACGGAAGTACACTACTTTCTAGTTCTCAACAGATTTACGATTTAGGATTCTTAACTTCCTCTATAGGAGGTATAGTTTCTAGCTCACAGCAAATACTAGACCTAGGATTTATAACAGGTTCTGCAGGTATTTTCTCTGCGACTGGTTCTATATATTCAACTAACACTGATATAGAAGTTACAGGTTCATTTACATTAAATATAGATGGACTAAACGATAATTTCACTATAACTTCTGGTTCAGCAGATATTTTTAAAGTAAACAGTAACGGAGTATTAACCTTAGCAACCCAGAGTTCTATACCAACACCTATTGATGGAGGAATGTATTTTGGAAGTGATGGAAATTTTTATATCGGACTATAATAACTAACTATATTTATAACAAAGAAGCATTAACTTAATTTAAACATAATTCTAAATGGCACAGTGGAAAAAGGTCATCGTATCCGGAAGTAGTGTTAGCCAACTTACTAACGATGCGAATTACTTAATTAACGCACAAGCAGGAGCTGCACTAACCGGTTCCTTTACAGGTTCATTCAAAGGTGATGGATCAAATTTAACTGGTTTAACAGCAGATAGTGTAGCATTTGCTAACATTACAAGTAAACCAACCCTTGTTTCAGGTTCAGTACAAGTAGATATAACCGGTACTACAGGCTATGGTACGTTTAGTTCTTCATTAGCTACCGATATTGCTAGTAATTTATCCGCTATTCAATCTAACGATAGCGATATTACAGTATTAAATACGTCTGCATCACTATTACAGACTCAAATTGACAACCTAGACGGTGATTACGCAACAGATGCGGAACTTAATGCTTCTAGTTCGGCTTTAACCTCTGCTTATACAGCTGCAGATTCAGCCTTAAGTTCATCATTAGCAGTTGATATAGCTATAAATACGGCGGCAATTGCAGGTTTAGACAGTACTTATGCCACTGATGCACAATTAGATGCAGTAAGTAGTTCATTAGCTTCTGATATATCAAGTATTTCAACTGATTTTGCTGATATACAAAATAAACCTACACTTGTTTCTGGATCAGCACAAGTAACCATCACAGATACGACAGGTTACGGGACATTTAGTTCCTCACTTGCTACAGATATTGCTTCTAATTTATCTGCAATTCAATCTAACGATGGAGACATAACAGCATTACAGAATGATTCTGGTTCTTTTAGTACTAGAGTAACAGCTGTAGAAGGACAGATTACTGCTTTAGGAGATACTTACGCAACGGATGCAGAACTTAATGCTTCCAGCTCTGCATTAACAGCAGCTTATACTACTGCGGATACTAACCTAAGTTCATCTCTTGCAACCGATATTGCTTCTAACTTATCTGCAATCCAATCTAACGATTCAGATATCACAGTATTAAATACTTCTGCGTCATTATTACAGACTCAAATTGATGGATTAGACAGTACATATGCAACTGATGCAGAACTTAATGCTTCTAGCTCTGCATTAACAACTGCTTATACTACAGCCGATAGCAATTTAAGTTCATCTCTTGCAACTGATATAGCACAAAATAAAGCTGATATAGCAACTAATGCTTCTGATATAACAGCATTAGAGACCTTTCAAACCGAAGTTGAAAACTCTCTTACTTTTGACGGTACAAACACTACTGTAGCAGGTAACTTAACAGTAAACGGTACTGCATCATTTGGAGTTATTCAGTCTATTACAGGTTCAGCAAAAATTATTGGAGATGCTTATATACTCTTAAATGCTAATTCTCCAACTCAGCGTTATACTGGTATAAAAGTAATCGATTCCGGTTCTACAGATACAGGTTCATTAGAATACGATTCGGTAAATAACCACTGGTTCTATGAATCAACTAACGAAGGATATGCTTCTGCTTTCCTTGCAGGTCCTAGAGCTAGCAGAGGAAATCTTCAATCAATACCGAAATATACAGTTCCTGTTGGAGACGGAGGAAACCATTTAACAGGTTCTAGTATTATCGATAGCGGTAGCACAGTTAGAGTAGCTAAGAACTTAAACGTTACCGGAAGCATTGAATTAAGCGGTACAGTAGACGGAATAGACCTACAAGCTCATTCAGGATCTGTAGCAACTAGATTTGATGCTATTGAAAGCGATATTACTGCTTTAGGAGATACATACACTACAGATGTAGAATTAAATGCATCAAGCTCAGCTTTACAATCTAACATTGATTCAGTAGAAACTGGAGCAAGAGCAGAATTAAACACTTCTAGCTCAGCGTTAATTACGGCTTATACAGCTGCTGATTCTACTCTAAGTTCCTCACTTGCAACCGACATCGCTTCTAACACTGCAGCAATTGCAGGATTAGATAGTACTTATGCTACTAATGCAGAATTAAATGCATCAAGCTCGGCTTTAACTTCAGCTTATACTACCGCAGATACTGCAATTAGTACTTCTTTAGCAGCAGATATTGCAACTAATACAGCTGCAATTGCTAACTTAGATAGTACGTATGCTACTGATTTACAATTAGACGCTGTTTCTTCTTCTTTTGCTACAACAATAGACGGATTAACAAGTGACTATACTGAATTAACAAATATACCAAATGGTATTATTTCTTCTTCTGCTCAAACAGTAGCAAGTTTAGTTAACCAAGAAGTAAACTTAGGAACAGCAGCAATAACTGCTTCTTACTTTTTAGGAGACGGTTCAAGATTAACTAATATTACTGTAGATCAGTCATCCACAGTTATTGAAGATTTTACATCACAAACTAGTGTAACAGTAACTCACAATTTTGATTCACTTAATGTTCTAGCAACTGTATACGATAATAACAACTATCATATATTACCTGCTTCTACACAAACAGTAAATTCAAATCAAGTTACCGTAACATTTGATGTTCCAACTACCGGTAGAATTATTGTAGGAAAAGGCGGTCATATAGTTTCAGGATCAATTCCTTTTGCTAACTTAATTAATAAACCAACAGTTGTATCAGGATCAGCTCAGATTGATATAGCAAGCACAACCGGATATTCAACATTTAGTTCTTCTATTGCATCTAACATTGCAACAAATACAGCAGCAATAGCAAACCTAGATAATACCTATGCTACAGATACAGCATTAGATAACGTTTCATCTTCTTTTGCCTCTACGATAGCTGGACTAACAAGTGATTATACAGAATTAACAAACATACCAAACGGTATAGTTTCCTCTTCAGCACAACTTGCTTCAGATATTTCTGGTTCATTTGTAGCGACTTCTGCTTCATTAGCAGCCGATATTGCTCAAAATGCTACCGATATAGCAAATATATCAACAGACTTTGACGATATTACTAATAAACCAACGTTAATCTCTGGTTCTACTTACAGTTCTCCTTCTCAAGGTACTCTTAGAGCAACAATCAACGGAGTTAACTCAGATATAGATTTAGGCTTACAGTCTAGTGATTCACCAACGTTTACAAACCTAACAGTATCAGGAGATTTAACAGTAACTGGTAATACTTTTGAAGCACAGGTTACTAACTTAAATGTTGAAGATAGATTCATCTTACTTAACTCTGGAAGTAACACAGGAGATTCAGGTATTATATTTGGAGGTTCAGACGGAACAGCCGGTGAAGGTTCAGGATTATTCTTTGATAATCCAGCCGGAGTATTTGGATTCTCACAAGGTATTGGTGCAACTGATACTTCAGCAACTCATACATCTAAGATAGGTAATATTGAGACAGCAGCAGCAGCTCCATCCGGTGCTCCAACATTCCAAGGAACAGGTACAATACATATTGATAGTTCAAACGGAGATATTTATATCTACACAGATTAATAGAAAATGATAAAAAAGGTTTTAATGGCACTAAAAAGAATAGGTAACACGACTGATAATAAAGTCGATAGTATTAACAAAGTAGAGTTAAGCGGGGATGAGTTAAAATTCATCCTCGTAAAACTCAAAGAGGCAAACTACAAAGGAGCAGAATTTGAATTATTCTACTCTATTTGGCAAAAGCTTTCTTCACACCTTAAAAAATAAAATTTGGCCTTTTAGGCCATTTTTTATTATATTTATAATACTATTTATATTAAAGTATTATAGGCCCGAAAGGGAAGTGGGCTTCGCACATTCGAAGTTACCAACCGTAAGTCTGATTTATGAATTATATAAAGCACTATGAGGCTCTATGCCTTAGTAGACAAGCTCTAAGTAGAGTAAAGTCTAACACAAAATACTATGAAAGTCACCATATTATTCCTAAAAGTTTAGGAGGGAGCGACGATAATTCAAATCTAGTTCTATTAACTGCTAAAGAGCATTATATCGCTCATTTACTCTTATATAGACATTACAAAAACATTGGAGGAGAAGCATTGAAAAAAATGGCTTTTGCTCTAGTAAGCATGGCTGCCCATAATAGCCCTAACCTACAAAGGAAAGAAATAACAAGTTCAAGAGCCTATTCAAATATTAGAGAAGCAGCTAGATTAGCTGTATTAGGCAGGGTAGTAGAGGATACCTCTAATTACCGTAAACCTAAGACTAAAAAACATGCTGAAGCTATAAAAAAGGCTAGATTAAAAGCTCCTCCACGTAGCACCAAAACTAGAGAAAGAATGAGGAAATCAGCATTAGAGAGAGGGAACAATTTCATAGGTAATTTTGTAAAAGTTTCATGTCCCCACTGTAATAAATTAGGACAGAAAAATGCTATGAAAAGATGGCACTTTAATAAATGTAAACTAAGAAAGGAGGTAACTCATGCCTAATTGGCGTAAACTAGTAGTAAGCGGTTCAGATGCTAATCTATCTAATCTTAATGTAGACTCTGCTGTAACTGCATCTTTTTTTAAAGGTGACGGTAGTGCTCTTACAAATATTACTTCAACAGTTGTTGAAACAGCTACAGTAACAGATTCTTTTACTTCACAGACTTCTGTAGTAGTCAACCATAATTTTGGTACTAGAAATATTCTAGTATCGGTATATGACAATATATTCAACCAGATTATTCCTGCAAGTGTTGTACTAACAGATACTGATAATGTAACTATTGGATTTGATAATCCTACTTCCGGTACGGTTGTTGTAGCAAAAGGAGGTCATGTAGTTTCCGGCTCTTCTAATAACACTTCTAATTTAGAAGGTCAGCCGGGTTCATACTATTTAGATTATAATAACCTAACAAATATTCCTTCCAACCTTATCTCTGCTAGCGGTAATTTTACCGGTAATGAGATTATCATTGCAAACGGAAACAACTCAGTTACCTCTTCAAATATACTATCAATAGATCCCTCTAATAACTACATAGGAATAAATCAGTCTAATCCGGAAGTTACTCTTCATATGACGGGGGAAGATGCTCAAACTGCTCAAATACGTATGGAGCAGTATAATAATTCTGCAGATGCTCCTGATATTAGAACTAGAAAAGCAAGAGGTACAGCTGCTTCTCCTTCAGTTAACAACGCGGGAGATTACCTCTTTAGACAGAATGTAGAAGCATATAGCGGTTCAGGGTGGATTACTATGCATAGCCAACAGTTTGATTTAGATCCAGGCGATGTTAATAAAGGAGTATATCAATTACAAACTAATATAGGTAGCGGCCTTACAACTAGACTGCAGATTCTCAATACTGGAGATACTGCTATAAACGGTCACCTACTTCCTACTTCCCATGAAGTATTTGATTTAGGTTCGTCTTCTAAGAGATGGAGAGATCTTTACTTAAGTGGTTCTACTATAGATTTAGGAGGTACTAAAATAACAAGAGATTCTTCTACAGGAGATATTGAATTTAAAGATGCCGGAGGAACTAGAAAATCACTCAAAGTCGATGAGTTAATTTTAGGTACTGGCGCAACACAGAAAAACTTAAATAAACAACGGTAAGATATCTTTCACCGACACCCTAGATTCCAAGATTGGAGATACCGCTACTGAAATTATAGCTAGTGATTTAATGGCTTGGGGAGAATTAAGAGGACTTACTACAGCAAGTGGACATATAGTCCCAGGGTATATAAATCAATTAGACTTAGGTACTGCAAGTAAGCCATGGAGGAATATACATGTAGCAGGAACAGTAAGTGGAATAAACCTAAACACATTCTCTTCATCAGTTGCTACAGCGCTAAATTCTGTTAATGCAATATCCGCATCTTATGTTTCTGGTTCTAATGTGGACGGTACTGTAAATAATGCACTTACTGCATCTTACGCTACTCAGTCAAACACAGTATATGAAAATAGAGCAGGAGGTTCACTATCGTTCTGGCAAGGAACTCAAGCACAATACAACGCTATTGGTTCAAAAGATTCTAATACTATATATTTAGTAGAATAACAGTATGGGATTATATAAAGGTACTACAGAAATAAACAAAGTCTATAGAGGTACTACTGCTCTAAATAAAGTATATAAAGGTACAACCGAACTATGGTCTTCAGGACCAGCACCACCATCCTACCCAGGATTTACTGCAGTAACATCAACTATGATACAAAGCGTATCATTTACAGGAGGTTATATAATATCACAAGGAAACACCGGACCAGGTGGAAATTACCTGGTTTCTTTTCAACATACATCCTTCGGTTGTGGAGGACCGGATAATGGAATACGTATAATGCTAAAAAATACTATTTCTTGGTCTAAAATTATTTTTGACTGGTCAGGAACTGGTTGGGCATCTTGTTGGAGTTTTATGCCACCGACAGGCGGATATGGAGCAAGTCTCGGGTCTCCTCATGCTAATATGACTGATATGAATACTGGAAATGGACACGATAAAATTACTAATTCATCTAATATATGGGATGTACCAGCATATCAGTCTCATGATAGATTATCAGGATGTAATAACAGCGGTAACAATCCTTTTAGGTTCAATTCAGGTCTCAAGAGCTTTACTATGTACAGAACCAGAAATACTTCCGCAGGAGGATTTGCAGGAATACACCATGGTAGAAGCTGTAGTGCCCAAGGTAATTCAACTATAACTAATATCTATATATCCTAGTATTATGGTAAAACAGACTTACGTAGAAAACGGAGTAACTATAAATAAGATTACACCGAACTTAACAGACCTTGCTACTGATGAAGTAAAAGCACAAAGGAAAAATATATGTATAGACTGTACAGACTATAGCAGTGAGGATAATACATGTAGTAACTGTGGGTGCATAGTGGAGACTTTGATGACTTATACTAACTCACAGTGTCCAATCAATAAATGGTAATTAAAAACTTTAGATTATTAAAAAGGTTTAACTGTATAAAAAATAACGACATATTTATATTAAATAACACCTAACGTTAACAGAAAATGAGAATAGACAGCGCAATAATGACTAATGCATCCATTACTGGATCATTTAGTGGTTCTATTACAGGTAACATAGTTGCCGACTCAGTAGCATTCGCAGATGTTACGGGTAAACCAACATTACTTTCAGGTTCAGGACAAGTAGTGGTATCAAGTACATCTGGATATAGTGATATTTTTAATAACCCTACATTCACAGGAACAGTAACAATCCCTACTCAGGCAACTTCTGATGATAGCACAAAAGCAGCTTCTACAGCTTTTGTTCAGGATAGAATTGCAGAAGTAATCGATTCTGCTCCAGCAGCATTAGATACATTAAATGAATTAGCAGCAGCTTTAGGAGACGATCCTAACCTTTCAGGCTCACTAGCAACTACAATTTCAACTAAACTTGCTAAATCATCTAATTTATCTGACTTAGCTGATACCGATACAGCTCTTACAAATTTAGGATTTAGTGCTTTCGGTAAAACTCTTATAGACGATGCAGATCAAGCTACAGCCCAATCAACTTTAGGGTTGACTATTGGAACTGATGTACAAGCCTATGATGCTGATTTATCTGCTATTGCCGGCCTTGCTCATACCGATGGAAACTTTATTGTAGGTAACGGTTCAACATTTGTTGTAGAATCAGGAGCTACAGCTAGAACATCAATCGGTTTAGGAACATCAAACGATGTTCAGTTTGATAGTTTAGGTATAGGTACTGCAGCCCCAGGTACTACAGGTGTGATTAGAGCCACAAATGATATTATAGCTTACTATTCTTCTGATGCAAGATTAAAAGATAATGTTACTACACTTAACGGAGCTTTAGATAAAGTAAAGCAAATTAGAGGTGTAGAATTTGACTGGAACTCAAATCAAGACGTTCATGAAGGTCATGATATTGGAGTAATTGCACAAGAAGTAGAAGCAGTCTACCCAGAATTAGTTCACGATAGAGATAACGGATACAAAGCTGTTGATTATGTTAAACTTACCGCAGTTCTAATACAGGCAGTAAAAGAATTATCAACTAAAGTAGAACAATTAGAAAAATAATTACTATATTGTAATTAAACAGTTTCATTATGGGATTATTATTAAATGTAGATTTAGAGACTAGCCTTGGTCCAACTCATGAGGCTTATGTAACCGTTGAGGGCATAAGAGCAAATCGTGCAACAGGTAAAATTATGTTTACCACCACGACATGGATTGATAAACAAGCAGCAGATAAATTTTACAAAAGTAATTTCGAAGACAACGGAAACAATGCTGTAGGGTTATTTTCTTCTAATGTGTTATACTATACAGAGGGGGATAAAGAAGGTATCGAAGTACATATTCCAAATACCTTTAATGTACCGATGGGAAAGAAGCAGTTAGTAGAAGAACCGATATTTGAAAATAAAGATATAAGCAAAGAAGTTCCGTATACAAGTTTTGACGAAGAAGGAAACGAATTGACTTTATATAGAACTGTCACTTCACAGGAAAAAGTACAAGTAGGTACAAATAAGGTGGAAAAGACAGTGATAGATAAATCAATTATGAATAACCTAGCAAGTTACTGCTATGAACGTTTAATTGAAGAGATGGGAAAATTATTTCCATCCGATAAAATACAAATAGTCTAAACAATGTCAAGATATACCTACGGAGCTTCAGGACCAATAGCATTTAGTACATTCGATACTTGGGCAAATAATGTTAGTAGTGATACTAATACAGGACTAGATAATGCATTAAGTGATTTCTATCCTACCCAATCTGCTCCTTATGAAGCATCATTACTACTAAACTCAGCAATTTTTTACGGAAACGTAGTTGCAGGAACAGGTGGTACTGTAGCAATGACTGCACCTTACTCTCAAGGTGCTACGTCTTCTTTTACACTAAAGAATTTTGATACAAACGATTACTCTCTCACTTTAGTAGCTTCAGCTACTTACCCGTACACGTTTCATAGCTGGAGAACAGCAGCAGGTGGTGGAGGATCCCAATTATCAACTTCTGCTACATACACACCAACAGGAGGAGCATTAGATACAGCAACTTTCTATGCCTACTTCACAACAACACATATTAGTCCTTAATATATAATAACAATGAAAGGTTTTGAAAATAATTTGGGTTTTAGAAAATATACAAGAGGATAAAGACTTCTACGGGAAGTTAAACATACTACTATTACTAGCATCGGTACGATTATGGAAAAAGCATAACCCTACCGATGTTTGTGTCTTATACTGCGATAGTATGACAGAAGAAGTAATTACATCTCTGAAGGTAAATCATTTCTGGGACGAAATTAGACAGTATAGACACACTAGGAATATAGATAGATCGGTCTTTTGGGCAGCATCTAAGTTAGGTGTATTATCTGAACAAAACGAACCGTGTATTATTATGGATAATGATACGTTGTGTTTTTCACCTCTCAAACCTCATCTCGATTTATCCAAAGTATATGTATGTAATTTCGAATACGGGAAAGGATACTACCCTACATCCTACGATGAAAGAATAAGAAAACTTTCATACAAAACCAGATGGAAGACTCAATCAGTAAATGTCTCCTTCCTTAATTTACCAAATCCCTCTTTTACTCAAATGTATGCTAAGATGAGCTTAGATATGATGGAAGAGCTTACCGAACTTGACGCTCCTAATTCTCAGTACTTAATATTTGCCGAACAGCTTTTACTCAAACATTTACTAGATAGAGAAAATATACAACATAGAAGTATACTTTCTACATATTGGGATTGCAAAAACTGGGATTGGGCAGAAGATCACGATAAAGGAATATGGAATATAAATGAATCACATAAGTACTTTAAACATTACGGTCCTCTTAAAACTTGGATTTTAGGTAGTATTGGAGATCAAAATTACGATAGAGAGGTAAGTATGTTGTACAACTGTATTAATTTTCGTAATTTAGATTTAACATCGATAACAAATAAATAGAATGTCTATTATTAATAATGAATTTGTCCGAACTCATATTACTAATAATAAAATAGTAAAAGAGAGTTTAACAGGAATTAAAACAATTAGCTATGAACCTGTTCCGTATAGGTGGACTCATGGTGCAACAGATTTACATTTAGGAGATGGACTATTAATATATTCCGCTATTTTGCATTTAAGAGCAAAAAATTGTGTATGTTTAGGTTCCGGTGGAGGATATATACCTCGTATAATGACTCAAGCTAGATATGATTTACATACTCAAGGAATATTTGAAGGGGATAATAACCATAGCTGGGGAGATATTGGGGCTACTTATTTAGTAGATGCTGCAAACGGAGTAGGAGGTAAAGTAAACTACTTACAGGAGACCTCATATTTTAGAAAACAATTCAATCCTAGATATATTAAGGATACTACCAAAAATGCATATTTTAATTTTTTTGTAAAACAAGATATAAAGATTGATTTCTTACATATAGATGCAGGTCATTCATATGAAGATATTAAACAAGATTTCGAACTTTACTCTAAACTACTTAATCCTAACGGAATAATTAGCATACATGATACAGATAAAAAATACCAAGAGGAATTAATTATAACAGAAGACGAAAAAAACAATTACGAACCATTTGATGGACCTGCAAAATACTTAAAAGAAATATCAACAGATTGGAAACAATTTAATTTTTTTAACGTAGGTAATTATCCATCCAAACCGTCTACTACCGGTTTAACATTTTTACAACATGCTTAATTTAGTTACTATAGTAGGAAGAAACACCCACATACTTCCTCATATGTTGAAACACTACCAGAACATTGTAGATAAAATCTATGTAGGTGTTTATAGACAAAGCGAAGATGATGGAATATTAGAAGAAGTAAAATCGTTAGGTATAGATCCTTTTCTTGTAGTTACAGAACCAAAGTACAACTGGGACAAGGTAACAGAAATGTACAACAAAATTAAAAACACAAAACCTGATGAATGGTGGATAGTTTCTGACGACGACGAATTACAGGTATACCCTTACGATATCAGAGAGATTATAAAAGACTGTGAGAGTAACGGATTTGATTTTGTTACTGGTGGGTTTTTAGACCGTATAGGAGAAAATGGAATGTTCCCTATAGTAACACCGGACACTAATATACATAAAGCTTTTCCAAATGCTGGGTTTTTTAGGTACCCTTTATCCGGTGCTTGTCCCAATAAAGTTACTCTAATGAAAGGACACCAAAAAATAACCTCAGGACAACATTACGCTTATTTTACTGAAGAAAGCAACAGCTGGGGAAGATGGCACAGGAAAAGAATGCCTATCGATCATTGCTTTGTACAGGTACATCATTTTAAATGGGACTCTACATGTAGTGATAGAATAAAAGAAGTGGTAGATACTAGACATGATTATAGCTGGCATTGGGAATACGAAAAAATGTATAACGCTATAAAAAAGTTTGATTGGAAAATCGATATAACTAATCCTGAATTTTATGTTGAGAAATTAAATAATTTTTCGTATATTGATTTTAACGACTACAGTAATTGGGAATTATTAACTAACAAAATTGTTGCAATATGAGCGAAGAAGTTCAAAAACAAATCCTTGAAGAACGTAAAGTAAAAGCTTTAGAGACCATAGCTACGTCTTTGAATGATTTAGTACTTTGGTTTGAAGAAGTAGATAAAACCACATGGGGGGATCGAATAGAATGGTATTTAGATTTAGTAAAAACCAAATTCCTCTCAGATAGTAAAGATTCCGGCGAAGATGCATAAACTCGGTATTATTGTTCCATACCGTAACAGACCAAAACAGTTGATTACCTTTAAAAGGTATATCAAAGATTTCTTACAGTCTAAAATCAATAATTATGAAATAATTGTAGTAGAGCAAGCAGACAAACAGGATTTCAATAGAGCTAAACTACTAAATATAGGATTTAAAAAAGCAGAAGAGTTACAATGTGATTACGTTGTGTTTCACGATATAGATATGCTACCAGTTGAAGCAGACTATACTTACAGTAACATACCCTTACATATGGTTACTGAGTTAGATCTCCCTGAAGGTACATCTAGAACGTTATTTGATGAATATTTTGGTGGAGTTACATTGTTTCCTTCCCACATCTTCAAACAAATTAACGGGTATTCTAATCAATACTATGGCTGGGGATTTGAAGATGATGATTTACTTTTAAGATGTCAGGAAAATTTTGTTAAATTGGATTCTAAAAAAGTCATACAGAAATCTAAAGATGGATGTGCATTAAAATTTAACGGGGACGATAGTTATGTAGCAGTACCGAATATTTTTAATTCATTAAGGGACTTTACTATTTTTGGTTCATTTGAAATAAGTACTATTAAAAATAAAGACGGTCAAGTTACTGACGAATTATCTATATTTTCAATCCCAGGATTTGATACTACCTTCACTTATAATTACTTTTAAAAATTTTACATTTCAATTTTGGAAATATAACAAAGATTCAATTGCTATTACCTCTAAGCATTATCCTGAAGGGTCCTATAATTTTACTGTTACTATTTGTAATAAAGAAGAACCTAAAAAATTACACTTTATATAAACGGAGAGGAAATTGGATATAGTTATTACGACAAATTGATGAATATTGGTAAAGAAAAATACTTTTACCTAGGTACTGGTAACCCTCAAAGAGAAACTAAAAATAATTTCTTTCACGGATTAATAGATAGTTTTGCAGTATACGGTAGAAAACTCTCCAATGAAGAAATACTTCAAATATCTTCAAATAAAGTTTATAGTCTATTTAACTTCGATTCATACAAAGATCTTAAATTATACTACGACGCTAAAGGAAAAAAAGACACCCAAGTTATAGACCTCTCAGGGTATAGTAACCATGGTTATGCACACAACGTTGGCCTAGCTCGTACTTCAAGAGTAGATAGTATAGATATTCCCATACCGCATAGACGTAATGGCAAATATAAAGTACTACCTCATGATGAAAACGGATATAAAGAGGGATACTGGGTAAATTGGAATAGTAGAAAAAATCAAATAAGGTACTACGAGAAGTTTTATAAGAATCGTTCCGAATATAAATCAGATGGATTAACCCGTATGAAGTATAAAATCAAACGTGAAACATCTGAAAATAATTACCATCATATAGAAGCACAGTTATGAAGTTAGGAGTTTGTGTACCATATAGAAATAGGGAATTACACCTTAATGAATTTATACCTAAAGTCGGTAAATATTTAAAAGAGCAGGGTATAAATTTCCAAATGTACTTCTGTCATCAAGTAGATGATAAACTTTTCAATAGAGGTGCTACAAAAAATATAGCTGCTAAACACGCCTTCGAAGATGGTTGTGACTATATAGTTTGGCATGATATTGATATGATACCTGAAGAAGGAGCGGATTATTCCTACCCTAAAAATGCTCCTAGACATATAGCTACTAGAATTTCACAAATGGACTACCAGCTAAAGTATCATGAATACTTTGGTGGAGCAGTCCTATTTACAAAAGAACAGGTAGAGGCTACTAATGGTTATTCTAACAACTATTGGGATTGGGGGATGGAAGATGATGATTTATTTTGGAGATGTCACAAAGAGGGTTTAACTGCCGACTCCTACCTAACAAAAAACCAAACACAGAAATTTATTTCATATAATGGTTCAAACTCATACAGTAAGATAAATTTTAACCGTAATTTAAGAGGTTTAACATCTAGATCACATACTATTTCTATATTATGTAGAGCTTACCAACAACCGGAAAAAAATCCTATATTTTTTAATAGGGGATAATAAAACTAAGTATGTTGAATACCCTATCTTTAGGATTCCTGGTTATGATTATGGTATTTCTTTCAATAACTCTAGAGCGGTATCTTTAACTTATTGGAATAATTTTAATCATCATAATTACATGTGGATTAAAAGATACGATAACCAATGGAGTTGGGTTACGGCAGTAATTGATTCTGATACCCGTCAATCGCACTTTTACCTTAATGGCACTGAAGTAGACTCTAAAGCTGGATTTGGCTCTCCATCTCCACTTTCTTTCTCCGGTAAATTAAAAATTACAGTACACAAAATATTTATATAGGATCATCTCCTTCATTAGCAGATGATTGTAGCTATAAGTTTTTTAAAGGTGATATTGCTAAAATTTATGCTTGGAACTGTAAACTAGACCCAGAGCAGGTAGAGGAGCTTCATAACAAAGTTCCTGAAGAAAATTTAGTTATTGATCTCGACTTTAATAACCCTAAGACTGAAGTAGAGCATTTCAACATTGAAACTAAAGTAGATACTATTAACATCCCAAACTCTATTTTACCCCACAGAGTTGAAGGAAGATTTAAATGTTTACCTCATAAAGATGAAGGATTGGTAGACGGTAAATGGGCTAAAGGAGAAACAACAGCTGCTAATGAGAGAAGATACGTCTTACAAATGCAACAAGGTAAAGTAAATTATAAAGAAGATGGAATAAATCAAGTTAAATATGAACTTGTTGCTGAACACGTACTTACCCCTTGGGCAAAAATGATTGATATAAAACTATGAGTAAAACCGAAGATATAATACAGAAGAGTAAAAATACTCCTATAAGTCCTACATTTTGTACTCTACCCTGGATGCATCTTATGGTACAACCTAACGGTAATATACAGCCTTGTTGTATGACTCCTCATGATATGCCTATTGGGAATACTAAAGATAGTACGTTAAAAGAGGCATGGAATAGTCTTTCTATGAAAGGAATAAGGAAAAAAATGCTTAAGGGAGAAAGACCAATGCTTTGCAATAGGTGTTATATGATGGAGGATAACGGAGCCATAAGCCCTAGAGTTAATCTCACAGAAAAATTTTCTAGACATATAGATAAACTTATTAAAAATACTGACCCGCAAACCGGACACAATAGTGACTTCACCCTTAAATACTGGGACTTCAGATTCTCTAATATATGTAATTTTAAATGTAGGATGTGCGGTACGTTTGCTAGTTCAAAGTGGGTAGATGATGAAAAAGCCATTCATGGACAATCAAACGCAGGTTTGATGAATTTTAGAACAGAATCTAAGGAGGAAATATTTAATCATATAGACCAATTTATTACTGAGGTTGAAGAAATATACTTTGCAGGAGGAGAACCATTAATAATGGATGAACACTATATGATACTCGAAAAGCTAATCTCTGCCGGTAGAACAGACGTTACTTTAAGATATAATACAAACTTCAGTCATATTAAATTTAAAAAATGGGACTTAGAAAAATTATGGCAACCTTTTATAGATGACCCAAACGGAAAAGTACAACTATTTGCATCACTAGACGCAGTAGGTAAATTAGCCGAAATAGCAAGAAACGGTACTAAATGGGATGTCGTTTATAATAATATTTTGACATGTGTTAAAAAAGACATAGAGGTATTTGTATCACCAACAATAAGTATACTGAATGTTTTTTATGTGACTGATTTATTTGATACAATTTTTAAGCTAGGTATAAAACCAGGAAACATAGTTTTTAATAATTTCTTAACAGATCCCCAATGTTATGACGTTAGAATATTACCTGATGACTTAAAAGACTCTCTTTTGACTAAGCTTGAAAAATACTACCATACATTAGACGACTTGCAGTATAAAGAAGCTGTTAAAACAGCTATATCTTCTTGGATAAATTTTCTATTTTCAGAAACTACTTCAGACTTATTACAGGTTCAGGTTAGTAGGAGAGAATTATTGAGAATTACTACTATTTTAGATAAAAGAAGAGATGAAAACTTTTTAGAAGTTAATCCACAGTATAAAGAATGGTTTGCAGAAATAAAAGCTACTATTACCAATTACGAAACAGAAGAAATGTTTTTTAGGGATAGAAGTTTACCTCCACCTGTTGATACCTTTACCGGTGAACAGACTAATACTCAAAATTTGATATAATGTTAGATAAAAAAGATTATGTTTGCCTACAACCTTTTACTTTTGTAGAGTTATTTGACCATAAGTCTTTCATGTGCTGTCCAAATTGGCTACCAGTTGATTTAGGAGACCCAAATAAGATAAAAGAAAATTGGAATTCTGAAAAAGCCGATGATGTAAGAATTAGTATGTTAGATGGCAGCTATAGACATTGTATTGAATCACGTTGTCCTAAACTTACTGGGTTAAAAGAAGGTAAGACTGATGGGTTCATGCATAAAAGTGAATTCAAAAAAAGGATAGATGAATTTAAAAATGCACTACCAAAGGAAATCAAATTTAATTTTGATCAAAGCTGTAACTTAATGTGTCCTAGTTGTAGAGTACATAAGATTAATTATGAAGGTAAACAGAGAAGTAGAACTGAAGAACTATTAAAAATGTAGAGGAGCAACTAGCAGAAGGACTTGAAAGAATAGATTGCACAGGTTCAGGAGATCCTTTTTTCTCACGTACATTTAGAAAATGGCTAATGACATTCAACCCCGCTTTATATCCAAATTTAAAAAGAATACATTTACACACTAATGGTACTCTTTGGAATGAATCAAACTGGTCCAGAATGACTAAGGTACACAAATTAGTAAAGTCCGCAGAAATTTCTATAGACGCAGCAACTAAGGAAACTTATGAAAACTTTACTAGACTGGGCGGTAAATGGGAAGATATTTATACGAATTTGCATTATATTGCTAAACAACCTTATTTAGAAACAGTAACACTTTCCTTCGTGGTACAGCAATCTAATTACAAAGAAATGAAAATGTTTTACGATATGGGAGAAGAAATCTTCGGTAATACAAAATAAACTGGTCTATCTTTTACAATAGGGTAGTAAATTGGGGTACATTTGAAAAAAGGATTTTGAAACTGTAGATGTAGGTAATCCTGAACATCCAGAATATAGTGATTTACTAGACATTTACAAAACATTGCCCGTAAATAGCAAAGTAAGACATAACCTTACAATACCTCAACGTATCAATATTGTATAATATATTAGTAGAATGGGTATAGAATGTAAAAATTTAACAAACGGTTTAAGGATTTCTACTGACGGTAAGTATTTCTCTTGTTGTCATCTTTTTAATAATCCTTTCAAAGATGAAAACGGTAACCTACTTCTTGCTAGTACACATACTATCGAACAGGCTATGAAAGCTCATAGTAGGTTAGAAATGGTAGATGAGTTTTCTAAAGGAATAAGATCAAAAGGATGTAAGGTCTGTTGGGATGCTGAAGATGCTGGATTTGAAAGTAAAAGGATAAGAGATAATGAAACATATAGAGCATTCCCCGAAAGAAGAGGAAGTGATATCTTTTTTTTAGAGCTTAATCTCGGTAATACTTGTAACCTAGCTTGCCGCATTTGTCACATTTCTGCTTCCTCTAAATGGAGAGCACACCACCATGTGCTAGAACCAAACATTACAGAAGAAGATTTAGATAAGGAAATGAAAAAGTATTCCAAACCATTCGAAGACGATAGTATAGTTTGGAATGAATTAATGAATCTACTCCCGCAAATACAAAGTTTAGACGTGTACGGCGGCGAGCCTATGTTAATGAAAAAGCAATGGGAAATCTTAGAAGAAAGCGTAAAAAGAGGATATGCAGCAACTCAGTCGATGAGTTTTAATACCAACGGTACAATACTAACTGAAAAGTATATTGATATTCTTAGTGCTTTTAAATTCTGTAGAGTGGGCTTAAGCTTAGACGGCACTGGAGATAAATTTAAATATCTAAGATACCCAGGAAATTGGAAAACAGTTGATACAAATATCAAAACATGGTTAGAGCGAACCAAACACATTAAGGATAAAATAAAATTTGTTGTATCTTATACTGTCTCTATTTTAAATGTTCTATATATATTTGATATGGTAGATTATGTTGTAGAGACAGGTTTAACTCTACATATGGGTTTTGTTCATAACCCCGGTCATTTAGCTATAGACAATTTACCTTTACACATTAAACCTAAAATTGTAGAGATATTAGAAAATAAACTTAATAAAAGGTTGGATGCTATAAAAACTAATCATAACTTAGATAAAGATGAGCAGGAAAGAATACAAACGGTATATAAAGAAGCTTCGAATGTTATCGCTGCTTTAAAATTAAATAAAAAACCTAGTGAATACCATTGGAATGAATTTAAACGACAGACCGGTGAGCTAGACATACTAAGACAGCAGTCCTTTGAAGAAACATTCCCGGAAGCTAATAAACTATACGAATTACAATTAAACAAAAAATCTATATAAGATGTCAGAAAGATTAATTAAGTGGAGAGATGAAAACCTTAACTCCGTAAACAAAGCTTTTTGCCCTGCAAAATGGTATAATGCAACAATTGATTTAGGGAGTGGTTTTACTAGGTCATGCTTTCTTCCACTTCCTCATCCTATCGATGTAGAAGAAATAAAAACTAATCCTTCTGCTTTACATAATACTGCTCACAAGAAAAAAGTGAGAAAAATGATGCTCGAAGGAGAACGTCCTGCTGAATGTTCTTATTGCTGGAAAGTAGAGGATATAGGTAGGAATAACGTATCGGATAGAGTATATAGGAGTATGGAATATAAACAAGAAGATATTAAAGCTCTTACTACTACCCCTTGGGATGCAAATGTCAATCTACGTACAGTCGAACTTTCTTTTGATAGATCATGTAACTTTGCTTGTTCGTATTGTAATCCTAGCTACTCTACAACATGGGGAAAAGATATTGACAAACACGGACCTTACCAAAAATTTAAGACATTAACAGCAGGCGCCTACCAACAAAACGGCTCATGGGCTGATCCAGAAAATAAATATATGGATAACAACCCTTATGTGGACGCATTTTTAAAATGGTGGCCGGATCTTTCAAAAGACCTACAAGTACTAAGAATTACAGGAGGAGAACCCTCTACAAGTCCCAGCTTTTGGAAATTTCTTTCTCTAGTTGCTGATAATCCACCTAAGCATCTTAACTTATCTATTAATTCAAATTTAGGAGTAAAAGATGAAATTATAGATCGGTTAATAGAAACTACTCACCTATTAGACATACAATCTTACGACATATATACTAGTAATGAATCTTATGGACCCCATGCTGATTATTTGAGAGACGGTATGGTTTATAGCAAATGGAGAAACAATGTAGTACGTATGATTGAAGAAGGTAATATACGTCAAATAGTTGTTATGATGACTGTAACTGGGCTTTCTTTGATGTCTATAACAGAATTTATGGATGATATGTTAGAACTTAAGAGAAAGTACGGAGCTAATAAACCAACATTAGATCTAAACTTTTTAAGATGGCCTGCTTTTATGTCTCCTTTAAATCTACCAGATGAAATTAAATTGCAAGCTAAAGAAAAAATACAAAAATGGCTAGATAAAAATAGAGACAGCGGTTTACTCTTAGAACATGAAATATCGCAAACTCAACGAGTAATAGATTATATAGATGTAGTTGATCAGGGTCATGCAAGAGCTGAATACGATAAAGATAAACACTTTCATGACTTCAAAAGCTTTTACGTTCAATATGACAAAAGAAGAGGTAAAAACTTTACTGAAACTTTTCCAATGCTTGCTGACTGGTACAATAGTATACTAATAGATGAAAATATACCTGATGTAAAATTATCACCTGGAGGTATGGAAGGATGGGAAACCGGAGAATATAAACCAGACATTTTAGTTAAAAATAAATCAGTAAAAGATAAATGGACAAGCATAAAGCTGTAATAATATCTGGATATATTAAAAATATCTCTGATAATATTATTCCTTTCCTTGATAAAAATACCGATATTTACATACATACATGGAATATAGAAAGCAGATGGATTAAAAAGTAGAAAGGTATAGAAAGTATTCCAATAAGCTCAC
>FUIF01017634.1_pt1 | contig 25438 bp, 35 predicted proteins | sample 1003461 | NCBI WGS metagenome assembly FUIF01 (sample SAMEA80401918, study PRJEB19352) | marine metagenome
GTCGCGCGTTACCCGCAATGCGATGCCATAGGAAGGACCCGTCATCGCCGTGCAGTGCGTTTCGCCGCTGCGAAGCGCTTCGCAAAGTTTTTGCCGATAGTCCGCCGCACCGTGGCATTTGCGTCGTCATAAAAGTCGAACTGCTTCCGGATCATCCCGTTAGGCTCTAGCAAATACAACATTTGCAACGGATAGCGCTTCTTTGTGGCCCTGCGGACGATAGCAGGCTGACCGTTCTTTAAAACGACGCGGAAGACGTTTTTGCGACCTAGCAAGGCACGCGGGCGGTTGGACGGCGTTACACCACCGCGCGCACGCATGCGGACGTCACGCGCCGGTATAGCGATGTTGCGGCCGCGCGGCGTTTTGATGCCACCGACTGCGAGACGCTCTAGATAGTCGCGATGCCTGTCACCGCTCGGATAATTCTGCACTGTGGCGACGAGGTTTCTTTTGTTTGCCCGGTTGGCGCCTTTGATCGGCATCATCACTGCTGACAGGAAACGGGGGTTGCGAACCGTGACGTCGCTCGGCCAGCCGCGTTCTATCGTATCTTTACGGACAGCGAAGGCGGTGTCATTGATCGCACCGGCCATAGCAAACGGCATCTGTTGCTTGCCGAAGACGTCCATCGCTTTTGCGACTGCGCTGACGTTGCTTTTGACGCTGATCTGCATCTATTGAACCGTGCTTTCTTCTAGCTCTAGGATTACCACTGTCCCGCCTGTATCGCGTGCATCGAAGATAATGCCGTGGCATTCGTCGCAGTTGATCGTTCCGGATCTCTCAAACACGATACCTAATGTGCCTTCCCCGCAATGCGCGCAAGTCACGATATATTCGAAGAAGGCAACGTGGTCGCTCATATCCCCAAGTTACGGCAAACGAAAAGAGCGGTCAATGACCGCCCCTGTCGCCCTCTTGTTGTGGTTAATCTCTCGACTTAAAAGCGTTGTCGACCCAAGCCCTTACATCTGCGGCGCGATATCTTTTGCGCCGTCTCCCTCTCGCCTCACGCGCTTCGCCGCGAGCGTAAGGCGACAACGGCTTCGGGAAAGCCGGATCGCGTTTATATTTGGTGTGAAAAGTGCTTTTACCGCATCGCATATATTCGCAGATTTCATCAATCGTCCAAAACTCCTTACCAGACTGTTCTGCCACGGGTTTCAGATCGCCACCTTCAACAAGCTGCCTCGGGAGTGCAATCACTCTCGTCGGTTTCGGGGCATTCGAAATCGCCTTATCAGATGGTGTGACATCTGTGAAGATCGCCCCGTTGTTCACGCCCACGATCAATATTTTCGCCAGCGCCCGTTCATCGCATTCCAGCGATATCTTAAATTTGTCAGACATCAGCTTCCCTTTCCCTAGTTTCCGAACCAAAAGATCAACGCCCAAATATTCCAATCCTCGGTCACGGCGTTAGTGCCGAAGACTACCGTCAGCGTTGCGATCAGCAACATCCCGACGACATCCTTGATAACCTCGCGCTTGCTCATCACACTGCCACCTTTGTTCTGACATGCCCGATCTTGCAGACGAGATCAGTCAACCTAGTTGTAATTGCGCGATGATGGTCACGGATATCTTCGTATGCCGCTTTTTTACGCGCATCAATCTGCGGTAGCTCATCAAGTTTGCGCTGCGCCTGTCTTGCCTCACGGTCACTGACCGCCGCCGCTCTCGCAAGATGCCACACAAGCAAATCCATCTGGTCGACAGTCAACGTGATAGTTTTGGTTTCCATCACCTCATCCCCCGATAATGCTGTGGCCGCGTCCGGCGAGGCATTTGTTTAGCCGGGTGCCAGACAGGTCGATTGCAATGACGCCGAGCGATTGCTTAACAAGCTGTCGGCATTCGTTGAGATCGCGCTGATAAAGCTGTGCGCTTTCACCAGACGCGCGCAGATCAGCGACCGGCGTATAACTGCACGCCGATACACTGATAGCTGCTATGAAGATCAGGCCGCGCATTAGTCGGCAATCTCAGGAATTGCGATTGGAACAGTCACGGGTGTCAGCGGCTGATCTTTCATTGCCCGCCAATGATCCCGGTTTCTCCACACTTCACTGACTACTTCCGAAAGCTCGTCGAGCGATTCCTGAAAACGCTCGTCTGTCGTGGGATTAATTGTTGTCATCGGTTGTTCCTCCCTTGTTGATAATGACAATATGCGCCTTATCCCCACCTAATGCAAGCCCTAATCCCCACTATTTTTTAAGATGCGATCAAGCACGGGATTATTGTGCCTGCGGTCTTGCTGCATCGAAGGCGTCATCTCATCCCACGGCCGCACGCCGTTAGCCCGAGGGGTCAGATAATAACGCGCATTATCTTCGTGCTTGTTGGCGTTAACGGGCGCCTGAACGACAGGGCGGCGGGGTGGCTTCTCGCGGTTTACCCACTGCCGATAGAAGGCGCTCGGGTTCACATAGCCTGCTACGTTGCCGTTAGCGTCATCCCAAAGCCGGATGCCTTCGATGATCTTAGCAGGATCATGTCCTTTGCTCCGGGCATATGCCTCGTCAGCTTCTGTGGGCGACCAATCCTTAATCTTGATCTTCGCGCGCTTATTTTTCTTTTCAGGTTCCTTATAGGTTATGGGGGCATCTCGTGCAGGGGTGTCCTGCATCTGGTGCAGGGGTGCATCTCGTGCAGGGGTATCGATCAAGAGCACATATTGCGTTGATCTGCCGCCACGATACTTGCGCCGCATCAGGCCGATCTCTTCAAGCTTTGCTAGCTTGTTTCGCACTGTCCGCTCGCTCGCCCGGGTAACGTGGCACAAGTGCGCCACCGACGGCCACGCTATGTCATGCGCCTCATTGTGATTGTTCGCGATAGCCAACAGGACCAGCTTCGCCAGCGGATCGTCGATCTGCACATCAAAAGCCCACGACAACGCCCTAACGCTCATCGGCCGACCTCCCGCGCAACATCTCCAAACCGGCAGCTAGGCACCGATCAGCAAGCGTAAGCATCTCTTTTGCCGACATCGGCTTCATTGTCTGTTCGCCGTCAATCACGACTAGAAAGCCGTCATTTCTTGGGACCAGCAAAATTTGGGCTGTCTGCCGCTTTGGTTCCATCGTCGTCCCTCCGGATGAAAATAAAGTTGTCGATATCGAACAGGGCGACGAGGTTGGTTTCCTCACTGCCACGATCTGTCCGGCCCGCGATCTCGACCGACATCTCAGCTTCGAAATTGATGAAACCTAAACCGTCGGTCCAGCGGACAATCAGAAATGTCTTCAGGCCCGCTGCACGGCCGATCTGCCGAGCGCGTAACACCTTGTCGAGCGAGACCATCACGCGCTTGTGCTGACGCCACGACGATGATCGAACCTTAACCTCGGCAATCGCGAAAACTGTTTTGCCGCGTATGAGCGCGTGGTCGAGACTGTGGAAATGTGGCAGCTTGAACGCTTCGCACCGCCAATTGCCGCAGACCTCGCTCATTGCCAACACCTCGTTATGACGATCTTCGTCAGTTTCGCGCATGTTCGACCTCTTTGATAGCGTGCAGGATACGCGCCGCCACTTGTGGCACGATGCTGTTTCCTAGCTGTTTAAGTCGGTGTACCCGACCGGGTATCCCATAAGCCACTCGACCCACTCCGGGTTCAGGCTCCCAGAACTGTGAGGCAAACCTTCCGCTTTGGTCGCTTCGGCTGTCAGTGTCGGTGTGTTGCGGGTGTATTCCGCTGGAAACCCGCCCTCCTTGTGGATGTGCGCCGTCGGCGTTGCCCACATCTTGTGCTGATCCATCACCGCCGCCGTCAGACTGTTGCTCTTGCCGGTTGGCCTGATGTCCCTGTTTGTCTTCGCCTCCGACGCAATCGGCGTAGCCCACAACCCAACATCGATCTCGTCTATGTCTGGCATCTGCGGCGACAGCCGGTATAACAAAGCACCGGCAGGCGTAGCCTGCGCCTTCCAAGTCAGATAGCACCGTGTCGAGGCCCATAGTGATGTGACCAGCAACATTTTCTCCAATGACCCAACGGGGCCGGACAGCTTCGATAACCCTAAGCATTTCCGGCCATAGGTGTCGGTCATCTTGATCGCCGAGGCGCTTCCCGGCTTGTGAGAACGGCTGACAGGGATATCCCCCTGTGATGATGTCAACAAATCCTCTAAATCGATTTGCGTCATTTGCTAAATCCCTAATGTCTGTGATGATTTCGGTTTCCGGCCAATGTTTCCGCAATACCTTCTGCGCGTGATCGTCATACTCGCAAAACGCGACAGTCTCATAGCCGCCGACCAGCTTCTCGCCCGCATAGCTGAACCCACCTATGCCAGCGAACAAGTCAAGCATGCGGAGCATCGGCCATCACCTCACGGATTATCATCATCGCCGTCGTTATGTCGTCGAACTCGCAGGCATAGCCCCAATCGAATTGCGCGTCATCCCGGGCGCTATACATGCCGTGAGGCAGGCCCGCTTTCATGACCGCCTCGACCGGCATGCGGAACCGCCACGGCTGTCTGTCGAAGCGATAGATCAGCAGGGGCAGCTTACTAGCCGCTTCGGATGCAGCGCAGACTTGATCCCACCACCGGGGATCCGGCCGACCTTTCAGCCGCCCAAAACGCTTTACCTCCACTATAAACGGAAAGTCGCAGTCAGTGCAGATCAGATCGCCCCGCTCCGCTTCTCGCCACTGCGATAGATCCCGGGCGAAATTCAGCCCGAGGTGGTCATGCAAAAGCGCCCGAACCTCTAGCTCGCCGCTTTTCCCCTTGTCGATAGATTTTGGCATCGCAAACCCCTTTCGCTGACATTAGTTGCCGAATATCCCCAACTACGCAACACAATTTTCGTTGACTAAACCATCCCGGCCTATAATGTGCCTTTTATGACCGACGTTTGGAAACGCGCCAACATTGACCACTTGTCTGCCTCTCAGCTTCTGAGAACGCCCGCAAAGTGGGTTTTCGATTATATGTATCTGTCACCGGCCGAGCGCATCAAGCAAGGCGTCGGCTGGCGCGCGCATTTAGGCTCGGCCTGTCATGACGCGATGCAAAACATCATATGCGACGCGCTTGATTTCGAAACATCTATCAACGCCGCTCGCGATTATTATGACGACTGCGAAGGCGAAGACGACGACGCAATGCGCGACCGGCTACGGGAAGCAATCCCCGGGATCATCGATCACGGCGCTCGTCTGCTGTCACAAGCGGGCTTTGTGGCTAGCAAGCCCGAGCAATACATCACGGTCAACTTGCCCGGGGTGGCGGTGCCTGTTGTCGGCTTTATCGATCTCATGCAGACGACAAGCACGGGCAACATCAGGAACGGCGAGATTAAGACCAAAGGCCCGAAGAAGACGCGCGTGCTCAAAGACGGCTCGCAAGGTTGGGGCAAGGCGACACTGCCTAAAAAACCAGAGTGGTCGCACGTTTGTCAGTCAGCGATTTACAACTATGCCACCGGCGGCGAAAGCCTGATCGCGTATGTCGCGGAGCATGACGCGGTCATATTCAGCGGCGCAGACTGCGACGAGCTAAAGCCGTCAGGGCTTGCCGAGGCGCTTGAAGATATGCGCCAGCGGGCAATCCTGCGCCAAAATCTGCTGAACATCAGCACCGATCCCAAGGCGCTCGCATCGATCATCGATCCGGATTGGCGCCACATGTATCAGTGGAAAATCAAAGACGAATTTCTAAACAGGGCAAAAGCACTATGGCAGCAGTAAAAGATCAGGGGCTTTTCGAAGCTCTCGGGGCATTCCGGGCCGCGACGACAGTCGGCAAGTCGGGCAAAAATCCTATGTTCAAATCTGAATATACGACGCTCGGCGACGTTCTGACGGCGCTAGCGAATGTTGGCGACTTTGGTCTCGGCTTTGAGCAACACTTGCATGACGGCGCTCTTGTGACGACGGTCGTGCATCTGACATCAGGCGAAAGCTATAGCAGTGCGATGACGCTGCATCCCGAAAAACAGACGCCGCAGTCATTGATCGCGTGCGTCACCTATTACCGTCGCGTGCAGCTTTTGACTATGTTCGGCTTAAATGCCGACGACGATGATGGTAATCTAGCCAGTGGCGATAGGGGTCTATCCCTTGCCTCTGGCGCCGCCCCGTCCGGTCCCTCACGTTCCTCCGGGGGATCGGGCGGGAAGCCCGACGACATCGACTTTTAACAGGGGTAAGCAATGCCTGAACAATATGACGACACTAATCGCGGCGTTCTCTTCAAGAATGACCGCAAAGAGACTGAGCGCCAGCCGGACTATACCGGCAAAATCAACATCGACGGCGTCGAAAAGCGCCTCGCCGGGTGGATCAGACAGAGCAAGGCAGGGAAAAGCTTCCTGTCTATGTCAGTCAGCGATCCGCTGCCGGAAGAAGGACAGGCGCCCGCCGCCAATCCCCAACCGACTACGGACGATCTGAGCGATGAAGTGCCGTTCTGAATTGCAATACCGGCGTCATTACTCGCGGTTCGTATCGTGCGAGCTTTGCGGTCAACCGACGCGGGGGCGCATTTGGAATGATGACCTGGCCGTCGTGAAATGCGGCTCTTGTCACGGTGTTTTGTGCAATGCCAAGACGGAAGAAGAAAATAATCAGACGCACGCCCCGGCTAGAGGCGTGCGTTTACTGCCAAGAACTATTCGATTTGAACGACAGCGGTTGGGTTGCGGATGGGAACGGCCACCTACTGCACCACCGCTGCCACGCTGAACGCTGGAGACGACATCTTGCCGAGATTGATGGACATAAGCCGCGAGATCCCGCCGGTGAGGCGGCTGACGCAAACAGCAGACCAGATCAATCGGCTTTCGGTTGGTGATAGCCTCGGCTTTACTAGCCGCGAAGAAGCGCGCCGTTTTGCTGACGCGCTTCGTTATCGCCGGATGAAATACGCCACGCGCAAAGTTGACGACGGATATCGCGTCTGGCGGCTTTCCTAATTCTTCTTTTCTTTGATGCTCGACGCTAGCCCGCCGCCAAAATAAAACGCCACGATGGTAGCCATCACTTCGCCAAGCCACATTGAGCTTGCGAAATCCTTCGCCGCCTCGACGTTCTTCATATCGATAACGCCGTAAAGCGCGCCGACCACGCCGTTAGCCATAATGAATAGGAACATCCCGGTGAACATTAGCGCAATGTAACGCTGCGCCAAGCGAAACGGCTGATAAGCTGCGAGAAGATCGACGCGGGCTTTGCTCTTCGCCGCTTCCGCCTCTTCGCCGCTTGTGTGCATGCTGTCAATCAGATCGAGCGATTTGGATACCACATCGCCGGAACCGAGAATTTTCGCCAATACTGCGAACATCATTTCACCTCAATGTCTGTTGGAAAACATAGCATTTCACGATTGACCGGCATGCGCTCTTCCCAATGTATGCGCGTCCCGGCAACGTGACATCCGGCCATCGTGTCGTGATCGCTCAAGATCTCAACGCTGAAATCACCGTTGCCGCTAATCATGACCATCAGCAAAAGCCACTTCATCAATAGGACCAGACGTTAGGTCGTGGCCCGCCCGTGAAAGTGTCGAGATGCACAAACCGCCCCGATCCTTTCTGAGCGACGCCTATGCCCGTGAAGCCGTGTTTGAATGCCAGGCGCATCACTTCATGCGCCTCTCGGCCCGATACCGCCACATCGCACGCGATGCCGCGCGTATGGACGCCGGGCGCCGCCTTGCTTGCCTCTATGCTGTGTTGCGGTGAACGGTAGCCGCTCGTGATCGTCAGCGGCTTGCCGTACTCTTCGCGCAGGGCTTGCAGCTTACGCATGAAATCCGGCTGCATGCGGCACTCGCCTGTCTGCGTGCAGCGAAATTCCGCCTCGTCAAAATTCGCATATTTCGACCAATCCATCGCTTCTCGTCTCCAAGACCGTTTGAACCGCCCGGTTCCAGCTATACGCTTCAAGATCCGGCTGCGCGAAAAACTCCGCGCTTTTGCGTTCTGATAACTTATCGACCGAAAACGCTGCCGTAAACCATACCCTGCGCTGATCGATTGCTACCCGTGCAAGAACATCGAAGGTTCGCGGATCAGCTTTCGTTTTTTTGTCGCGCCCCGATCCTAGCTGGTGGTGATAGCACGGCGTGCCTCGGTCGCGCTGTTTCCTTAACCGAGCACTTTTGACTTGCACCCGGATGAAGATATTTTCGCGGAAGGCGAGCAAATCAATACCGTCCTGCGGACACGGGATAGCCCGATATCCGAGATCGATGATTGCCGCTGCTGCTAGATGCTCCCCCATCAAGCCCGTCGTGGTGGGTGTGACCGTCACTTCACCTCGCAGTATCCTTTAGTATCAAGACAACATAAGTGATAATTCCCAAGATCGACGCCAAGAACAAGCCGACAAGGCCGAGGCCGATACGCTCCATCATTTGCTCGCGACGACGCTGCGCTTGCCGCTTTGCCTTGGCGCGGCCGTCACGGGCTTCGGCGCAGAATTTATCGAAATCGCGCAACAGACCGGGACGCCCCGAATAAAGCATCAATTCGCGTAATTGCTTCTCTTTCTGCCGAAGCTCTTCTAGCTGCATGAACTCCGCAAGATCATTGTCGGCAACGCCGCGCGCACGCTTTTGCGCGACTGTTCGCTCTAGCTCATCTTTCGCGGAAACAAAGTCGCCGATTGCCTTACCGGCTTTGACGAGATCGCCAGAGTTTTGGACGGCCGTGCGAATAATCGCGAAGGCCGCATTTGCTGCCGCAATTTCGCCGAGCATTAGCGCCTCGTCACGATAACAAGGATCGCGATCAGCAGGCCGATCTGCAATAGATCAATAATCGGGACCGGGATCATCAATACACCTTCTGCGTTGGTGGCACCTTCTTCGGCAGACAGTAAGCCGTTATTGTATTCGGCCCCTGTTTGTGCAGCTTTTGGGCGAACCAAAGGCATTCGTTCAGATCCCTAAACGCTAGGAAATCGCTGTCTTTCCGCTTGTCTTCGCCGACGCCGACGAATACAAATAAAACGAAAGCGACAGTCGGTTCCACATTAGTCGCGCCCTGTTAGCCGTTTGACCGTCTCGGTTTCCCAAATGCGGATCAACACCCAAACGCCGGTCACGACTGCGACGGCGTTGGGTGCCATATCCATAAACGCGGCAGCGGTTCCCGTACCCGCTACAACATCAACAGCGATTTTCTGTTCCTCGCTCATTGCTACGGCTTCGTCGGCCAGACAACCGTGTCTAGCGTTGTGTAGCTGTTCGTGATATCACGCAATGCTTGCCGATATGTGGTCATTTCCGACGACATTGTGACATCTGAAAGACCATAGTGATCTGTTGCGGCCAATCGCCTATTCCGCTCTTGCCGCAAGGCGTTCAGAGGTTCGGCAGCGATGATCGCATCATATTCAGTCTGTATCTGCTGCGTCGTCGGCTGCGCCCGACTATCCGACCAAACAATCCCGCTGATCCCGCCCGTCATTGTATATTCAGCGTCAGGGACGAGATTTTGGATTGCTTGCACGATAATGTGAAACCGATCCATCGACATTTTAAGCGCCTCCGATTGTCTCGATTGTCGAGCCTGTTGTCGTGGTCCCGTTCACTCGCCAGCAAGCGGCGGTCGGCTGACCGTTGATATCATTACCGCTCGCGCGATAACCGTCGGTCGTGCTGCCTTGCATATGCAGATAAATCGTGACCGGATACGTTGCGCCGGTCGGCATGTCTAAAACCCAACCGGGCGAAAGATGAATATTGTTGAACAGCCCTTCATGCGCGATTTGTTCCGCAAGCATTCTGATTGCAGTATTTGCACCGCCGCCACCGTTGGACCCGATTTCGCCGCCTGTGGTTGTGGTTCCGATCCGCGATTTGATATATCCGGCTCCACTCGTGATCATACGAATGTCATATTTCAGCACCCAAATTCCGCTTTGCGGTATTGATATGCCGCCGACATTGGTCCATGTCGCGCCCGCTGAAAAAGCGGTGTAAGGCAACTCCGCCACGACGGCTTGCGTTGTACTCTGACGCAATGCGCCCGTCACAACAACGCCTCCGGTCCCGGCGGGATCGAGCGTTATGTCGCCGTTGGCATCTGTGGACGAAATCGTGTTGCCGTCAATCCTGATATTGTCAGAATTGAGCTGATCGACTGTGACCGTGCCATCGACGGTCAATGACTCTATGTTGTCGCTGGTCTGGTCGAGCGTGAAAAGACTGATCCACGCATCGTTATCTTCGTTGCGGATCTTGATGATATTATTCGCGGTGTCATACCAAAGCTGATTGGCATAAGTCGTCGAAGGCGCAGTCGCACCGGAGTTTGACGATCCCAAAGCTTGAAGCGCGTTGTTAATATCCGCGCGTGTCGCCGGGAAACCCTGATTTGCAATGTCTAAATCGTGTTGGCTCATGCTGCGACCTCACCGTATCCTTTCGCCACAAAGTCGAATGTCCTGTCGACCGCCGTGTTGCTGCTGTTGTAGAACGTAATCGTGAACCCGGTAGCGCTCTTGCTAGTTATAGCATAGTAATCGCCGGAGTTTAAGTTTTGCGCTGTGATACCGATCCCTTGCAGATCCTTGAAGGCAGGCGAGAACGTGATCGCCTTGGCGCCTGCACCAGATGCCGTATCCGCCACCGCTATCGTCCTGTCAGGCATATCAACGCTGACAGACAGAGCCGTGATGGCAGGGCTTGCTTGTTCGTCTGTACTTGTCAGAACGGCCCTGAACTTGAACGCCCGTGCCTTGTAGTCACCCACAAAGAACGGCGCGAAATCGGTATAAGTCGGCGATCCCGCAGGATCGTCGTCTGTCACCGCGACTTGAAGCTCGACGTTAGTGTCATCGAATGCCTGAACATCACCGTCGAACAAGCCGGTCGCTGCGTCGAACAGCCCTTCGCGATCATCGAACAGCGTCACATATTCTTCGCGCACGACTTTGACCGTGGCGGTCACGCGGCTTGTATATACCGAACCGAGATCGACATAGTTGTCGAAATCATAGGTGCCGGTCGTGCCGGTGTTGCCGCCTGCGCCGTCGAACAGGCCCGGGGCATCATCGAAATTGCCGGTAAGCTCGTCGAAATTGATCGCCGATTTGAGCTTCAATTGATTGTCGACGACAATCGTGCCGGACTTGGCGCCGCTAAATGCCGGATGCTGCGTCGATGTTTCGACGACGTTCAACCCTTTGATATCTTCGATGATAGCGACCTTGCTCGTCGCATTGGTCGAAGCGTTGCCGAGTTTATCGACAGCTTTGATGAAATACGTTCCGGTCATTGCCGGTACGATCACCGTATTTGCAGGCCGCGAAACCTTCGGCGCTAGGTCAACGCTGTTGCTGTAGGTCGCTCCGGTCGTCTCCCGGGCATGCCTAACGTGATAATGCGACAGATCAAGATCACCGACAGGCGTCCAGCTTAGATGCGCTTCTGTGCCGATAATGTTGACCGAGAAGCCCGTGACATCTTCCGGCGGCGCAGTTTTGCCGACCACTTGATGCTGCTGGATATTGAAAGGCGAGCGGACGCCCAGCCCGTTGATGATGCGCGATCTGACATCGTAAATCGCGTTATCCTCGACGTCGACAAGCTCAAAGATATTGCCGGAACCGATGCCCAGGACGGTGTATTCGCTGTCTGTCGTCTTCTTTGCCTGAACCTCAAATTGTTTTGCATAGATCGACGGCGACGCAACTTCGACCACAAGCACGGAAATCGCGGTCTGATTTAGCGCCCGCACCTCGTCGGTCACTGTCATAGACGGCGCCGTGAGATCAAACGGATTTGGCAGCGTTGAGTTATCTTGCAGGAAATCTGCCTCTTCGGCGTTCCAATCAAAGACGCTTGAAGCTAGCTCGCGCAACATCAGATCAACGCCCATCGTCACGCCGTTGTCACTGCCTTCGAAGACAAGCGACCACTCGGCCACTTCAAAGACCTTAGAGCTAAACCCGAAACGGTCGTTTGTGACCTGTACCGTGTCACCGACCGCGAGCTTGAACGCTTTCAGGTTGGCGGGATAGTCCATCGTGATCTGCTGCCGGTTGCGAAAAAGCGCGATCTTTGCCAGACGCTGCGCCATCGGCGACGACTGCGTATAAGGCAAATCATAATCCAAGAATTGCTGCACATTGTTGTCTTCGGCTTCGAATGTGCTGCTCGTATAAGCCGGGTAATCTGTCGCGACATAGTTGGTCGTCGCAGGCGCAAATACGCCTTTAACGCCGTTAAAGTTGTCCCGGCGGCTGCGCTTCGTCTGCACCGCAATCGGGCCGCGAAGATCGTCATTCGTTAGTGTCAGGCTCGGGCTGACATATTTCGCCGCTTTGATACCAAAAGCGCCGTTTGTGTAGGTCATAATCCCGCCGCATGACGTCAGAAGCGCCTCTAGCGTCTGCCGGGGCGCGTTGGCGCTGTCTATGGTGCCGTGACACTCATACTTGTTTTCGGTGCCGCCTGCGGCCAGAGAAACGCTTTCGTCGCATATGTTAGCGGCAGTCTGAAACGCGGTGTCATCGATCTCCGCAGTCGATGCTGCGAAGCCGTAAGACGCATTGGTGAGATAGTCGCGAATGACCAGCGCCGGGTTAGTGCTATATGCGGTTGTGCTGTCGCGCGGATCGAACAGCTTTTTGCCTTTGACGAGCGCCGAGATATTCGGGATGCCGGTAGGAAAGGCGTCCGCGTCAAATTCCAGCCGGACATAGACATACGCGATCCCGCGCAAGCGATGTTGATCGGTCCAGCCCGTGACCTCGCTGACAAGATCACTGTCGGCCGACTGATCTGCCGTCCCGAGATGCTTTTTCACACGGACCAGACCAGCATAACGCGAAGGCGCCGTCACGTTGCCGCTGCCATCGAGCGTTAGAGCTTCTTCATTGAGATAGACCGTCGTGATTTCTTGGCATTCGTGCGCCGCAAGCAATACGACAAGATGCAGATATTGATCCTCATCAGTGCTTTCGATGAATGCAAGCGGGCCGGAAACGCGCGTCTGACCATAAACAGCACGGCGCGACGTTATCGGCTGTTTGACCATCTGCGTCCGGCCGCTCGCATCTGCACCGAATGATGTGAAATCTCCGAGCTTTGGCGTTGGTGATAGACTTTGAGCGGCAGACGACAATGCCGCAGTCGCTGCGGCCCGGATTGCTACAGACGCGGGGAAACTAAAAGCGCCTATCGGTCCGAAAACTGCGGTTGCGACAACGGCCGTCGCGACGTTGACCGGATCTTTTAGCGCGGCGACAAAGTTACTAAAAAAGCCCATCTAGCGCCCCCAAACTACCGCCTTATCTTGAAGATCGGCGATGAAATCCAAACCTTTGTCGTCCGGATAATCTATCTTCTGGTCTTCGCTAGTATACCGACGCGCACGGCTACGCTCTAGGTCAATCAGCTTGCTCTCGGCCGTCACTGTGATCTCAGCAGTGGCGCCGTTATCCTCGACGGTCATGACGTCCATCTTGCCCGCGAATATCTTGATCGGATCAGCCACGACAGCGCCCGCAGTATCAAGCACGCCGACATATACATTCAGATCCCGGCCCTGATATGTCGTCGTCAGGGCGGATGCGACTAGGCTAGTGCTGAGACCGGACAGCGATACCGTGACGCCGTTGGCCTGCACCTCGGCATTCTCGCTAATGCTAGAGACGGACAGGATATCGCCACCAGCTAAGAAAGTGTTGCTGTCGATAGTGATCGAACCGTAGCCGGTCCAAAGCCGCACGATGCCGTCGCTAAAATCCATCTCGACAGCAAAAAAAGGCGACAGTTTTGCCGCCGATAACTCGTTATTGACCGCTGTCGTTACTGTCCGCGTCATAGTGCCTCAACCGCCCCGAATGCAATCGAATAGAAGCCGTCTGTCGAAATCGACCAATTAGACGCCGCCGTGGATAGCCGGAACAATCCTTTCGCATCTGCGACCACTACAGTCGCATCATCGGCCGGACTAGTCCGCAGATCCGGCCAGATCGTCAGATCAGCTTCGCCGCTAGCGTTGCTGTCAACGTCGTCCAGGACCTTGTAAAGCTGCGCGCCGGTGCCGCTGCCGAGCTGAATGTAATCGCCCGCTTTGAGATAGCCCGTCGCTGACGCTGGCAGGCCGTCTATAGACAGCGTGTCGCCGGTCTGCGAGGCACCGTTGACGACAGGCGTTCCCGGCGTGCTGCTAGCAGATCCGCGCGCTGCCGCACCGATAGGATCGCCGAGAAGAAACGTGCCATAAGGACCGTAAAGCTTCGTCAGGAACGTCACCCACGGCTCGGCGGTTGCTCGCTTCATCGGCGGCAGGACAATGTCGGCTTCCCAACGGGCGCCCGTGTTGCGCTGCGCCTGTTGCGCGAAAGTGAAAGGCGACTGCGTGAGGGCGGTCGCGTTGCGTGCGATCAGGTTGATCTGCGCTATGCCTGTGGTTGGCGTGCTAAGTGGATATGTAATCGCCATCGTTTACCCCATCGCCGCCGCATATGAACCGCCGCGACGCTTCGCATCCAAGACCGCCCCCTTCGCTGCATCTGCGATCTGCGGCAGCATGTTGAGAACCTCGGCCCGGACAGTTTGGCTCACGCCGGTTGTCAGGTTGATCGTCTGATTGACTGTGACCGCACCACCGTCCATCGCATGATTTGGCACGATTGTTCCGCTGCGCCCGGGGATCATAAGCTCTGGCCCGCGCTCGCCGACAAGATACGGACGACCGGCGGTTACAGGTCCGCCCATCGCGCGCGGTTGAGCGCTTAATCCAATCGCTTGCGCTAACGGGATCGTAATCGCCTGCCTGATCTGCATCCGCATGATATCCCGAAGGATTGACCGGGCCATATCACCGAATGCCTCTTTAAGCGATTTGGTCTGCATACCGACATCGACTAAAGCATCTTCCAGAGCGTTGACGCCGTTCTTTTTGACATCTTCCAATTTCATGCGAACAAAATCGAACCCTTTTGTGATTTTGTTGCCCGCTTCTTCGCCAGCATCACCAGCATCATCTATATTGTTGTTCAGGATGCCAGCGGCAGCGCCCGAAGCGATGATTTCGTTTTCTAGTTTTTCGAAAACGCCGATCAATCCCAAGTCTTTGGCCTGTAGCGGCTCAAGACCTTCGGTGAACTCCAATCCCATACTTTTGCCAATTTCTATCGCGAAATTGATCGCATTATTTAACGCGCTTATCGTGCCGTTAACAAAATCCTGCACCGCTTGCGCTGCTCTTTTGAATAGGCCGATCAATGTCAGCGCTAAGGTGCGGCCGAACTCTTCGACGCCCCCGGCTTCCTTAATCGCTTCCAGCACATTTTCGCGGATCATGTCGGCTAGAAATTCGAATGCCGGGGCTAATGCACCCGTGATGCTATCGCGGACGCCTCGGACTAATGACGTCAGTCGCAAAAATGCATCGTTAGTGCGCTCAACGCCAGCTACTGTCGCCGAGGATAGAGCAATGCCTAAATCGTCGACCTCCGCTAGCGTCGCTTGCAGGGCATCCCGGCCACCTTCTAGTGTATTAACGAAAGCGACGCCTTCACTATCAAACAGTTTGAAAGCAAGACGGACACGATCACCACTATCCTCAACCTGATTGAAAGCATCTGCAAGTTGCAACATCTGCTTTTCAAGCGGCAATTTGGCTAGATCTTTGGCATTAATGCCAAGCTCAATCAATGCGTTTTTAGCTTCTCCGGTATCGACGGCGGCTTCCGACAGGCGGCGCGTGAAACGCTGAATTGCCATATCGGTCGTCCGCGTTGAGACGCCCGCAAGCTCGGCCGCAAATCGGAGCTTTTGCAATTCTTGCGTCGTGACGCCTAGCTTGCTCGCTGTTTTGCCTAGCGTGTCGATGCTGTCGAGCGACGACTTGACCAGAAGACCCAAGCCAGCGGCGCCGACAGCGCCAACAACAGCGGTTTGAAAGCTAAAGATCGCCCGACGGGCGGCATTGAGACCAGACGCTACAGATCGGAAGGCGGCTCGCGTTTTGTCGATAGCGGTAATCTGTATTTTAAGATTTTGGTTCGCCATCTTTCGTCACCTTAAAATATGCAAACCACTCGTAAATCTCGGACAGCGTCAATTCCTCGATCTCGGCCTGCGTCTTATGTAAACGATCCGCTAACGCCAAGATATTATAGCGTAACGGATCGCTTTTTAGTTTTTTTCCGCCACCTCGACGCCCTCAACATCGGCAAACATCTCGGCCGCGATGTTGGAGATCAAAGGCAGTGGTTCGTCCATCAGGTGCGTCTTGTCGGCCAGCGTAAACAGACGATTGTCGTCCGCGTCTCCGGCTTTCAAGATTATTAGATCGACCATCCCATCAATCGTCATATCGTTCAGAAAATTCTTGTGCTTTTTCTGTATGCGATTGAGATCCCCTGCGGTGATCGGATAAACGTAAATCAGCAAAGGCGCGCCATCGTCACCCCACTCCGGGACTTCAATGACGCGCGCTTCCTTGCGACGCCTCTCGGCAATCCTCTTGCCAAGCGACATTAGGTTACAGTGCCTTCCGTCAGACCGCCGGTGATCTGCATGCCGAAGGTTGCTTCGACCATCCCGTCGGCTGCTACGCTGATATCACGGCTTGTAATCAGTGCCGTGCCGGTCAGCTTGTGATCGCCCGAGGTGTTACCCTCCATCTGGAGGTTGACGGTCACGCTGCTACCGACCGTGAACGAACCCTGTCCGCTTGTGTCAGTATCGTCGAAATAGCACTCGACGGTCGCGGTTGCGTCAGTGAAGCTTGCGACGTAGCTCTTAGCGCTGTCGCCCATCACAGTGTCTTCGATTACGTCAGCGGTCTCGGAGACGCTAAAGCTACGGATTTCGGCAACAGCGTTTGAACCGCTCAACACCGTGCCTTCATTGCCTTTGAAAGTTGCCATCATTCACTCCTTATGCGGCAGTCTCGACATCATTTTCGGCGGTGCGATATTGCACCGTCACGGTAAAGCGACCCACGGCTACCGGCTGCTCGCCGTCACCCGAAAAATCGGCTTCAAACGCTGTAACCTGAACGTCTTTTGACAGGCCCCCCAGCGTTACATCCGCCGCTAAAGCCTCTTCGACTTGAACAGCGATTGTGTCCAGCGTGTTGTCGTAATTCGCCGTCGCCGACACATACGCTTCAACGCTAACCTCTAGGACGCGGCCAATCGACCGCGTTATGGTCAATGTATCAAATTCCACGGCTTCCGACCGTGTAAAAATGCAAAGCCCCGGCAGCTTCCCGCTTTCAAGCGGATAGATCCGCGAGCGGAAAACATTAGACCCGGTCGTCGTCAGGCCGGTCAGCGCCGTCACAATTGCGCTTCTGATCTGTTGCCTAACGTGCGCCATCAGTCTTTCTCTAGCACTAGCGTCGTGATGCCGGTCCCGTCGTCCTGGACTATGCGAACCGTGTAATTTACTGCGCTAATAACTAGCGCGTCGCCTTCGGCAGCGGACGAAACGTCGGCAGTACGGCATAGAAAGCGCGGCTGCTGTAAGGCAATCCCGACACCTCCGCCCGCATCGACCTCGACGAAATCATTGTCGAAGATGCCGTTAACGGTCGCGGCAGATCCCCCGCTCGGCGTGTAGCTTGCCGCCGTGCCGAAATCATCGACATCGAAGAATATAGCCCGATCCGCTGCGCTCTCGACGGCCATCTATTTGCCCTTTTTCTTCGCTCCGCGCTTCAACAGCGCGCCTGCGCTCTTTGTAGTCAGACCGACCGCGCGATCACCTTTACCGGCGTCATCGTCGCCGTGCGGCTGCGCTTTGCCAATGTTAATAAGTTGCAGGCCGATCTTGTCGGAGACCTCAACAACGGCGCCCGCTTCGTGCGGTACACCTTGAATAAGAACGTCTCGGGTGCATTTGATCTGCATTTGAAAACCTCGCAAAGAAGCCGGGGCGACCGAAGCCGCCCCAGCGTTGGATTAGGCGTTGATATCCAAGCAAGCCGCGAACGACTGAGCGTGGCGGACAGCAACGTCGACTTCCTGAATGACACGGATGCGAACCGCACCGGACGAACCGCCGGTATAAGGATCGATCAGGACGTCAGGCGTCGAGAAGAAGCCGATCATCAGTTGGCTAAAGTCACCGAAGATCATAGCCGAAGCCGTGGTCAGGGTGCCTTTGGTCAGATCGGACGGTACGTTATTCGTGACCGCGAGGTTGTAGCCGTAGAGTTGGTCCCACGGCGCGTCGAGCAGCATGACGCTGTCGGTCGAAGCGACCTTAGCGGTCGATGCGAGGTGCGACTTAACCTTCGGGTTGGTCAGATATGCGAGCGTGTTCGCATTGATCGCGGCATTGTCGACCTCGACCTCTTTGACCAGATCAGTCACCTTTGCCCAAGTCATCGCGCCACCGTTGGTGCCGATAGCGACGCTACCGATGCCCGTGGTGCCGGTGATGCCGGTCGGCTCGTTAGAGGCGCCGCCTTCAATCGCGACGTCTTCGATCTTCTGCGCGATGCTGTTCAGCAGATCGTCACGAACGATTTGCTCAACAGACGGATCCGATTGGATCATCAGCAGACGGGAAACGTCGGTGAATGCACCGAGCGATTTCGGCGACATCGTGACCTGAGCGAAGGTTGCGTTGACCTCGGACGTTGCGCCGTTCTCAGCAACAAAACCAGCGGCTACGCCGGTCGAAAGCTTCGGAATAGCTACATCGCCTTTGAGGCCCGACATGAACCGGGTGCCGAGATCGTTCATCACCAGACGAGCGCGAAGCGCGTCGACGAACTCATTGCCCATATGGTCGGTCGGCTTCAGGAAGCCACCGGCGGAGTTCGTGCCGACGGTCAGATCACGCTTGCCGTTCCAGAAGCTATCCGGCGCATAGAAGCCCCGGGCAGCGCGTCCGGCACGGGCCGCGATCTCGTCGTTAACCTCACGCTCCAGACCGTTCAGGCCGGAACCGTTCACAATGCCGCGAACAGCTTTCATGAAGCTATATTCGCGTTGCTCTTTGGCGTTAAGCTCAACTGCACCGTGAGCTTGCTCAAGTGGCTTGCCTTCGCCGATAGCTTCGAGAAGAACGCCCCGGAACTGATCGACGGACAGACCGTCTTTGATCGCCTGATCGGCAAGATCGCGGCGATTATGCTTGACGGCCAGCGAAGTGATTTCGCCGACGGTCTTTTGGAAATCACGCTTTGCAGCTTCGGCAGCTTCCGCGCGGATTTCCTCGTGATTTACTTCGGTCATCTCGACCTCCTTTTTAATCACAGGTTCAACAATTTCAGCAGCGCGATTGACCCCGACCGACGCATCAGCCGGAACGCTCACGATGCTAGCTTCATAGGGAACCCAACCCGATATAGCGACCGTCCCGTCGCGCTCGTTCTTCGGTTCCATCTCGCGGATCTGATACCCAATGCTGACATTGCTGCGGATACCATCCTTGACGTCGTCATAGATCTCTCTAGCCAGCGCGCCTTTTCCAAAGCGAACCACCGCGCGCAACCTACGCTCGGATTGATCTAAATAGGTCCTTTCGACTACGCCAATCTGTTTCGTCATATCGTGATCTAGCAACAACGGCGCATGTCCGCTGTTCATGCGGCTGAGATCAACCGCATCGTCACTATGACGCAAAACCTCCATCCCGAAAGCACGCTCGACAGGCTCTTCGGACGACAACGACATACGCACCCGGCGGTCGTCTTCGTCGATCATCTCCGCGTCGGAAGCGCGGAACACCAGCGTCGATCTGTCGAGGCGCTCGTAATCTTCATCGTCCTCTTTGTTGCCTGCCGTCATCTCGACCGGCGGCTGCATCTCGGACTTGCCGAAGGTGATGACGTATGCGTCGTCAGTCTCTTCGACCTTCTGAATATGTCTATCCATCGCGAACATCCTTTCGTCGTCGGATTGTACATCAGATTTCAGTGGATGACCATCGGGCAGCAGATCGGTGTCATGCTTGCCGCTGCGGAAACGGCCGTTGCGAACCGCATATAAAAACGAATTTATGCGAGCGAATGCCCACTGTTCAGGGCTTGTAACATTCGGCCGGACGCTTGCCGGGTTGGTCTTGTAAGCTCCGATCCCCCGGCGGAAGACGGCAGTCAGCATCCGCACGGTCACGCGCTTCGAAGGCGTGTCGCCGTGCTCTTCGTTATGCTCTTCGACTTTGTTAGCGATGCCTTTGGCGGCGCTATCTGTCACCTCTTCGGCCCGCTCTTCGCCGTCAATGCGGTCTAGGCTTGCCGCCTTGCCACGCGCCCACGATTGGCCGGGATCACCGCCCCAAGCCGCCCACGCGACGCGACCGGGCGACGGATAGCCATCTTCGCCCGGGCTGAAGCCCTCCGCCTCTTTATCGACCTCATGACGGCTGAAAAAGCTGTGCATCCGGCGGACTGTCTCGGGCGATAGCTCTTGCCGGTTCACAAGCTGGCGAGCGCGTGCGACTGCGACGTCGGTGCCGCCTTTCTCGCCTTCGGCGCGCCAATCCAAGAACCGCTGCGCCTCTTCGGCCATCGCCTCGGTCGGCGTGAGATTTATAGCTTCGCCCTTATACGTCGCCATCAGGCTCGCCCCTGTCTATCGTAGGTTCAGCCGGGAACTTGGCGCCGAAAGGTTGGAACGCCGTTTCGATGCTGTAGCGATCTGCTAGCTCGCGCTCGCGGTCAATCTGTTCGAAGACGTCTTCGGTGTCGCGACCATAGTGCGCGTGGATATCCTGCAAGCTGACAATGCCGTTATTGAGCGCCAGCACGTTAGCCGTGATTTCTTTTTGCGGATCAACCCAATTAAAGCCGCGCGGCCGATAGATCACCTGATCCGCGAAGAGATCATATTTCGTCATCGGCAGATTGATGCGGCCGACCGTCATTGCCATCTCTAGCCACGCCCGATAAACGTGATCGATAAAGTGATCGATCATGAACTTTTGCATCATCTTGAAATGATCGCGATCTTCAAGCGTACCCTGCCGGATCGACGAATAGCTGACGCCTTCAAGATTGTTACTTAATGAAACATAACTCACGCCGAGGCCCGACGAGATCGACCGCAGAATAGCTTTTTCGAACTCCGCGAAGGCGGTCGTCGGATGCGCCGGATCAAACGCTTCGAAGCTCATGCCCGCAGGCAGCTGCGTGAATGTTCCCGGTTCGGCTTCCATGATAGGCGCCTGCGCGTCGTAATCGTCACCGACGAACCCGTCACCCTCGGGGCTTGTGAAAAATCCCATCTTCGACGCTGCGGTGCGGGCCGCTACTAGCTCGGCTTCCTGATAGCCGTCGAGCATCTTCAGCTTCGACAGCACGGATGCCATCGGCGGGACGCCCCGCGTCTGTCCCGGACGCTCTTGAATGAAGCAATGAATGATCTCATCAGCCGGAACGCGGATATGCGCGCGCTTCGTATGCAGGCCGTAAGCGTGATCGTGATGCGGATGATCTTCGAACAGATGATAGGCAATCGGGCGCCCCGTGCCTTTTTCGATTTCGACGCCCATACGGATCTCGCCGCCCTCAACGCGCTGGTCATATTCTTCGTCGAGATAGTCGGCTTCGATGAATTGCAGCGTGAACCCGAAAGGATTGTCGCGTGGGTTTTTGATCTTCTTAATCAGCACTTCGCCGTCGCGGGCCAGCGTTTCGATGAATAGGCGTTGCGCTTGTATCCACGACAGTTTGCGATCAGCAGTGCAAAAGCCAGGACGGCCCCAAGCGGCGAAAGCGCGCTCAATGATCCGGTTTCCTACCGTGTCCAGCGTGCCGTCGTCGTTGCGCTTGCGGACTTGCATCTGAACGCCGGTATCGCCGACGACGTTGGTGGCCATAATCTGTAGATAGCGACGAGCGTAAGGATGATTTCGGCTGATCTCGCGGCAGCGATCTCGCAGGATGCGGAGCGAAGGCCGGATCTCACTATCTGCCGACCGGCTCGACGATATGAAATCAGCGAATAAACGGCCGGTGTTGGCCCCGTAATAGGATCGACGCCCGACTTTCTGAGGCGCTTTTGATTTGAATATGTCGAGCATGCCCATCTTAGAACCTCACCTGTATTGTGGCGCCGGTCTTTTCGCCGTTCTTCGCAAGCTCGACCTGTAGCTCTTTCCGATATTCCTTGCGGTAAAAGTCGCGCGCCCTGATTAGATCGTCGAATGACATCTTTGTGAGACTGCGACCGTTGATCGAATAGGACGCGACGTCGGCATCTGCCTTGCCCTCTAGGATGCTTTCGATCTTGCTGACCATGATCTGCGCGTGGCTTCGCGGATCAGTGCCGTTGACGTCTAAATCATAGTGGATATCCAGCGTGCCACGATCAACGACAATCCGATTGCCGCTGGACGTCTGCGTGATCTCTAGCTGCCAATGATAGTGGCCCTGCGTGAAAGCTGCGCTGTCTGCGCTGCTAATCGTAAACAGATAATAGGTCGATGCCTCAGTCGCGGCGACCGTGATTTCGGTATTCGCACCGCTGGCAAGTCGCGCCACCCACGTTGCGGTATGTGTGGCCACCGGATAATCGCCGACTATGTCCTCGCGTTTCCACTGAACGAAATCGCCGATCACAAATTCATGTGGTTCGGTTGTCGGCGCGTTGGCCGCATCGAAAAGATTGCTCATTAGCGCCACCCGTTAACAAAGCCGCCCGGCTGTCGGCGGCGACGGAAAACCTCGGGAACAGGCGGAGACTGCGGTTGTTGCGCTTGTTCAGGCTGCGCTTCGCGTCGGTCGGCTATTGCGTTCAAATTTAGGTTCAAGATCGCAAGCGCCCCAATCGCATAAACCCGACAATCTAATGCCTCGTTGCGTGTCCGGGTTTTCACGAACTCACGCCGGGGGAAACCTTTGTGGAACTTCGTAACGATCTTTTCCGACGCGGCAAGCTGTTTGAAATATTCATCCGGCCTATCATCGGGAAAGTGCATAAAACCCGCTCCCGGCATTGTAATCTTTAAGCGGCTAAATATCAATTCCTTCGCCGCATCGACGCCGACAGTGAAAAGTCGGATCTTGCCGATATTGTTTCGCGTCGGTCTGCTGACGATTGGTCGGTTTTCTCCGGCCATCCCTTTGATCGCGAATATCCGCCGTCCCTCTCGCGGCCGCACGAAATTATAGACCGCCTGCGTATAGTGACCACCGCTGTCTATGCAGGCTGATCTGATCCCGAGATCTCGCCCGTCTTCGGTCTGAAAGGTCTGCGCTAGGATGCTGTCCAGATCCTGCCACAATTGCGGCGTCGACGGATCGCCGTAAAGCGTGCGGTAATCGATAGACCAGCTTTCTTCGTCCCTCCCCCAGCCGACGACCTCTAGCTCTAGGCGGTCGTCCTGTACGTCAACGCCTGCCGTAATCAAGACGACGCTTTCATCGATCTCGTCGCCGAAAGTCTCGGCGCGTTCCGCCACTGCATAATCGTCAACGCGCTCGCCCTGATCTTCCCAAGTCTCGGCGAGATAGACATTCGTCCAGACGCGGAGCGTTTCGGGCATTTTCTTCGCCGACAAGAAATCACGCACCGCATCGGCTAGCGGCGTCCACGGGCTATAGATGCCGTTGATATGAAACCCTGCCGTGCCGGTAAACTCTTCGGTCGCGATCCAATAGCCTTTACGGACGGCCCGGTTGCGCTTGGCATCGTCCCAACATGATCCGCATTCTTCGCAGACATAAACCGCGCTCTCGGGCCGGTCCTTTTCCCACTGCACGCCAGACCACTTTAGCGTCTGTTCGTGGCCGCAGTCTTCGCAGGGAACATGATATCGCCGCTTGTCGCTTTCTTCGAAGGCAGCTTCGATGCGCGAGGCGCCTTTATTCGTTGGCGTCGAGACCATCAATATTTTCCGGTTCCAGAAAGTCGCGGAGCGCTTGCGAGCTAGTTGGATCGGATCGCCTTCTGACCCGGCGCTTGCCGGGTAGCGGTCCACCTCATCGCAAAGCACAATACGGATCGGTCGGCTTGCGAGACCGGCAGCGCTGTTCGATCCGACTAGGCTAATATGCCCGCCCGGGAAAACCTTGTGCGTCGTCGTGTTGTTCGCATCGCGGCTGCGCGGATCTTTGACCTTGCCCCGAAGCTGCGGCGTGTCCCGGAGCATCGGCGCCAGACGATCCTTTGAGAAGCTTTGCGCCATATCCAAAGTCGGCTGCACGACAAGGATCGGGCTAGCATCATGCGCGATATGGTAGCCGATCACGTTAAGGATCATTTCGGTCTTGCCGACTTGCGCCCCGGCCATCACGACGACGTCGCGGTTACGGGGATCGCTGATCGCGTCCATAATGCCGCGCTGATAGTTGGCCCGGGCTGTATGCCACTTGCCCGCCTCGGCGCTAGCCTCCGACGACAGCCGCCTTTCGCGGTCGGCCCACTCCGCGACGCTTAACCGGGGCGGCGGCTTTAGAACCGTCATCGCCTCCGCTATCACCGCCGCTAGTGCGGCCTGCGTGCTCTTGTGGTCTGTATGCTGATAGCTCATCGAGCGCCTCTGTCACCTGTCCCTCTAAAATATTCTGTATCACGTTAATCTCTGTTTCGACCGCGCACATCGGGGCGCAGATCGTCGGCAGGGCCATCAACTTAGCTTTCATCGCCGACAGAACATCGCCCCACGCGGCTTTCACATCCTCGGCGCTCACAAGCTCGCGCTTTGCCTTCAATAGCTCTAGCTCGGCAAGCTCCGCGTCCACGGCCGTCAGCCCGAGCACGGTGATCTCGAAGTCGCGCTCGTCCATGGTGCGCGCGAGCTCGTCGAAGATGCGGTGATCGGCGTGCGGGTTGTCGTACGGGTTGAACCAGAAGTGCACGCCGGCGCGCTCGCCGTTGTCGGTCTCGGCCACCCAGTCGCCAACCCACTCACCGATCGGGCGCTCTGGCGGGTTCGCCGCGCCCATGACGAGGCCGCCGTAGTCGGCGACGCGCATCCGCGAGATCGATTCGACGTGCACCTTCTGTCGCTGGCATTCGTTGATCGCGACGATATGCGCGCCGCCGACCTTGAGCGACTCCGGGTCGTGACCGGAGCGGAGCACGAGCTCGGCGCCGTTCGCGAAGCTGTAGATCTCTTTCTTCTCGCCGCGCCGCTCGTACCACTCGCCGGCGAGCAGCGAGTAGCCGGGCCCCTCGAGCAGCCGCTCGATCTCCGACCAGCTCGGCTCGGTCGGGCAGACGATCCAAACGATCGACTCCGGGACCGCGAGGCAGAAGGCGACGCAGCAAAGGACCATCGCCCACGTTTTACCGGCGCGCTGGCCGCCCGAGAACAGCGCCGAGAAGTCGGGGTCGTCGGGCTTGATCCCCTCGACGTAGTCGGCGAGCCAGTTCGCGAACCACTTCACGAACTCGACCTGCGCTGGGTGCACCGAGTGCACCACCCCGAGATCGTCGGGGTCGTCGAGATACTCCTCATCGTAGCGATCCCACAGACCGCCGACGTCGAGGATCACGTCGCCCTCGGCGATCGTCTTACCGGAGGTCGTTAGCCACGAGCC